>Ga0209633_10000465_pt1 | contig 47103 bp, 67 predicted proteins | sample Cruoilmetagenom1_FD_187290 | JGI IMG/M metagenome (GOLD analysis project Ga0209633, IMG submission 187290) | Oil polluted marine microbial communities from Coal Oil Point, Santa Barbara, California, USA - Sample 1 (SPAdes) (version 2) | ecosystem: Environmental > Aquatic > Marine > Oil seeps ... | reverse complement strand
ATTTTCAGAGTTTTTTAAAGAATATTCAGTTGTAAAGCGATCCGTAAAAGGATATAGAATCCCTTCGCACTTGATGCGAGTGGTTTATACTTAGCGTTTTTTCTTTTAGATAATGTATTTGTTGTTTTTTACTAATTTCAAGGTTTTTACTAAGTTATAACATATTTTGACATTAATTGCAATAGCCTCATAGCACTTTTATTAAAATAAATGAAAATAGTTTAGCTGTTGTATATTTTTGTGTTTTATGTTATTTTCTTTTTAGTATATATAAAGTTATTTTAAAAGGTATAAGGGAGGAATAAATGATGAATAAGTCTGCTGAAAGCCATGTATGTTTAAAACTTAAAAGAATTATAGAGAGTTGTGCTGATAGAGTTATGATATCTAAGAATGATAATTTATCATATAATACTCGTTTGATTAAATTGGACAAGACTAAAAACATTAAAAAACAAATTTTAACTGTTGGTATTAAGTTCTTTAAAAATAGTTTAGATGATATAGAGGATTATTATAATGGTTATAATTTGACTCTTATATGGGATAAAACTCCAAAGATAGTCTATGCTTTTAAGAATTATTTCCTTCAGGTAGGTTTTTGTTTTTATAGTTACGATGAAGATAGAGAAGAGATAGATGAAGAAAAGGATTTAGCTCATGAAGGTTAAAGATAATGTTGATATTGAAAGGTTGAAGGCTATAGCTAATCAAAAGAAATCTATTTATCCACCTTCACCTGGTAAGAATAAGTTTATTCATAATGATGATAAATATAACCTTAAAGTAAAGAATGGGAATGCTAAGATAAAAAAGAATGTTACTAATAAGCTTATTGGTAAAAAAAGTAATGTGGCCACTGAAGAAGAGTATAAAAGAATAGCTCTAAAAGAAATTGAATTAATGACAAGGATGGCTGAGTATAAGAATGCTAATAAGATTGAGTTTTTTGATACTCCTAATCCAAAACAGGCTTTGATTCTTGATGGTTGGAAAAAAGAAATGTATAAAGTGTTCTGTTTCACGGGGGGTAACAGATCTGGGAAATGCGCAACGGTTAATACACTTATAGAGACTACACAAGGTAAAAAAACTATTGGTGAATTGTATGAAAAAAGTAAACCATTCGAAGTATATGCTTGGGATGGAAATAAAAAAGTAGTTACTTATGCAAACCCACCTATTAAAAAGAAGGGTCTGCACAAATGTTACAATTTAAATATGTCTAACGGTGAGACTCTTGGCCTTGCTGATCATCACCGCGTTTTAACTTCGCATGGTTGGCTCTACGTTGAGCAGCTTCAAGCATCTTTTGACAATCTTCAAGGCTGTAGTTTGGTAAACGACCATGGAATCCTTCACACAAATGAACACCATTTGAAGGATAAATATGAAGGTTGTCTGGATGATTATTTACACGATTACCGTCAAGATGGTGAACAACTTCCTTCCTTGTTAGATAACGACCGATCTTTTTCTCCATTACAAGACGATGTTCAGCAACATAACGATTTTTTGTACAATTTGGATGATCAGCATTATAAACATACCAATAACCCTTACGTTGATGCCGACCACCCTTCCAACCAGGATGTCCTTCCCCTCTTCTCGGCCCCGATCTATGAGTCTTTATCTTATTCTTTTTGCAAATTCTTGAGATATGTTGGTTTGAACAACCTATTTGCTCAGCAATCCATTTATGCGTCTTCCCTTGGTTCTCTATCCAATCCCGTATTTGCTCAACCGGGTAGACTTTCGCAGGAACACCCATTTTGGGCTTTATATTCTTCTCTTTGCAGTAAACTTGCATCGTTGCGGTACAACAACCGTAAGATAAAGCTACCTTCTTTAAAGTTTTTTGTTCGTTTTCTATCAAATTTCTTATCTCGTCTACGTTCCAAAGTTCCTTTTTCATGTGATTTATCCTCTCCTTTTAATGTAATTGGTTATCATACTATTAATAGTATCACACCTATTGACGCATTGCAAGAGGTTTATGACTTTGAAGTTCCTTTTTATAAGAATTATTTCGCTGGCGGTATAGTTCATCACAATACAACACTTGGCACGATACTTGCCATATCAACTATGCTTGGCTTTTATCCTTGGAATAAAGAATCTCTCTATTTCCCTCATAATTTACCAAGGAAGGTAAGATATATAGGACAGGATTGGAACAAACAAATCAAATCTGTTATTATTCCTGAACTCTTTAAGTGGATGCCTGCGAATAGAAAAGTTACCAGGAAGAAAAATAATGATGGGATAGAGTATTTATGGACTGATGAAGAGACTGGAAGCTCTATTGAGGTAATGAGTAATCTTCAGGATTCTGGTTTACATGAAGGTTGGTCTGGTGATTTAATCGTTTATGATGAACCACCTAAAAGACCGATAAGAATTGCAAATGCTCGTGGTCTTGTTGATAGATGTGGTAGAGAACTTTTTTGTATGACTCTATTAAAGGAAGCATGGGTAGATAGAGAGGTTATTAAAGCTGTTGATGAAAATGGTCGTCCTGATATGAGTGTTTTTAATGTTCATGTTGAAAGTTTTGAAAATGTAGGCTTTGGTATTACTAAGGAAGGTCTTGATCAGTTTTCAAAAGCTTTAACTCCAGAAGAAAGAAAGATAAGATTAAATGGTGTACCTGCATATATGGATGGTCTTGTTTATCCACAATATGACAGAAAAATCCACCTTGTTGAAAGGTTTCAAATACCATTGGATTGGATTGTAGATATAGCCATAGATATTCATCCAAGAACAGAACAAGCTATCCTTTTTTGTGCAGTTAGCCCTACTGGTATAAAATATCTTATTAATGAAATATGGGAACATGGAGATGGAAAATGGGTAGGAGAACAGATAGTCAGATGTATAAAACAAAACAACTATAGAGTAGGTAGAATTATTATTGATCCTCTTGCTAAAGGTGATAGTAATAACCCAAATACTGTGTTTGAAAAAGTAAGCTTAGTCCTTGCTCAGTATGGGTTTTATCTTGAAACAGCTACTAAAGATAAAACAGCAGGAATACTTGAAATTAAGAATCATTTAAAAGGAGCAAACAACACTCCTTCTTTATTTATTTTTGATGATTTAGTTAGGACTATTTTTGAAATAGAAGGTTATGTTTATGATAAGGAAACTCAGAAGCCAATTGACAAGGATGACCATATGTGTGAAAACTTGTATAGGATCATGCTATTAGACACTCATTATTCTGACTTGGATTTATTAGATGGCTTAGAGGATCAAAAAAATAGTTTTTTTTCTAATAATGGAAGGGATTCAATAGGTGGATATTAAAAGACTTGAAGGTTATATAGAGAGTGAGAATATTGCAGTAAACTTGGAGCAATCCTTACTTGATGAAATCGGTTTAAAGGTTGTCGAAGAGTATGAAATAGATGTAGAATCAAGAAGAAATATTGAAACCATAAATAAAGAAGCAATGAAACTTGCAAAGCAAACTCCTGAAGCTAAAAGTTTTCCATGGGAGGGAGCAGCTAATGTTAAATATCCTCTTATTACTGTAGCTGGTATTCAATTTGCTAGTCGAGCCTACCCTGAACTTATACCAGATGAACAAATAGTAAATGCTAAGGTTATAGGTAAGGATGAATCAGGAGAAAAAGAAGCTCGTGCTGCAAGAATTTGTAAATATATGGATTTTCAATTACTTGAAGAAATGGATGGTTGGCTTGATGGTATGGATAAAATGCTTCATGTTTTACCAATAACAGGTACTTGTTTTAAAAAAATATATTATGATAGTTTGCTTGAAAAACCATCTTCTAAGTTTCTTACATTCGATGATGTTGTTATTAATAATAACACTGAATGTATTAAATCAGCAAAAAGAATAACTCATAAGTTCTATCAGTATGAAAATTACGCTATTGAAATGTCAAATGCTGATTTATGGCTTGATATTGAAATAGGTGGTGATGGAAAATATTTAGATAATAACAATGAAGATATAAATGATAATATAGATGTTCAAAATGATTCACCTCATTTATTTTTAGAACAGCATAGATGGCTTGATCTTGATGAAGATGGTTATAAAGAGCCATATATAGTAACTGTTCATCATGAATCAAAACAGGTTTTTAGGATTGTAGCAAGATATGATGAAAACAGTATTAAATTTAAAAATGGAAAACCAATAAGAATTGAACCTTTACAGTATTTTGTTAAATATCCTTTTTTCCCAAACCCTGACGGAGGTTTTTATGACATTGCTTTTGGTACTTTGTTATGTCCTATTAATAGCAGTATTAATACGTCTATCAATCAACTCTTAGATGCTGGTACACTTGCTAATCTTGGTGGTGGTTTTATGGCAAGAGGTCTAAATCTTAATCGTGGTGAGGTTAAATTTAAGCCTGGTGAATGGAAAACAACAAATGTAATGAGTCAGGATTTAAGATCAGGAATTCTTCCTCTTCCAGTAAAAGAACCTTCTCAAGTATTATTTTCTCTACTTGGAATGCTAATCTCTGCTGGAAAAGATATATCTTCTGTACAGGATGCTATTGCTGGTAATAAACCTGGTGAGAATGTTTCAGCAGCAACTGTAACAGCTTTGATTGAGCAAGGATTAAAGGTTTTTAGCGGTATATATAAAAGAATATATAGAGCTATGACAGAAGAATTTAAATTAATAGCTGAACTTAATGCTAAGTATGTAGATAATACACAATATGTCGCAGTACTTGATGAACAATTTAAAGTTGAAGATTTTAATGGTAAAGATTTTAATATAATACCTTCTGCTGAACCAATGTTTTCATTAGATGTTCAGAGAGTTGGCAAGGCTGAATCAGTTATGAGAATATCTGGTAGAGAAGGGTTAAATGAAGATGCTATAACAGCTCAATATTTAAAAGCTATTAAAGCACCTGAAAATTTACTATTACCACCTGATCAAAGGAAACCTCAACCACCTAATCCAGAATTGGAAAAAATAGGTATTGAGAAACAACGTTTAGAACTTGAACAAATGGAAGCAGACTTTAATAGGAGGAAAATATTTGCAGAAATAGAAAAGTTAAGGGCTGATGCAATATTACAAATTGCTAAAGCAGAGGCAGAGGAAGAAGGAACTCAATTAGAAGAATATAAAACTTTTTTACAAGATTTAAATAATCTTAAAAGTAAACAACATCAAGGTATAAACAATCAACAGCAAGTTAGAGATAGTCAGAAGGTGAATAATGTCGAACAACAGTATAACAAAGGAAGAATTTAATGAATGGAAAGAAAATGAAATTACTAAAAAGATCTTATTTGAATTAAGAGAGGCAAGATCTTTAATTTCAAAGGGCTTAGAAAATGGAAATACTCTTCAAGGTGGTCATGGAACTATTGAAGAAACAGCAAAGGCAGTTGGAATACTTTATGGTATTGATTTAATTTTAGAATTAAGGAATAATATTTAAAAAGGAAAAGGAAAATAATTATGAAAGATATCAATACAAGCGGTTTAGCTCCAGTTGAATACAAGATAGTAGTCAAATTAGAAGAAACAAATGATAAAACAGATGGAGGTATCTGGATTCCAATTACAGTAAAAGACAAAAGAGATATGTTTCAGGTACAGGCTACTTTAATTGCAGTAGGCGGAAATGCTTTTGAGGGATGGAATGATCCAAAGCCAAAAATCGGAGATAAAGTTTATGTTACAAAGGGTGGTGGATATAAGGTTATTGGAATGGATGAAGATAGTTATCAGCTTATGAGCGATAAAGATATAGCAGCGATAATTAAATAAAAAGGAATAATAATGGAAGAAGAAAATGTAGAAGAAAATGTAGAAGAAAATATAGATACAGATGTGGATGTAGATGAAGATGAAGATATAAATACAGACGTGGATACAGATGTAGAAGATAGAGCAAGAAGGATGGGTTGGGTAAAAGAAGATAATTTCAAGGGAGATAAGAATAGATGGGTTAGTGCTGAAAAATTCCTTGAAAGAGGAGAAACAGAATTACCAATAATGCGTGAACGAATGAAAAAACTTGATGGTACTGTTGTTGGTTTAAAAAATACTATATCAAGTATGAAAAAAACATTCGGAGATTTTAGGGAATATCAGAAAGGACTTTCAGAGAAAGCATATGCGAAAGCTTTAAAAGATATTACTAAAAAACAGAGATTAGCAGCAGAAGATGGAGATCTTGAAACATTTGATAGAATGGAGGAAGAGAAAAGTAATCTTACTTTAGATATTCCTGAGTATGTAGATAATAGAAAATCTGAATCAGAAGAGGAATTTGATGATTGGTTGTCTGAAAACAAATGGTTTAATAAAAATAAAAAATTGAGGAATTATGCTGCAAAGATGTCTGAATTTATCTCTGATGAAACAGGTCTTACTGGCATTGATCTATATAATGAGGTTAAAAAAGAAACAAAAGACAGGTATCCTGAAGACTTTGAAGAAAATAATGCTCCAAGAAGAAGAAGGAGAGCAACGACAGTCGTGTCAGATGGAGAAACTAAACCGAATAAAAAGAAACAAACATTTGGAAATCTCCCCGCTTCTGCTAAAGAAGCATGTGGAAGATTCATTAAAGATATCCCAGGATTTACAAAAGAGGAGTTCCTAAAAAATTATGAATGGTAAAAAGTCAGAAGATAAAAGAACAATAGAGGCAAAAATTCGAAAAGTTAAAGAAAGAAAAGAAAGAATACCTTACGGTTCACCAAGATCAAGAATGGGGACTATACCAAGGAAAGGGTATAAACAAAGGTGGGTAAAAGATCATAAGGGTTTTTTACAGTATGCAAAGGAAGGTGGATACGATTTTGTATCAAAAGAAAATGGTGAATTTGCAGAAAAAGATGAAAGGAATAGAGATGTTGGTCTTGGTAATTATAAGTCAATTATTTCTGATAGAGATGGAACAAGATCTTATCTCATGGAAATTCCAGAAGAGTTTTATGAAATGGATCAAAAAGCTAAAAGTGATAAAATCAATGAAAGTGAATCAGTTATAAAAGCAGGAAAAGGAAATGGCGGAAATCATGGTACAGATGGTAGATATATTCCTTCAGAAGGAATATCAATAGAAAATAACAAGAAATAGGAGAACAAATAATGGCTAATGTAGATGCAAAAAAAGGGTTAATCCCTATACGACATAAAAATGGTGAGAATTATAATGGGGCAGTAAACCCTTATTATATCCCATCAACTTATGCAACTGCTCTTTATATAGGTGATCCAGTTATTGTAACAGGGACATCAAATACTGCTGTATATAAAGGTTTTGAACCTGGGACTTTACCTGAAATTAATAAAACAACTGCTGCTGGTGGTGCTTATACTTCTGGTGTAATTGTTGGTTTTATGGCTGATCCAGACAATCTTGATAAATCTTATAATCCTGCAAGTACAGAGAGAATTGCTATGGTAGCAGATGATCCTGATCTTGTATTTGAGATTCAAGAGGATAGTGTTGGAGCTGCTCTTGCTGCAACAGATGTAGGTTTAAATGCTGATTATATCTTTGGTACAGCTTCGACTGTAACTGGTAAAAGTGGTGTAGAACTTGATAGTAGTACGGCTGCTACTACCAATACTTTACAGATGAAAATACTTAGATTATCTTGTAGAACAAGCAATGTTGTTGGTGATAATGCTGTTTGGGAAGTAATGATTAATCTTCATACTCAGAGATATACTACTGGTATATAAATAATATTTTAAAAGGAGAGTAAAATGGGAGTTATATCAACAAGCACACATCCAAAAGAATTATGGCCTGGACTATATGCAAGATGGGGACGTGTATATAAACAGCATGAAAAACAGTATACGAAATTATTTAATATTAAAAATTCGTCCCAGGCATACGAAGAGGTTTTACAGAATTATGGCTTTCCACTTGCACCTGTTGTTTCAGAAGGTAGTCCTTTTACTTATGCAACTGATGGACAGGGATACACCACGAGGTTTACTCATGTTTCTTATGGTTTGGGTTTTATAGTTACCTATAATGAAATGAAAGACAATCTTTATGAGAAAAAAGGTGGATCAAGGGCTGAAGGTAATGCTTTTGTTATGAGACAGACAAAAGAAATAGTTCTTGCTAATATCTATAACAGAGCTTTTAATTCAAGCTATACATATGGTGATGGTAAAGAGCTTCTTGCAACTGATCATCCATCTCAAGCAGGTGAATGGAGTAATGAACTTTCTACTCCTGCTGATCTGTCTGAAACTGCTGTTGAAGATCTTATTAATATGATTAATACAGCAACAGATGAAATGGGACATCAGATAAATCTTAATGCTGTGTCTTTACATATTCATCCTGATAATCTTTGGGATGCACACAGGATTTTTAAGTCTGTCCTTCAGAATGATACAGCTAATAATGCAACAAATGTCCTTCTTGATACTAAAGCTATTCCAAATGGTATTCATATGAATAACTATTTCACTGATTCTAAAGCATGGTTTATTAGAACAGATGCTCAGCAGGGAATGACTTTGTTTGAAAGAGATAGTTATAACTTGAGACAGGACAATGATTTTGATACTGATAATGCTAAAGCTAAAAGTTTTATGCGTTTTTCTGGTGGATGTTCTGATCCAAGAGGTATATACGGATCTGCTGGTGCGTAGTTTTAAAATAATCAAACTCAGTCTTAAAAATAAGATTGAGTTTTTTCTAAAAAAATAGGAGAATAATATATGAGTTCACCAACAAGATTTCCGAATGGTATAACAAATAATATATCAGGTAATACATTAGGATCATTTATAGATACAGATCCTACTAAAATTGTAACTTTTTTTGATGATTTTATGCCATACACTGCTACTGACTGGGTGATAACTGCTACATCTGTTGGAACAGGAACTTCTGCTGCTGCACAGTCTGATACTTATGTAGGAGGAGCAGTTGTAATAACAAATGCAGCTAATGAGGATGATAGTTTATGGTTACAGCAGTCACATGATGGTGGAACAAATGACCTTGAAGGCTGGAGAATACAGGCTGGTAAAAAGGCTTGGTTTAAAGCTAAATTTCAGGGTGATGATGTTGATCAAACCTCATTTATAATAGGTATTCATTCAACACAAACAGATCCTATAGATACAGCCCCTACTGATGGAATTTGGTTTCAGTCTAATGATGGAAACGATCTTATAAATCTCCATATTATGAAAAATTCAATTGTTACTACAGCATCTAATATAGGATCACTCGTAGATGCAACTGATATTGAGGTTGGTTTTTATTGGGATGGTGTAGATACTATAAAATATTACGTTGATGATGTTGAAAAAGGATCTTTATCCTCAGGAACAATTCCGGATGATGAATACATGGCAATAAGTTTTGGTTGCCAAAATGGAGAAGCGGTCGCTAATACAATGACTGTTGATTACATTTTTATGGCTGCTCAGCGATGATTGTAGAATAACGATATTTTTTAACTGGAGTTAACATGGCTTTTTCAATAGACCAATTTAATTGTCTAATTCTTCTCCATAGGGTTTTTGGTTTAATGTTTAGATCATCTGCCCATTCGAAAATAGGTTTTGTGACTCCATTATACGTTATGTTTACATTTGAGCGTCTATTTAATGCTTGTGTTTTTCTGGTTACAAAACGAGTGTTTGAAGGGAAATATCCTTTATCGTTGTCTACTCTGTCTACGGAGAGACCTTTTTTTGCTAAATGGGAATTATCTTTTATGAATAAGGAAACATCATGCCATCTATTGCAAACATAAATTCCTCTACCGCCATAGTCACAGTATGCTTTGTTTTTCCTACTGTAACATCTATTCATCATAGAACACCAGATGGAGAAAAGAGGATGTTTTGTAAGACCATGTGTCGTGAACCTTTCGGAACTGAGTTCTCTGGCGAGGCAACCACAGGATTTAGTATATCCGTTCCTAAGACGAAAACCGGCAACTTGTTTTATAGTACCGCATTCGCATTCGCAAAGATACATAGCTTGATTGCTTTTATTAAGTTTTGCAATACGCTTTTTAACTGTCCATCTGTTTATTTTTGTGTTTGGTTCGATATATTTATTTTTTCTCATATAAACATAATAGCATTAGTAGATAACACTGTCAATAACAAAGGAAAGATAATGAATAAAAAATTAAAAACAATGGAGAGATAACATGGCTGATACAGTCAGTGAACAATGGGTTTACCCACCAAATTGGGATGAAAATCCACCTAATAAGAATGGTTGGCGTAGAGTTGTAAAAATGATCAGATGTGTATCTGATGGTACAGGTGAAACTGATGTAGTAAAATTAGATATTTCTGAATTGAGATGTTTGAATGGCTCTATTCCAACAAGAACAGTAATAGAATATATAAGCTATGATGTAAAAGGTTTTACAAGTATTCTATTAGAATGGGATAGAGCAGCAAATGTACCAATTTTAACCATTGGAGGTGACTCTCAAAATAGTGTAGATTTTAAAGAATTTGGTGGTTTAGTAGATCCTGGAGAAGAAGGAGATAGAACAGGTGATATCCTTTTAACATCAAACGGTGCTGATGTTGGAGATATTTATAATATTTTAATTTGTGTTAGACTAAAGGAAAGATAAATATGACTTACATTCCTGGTAACTTTTGGAGAATATGTGATAGATGTAAAAAAAAAGTTAGAATGAGTAACACTTTAAAAGAATGGACTGGAATCATAGTCTGTAAAAGTTGCTGGGAACCAAGACATCCTCAAGATTTTGTAAAGGGCAGAGAAGATAATCAATCTGTACCTGAACCAAGACCAGAGCAAGAAGATGTTTTTATAACAGAGAATCAGAATGATTTGTAAAGGATTTTTATGACTGAGATAGAAATTTATAAAAAAAAATTAGAAGATGATAAAACAAATACAACAGCTTCAAATAGAAAATTCGATGCACCTCCTTTTCCACCGTTTAAAAACAAAAAGACACATAAGGAATAAAAAATGGCTACTTCTGGTTCTTACGATTTTACATTAGATAGAGATGGTATGGTTAGTGAAGCTTACCGATTATTAGGAGGTATAGCAATAGGAGAAGAACCTACAGCCGAAGAACTTACTGATGGTGGTAGAACTTTAAATTTAATGTTAAAAGGATGGCAAGCAGAAGGTATAGGTCTTTGGCTTGAAAGAGATGTTACTTTAATCCTTGGCTATGAAAAGCAATCTTATCTTCTTGGATCAACTGGTGATAATTGTTCGGCTTCAATGGTTAAAACAGAGATGAAGGTGACTGGAGCAGCAGCAGACTTAACGATTGATGTAGATTCTATAACAGGGATAAACGATGGAGATTATATAGGAATAGAGCTTGAAGATAGTACAGTCCAATGGACAACAGTTAATGGTTCTCCATCTGGAAATACAGTAACTATAACTGATGCTTTAACAGAATCTTCTGTTATTGATAACCATGTTTATGTTTATACGACTAAAATACAACGACCATTAAAAATAATAGAAGCAAGGTATATTTCAGCCAATGGAAACTCTTTTGATTTAATACCTATTTCAAGACAAGAGTATATGAACTTACCTGACAAAACCACAATTGGAGTTGCAAATCAATTCTTCTATGATGCTCAGCTTGATAATGGTATTTTATATTTATGGCCTACTTGCTCAAATGTTCAAGAAACTGTTCAAATGACTTTAAAATATCCTATTATGGATTTTGATGCAAGTACAGATAATGGTGAGTTTCCTGTTGAATGGATGGATGCAGTAGTCTTAAATTTAGCAATAAGGATAGGTATAAAAATAGGGGTAACACCTGATCAAAATTTAATGGCTCTTGCAGCAGAAGCTAAGTTTTATGTTAAATCTTTTGATGTAGAGAAAACCTCTATGTTTTTACAACCTGTTATGAGGTAAGAAATGAATAAAGAAGAAGAAAGTATACAGATTCCCTTTCTTGGAGGTTCATATGAAGGCAGATCTAAAGAAATAAATGCACAGCAGAGTATAAATTTATTTCCTGTTTTCGATAATAAAGAACCTAAAAATACAATAGCAATGTATGGAACACCTGGTATGATAAAGGTTTTAGATACTTCATATAGTAAAGTAAGAATGTTAAGTTTTACAAGAAACGATTTGTTTTATGTTACTGGTGTTGAATTGGGTAAGTTTTCAGAAGATTTTACAAAAACTACACTGGGGACATTATTATCTTCAACAGGTAAAATATCAACCGCTGATAATGGCGTGCATTTACTTGTTATAGATGGTGGTGGTAACGGATATATAGCCACCACTGATAGTTTAACAAAAATAACTGATACAAGTTTTCCTTCTGCTTCTCATTGTGTTTTTTCACATGGCTATTTTGTAGTTTCTGAGGAAGATTCTGGTCGTTTTTATACATCTAAACTATATGATGGTTTTACTTGGGACGCATTGGATTATGCAACGGCAGAAACAGCAAGTGATAATTTGGTGGGATTAGGATCTACGCAAAAAAATCTTTGGCTGTTAGGTACGAGAACAATGGAAATATATCATGTTTCAAGCAACCCTGATTTTCCCTTTGATAGAGTTCAGGGTGGATCACTTGATGTAGGTTGTGGAGCTATAGGATCTGTTGTTGAGGTAGAAGGCGTTTTATATTGGTTAACAAATAAAGGTTTTATAGCAAGAAGTAATGGATATGGATTTGAACATGTATCTCCAAGTAATATTGATTATAGATTAAGTTCTTATGCTGTTGTTTCTGATGCAACTGCTTATACCTATACACTTGAAGGTAGAACTTTCTATGTAATTTCTTTTCCAACAGCTAATGCTACTTGGGTTTTAGATATTGGTTCAAACCAATGGCATCAATGGTCAAGTTTATGGTAAAAAAGGTAAAAAATGGATTTAGAAATAATAAAACAATCGGAACTTTTAAGTAAGGATTCTTTTTCTGAATTAACAACCCTTTCTAAAGAACTAGAACACACTGTTTACTCTGCTCAGATGAACAGGACAAGAACAGAGATGGAAGTTTCTGTTTTAAACGATTTAAAATTCCCCACACATGCAAGTAAATATTGGCAAGCAGTAAGAGAACAAAAGGTTATGTTTCAGGGAGTAATTTCTTTTTCCTTTGAGTATAGGAAATTATTAATTAAGAAAGAGATGGTAAAAGAACGGATCTTAAAAGAAGATAATTATCTTAAAAAACAATTATTAGAAGTGAAATTGGATGAATATAGATATAGATTAAATGAGATAAAACATTCTGCTGGTTCAAGAATAAGAGAGATAAAACATTGGTCTGAAATTAAAAAAAGAGAAGCAGAGTCTTTATCAGAACAAGATCTTTCAAGTGTTGATAACCATCAATTAAAGAGCTACACAAGAAGATGGATAAATCAATATTTAGAAACAAATGATACAAGTTCACCATCTGAAATGCAAAATCTTATGGGTCAATTAATGTCAGGATTAAAAATGTGTATAAAAAATAAAATACTTGATGATGTTCTTGGATGTTATAGTCAAAAACTTAAAGATCATATATCAACTAATTTTTTAAAAAGGATATAATATGCCTGGTGTTTGGAGTGTGGCGGAAGATTTATTGACAGGAAGACTATGGCATGATGTTTGTGGAAGCAGTAATAATAGTTTGGTTTGTGGTGGTAGGACTCCTACTTCTGTAATAACTGATACCACAGAACATTATAGTAATTTTATATGGGAAACAGATGTTTCTTTACTTTTAGCAAGACAAAGACATATTTGTGGAGGATCACCAACAGATGCTGTTGTCAGTTTGGGTTCTATTGATAATAATGGGAATTTTTGTAATACTTCAGAAATATTTAATGGGACTATATGGTCATCAATAACTAATGCTCCTACTAATACTGAACATTCATCAAGTGCAGCAACAACTTCTTCTAATATGTTGGTTTGGGGTGGAAGAAATACATCTGAGAATCCAATAAATGGTACATTTTCTTATAATGGTACAGCATGGTCGTTAGAAAATGATTTACCTTTTGCAGTTTATGAGATAAGTGGAAGTGGAAATATCAGTGCTGCTATAACAACCGGTGAAAATACTACCACTAAACCTCCTTTAGAATGGACAGGTTCTTCATGGAGTACAATAGCTGTAGCACCTACTTCTTTGTCTCGGGCTGGTATGAGTGGTGATAATTCGAAAGCAGCTTCGTTTCAAAATAGTTATACTTTTGATTACGATGGAAGTACATGGGAATCAGGCGGTGGTATGGTTAGAAATATTAATTCACTAAAAGGTACTGGTGGGTCAGATAATTCAATCTCTACTGGTGGGGATGCCGAGCCAATATTAACTTATGCTTGTGTTGAAACAAGAGAATTTAGAGATACTCCTGGTGCACATAGAGCAGAGGTTGGTTTAACTGTGCAACTACCAATCGACAGTCCATGGATAGATGAATTAGCTGCTATGTTTGAAGCTTGGTATGAAGAAAGCGGAATAAAAGATGCAGAGGATGTTGTTGGATATGAGTTATCCCCAAGAGAAAGATCAAATTATGCTCTTGTTGGTGATTCTGCTACTGGTGAAATTTATGCATTAGATATGAATACCTATACAGATGCTAATTTTCCAATAAAAAGAACAAGGCGAACTCAGATAATAAATAAAAACCATGTTAATGTAATCCATAACAGAGTTGAGGTTGAGTTTGAAGCTGGCGTTGGTTTAAATAAAACTTCTACAGAAGATGGTTATGATCCACAAGCTACATTAAAATGGTCTGATGATGGTGGTAATACATGGTCTGATGGTAAAACGGTTTCAATAGGCCAATTTCAACAATATGGTACAAGAGCTGTATGGCGTAGATTGGGTAAAAGTAGAAATAGAATTTACGAATTAACAATGGAAGAGCCTGTAAAAACTGTTTTAGTAGGTACATATGCACAAATTAAAGCTTGTAAATTTTAAAAAAGGTTTAGTATGATTTTAGCAAAATTATTTGTTGATGGAGTTGCTATAACAGATTCAGAAGCTACTTATTACACAGCTCCTTCAAAGACAAGAGGTTATATAAAAAATGCTGTTTTTGTAAATGACAATAATACACCTGTTACTATCACTATAAATATTGTTCCATCAGAAGGGTCTGCATCTTATATAAATAGAATTGTAAAAGCTAAAACACTTGCAGGTAATAGTTCTTGGATTTGTGGTGCTCTAATAAACCAAATGTTAGAACCTGGTTGTGAGGTAGTAATGATTGCATCAGTAACAAATAAAATAGGATGTGTTATATCAGGTTTTGAAATAACATAATAAATAGGAGGAAAACATGTTCGAGAGTCAATTTGCAGGTTGGAGTGATGAAAAACTTTCTGATTATATAGCATCAAAGCCTATGGACAATAGAGGTTGGGGAGAAGGCTTAAAATATAATCCTGATACGAGATATAGTAATGCAGAATTTGAAGCAGACAGAAGAGCATCTGCAAGGAAAAAAGAGAGAATAGCTGCAGCTTATGCAGCAGATCGGGCTAAACAGACAGAAAGAGCAAATCTACAAAGAGATAGAGCTTATGCAGATAAAAGAAGCGAAAATGCTGCTAAAAGACAACAAGAAACAGCTTCAAGACTTGCAAGAGAAAGAGATGAAAGAATAAATAAATATGAAGTAGAAGCAAGACAAAGAGAAGCAGATTCAATAGCAAAACGAGAAGCTAAATGGGAACAACAGCAACAAATATATAGAGAACAACAAGCAGAATCTGATAGAAGAGCTAAAGAAAGAAGTATAACTCAGGCAAATGAATTTAAGAGAGCAGCAGAAGCAAGAGAAAAATCTGCAAATGAAATGATGAACACATATAATAAAGGTATGGATTCATCTGTAAAAAGCATCCAAACTGCACAAGAAGGTGCTTCAGCACTATTAGAACCATGGAGAAAATATGGCGTTGATGCTCTTGGAAAATTGACAAAGAAAATAAATTCCGGCCCCGGAGATTACACTCAAGCCCCAGGATATCAAGCAAGACTTGCAGAAGGAATAAGAGGCATCGAAACTTCTGCTGCTGCAAGAGGTGGGGCTTTAAGTGGGAGAGCTTTAAAAGAAGCATCAAGGTTTAATCAGGAATTTGCTACAAATGATTATGATAATTTCCTGAAAAGATATTATGATTCTTTAAACCCGTTGCAAAATGTGGCTTCGATGGGTCAACAAGCTGCTGGAACACAGGGTGGTTATTTACAAAGAGCTGGATCTGAAAAAGCAGATATATATCAAACTGGTGCTGGTAATATTGCAAAGGCACAAATGTATGGTGGAGAGTCAAAAGCAGAAGGTATGGAAGCAGGATCTAATATTATGGCTGCCCAAGGTCAAGCAAAAGATGATAGGGATTATGCATATAATATCTTCCAAATGGGTAATCGGGGGTAAAAATGAATATTGATGATATTATGAGTGAACGAAGAGAATTTTTTGCTCTTCAAAATGCGAGTAGAAACAATAATAATTCAAGAATTCTTCCTGGAGGAGTAACAGACCATTCTGCTCCAATTAATAAAAACTTCCAAAATCAAATGGAATTATATCAAAGTAACAGAAGAGAAAGAGATGATAGATATTTAGATAGTTTGTCGGATGAAGAAAGAGAAAGAGAAATGGAACGCAGAAGACTTATGGGGTTACAAAATACTAAGGTTTTAGAAGGTAGATCGACACATAATATATTTGGCGCAAGAGACGCTAATTATAGTTCTCAAAGACCAGGTAAAGGCGATGCTCTTTCTAATTATAGTACTGATATGTCTCAAAACTTTGGTGGTAATATAAACATGATGAATCAGCAACAATCAGTATCTAATACTGGGAATAATATGTATAATGCATATAACACTTTTCAAATGGGTAACATAGGTTAAAAATGAATCCTTATATAAAAGAAACAAACTATGGAAATCTGATGGGCAGTAGTATGGAAGCAAGGAGAGCTGCTGAATCTTTTAAGTATAATCAAGAAGATAGATTATTAGCTGCTGAACGTGAAGCATACGAAAAAGGTATGAATAGAGAAAATCTAATGATAGCAGATGAACAAAGGGCTTATGATAGAGCACAAGTAGAAAGGGCTTTTAGGATAGATCAAGAAGAAAAAGAATATCAAAGAAGAATATATGAAGAAGAAAGAGAACTCATGGCTAATGGTGGAGCTTATGGAACTTCCTCTTCTCAGCAAGGGAATAGTATGTATGGAACAACCGGTGGAACACCGATTCCAAGGGCAAATTTAAGATTTGCTCCTTCAAGTAATAGTATAGATTTTAAAAGAAATGCAATAGAAAAAGTAGATAGAAAACCAATATGGGACGCTAACGCTTCTTATGAAGAAAAAGTTCGAGCAGCTACACCAAGAATGAATCCTATAACTGAAAAAGAAGAGAGAGAAAAAGATGAGAAAATTAAAAAAGAAAGAGCAGAAGCTGCTTATCTTACGAAAATAAAAAGAGAAAAAGACGAACATGCAATGAAAACAGAAAGATTTTTAATGGAAAAAGGAAATTATTTAACCGAAAAAGGGAGGAGTGAGGAGAAATATTTAACGAAACAAGAACAAGATTTAGCTAAATATAATAAAACAAAATTAGAAAATGCAGAAAATAGGGCAAATGCTGCAAAAAGTTTTATTCCAAGTGTAACAAAAGAAACTTATGATAGTTTCTATGATTGGAATAAAAAAGGAGATATGTTACCTACATGGTCAATACCGTCTAAAGATGAAGTAAAAAATATGTCTATTATTGAATTTAATCAAAAAATGAGTGCTGTGACTGACAGTAGAACTACAATTAAAGATATTGAAAGAAAAGAAAAAGCAGAGTTAGAAAAAAGTAGATATGAATTAAATGTTAGTATTCAACGAAGCAAGGCAAATGAAAAAACTTTAAAGAGATTGAAAGAAAAAAGTGGTGAAGATATAAATTCACTTTCTTACCAAGACCAACAAACCTATTATAGAGCAGAAGAAGAATTGAATTCAGATTATAAAAAACCTGGTGGAAAAATATACTTAACCCCAAGTGTAGAAAAAAAATTACAAGATCAAACTGGATGGTGGTCTTCTTTATCTCGAAAATCAATGCAAGATAAATTAAATATTATAAATAGAAGCAATAATCAAGCTGATAAATACGCTATGCAATATAAAGCCAATCAAAGTATGGTAGACGCTTTAGCAAATAGAGATAATAGAACAGAAGTAGAGGTAAGAAGAGCTTTAGCTAAAAATGCAATGAAGTTTCAAAAAAGCAGGAAAGATATAATAAAACAAAGTATAATGGAAGGTGTAAACAATAATCTTACAATGACACAGGCAAAGAAAAATGCTTTTGATAGTTATATTGAAAAACTAAATCAACAAAGAGGTACATACTAAAATGGATTATCTACCAGAATTAACTTATGATACTTTTGGTGAATATGATACTCAACAACCAAAATATAATGTTCCAGATAATTTACCTGACCAAACAGATACAGAATACAGTCATATCCCTGAATTGGATTATGGTTTTGAGCAAAAATATAATGATAGGGGAGAAGAAGAATATGAAGACGAAGGTTTTTTAGATAGAACCAGAGATAAAACTGAAAGAGGATTAAAAGCTTCTGTAAAAATGATTCCAAGAGCTGCTGTAATGATTGATAAACAACTTGGTGATATATTAGCTTTTGGTGCAGGTAAAATAGATTATGTTGAAAAAACTGTTGGAAATCTCTTAAATACTGGTCATTCTGGATTAGCTGGAGATCTTAGAGATTATTTACATAAAATGACAACTGAAGATGAGAAAATTCTTCATGGTGATAGAAAAATATTAGGTTTAGACTTAGGAACTTCTGATAAAATAAAAGATAAAAAACTTTGGGATAACCCATCTTTATTATTGGAACCAGAATACTTAATAACTCAATTTGGTGATGGTATCGCAAGTATTGCACCTCAAATTATTGGTTATATTCTTTCTAATGGATCTACATTAATAAGTTCTTTATCTATTGGAATGACTGCTGCTGCTGATTTTTATAAAAGAATAAGAAAAAATAAAGATGTCTCTGAATCCAATGCGTTAACTGCTTCTTTAACAATGGGAGCTATATCAACCAAATTAAATAAACTTAGTGTTGATAAACTATTGAAAAAAGAAGCAGTAAAAAAAGGGCTTGCTGCTCTTGGTGTTTGGGGTGCTAAAACTGGAACTGAAATGGGAACTGAATATGCAGAACATCTTGCTGATGCAGGATTAAGTGTTCTTACCAAAGAAGGTTTAGACGATGCGTCTGATGCTATAAAAATATATAAAGCAATAAAAAAATCTGCAAAAGATGTTGAAGTTCTTCTTACTGCTGGTATGGTTGGTGGAGTTACGAGTAAAGCTTCTATGCGAAGTCAAAAACCACAGGAAAATATAGATGGAAATATAGACGAACAGGTAGATGAACAGACAATAATAGATGAAGATATTGACCAACAACCCGTAATAGACGAACAAGTAGATGAAAATATAGACGAAGATATTGATCAACAACCTGTAATAGATGAACAAATTGACCAACAGCCTATAGTAGATGAGACTATTGATCAACAGCCTGTGATAGATGAACAAGTAGATCAAAAACCTGTAATAGATGAACAAATAAATGAACAAATAAATGAAGCACCTTTATCAAAAAAAGAAAGAATGATTTTAAAAGATATAGATAGTTCTTTAGCTAATAAAGATATAGAAGTAAAAGATCTTTTAAAATTAGTAGACCAAAACCCTATTTTAAAGAATTTAAAAAATGAAGTAAATTTTATTATCGAAAAACATCAAAATATAGATCAAAAACCTGAAGTAAAACCTGAAGTAGATCAAACACAAGATATACCACCTCTCCCTGATTTAAAATATGATGATAATATTGATTTTAAACAAGATGAAGATATACAAGAACAATCAGATTATTTACAAGAAAAAATGTCAGAAGATCAAAAATTTAATATAAGCAATCTTCTTGGTGAAGGTGTTAATATTAAAGATATACATAGTATGTTCAAAGGACAAAAGGTAAATATAACCCCTGAAGGTCATGTTTCTGTAATATTTGACAATAACCAAAGAGTCACAATAGAACTTGTTAAAAAATTTGATGATGGAACTATTAAATATGCTATAAAAACTGGTCAATTAGATACTGATGGAAGGATTTTAGGTTCTCAAAAAAATGGTAATATTAAAATTGATATAGACTATGCTAACAAAGGAATCGTAAGTCATGAGATGTACCATAGGTTCAAACAACTTAATATGATTACTAATAAAGAAGCTTTAAGTCTTAGAAGAGAAATGCGTAAATTAATGGGTAAAAATAAACTTAATTTTGATCCAAGTAAAGTTAAAGACAACGCATTAAGGTTAGAAGAAAATGAAGCTAATATGTTTTCTCAAATATTAAAAAGTAGAGATAAATACAGAGAAACAAAACTTGGAAAAATTATTCAAAAAATAACTGATTTTCTTGATGGTTTACTTAAATTGAACGGATCTTCAGCACGAAGATTAGCTAAACAATTTGAATCAGAAAAAGTTTTTAGTCGAAAAGCCACTCCAAATACATCTACTGAAACTAAATTTATAATGGCTGGAGAAAAAGCAAAAAGTCATAATATTAAGATGGAAGATAAAGCAAAAAAAATGCTTAAAGAAGGAATAGATGAACAAAAGGTTTGGGAAAAAACTGGATTTATTAAGTCAAAAGAAGGGAAAATGAAATTTGAACTTGATGATTCAAAAGCTAAACTAATAGATGATTTAAAAGTTGGTCGATATGAAAAAAAATTAAGTGAAATTCTTAAACATGATGTTCTTTTTAAAAACTACCCTCAGTTAAAAAATATAACTGTAAAGGTTGAGTTAGATTCAAAAGAAGGTTTTACGAGTGGTGCTTGGAATAATAAAAGTAGGTCAATAAAAATAAAAGGTGGAATGAACAATATTCCAGGAGCTTTAATGCATGAATTAACACACGGTGTTCAAGCAATAGAAACTTTTGCTTCTGGTGGTAGTTCTAAACCTTTTATGGCATCTATTAAAAAAACTATTGATTTAAACACAAAAAAAAGAGAGATAATAAGAAAAGAATTTGCAAAGTTAAAAGGTAAAAAAGATGCGAAAAGTTTAGAGAGTATAAAAGAATTAAAAAAAGAATTTACTAAATTAACTAAAGATAATATTACGCTTTCAGATCCTAAAAAAGCTAAGTCTTTAGCATATAAAAAATATAAAAGTTTATTAGGAGAAATTGAAGCTTTTGATACTATGGAAAGATTAAAGCTTTCAAAAAGAGAAAGAAGGAAAATTCTTCCATATACTTCTCAAAAAATACCTTACAAAAATATTATTGTTAAAAAACAAATGGGTGAAAGTTTTCTTGAATATCATAGAAAAAAAAGACCTCATGAAACAGATAAAGAATATCTTGAAACAATGAAAGAAGAATTGAAGTTCAATACTGAAAAAATAAATAATTTTAGAGAATATTTTGAAGTGACAAAAGCAGAGTTTAAAACTTTATTAAAAAAACCATTAAATAAAATGTTTGATTTTGAATTTAATCAATTAGCCAAAGATATAGAAAAATTTGCAAATAATAAGTCTGAAAAAATAAGTGAAAGATCAACTATAAAATATTTACAACAAGAAAAGGGTATACAGAACGAAAAAAGGTTAAGAGAGATATTTAAAATGCCTTCTGTCAGTAAAATGACGTTGACTCAACTAAAACAATATAGTGATAAATTAAACGCTTTAGAAGAAGGAGATGTAATACTTTCAGAACAAAGAATGAAGAATCTTGAAGGTTCCTTTCTTGAAGATCAAATATCTTTAGATGGTGTTTTAACCGCTGCTTCAAAAAAATATAATGTAAGCAAAAAAAGTTTAAGGGATACTGCTTATAAATGGACTGATAATTACTTATATGATACTCCACTTGCAGAAAGAAGCGTATTTCATAGAGAAATGGTTGATTCTTTAAAAGCAAATTACATTAAAAGTACAAGAAAATACCTTGCTGCTAAGTCGAAATTAGATGAACTTGGTAAACTTGCCTTAAAATCAAGACCAAGAAGTTTAAAAGAAAAGATTACTGGCACTCAAGAAAATGTTATGAAATATATAGAGGCTGATCTGCAAGAGAGAATTGGTTTAACTGAAGACATGACTAATGCAGAAGTTAAATTAGCAGAATTTATTTCAAAGTTCTATTCACATGCTTATAATCATTTATTAATGAATAAAGATTTATTGAGTTCACGATATAAAGATATATATATTATGTACGCAAAAAAACCAATGTTAGAAGCTATTAGCGATATGGAACCATCTAATTTCAAATCAACACTAAAGGAAATAGCTGATAGTTGGAAAAAAGATAATGTTTTTTTTAATGTAGATGATTCTATTTCTGGTAAAAAACTTGGTTTTAGAAAATTCATGAGACAAACATTAAGGAGATCTGGTGAATTAAATCCAAGTAAAAATATACTAAGATCAACTGATATTTATATGAAACAGTTTTACAAAAAACAAGGTCTTGATAAATCAATTCCTGTTATAGATTCAATAGCAAAGGCTTTATCAAAAGACAATCCTAATAGTGAAAATTTTGAGAAATTTATTAATGAATATTTAAATAATAAAAAAGGACAAAAAGTCACGCCAATTAAAGGGTTTCATCAGGATGGTAGTATTGATTTAGCTTTAAGATCTATTAGTAGTTTTTTATCAATTAGATATATAGCAGGAAATCTTCCATTACAAGCTTCTGCAATAGTTGGAGAAACTATGGCTAAAATTCCAGCAATTGGGTTAAGAAAACTTGTACTTGCTAATTATAGAAAACTGACACCTCAAGGTAAAAAGATTTTAAAAAAGTATGAATCATATGTTGGAGAAGGTGTTTTTAAAAAATTAGGGCAACCAGGGCAACCTATAAATGAAAATATTAACATTTTACTTTATGGTATTTTAAGTTGGACAAGGAAAATAACCAATCAGGATATTCTACTTGGTAATATGACAAAAACAGAATTTAATAAAGGAACCATATCTCCTGAAAGATTGGCAAGAGTAACAAGAGATGCAGGTAGGTTTCTTGATATGGAAGGTTCAAAGAGTTTAATAGGAAGTACTTCCCTTGGTGGTAGTATTAATAAATTTAGAGGTTGGTCAATTCCTATGGTAAATACTGTTTCAAAAGATATAGCATCATTGACAAGATCAATTACCAGATTAGGTGATAAAAATAAAAGATTAACTAAAAAGCAAATAAGAGATTTTTACAGAATAGCTGAAACAGGTGTTATTTTAGGAGCTGCTTTTGCTGGTTTTGGTCAATTTATAGATGAAGATGATGATTCATATCTTGGAAAATTTAAGAAATATATTATACGTGATCTTGCAACTAATTTCTCTGGATTAAATCCTTGGACAGTTTTAAGTGGAGGTGTGACTATTGCTTTTTTGGAAAGATTGCGTAAAAATTTAAGAATGATAGTAACTTTCGAACCATTAGGAACTGATAAAGAAAAAAAGAGAGCTAAGAAAAGACGTGGATATGGTTATACCGGTTTAAAGAAACAATTTAAACCAACATTAATTGAACATATTTCTCCGACTGAAAAAAAGAAATAGAAAGGACTTTTAAATGGCTATAATAAATGATCCACCAATACCTGATAAAATGATAGAAGATTCAGGACTTGTTACAAATACATGGTCAAGATTCTTTTTTGACTTAAAAGTAGCTTTAGAATCTGATGAAAGCTCAAATGCTTTGCTTCATTCTGGCGGTGGAGGAGGTGGAAGTGTTAATAATATTGGGTCTGAATCATTAACATCAGAAGAAACTTTTAACTTGATTGCAGTTTTAGGAACTTTATAATGATTTGTTTAAATAATACAGATACAATAGAAGCAGGTGCATCAGTTGATGCAGTGATAGATTATACAATTCATGGTCTTGTTTCTGGTGCTTTTACTGTAATTGCATCAGGACAACTTTCAGACACAGATCCCTCTATTTTATATACAGCAACAGAAAATATATCAATTGTTTCAATGACGTTTGTTAACACACATTCCGCTGCTGTTGATATAAATCTATACATTGATTCATTAAATATAGGAAGTCCAAGAAGGTTAATACCTAAGAATATATCTCTTGAAATTAATTATTCATTACATTATGACGGGCAACGCATATCTGTTATGAATGATAATGGTGCTATATTAACTACTATGGCTGGATATGCTATTGATATAAATGTATCTGATAGTGATAATTATTATACAGGGACAAATGTTGAAACTGTATTATCTGAAATAGGTGAAACACGAAATGTGAGTGGATGGGATCTACTTAATGAAGACACAATTTGTGACTTAGCTTTTGATATTGGAACAAGAACTCTTACTGCGTCTATAAAAAGTGGTCAATCTTCTTATCATTTTTGGGTCGATAATAAGAAAATAACAAAAACTGAGAGCGAAACAATTGTTCTCCCAGTAACTTCTGGTGAATATTATATTTATTTTGATAATGATGGTGTTATTCAATATGTTGAAAATTCGGCTGTAACAAATATTCATTTTTATGAATATGCATTAATTGCATGGGTTTATTATAATGCTGTAAAACCTGGGTATTTACTTGGTAGAGAAACACATGGAAAAATAATGTCTCCGAGGACACATCATTATAATCATTCAACTTATGGTGCAAGATATGAAAGTGGAATGGATATCACTGGTCTTGTTGATGGAAGTTCTACATATACGAATATAACATCTGGTTATTTTTGGGATGAAGATATACGCCATATAGAACCGTTACAAACAAATATTCCTTTTCTTTTTAGACTTGGTACAGACGGTCTTTGGAATGCCGAAGATTCAAATACTAATGTATCTTATATTGAAAGTGGAAATACATATCATTCATGGAACGAATGGACAGGTTCTACATGGCAGTTAACAGAAGGCGGAGCAACCACATCTTATTGGATTATATTTACAGTTGCTATCCCGGCTATTAATTTTGAAGGATATGCAAAAATTATTGGTCAAAATGCTTATTCTACAAGGGCAGAAGCAAGGAATGCTGTTGAATCTGAACTTAGTACTTTAATTACTGATGGTTTACCAAGTCAAGAATTTGTTTTTTTACAGGCGTATATTGTAAAAAGAGATGGAACTCTAACTGCATTAGCAAATGGTGATACTCATGTTGACTTAAGGATTGTGAATGGTGGTACAGCAAGTTCAGTTTCAAGTCCTGGAGTAGCAGCAGATATAACAATCGCTGATGCTGGAGGTATAATTACCGCTGTAAATGTAGAAGATGCTTTACAAGAAAACAGAACGGCCATAGATTTAAATACAGCTAAAAATACAAATGTACCAACAGCTTTAAGTACTGGTACAGTTGGAGCAAGTACCTATGGAATAACAAGTGACGGCGGTGTTGACGATGTTGTAATAGCTGCTTCAACGAATGCTGCTGCTGGAGTAGCTACCGCAGCTCAAATAACAAATCTTGAAGCTAATACATCAGCAAGACATACTCAAGGTACAGATACAGCTCTTGGTGTTTTAGGGACAAAAGCAACTCCTATTGATGCAGATAAAGTAATTCAAAGAGACAGTGCTGATTCAGATGCAGTAAAAACTTCAACATGGACACAGGTAAAATCTTTTTTAAAAACTTATAATGATACACTATATAATAATTACACCCATCCTAACCATTCAGGTGATGTTACAAGTATAGCAGACGGCGCTCAGACTATAGCTAATGATGCTGTTACATATGCTAAAATGCAAAATATTACTACCACGAATAGACTTCTTGGTAGAGATACTGCTGGAGCTGGAATAATTGAAGAAATATCACCTACTGCAATAAGAACAATGATCAATGTTGAAGATGGTTCAACTGCAGATCAAACAAAAAGTGATATTGATGCATTAGGATTGAGTCATGATTCACTATCTGATGTCAGTTCAGATGATCATCATGCTCAAACGCATGCCTCTGCTCATGTTACAGGTGGAGCTGATGTTATTGCTGATGTTATTGCTGCTGGTAATTCTGGATTAATGACAGGGGTAGATAAAACTAAATTAAATGGTATTGAAACTGCTGCCGATGTTACTGATTCTACTAATGTTAATTCTGCTGGTGCTATGATGCATTCAGACATTACTCCTACAGAAGGAATATTAATAAAAACAGCTTCAGAAACATATTCAACAATTAAGATAAATTTAACAGCATTGACTGACCCTGGGACATATAATGATACAGGAGACAATTATTCTGTAGGTTCTTTATGGATAAACGTCACTGATGAAACTACATTTATATGTTTGGATAATACAGATGCTGCTGCTATTTGGAAGGAAATAACATTATTAGATTCTGTAAATACACTAACAAAAGGTTATTGTATGGGAGGTTTTCTTTTAACAGCAGTAATTGAAGATTTGATTTTTTCTAATGAAACATCACAAGCTATAACAGCCACATTAGATACTGCAAAAGATACTGGAACTGGTGTTAGTGGTAGTACTAAGGGTTATATAATGGGTGGTGATACAGGAAGCGTTACTGATGTGATCGAAGATTTGATTTTTTCGAATGAAACATCTCAAACTATAACAGCCACATTGGATACTGCTAAAAACTATGGATCAGGGGTAAGTAGCAGCACTAAGGGTTATATATTAGGAGGTAACACTGGAACTATTTCAGCAGTAATTGAAGATTTAATATTTTCTAATGAAACATCCCAAGCTATAACAGCTACATTAGATACTGCTAAATATGCTGGGACTGGCGTGTGTAGCAGTACTAAGGGTTATATAATGGGTGGTATCGCAGGAAGTATCACTGATGTGATCGAAGATTTAATATTTTCGTCTGAAGCTTCTCAGGCTATCTATGCTACATTAGATACTGCTAAATATACTGGATCAGGGGTAAGTAGCAGCACTAAAGGTTATATAATGGGTGGTAACACTGGAAGCGTTACAGCAGTAATTGAAGATTTAATATTTTCATCTGAAGCTTCTCAAGCCATAACAGCTACATTGGATACTGCTAAAAATTATGGAGCTGGCACTAATAGTAATTCTAAAGGATACATAATGGGTGGTAGTACGGGAAGCACCGTAGATGTAATTGAAGATTTAATATTTTCTAATGAAACATCCCAAGCTATAACAGCTACATTAGATACTGCTAAAAGCCATGAAGTAGGAGTTCAGGGATAATAAAAAGGAGGTAATGATATGTCTAACGATACGGAAACACCTTTTGGAAATTCAATGTTCCAAATAACAAATTTTACAGCAGGACAAGAGACACCGGAGAGACGATATAGACATTGTTCTCTCCAATTACACCAAAAAAACAAAGCATTAAAAGAATGTGAATTTAGAAGACGAAGAACAGAAATAGATTTAGAAGAAATTAAAGAAGACTTGGAAAATAATAAACATTCATATAATAAATTTGAAATGGAAAGAAAAGAAATAGATGTAGAAGAAAAAGAATATCAACTTGACAATGATATTAAAATGATAAAAGATTGTTTATTTGAAATAAAAGTGTATAAGAATATATTAAAAACATTACCGGTATTTACAAGAGAAGAGTTTGAAAAAGCTGAGTATAGATACTGGGAGACAAGACTAATTAATGATGCAAAAAAAGAAATAGTAAGCACAAACACAGTAAGCACTGGGACAATATCTTCTTTAGAAAATATTGGAATAAATATAACACGAGATAAGGATGGTAAATTGGCTATTTCCGGAAAAGATTCTACCTTACAACTTTTAAAACAAAATAAAGTAAAGGAAATTAAATAATGTTTTTTTATGTATCAGTTAGACCTATAAATACAAATGGAAAAAGAATGTTAACACCTAAATATGCTCTAAGAGATTCCTTTCCAGGTCTCGTTTTAAGTTGGAGGTCAATTGTTAGTGCTACTAAAGAAGATGGTCGATGGCTTTACGAGATTGAAACAGACACCATTGAACATAGAGATGTGATACTTGAGGGGTTACAAATGTGGGGTTGTCATTTGAAAGATGAGATTAAAACTATTAAATTATTTTGTAAGCTTGCAAGACGTTGTGACTCATCATTTAAAGATGGTAGGCTTCATATACCTGAAGTAGATAAAATAATGGAGGTTAACATAAATGAATCAAAATAGAAGGAGAACAGACTCATTGACTAATCTTTCAGACCATGATCTGTTAATAAAAAATACTGTTAAAATTGAAAGTTTACATGAAAAGATCGACGTGTTTCTTTCACTTTTAAATTGTAAAACAGATTTTTATTATACAAAGTGGGTTGTAAGTATATTAGCTTTAATAATTGTTTCAATTTCTGGAGCAATCTGGCAAATAAACACTGATATAGCTGGTGTAAAAAGTAAAATAGCTGTACACACAGAAATTCTAAAGGATCCACCAAAATGATAGTTAAAAAAAAACGAAGTCTTTCAAGTAAACAAATGGAATTTACAAAAAAAGTAGGATTATTGATCAATTATGCAACGAGTATAGGGTATGGCTTGACTTTTGGTGATGCTTTTGCAACGACTGGACATTGTAAAAAAAGTTTCCACTATCGCAGACTGGCTGTCGATTTTAATCTTTTTGTAGATGGAAAATACATGACAAAAACAAGTGATTATGAGCCACTGGGTTTATTCTGGGAGAGCTTAGGAAGTTCATGTTCATGGGGTGGTCGATTTAAAAATCCTGACGGAAATCATTTTAGCCAAGGTGAGTAAAACTTTTAAACAGGAGGAAAAATTATGAAAGAAGCAGTTATTATTGAAACGTTAAGTAAAATTTACAGCACTTTTTTTAGAGATTATTTAATTAAAAAAGCAGAGGATTCTTCAACGCCGTTTGATGATTGGGCTTTGAAATTAGTTGATACACTTTTAGGTATTAAATAGAGTTTAAGGAGGAAAGGGATATAATATATAGGCTTGGCAGAGAAAGTCATAAATTGGACGTTTTTTGCCAAGCCACCTACCTATAATTAATATAAATATTATCCTGCTTGTATTAAATAATCAACAAATTTATTAATTTCCTTAGTCAATAAATTTAATTTTGCAATAAAATCTGTTGGTTTATCATTTAAAGTTTGATGTAACCTAACTTTAACATCACAATCCCCTATTTCTATAAATTTGCTTTCTCCTTTACCACCTTTTGATAAAGCTAATTCACCATGAAAAGCTACAAAACTACCAGTTGACACACAATTTTTCTTGTTTAGCCAAATTCTTTTTGAATAAAATGTTTTCATTTTTATATTTTCCTTTTTTGTCTTCCAGAATCAGTCCATAGATATCTTTCAGGGTAATAATCTATAGCTTTAAAAAAATCTTTTGGAACTATTTTTTGAACATAAATTCCCAATTTATCATATATTATCTTTTGTTTAACTGGAAAAAGATCTGTATTGTGCTTCGAATATCCACCTTTTATTTCTATATATGATGTGTATGAAGTTACATCGTAATATATATTTTTTTTATTACTGAATCTTCCTATACTATAATTATGCCAAAGATACTTTAAACCTTTTCCATCAAGTATATTATTTCTATTCCATTCTATTATAAAATCAGGTGTGTAACTTAATTTATTTAAAAAGAAACATTCTTTTACAGGAGAATTATCTTTGTTAAAAAAATTTGCTTTCTTCTTTGGTATAACCTCCATGGAATAAAGCTCATACCCATAAATATCAATTTTATCCTTTATATCATCTAAATACCATGAAAAATAAATTTCTTCTTTGGAACGATAATATTTTTCTTTATAGGAATATCCATTTTTTTCTTTTATGATTTTATCCATTTTCTAACCTATTCTCTTATTATTTTGATTTCCAGCCAAATACAGTATCATTAAATTTTAATTCACCATCACTAAAAATAACACCTTTCTCTGTAACTTCTTTGATTTTTCTCCAACCTTTTTTTGTTTTTATTTTTTGCCCAATTTTTATATTTTTACCGAGTTTAAAAGTCATATTTTTTTCCTTTTTTTATCTGATAAAAAAGACAATGTTCCTGTAATTCTTCGTTTCTATTTATATACCCACCTGCTATTTTTAGACGATTTAAACACCAATGCATAGATGCAGGAAGTTTTGGTATTTTATATTTATACTCACATTTACCCTTTCCATTAGGATGTAACCTACCATTTTTTGTTCGCTCCCACGCAGCATATTTACAATTTAAGCAATTCTTCATAATTTATACCTTATTTATATTTTATATAACACTCGTTGATCATGCTCCATTTTTTTTCCAACGTTAAAAGAAGAAACGGGGCGTAAATACCCTGTTATTTTCTTATATACTTCAGTTTTCTCTCCGCAAATTTTACATTCTATTTGTTCGCCATGTAATTTACCGTGATTCTTACAGATTGAAAATGTGGGCGCTAATGAAAAATATGGAATCTTAAAATTTTCACAAGCCGTTTTAATGGCAGCTTTTGCCATACTACCTGAAATACTATTGCCAATATAGATATGAAAAACGCTGCCACCTGTGAACTTTTGAAGTAAAGGTTCTTGATATTCCATAGCTTCTTTTAACGGCATTTCCGATGTAACAGGTAGATTTGTTGAATTAGTATAATAATTATAACCAAGGCCATCTTTTTGTGCCAAAGAATAAGATGTGCTTTCTGCTGGTGTTGCTTCAAGATTATACATATTCCCTGTTTTGATTTGTTCTTTTTTAAGGTGTTCATTTATACAATCTAAAATCAATGAGATATTATATTTACCAAAAGAAGATTCAATTCCGTCACACTGCATATTCAAACAAGCTTCGTGCCCACCTATAACACCAATAGTTGAAAAATGGTTATCCCAATACTTTCCAGTTTTTTTCTTTATATTTCTTAAATAAAATTTAGAATAAGGATATAAACCGTTTTTAGTAAAAGTCTCAATTTTTTTTCTTTTAATTTCTAAAGAATTAATAGCAATTTTTAATACTTCAGTCAAGGAAAAATTTGAACTATTTGAATAAATCTTTGCCAAATTTAAAGTAACTACTCCTGTACTCCCAGTGAGTGCACCAGCACCAAATAATCCACCACCTTTATGTTGTAATTTAGTTTTATCAATCCTAAGCCGGCAACACATAGATTTTATATCATCTGGATCAAGATCTGATCCCATAAAGTTAGAGAAGTATGGTTGACCAAATTTACCAGCCAACTCAAAAATAGAATCATGCCTTTTATTATCCCAATCAAAGCCGTCTTGTATAGCATAAGTAGGTATTGGGAATGTAAATGGTCTTCCTGTACTATCACCGTCCATCATAACCTTGCAAAAAGCTTTATTAATCATGTCTACTGCTCTTTGAAAGTCGCCGTAAACCTTCTTATCATCTATCTTCCCACTAATAACAACAGGTTCTTTAAGCATCTTTTTGGGAACTTCTATATCTAAGCTAAGATTAGAAAAGGGGCTTTGACCTCCTACTCGACTTGGTACGTTCATTTGAAACACAAAACTCTGAATTTCCTGAAGTACATCTTTATACCTTAGATTATCATTTGCTATAAATGGAGCTAATAAAGTATCAAAGTTGCTCAGGGCAACAGCACCAGCAGTTTCAGCCTGAATCAGAAATAAAAAATTTACTATTTGCCCAAGAATTGATCTAAAATGCTTAGCTGGTTTTGCCCCTACATGACCATTAATAGAAGGGATACCAGACATTAATAAATCTTTTAGATCTAAACCCTGACAATATGTTGATAATGTTGACAAGTCATGAATATGGATATAGCCTTCATCGTGTAGTTTTTTTATATCTTCAGTGTAAATTGTCTCAAGCCAATATTTTTTTGTAATATTGGTAAAAATATGGCTGTTTAAACCCTGTAAACAGAAAGATGTATTTGCGTTTTCTTTTTCTTTCCAACTATTCCGTTTTAAATAATCACCTACTAAATCATTATTCGTTAGTTTTTCTATAACTCTTATATTTTTTCTTTTTTCTCTATAAGCTATGTACCTATGAGCTTCCTCTACACAACCATAATCAATTAGAACACGTTCAACTATATCCTGAATTTCTTCAATATTTGTCGGTTTTATACCTATATTTAAAAAACTACACACAGATGCAGTTATTTGACTTGAAAGTTCTTCTTTAAAAATAACTTTCCTAACTGCATTCCTTATTTTCTCTACATCAAACTCTACTTTTTTCCCGTTTCTATCAATAATACTCATATTATTTCTTCTCCTTAAAATTTAATTTATTGGTAATAGTCTTCCACACTTACTACAATAAATATTATTAACAGATTGTATAAAATCCTTACATTTATCACAAGTTTCGTTTTTTAATTCAAGCAAAAGTTTATTATAAATACCTGCTTTTTCTACATCTCTAAAAAAATCATCTTTAAAATTAGCCCTACCATGATATTTAATTTGATTTCCTAATAAATAACCTTTATATTGTTCAGGAGTTAATTTTGCTCTTATATAAGCAATAACCTCAATTCCACCTACATCATAATGTGTTGAACCTTTATCTATAGCCATTTTACTTAAACTCCTTGTATAATTTTGAAGCTTGAACACCATGGTTGTTTTGATATTTATTACTTTTATAATTCTCAATCTTTCCAAGTACAGTTTCGTAATAAATTTGACATATTTCTACTTTTGGGTATATTTTAACTGGTTGGACGCATGAAATTTCCAAAGTCCACCATCCGCAAAACCCTATATCGCCAAAACCAGCCGTTGCATGAATGTTAATACCGAGACGGCCAATGGAAGAACGACCTTCTAATATTGGAACTAAATTGTATGTTTCTGTATATTCCATAGTTTGACCAAGATATAACCGACCAGGCCAAATAATTAATCCCTCTTCTGGTATTGTAACATCCATACAATTATTTTCTTTTTTCATGTCAAGAAATTGACCATAATATACTTTTAATTTCTTTCCTAATCTTAAATTATATGAATTACTATTAATTCTTTTTTCATCGAAAGTGTGAATAACAATATCATTACCCATTCTTTTTTTTATTTCATTTCCTGTCAATATCAATTTTTACTCCTTATTAAATTTAAATTAAGAGGCAACTTATGTCACCTCTTTTTCTTTTATTACTTACTAAAACGGAATATCTGAGTCATCTACCTGATCTTGATTTTGATCAATTCCTTGAGTATATCCTTGATCTAAATTACCAGCCTCTTTTTTTGATGTTAGAAATTCAAAATTATGTCCGATAATATCTGTTGTGTATATAGTATTGCCGTTTTTTTCATATTGACCATACTGAAGTTTACCTTCAACTAAAAGTTTGTGTCCTTTTTTAACATATTGACCTATAACTTCGGCTCTTTTATCAAAAAAAACAATCCTATGCCACTGAACTTCCTGTTCACCATTTTTCTTTTTTTCTGATGTAGCTAAACTAAATCTACATATAGTCATACCTGATTGACTTGATTTTAATTCTGGATCTCTTCCTAAATTTCCAGCTATTATAACTTTATTCATTTTATATTCTCCCTGTTAAATTGTTAACTTCTAAAATAAAAGATTCTATTTCTTCCTTAATTTTTGCTATTAATATTTCATCTCTATCTACCTTTATTAATAAGTGTTTTTGATTAGGATGGTAGGAAAAAAAATACCATGTTCTCCATCCTGAAACTAATAACGATGTTTGACATTGCAAAACATATTCTGTCGGTAATTTGTTTTGTTTTAACCTCTTTATCTGTGTTTTTTCTTGTACAGATTTAACTTCTACACCAAAATCTTCATCATTTTCTTTTCCAATACTATCAGGTGAACAATGATAATAAGCTTCTTTAAAAGGTTTTATTATCGAAACTCTTCTTGTTTCTAATCCTGTAATCAAAGAAAAAGCTTCGAGAGTCTGACTTTCTCTTTTTATTCCATCAAGCATGCCTTCAGAACAATAACCGGTATTATCTTTCTCATTTGATAATATTTCACTGACTATTTTATCAAAATATTTCTCTCTCTGAGATGATCGTTTTCCTTTGGAAGTTATTATTTTAGAAATAGAACTTGCTCCTACACTTCCACAACAGAGACCTTCCCACCTTTTATCGTTTTGTTCTCCTTCAATTATTATCATTACTTTTCTTCTTTCTTTTTACTTTCCAACATTCTGACAATTTGTGGGTATTGGTCTTCCTTTATATTACTTAAACTATCAACCTTTGCCCAACTTAAAAGTTTAGATTCATCCGCATTCACCTCTTTTATCATGTCCACAAGATTCTCATATTGTAGATCATTAATCAACACTTTTTCTTTAGTTTTCTTATCAAATCGTTCAGGATCATCGCTATCTGTTGGAATCTGGAATTGTTTTAACATGAAGTATCTTTCATAATACGTTAGTGCACTCCCACCAGCCATAGCTGGATCAGATAAATGACTTGCTGTAGCAATCCAATCAACTGTTATTGTTTCGTCTGAATCAGCATCTAACCATGTGTACTGAGTCACACCTTTAAAAAAGAAACTCCTATTTTTAGGGTTATTTTTAGTTGGATTATCGAACTGATCAACGGTATAATGGTTAATATCAATTTTTAAGATAACTCTATACTCATCCATTTTCTGTCGTATTTTTCTTAGTAGAATAGCAGAATCAGCGTAACGAGAGTTTTTACCCTGTTCTGTCTTCTGTATATAAGTAACTGTTTTTCTAATCTCAACTAACTTTTGTCGTAAATTCAATTTTGTTTCTGTCATTTTTCTTCTCCCTTGCTTTTTTAAAACTTTCTTTTAAATTTTCAATTCTTTCTTTAGACATTTTATAGTTTGGATTTTTACCCATTTTAAAAGGATACAATTCACAAGTAAAAACTGAAGGACAATTAAAAACAAGATCTGAACTTTTTCCCATACATTGAAGGCAAAATTTCCTTATTGTCTTAACTGAAGGTTTTCCTCCTCCACTTCCAAGTCTATATTTATAAAAAACACATTTAGTACCATCTAATAATTTTTCACCTCCACAATTTTTCACATCACTTGGTGTTCCTGCACATTTTTTACAATATTTTCTTATTGCTTGAGCCGGAGTTAGATTTGCCATTTTTTCCCTTTTAAATTAATGTTTAAAAATTAAGTGTAGAAACAGAATATCATCGAACATAATTAAAGTCAAGTAAAAAAAATAACTTGATTTGATTATAATTTAATGATACCTTGTTCTCATGTTATTAATTATTTTTATTATATTTTAAAGGGAGAATAAATATGGATATCGAAATTATCGAAGAAAGCGGATACGAAAACGCACTTAGAGGAATTGGAATGAGTTATGACAGAGAAAATATTTTATTATCTGACCTTCATAGCACAGCTTTAATACTTGCACCAAAAAATGGTGGTCATAACAAATTTCTTGAATCTCTGAATGTTTCTATAAGGATAAACGCACCATTATATTTTTGGAAAGAATTCGATACATACCGAGCAGGTATAACAAAGCAATCTGAATCAACTATGCATACTATAACGAAGAGAGAATTTAAAAAAGAACACTTTGAAGGTGGGTATACAGGTGTTACATTTGAAACGTTAAATGATTTAAATTGGATAAGAACTCAATTTTTTTCACCATCAAATAGTAAAAAAAATTGTTTTGATATGATCATAAAAAGATTACCTTCATCTTTTTTACAGGCAAGAAGAATCACAACGAATTATAAAACTATTGCAAATATGATTTACCAAAGAAGAAATCATAAATTAATGGAGTGGATAGATTTTGTTGATCATATGAAAAATTTAGATCATTTTTGTTTTATTGAACATCTTTATAAATAAAAAAAAAGAGTAGTATTAGATAAAATTATTTAATATTACTCTTTTTTTACTATACAATTTAAACTTAAAAGGAAAAAAAAGATGGGTAGAAAAGTAAAGAAAAATATCGAATTTTATCAACATTTTGTCAATTCAGATCAACATGCAAAATTCAAAATGTTACGTGTTAAATATGGTTGGGCTGGTGAAGGTAAATTTTGGGCGTTAAATAATAGAATTGGAAATTCATCAGAATGTTGTTTGAATATTTCTAAAAAATATAATTTTGCATCAATTGCTCATGATTTAGATTTTTCAACAGAAGATTTTAAAGAATTTATTGATTTTTTGTTAAATGAATGTGAGTTGATTTATGAAATTTATGAAGGATGTATAACAACAGGTATTATTCAAGATAATTATCAGGTAGTTGCAGAAAAAAGAGATAAGGCAAAATTAAGAAAAAGCAAAAATAGTTCGCCCGAACTAAGCGATAGTTCGCCCGAACTATCCCAAAAAAGTGTAAATAAAACACAAAAAAAGGGATTGTTCGCCCGAGAAAGTACACAAATAAAAGAAAAGGAAACTAAACTAAATAAAATAAAAATAAAACTAAATAAAATAAAAAAAACTAACTTGTGCGAAAATAACTTTAAATTATTTTGGGAAGAATATCCAAAAAAAAGAGGGAAGGGTCAAGCAGAGAAAACTTGGAATAAACTAAACCCAAATGAACAGCTTTTTAAAGTAATTCTTTTAAAAATCTCTGAAGCTAAAAAAACAAAAGACTGGCTAAAACAAGAAGGGCAATATATTCCTCACCCTTCTACATGGTTAAATAATAAGGGTTGGGAAGATGTATATGAACCAACTCAACAGTTATTAAGTTCTTCTGGTATGGAAACGGCAAAAATGTTAGACAATATGGTGTTTGAAGGAGAAGAATAAAATGAAAAATGGAAAAAAATTTAGAGAGATGATCACAGTAACATGTGAACGTTTTGAGAAAAAACCTTCAGAATTGTTGATCAAAATGGTATGGGAAACACTTAAAGAATATAACGACAAAGACTGTATTGCAGCTTTTAATCATGTTTTTAGACATGGGAAATTTTTTAAAAACATAGTCCCTGATCTTTTAGATTTTTTAGAAAATATGAACCCAACTCCTGAGTTGCAGGACATAGCAACGGTTGAAGCAGATAAGATTCTTTCACATTTAAAGTTTTTTGGGAGTTCAAAACCCTTAAAACTTGATAACCCTGTCTCAAAACATCTGATGGAAACCCGATGGAAATATTCTGATTGGTCTAAAACTGTACTTGAAAAAGAATTAATTTGGTTTAAGAAAGAATTTATTGAATCGTTCAAATCTTTTCAAAAAATTGAAAATTTAAAGCAGTTAGAAAATAACAATAAAGTTTTGCCATTGATAAATAACATATGTGAAAAAATTGGATAGCTGGTTAAGAAAAATTTGATCAAATTTAAGAGATCTATCTACAACATATACTATGCTATTACTTTTTAATTTGAACGTCAAATTTTTGATTTAAAGACTGAAGAAACGTATTTAATAAAAAAAATGTTGACTTTTATATTTAAATCTTGTATATTTTACATGAAATTAAAGTGTAAAAAAAATAAACATAATTACTAACTTGAGTAAAGTGAATTTTACCAAAAAAATAAATAAAGTAAGTAATATAAAAGTACCAGACTAAAAAAAGGAGAGAAGAGAAAAATGGAGAGAAAAGAGACTAAAAAAATCTTAGAACATTTTTATAAAAAATATGATAAGAAACTTGAGGAACACGATATCGATGAAATACAAATGTTTTTCGATAAAGCTTATCCTAACGAAAGTAATGATAGACTTTTAAGTGTTTTCAGATTTTGCTACATAAATATGAAGTATTTTTCAGGGCAAACAGAGGAATTAATAGATTTTTTTATGCTAAGAATGGACAGTTTAAGAGGAAAATTAAAATATGCTGAAAAACAACTTAGAATTGTAGTAAAAAGCTTAATAGAACATAAGAAAGGTAAAGATATTCCTGTGTTTGAAGATGTAATTACAAAAAAACTGTTAAGAGAGGCTTTTGATTTCAAAGAATTGGCATCTTATTACAGAGAGATAGAAGAATTTAAAAAGGATTTTTTACGAACTTTCAAAAGTTATAAGCTTGTAGAACCTTTAATTTCTTTGGAAAATGAAAAAATTTTAAAACAACAAATAATCGTGTGGTAAAAAGGAGCAAACAATGAAAAAATTTTTAGTTTATGACCCATCAGATGCAGCAGAGCCAAAATTTTTTGAAACATTGGAAGAAGCATATCTACATATGAATAAAATTATATATAGTTATTGTTCAAATAGTGACGAGTGGGATCACGAAAAAGCAGAAAGTATAGTTTTAACAGAAGTGAAGTTTAAAACCAGAAAAATAGAATATCATATTTCAAAATCTGAAAGAAGGAATGGTGAACCTGAAACAGCGTATGATTATATGATGGAGAAAGTATGAAAAAGAAAAAAAAGATTAAAATGATATCTTTTCAATGTCCAGCGTGTAAAAAATCTCGGTTCATATCTGAAAAAACAATTGAAGAGATAAATAAAACTAAATCTTTGGGGTTATGTGCATCTTGCTCAACCAAAAAGACAAATTTATATAGAAAGCAAGGTATAAAAAAAGAAGACTGGCCAATGGAACTATATTCCCATGGTTGCAAATTAACAGAAAGTTCAAGTATTATTTCAAAAAATGGTAATAAATTTATAAGGATAGGAAGGTGTAAAAAATTTACAGATTGTAAATATAGGGATGATTGTTGCAATTTAGCTGCAAAACATAATTGGATGGGTTTTAAAAGTGATATGAAAGGATATAAACTGTTAACAAAAGAAGAAAAAATGAAGATATATGATGTAAATTCAGACCATATAAATGATATAGGTTACTTAAAATTTAATAATATATTTATATACAAATAAAAAGATTAAAATGGATAAATTAAAATATAATATTTTATTTAAAAATGTAGAAAAAATAAGAAAAAAAGTTAGAAATATAGGAATGACAAATATAAACGGTATAGATATTAAAAAAAAAGAAGAGATACAGTATCAATATGATATTGCAAAGAGGGAATTGTTTAAAGCTGAAAAAGATCTTTTATTTTTTAAATAGATATAATAATAAAAGCCAGTCATTTTATAATGATTGGCTTTTATTTACTATGGCATTGATTTTAAAAGATAATGCTGTTTTGTTAAAAAAAACGACTATCATCCTTCTATTTTTTATTACAATATATATTCTTCGTTCTCTAATTTATGAATAAAGAATTTTATAACCTCTTCCTGAAAACTTCCACACTTTCCTTCAGCTTGGAGTTTTTTTATTTCCTTCCAAAAAGGTAGATTAAACCTGATAGTCATTCTTTTCTCTTGTGCTATTTCTTTTTTTGTTCTTTTTTTTCTCATTGTTTCACCTATTTTCCAAAGTTTTGAGCTTTTATATTTGAACAATGTTCTATTTCTTCTCTAAGCCAAACGCATTTTTTAAAAAAAGGAGCTTTTTCATAAAAAAAACACGTCTTTTGTTTTTCATAATCTTTTACAGCAATACATGATGTACCTCCATTACAGATTGTTTTTGTTAAAACTATAGGTTTTAATTTACCAGTTTTCTTCTCTGGTTCTTTCATCTTTTTTGCTACACCGATAAGGTTTTCAAGAATATTCATCTTTTCACCTCCACTACTTTTGTTTTAATAAAAAAGGTTTCATCTAAGAACTTTTTTGTACCAGACAATGATTTTGCAATTGATTCACAAAATTCTTTATTTTTGAATTGATGTCCATTCATAGCCATATTTTCTATACCAAAGGCAGTGCCTGCGTACCAACCCTTTATTTTTTTTCCGTGTCTTTCTGTTTTCATATAAATTAAATACATATTGTCTCCTTTTAAAATTTTAAAACAATTATATTTCTAAATAGAGAAAATTCTTTATGTAAAGCTTTTTTAGTTTTATGTAAAAGCTTACATGCTTTTTTTATTTTTTTTTTAATGTCTTTAATATCCTGTTGGTTACAAATATCTCCAATAGTAATTAATTTTTCTTCACAACCTTTAATTTTTATAAAAAAAGTATGATAATCTTTTAAGTGAATACTATTTTCTTTATTTGTATACTGTACAGGGAGATATAATAAAGATAAACCCTCTAATTCTAATATTTTAAAAAGTAAAACTCCTTTTACATATTTCTTTTCAATTTTTATCTTTATCATTTCATATTATATCCTATAATGTAAATAATTATACAAAATAAACAGTATATTCCAGTCACACAACATATACTATAAAAGACTGCATCTATTAAAATTTCCATTGGTTCTCTCCCTTTTTCATAGTTTTTTTAATTTCTTCAATTTCTTTTTTAAAGAAATTTTCCTTTTTATTACTTCTTATTAATAATAAAATAGAAGTAATGTTAATAGTCAACAATAATGTAATTTCAAAATAGATCATATAAAACTCCTTTTTTAAAATATCATTCCTAATTTTTCAATGTCTCTTTTAAATTCTGCCATAAGCTTTGGTAATCTATCTTTCAAAGCTTTTTCATCTTGTAATTGTTCAAGAGTTGCATCTTTCCAAATAGCACAACTCCGAGCTGCTTTTATGTCTGGTGTTACTGACTTGCACCAGTCATAAGGAGTTTTAACAATACTATAACTTTTGGTTCTTAAAGCCTGTAGAAACTCCTCAGCTTCATTTAGTGTTCTAAATGGTGCTTTATACCACTTTTTTTCTTCGTTTTCTTTTATAAAACCAGTAAGAGAAAATTTATCAGTAAAATCAAAACTACTATCATCATCATATTTAATATTTTTAACTTCTATATTATTAAAGTCTCCAATATTATCGAGATAATCCCAAAAACCTTCTTTTTGCTCTTCAAATGTAAAAGGAATGTCTTTGAATTTTAATTTTTTATCCCATGCAACGGCTTCTCCGACTTCTGCGTTTTTATGGTCTTTATCTCTGGCATAAAAAGTTGTGTTTTCTATATAATACAAAGGTTCTTGACTTGTCATGCCATGCCATTTGATCAAGTGTTTATATTCAGGAAAATACTTCTCAATTTCATCATGTATACAACCACAACTGATAAAATCATCGCCTCTCGAATCATCTCTTCTACCACATAAAGTTCCAGTAATAGAAAAAGAGTTATGACCATTATTACATTGATCATCATACCTTATTTTAAGTTTGATTCTATTACCATTTACTTTTTTTGATTTTTCAATTACCTGGTTTTTTGTAAGTTTACTTTTCATTTTGTTTCCTTTCTTTAAAAGTTTATATTTTATCCCTTGACTTGATTACAGTATCTCATATTTAAATTATGGTGTCAAATGTTTTTTTAAACATATTGTCTTTTTTAAAAATTAAGATATATTTATAAAAAAAGGAGGTGTTATATGTTATTTAAAGTAACCCCGTTAGACAACGGGCGTACCAGAAGGCAGGCAAGACTTAAAGCTAAAAAAATAGAAGAGAAAAAACAAAAAAAAATTAAAGCTAAGAAGTTTTATGAAAATGCAGCAAAGAATAAAATAAAAAAAGAAAAGAATGAGAGAAAATTGGAGAGTTTATATCCAAAAAACAGAAAGGATTATGGTATCCAAGAAACAGAAGCAAATAAAAAAAGATTATTAAATGGTGGTAAAGGAGTTGCCAAAGTGATAGACGTGACAAAAGCTTTACAATTAAGAATAAATAAACGTATGACATTAACAGATATAGGTAAATATTTCGATTGTTGTGCACAAACTGTTTCAAACCACTTAAAACCGTATATGAATATTATAGCAAACCCAGCAGATTTAAAGGCGTTTAACTCTCATAAGGGTGAGTTGTTAGATAGTATTGAGTTGAAATTACTGAACACAGTTGCAGACGAGGAGAAACTTGAGAAAGCTAATTTACACCAATGTGCATCAGCTTTAAATATAATATCTGGTATTGGTCGTTTAGAAAAAGGCTTGAGTACGGAAAATATAGCTTTTTCCGATATGTCTGAGAGTTTGGAAAAATTACAACAAAGAAAGCGCCAATTACAAGAGACATTAGGGATAGAAGAAGAATAAAAAAAGAAGTATATTCTTATGTTATTATATCAACATAAAAGTATACTTCTAATGTTTATTGATGTTCCTGAATATATTTATAAGCTGAGGACTTAAAAGTGTTGCAAATATCCCATTTATATTTTACTTCAGCTGCTGCTCTTGCCTTGGCAGCTGTAAATTTTGATGCGAAAATACCAAGATAAATTGTTTTTTTATTGATCGTAATTTCTGCACGAAATTTTTTACTTTTTTTGTGAAAACTAATACCTCTTATACCTGTAATATTATTGGAGCGTACTCCGTAATTTTGCATGTTGCAAGAGTGAGATACCTCACGAAGATTTAAAATACGATTATCTGATTTAATTCTGTTAGTATGATCGATTTCTAACTCTGGTATGTATCCGTGTACGTATAGCCAAACTAATCTGTGTCCAGAATATGTCTTACAATCTATACTAATATATATATAACCATTTGCTTTTTTATGACCTGCAATTTTATCTGTTTTAGCAGTACCTCCTCTATTTTCCTTCCATGTAAAATCACCTGTCTTTTCATCATAGTTTAATAGTTCTTTTAATCTTGCTTGTGTTAGCTTTGACATTTTATTTCCTTATTCTGCTTGTTAATCAACATGAAATTCAAAATGCTCACTGCATGATGATATTAATTCAGACCTGGTTTCATGGTGTCCATTGTAACCAGACCAACCACCTATTTTTAATATCCAACCATGTATCTCTCTAACAACCATTCCAACACATTTACCATTTTGTTTTGCAAAGATAGGTGTGTTTATTTTTAGATTATCTATATAATTGTTGAAACTTCCATCTTTATATATTTTTGTCATTTTATAGCTCCTTTATTTTAAAATTTATTACCTATATGTTCTACTATTATAGCTATTATTGCAGCCATCCCCATCCCAGTTAATAAAAAATATATTAAATCCATTTCTTTTCCCTTCTATTTTAATTTATTTAAAAGTTCCTGTGTGTGCAGAACAGGAATGCTATTAGTGTTTTTAATATAGTTTTTTATATCTTTTTTAAAATATGTTATAAGGCTAATGAATACTACAAAAAATAATATTATCTTTTTCATTTTATAGCTCCTTTATATATAGTATGATATTTTTTTATTCCAAGATTTATTTTTAATATCTAAATCCTTGTTTATTTTCTTCAAAATATTACTTGCAATTTGGATATCATTTAAAATGAAATTTAATTCTTTTTCACTTAAAACGCTATTAATGCAAATAAGGTTTTTTTTATCTTTATTAAAAAACCTAAGACCATTGTAAATATTACAAAAATAAATAGCTTTTTCTGATTTTTCATATTTTAATGGTAAATCTCTGGCACATAAAGCATTAATTTTTGTAACTTTTAAGAATTGTTCTCCCTTAATTACGATTTGATTAACCTTTATAACTACTTTTGTTTTTTTCTTGGTTTCTGTTTTCATTTCCTACTCCTCTTCAACGTCTAATATTTGTTTAAATGTTTTTTTGTCGAAATATGCTGAGTTTTGTAAGCCCCCTTTTACGGGGGTCTTTCTCCATAGTTCCCAGTATCCTTTATAGCTGCGACAACCATAATTGGCCATCGTATCACCAAAGAATTTCATTGTTTTTCTATCAAAAAAATGACTATTCGTCATAGTCTGTACATTATATTTTAATTCACTTGAGTTCATTTTATATCCTTTTTATATATCTAATATATTTATTAATTCTTTGTAACAATCTCTAATCTCTTTCATGGAAAATATACCCTTAAATGCCATGACCGGTATACCAAATTGTTTTAAATATTCTATTTTATCTCTCTTTGTGGCATCAATATCATTGTTATGATTTACTTTTGAAAGTAGCCAGTCTTCTATTTCTAAATTTCTATTCATTTTATATATCCTTTTATTCTGTTATTATTTCTATTTCACCAGTATAAAGATTTAAATATTCTTGATCTTGTTCACAATATTCTTCTTCAAGATCACTTTCAATTATATCTTTTATTTTGTCTTGCCATGATTCTTTCATTTTATTTCCTTTTACTTTAAAGTTTACATTTACTTCTGTTTTTTGTTTTAAGAGTTCGGTACTTTTGAAGTCAATCAAATTTTCCCTCGACTCTTAAATACATTCTCTCATATTTTAATCATGGTGTCAAATGTTTTTTTGCATAAAATAATAATAATTTAAAATAAATTCAGATATGTACTACAATGTGGTATAGACTTTCGAGTGTGGGAATTTTGACGTTTTGAGCTTTATATTTGTGATAATTTGTGATTTATGTCATATTTTTGACGGATATGTGGTTTTTTTTCCAGATATATAACAACAAAAATCAAATAAGGGGTGACAAAATCCTGCTTCTCCTCCCCTCTGCCAGCTTTCAAACAACCAGTCTCCAGTTTAAACATATATGTATCATAAGTATACATATTTCATAGCCCCCTATATATCAAGGCTTTATACAATATGTCTTATCTCTTCATATCCTGTTTGACCTATACTTTACCATTAGAATAAAAAGATCTCTTCGATTTGAGCTTAAAATGAAAGAGATGCTGTGAGTGTGCGGTGGGTGCGGGTTGGCCAGACATTTTGGGGCAAACCATGAGGGCTTTTCTTCCTTTTTCTTTTAAATCTAATTGATTTTCTATACCCCTGTCAATTGATATACTTCCTTCTTCTTAACTTTTAATCTAATAGGATAGCTATGATATAATGTTTCTATGATGTTATGTATATATTATTAAATATAAATTTATGAGATCTCAATAAGATTCCTTTTATCCTTTGTAGAAAGTATGCATACTATAATGTTAGAGATATTTATGATTTTTTATCCCTATACTATAGTTATACACTTTACCCCTCCCCCCCCTTTGTATTATATGGAATAGTATCACCTTCCATATTTTTATTTTGAAACATTTTTATTCAAATAAATTATTTTATATTATTTTTTCATTTTGAAGTTTTTTTGAAATTTTCAGAGTTTTTTAAAGAATATTCAGTTGTAAAGCGATCCGTAAAAGGATATAGAATCCCTTCGCACTTGATGCGAGTGGTTTATACTTAGCGTTTTTTCTTTTAGATAATGTATTTGTTGTTTATTACTAATCTCAAGGTTTTTACTAAGTTATAACATATTTTGACATTAATTGCAATAGCCTCAGAGCACTTTTATTAAAATAAATGAAAATAGTTTAGCTGTTGTATATTTTTGCGTTTTATGTTATTTTCTTTTTAGTATATATAAAGTTATTTTAAAAAGGAAGAAGGGAGAAGTAAATGATAACAACAAAGATAGATACTGATTATGAAGATTTTTTAAGATGTAGAGATTTACATGATAAATTGAAAAGAATAACAAAAAAGATATTTGATGATGTGGATATAAAATTATTTTATAATTCTCAAATAAATATTTGTTGTGAAATTAATTTAAATACAACAGATCTTATAGAAAATATAATCTGTCATTGGTGTAATTTTTTAAAAGATAAATATTCCAATAAAAAGAGGATAGAAGGTGAAGAATATCCTTGTTTTGATATAGTTTGGCTTAATGATATTATATTTGAAGTAAATAAATATAATAATATTGGTAAACTTAAAGGATCATTTCGTATAAAAACAAAATCTAAATATTAAAAAGTAAGTGGGAGAAATAATATGAATAAAACTGTTGAAAGCCATGTATGTTTAAAGCTTAAAAGAATTATTGAGAGTGTTGCTGATAGGGTTATGATATCTAAGGATAATAATTTATCATATAATACTCGTTTGATTAAATTGGATAAGACTAAAAATATTAGACAGCAGATATTAACTGTTGGTATTGAGTTTTTTAAAAATAGTTTAAATGATACAGAGGATTATTATAATGGTTATAATCTAACTCTTATGTGGGATAAAACTCCAAGAATAGTCTATGCTTTTAAGAATTACTTCCTTCAGGTAGGCTTTTGTTTTTATAGTTATGATGAAGATAGAGAAGAAATAGATAGGGAAAAAGATAATGGTAGAAAATAACTATAAAGATATATGTTTAAAAATTGAAAAAACGATAGAGGCTTTTGCTGATAAAATTATAGTAGAAAAAGACTATATAAAAGGAACTTATTTTCTTATAAAGAATTCATGTCATAAAAATATTGGAAACGAAATATTTAGATATGGCTTTAATTTTTTAACTAAAACACTTGAAGAGAAAGAAAAATATCAAAATGATTACGATGTAATATTAAATTGGCATGAAAAACCAAAAGTTGAATATATATTTTATGGTTATTTTTTTATAATAGGTTTTTCACTTGAATTCAAGAAAAAGGATAGTCTTAAAATAAAAAATGAAAATTAAAGATAATGCAGATATGGATAGATTAAAGGCTATTGCTAATCAGAAAAAATCTATTTCACCTCCTTCACCTGGTGCAAATAAATTTATTCATAATGATGATAAATACAATCTTAAAGTGAAGAATGGAAATGCTAAGATAAAAAAGAATGTTACTGATAAGCTTATTGGTAAAAAAAATAATAAAGCTACTGAAGAAGAGTATAAAAGGATAGCTCTAAAAGAAATTGAATTAATGACAAGGATGACTGAGTATAAGAATGCTAATAAGATTGAGTTCTTTGATACTCCAAATCCTAAACAAGCTTTGATTCTTGATGCTTGGAAGAAAGAAGAAAATAAGGTGTTCACATTCACCGGGGGTAACAGATCTGGAAAAACGACACTCGGGACTATACTTGCTATATCTACTATGCTTGGCTTTTATCCTTGGAGTAAGGAGCCTTTATTTTTCCCTCATAATTTACCAAGGAAGGTCAGATATATAGGGCAGGATTGGAATAAACAGATCAAATCTGTTATTATTCCTGAACTCTTTAAGTGGATGCCTGCG
>Ga0209633_10000464_pt1 | contig 47120 bp, 48 predicted proteins | sample Cruoilmetagenom1_FD_187290 | JGI IMG/M metagenome (GOLD analysis project Ga0209633, IMG submission 187290) | Oil polluted marine microbial communities from Coal Oil Point, Santa Barbara, California, USA - Sample 1 (SPAdes) (version 2) | ecosystem: Environmental > Aquatic > Marine > Oil seeps ... | reverse complement strand
CAGTTGATGAAATCGCAACAGCATCACGTGAGCAAGCTGGAATAAGTAAGGACTTAAAACATAAAGCTGAAAGTATCTTGAAATCTACTCAATCTACAGGTCAGGAATTATTGTCTCTGACCGGACTGAGTCGTAACATGGCTGACTATGCACAGCAACTTGTAAAATCAGTTAACGTTTTCAAACTTGACAAAAAGAAGTCTGTTTAAACCAGTAAACAAGAATGGTTTAAACCAATACGGAGATTTCTGGAATGCAATATAATAATGAAAATAACCTTTCTATTGCTATCGAGCTTGGGTATTCAGCTCTGCAATTAACAAAACTTGAAACAGATAATACTCAAGAGACTCTTAATACCATTGAGAACGTATTATCAAGAATTGATCTACTCGCCAAAGAAAAAGATGCTGCGAGTCTAAGAGCGCTTTCTCACTGGATGACGCTCAATACAGAGTATAGTGAAAAGAATAAAGAGAAGTATCAAGCTCTGTTACAGAATAATAGCTATACCAACTGGTTGATTACATTAGCTCAGTTATTGCGCGATTTTGATCAAGCTTTGTTACCTGTCTTGCATGACAGTTTAACAAAACCAGACTGGCCTATTAGCCCTTCTACACCGTTGCTAAAGAGCATTGCAGGCTGGATTCTGGAAACAAGAGTAGATAATAAAGACGTAGAGATAGAATCCGAATCCGCAATTACAGAATTCAATGAGACAGATGTAACAGAAACAACATCACCTGACTTAAAGACTACACAAGAAACAGCAAGTGAAGACGATTTTATTGGTCGACATGTGTTTGAAGAAGTGGACATGGATATTCTTGAAAAAGAATATTCTTCAGAGGATGCAGACCTACTAAAAAAAGAACTTCCTGTTCATGATGACACATTAATAATAGAAACTGACAAAACAGATATTTTATACCATGATCTTAGTGATGCAGAGAAAAATATCGATTCAGAATTTATCAAAGATATTGAAGATGAAAGTGCACTGAATACTTCTCCAGATAGCGCTTTAGATACTGAAATTGACATTATTGAGTTTACAGGTAATGGAAATAATCAGGCTACCTCTGATATTAATAACTTAATATCAGAGATTGCAGTAGAAACTGATATTGAAGACTCACTAAATACTGATTTTTTATTAAATGAAAACGAAGAACCTATCCTGAAAAACAAAAACAATACAAATAATGCACCAGAGGAAAAGTCAATTAATATTGATGAAAGTACAAACTCTGACAACAAATTTGAATTAAATGACTTTAGTGACGAAGCTGACGACATAGTCATGTCACTTAGCACAATTAGTGCTTCATCAGATAATGTGTTTTCAGAAACAGAGAAATATATTGAAGAAATACAGCGATTAGAAATGCTCGCTGAAATATCATCATACAATAGTATCAAAAGCCTTTGCGATTGGTGTATTGCTAATATTGATCTATTTAAACAAAGCCAATCTGATGAAGCAAAAATATTTATTGAATCCAATGAATGCTGGTCCTGGATTGAATTAATTAGCGCATGCATCGTTGAACCTGATGAAATAACGCACCTCTCAACGTTAACAACTGAACTAAGTCGGGATGAATGGATAATTCCATTAGATGCAGAAAAGATACAAGAGCTACTTTTATTTTTACGCAACCCGTATAATTCTTCCGAAACAAATGAAGAAAATAATGACAAGATTGAATCGACTATTGAAGAAGATGCAAGCACAGACAATACCAACACGCAAAAAGAAGCTGTTGATAACGAAGAAATAAACATTAGCAAAGAGAAAAATGAAAACACATCAGGTCTTAGCTTAAATTGGGATGAAGATACTCACCCTGAGTTACTTGAAGTCTACTTACAGGAAACTCCAGAGCAAATAAAAGAAGTTGCTTCACTGATTCATAAATTATCACTCGGAAAAACAACAAAAGAAGAACGTAAAACTGCATCACGGATGGCTCATACCATCAAAGGTGGTAGCGCAGTTGTTGGTATAGATGCACTTTCAGAATTGGCATATAAATTTGAACATATACTTGACCATTCTGTTAACAACGAATTAGCAAGTGACAAAACAGATCTTCTAGTCGAGGCTTCAAAGTGTCTTGATGAACTTTTTAATGCCGTACAAAATCAAAGCAAAGAACCAGAAAGTTTTGCTTTAATTCTGAATGAGTTAACAAAATACTCTGAAACACTTGAAGATGATGATCTTCCCCTTGAATTACCTACCGTTGATTTGCCCGATTTTATTACTAAACAAAACAAGGATTCAATAAACTTAGATAAAAAAGAAAGTGGCAATAAAAACAAAGCTCAATCATCAAGTAAGAGTGACGAGCCCACAAATGATAACTCAACAAAGGATGCAAAAAAGCTTGAAGAGATTAATATAGATGACACAGGTGAACACACATCATTTGGGCCGGTTAGTAAATTAAGTAATCCTGATGATATCAATGCTTTCAATACAGAAGTTGATGATATCGTTATGACCTTGGCAAGTATTAGCGCCATCACTGACAAGCCATATACCAATATCAATGAATTTCAAGCAGAGTTACAGCGCCTTGACATGTTATCTGAAATTTCTGGCTTCCCAGAAATATATAAACTAAGTCAGTGGTGCCAACAAAATCTTTCTGAGTTTGTAAAAAAACAATCTAAACAATCAGAACAGTTTATTAAATCAGGTGAATGTTGGACATGGATTGAACTTGTTAGTGCTTGTCTTATGGAATCTGAAGAAATCACTCATATGTCCGCATTAAGCACGGAACTCATGCGTGATGATTGGCTAATACCTATACCAGAAGAAAACTTACAGAGTCTACTCCTTTCACTAAAAGAGATAGAGACAAAGGAAGAGACTAAAAAAGAGTCTAAAACTGAAGAAAAAGTTATAAAAGCAAAGAAAGTTCCAACTAAAACGAAGAGCAAAGTTAAACCAACTCCCAGAAAAAGGAAAGTTAAAGCTAAGTCCAGTTCTAGCAAACCAACTTCCAAGAGAAAGACTAAAACTAACAAAGAAACTAAAACTGCGACAAAAAGCCCTGCAGAAAGCAACAGAAAAACTAGTCGTAGAAAAACAGTAAAACCAAAAGTTGTAAAAAAAGCTACTCCAGTAGAAATCATAAGTTGGGATGAAGATATACACCCAGAACTCCTGGCAATATACTTCCAAGAAACACCTGATCAAATAGCAGAAGTTGCGCAACTGCTCAATTTGATTTCAAAAGGAAAGGCCAAGAAAGAAGACTTACAACTAGCATCTAGAATTGCACACACAATCAAGGGTGCAAGTGGTGTTGTTGGTATCGATTCACTAGTTGAATTAACACATAGGTTAGAAGATATTCTGGATTACTCTATTACTAATAAGTTGCCAAAAGACACCTCTACGTTTATGTCTGAAGCATCCGACTGCCTAGAAAGTCTTTTTGAAAGCATTCAGGAGAAGAAAGACGCTCCTGATGAGCTAACTTCCGTACTTAAAGAATTAACCAGTCATGTAGAGTCATTACAAGATCAAGATAATAGTGATGATAAGAAAACAGTAAAACAACAGAAGTCAAAAGCTAAAACCTCAAAAACATCTACTTCAAGAAGAAAAACCGCAAAAACTTCAACAAAATCAAAACCAAGGAAAAAAGCCGCTAAAGCTACAACGAAACGCAAACCTACAAGAAAAATAGCTAAACCTACAAAAAGTTCTAAAACTTTAGCTCAAGCTAATCCACAATCTATTTTGGGTTATGAAGACGATGATAATCAACTAGAACAAGCATCTAATAAATTTGTTCCAGTAACAGAGACACATATACGTGTTCGTGTAGATGTAATTGACAGGCTATTAAATCTTGCGGGAGAACTGGTTACAACATCAGCCCAAGTATCTGACCAACTCCAGAAAACACTCATAACGGGCAAAGAGATTAAACTGCATGACATTCGTGTTCATAAAATGCTTGAGGAATTAAGCAATACAATATCCAAACAGGAAAAAGAACAAAGCAGCTTACTTTCTAGTATTCAAAGCAGTGAGTTTGATACGCTGGAAATGGATACATATAACGAATTACATAGTGTCACAGGCCTACTTACTGAAAGTATTCTTGATAGCGAAGAAGTAGAAAACAATATTAACAAACAACTAAATAATCTTAATAATGATCTACGTTCGTTAGACAAACTCAATAAAGAATTAAGTGATGTAATTCTTAGCTCACGTATGGTGTCTATTAATACCTTAGTGCCACGCCTGGAACGTATTGTAAGACAAACCTGTCGAAAAACTAAAAAGCAGGCAATACTTAATGTTACGGGTAATGACATTAATATCGACACTGATATTTTGAATGGGCTAGTAGATCCATTATTGCATTTACTAAGAAATGCAGTGGATCATGGCATTGAAACAACTAGAATCAGAAATACCAAAAAGAAGTCTAAAGAAGGACAAATAGATCTAAACTTCAAACGTGAAGGCAATAATATATTAATGACCCTCAAAGATGATGGTGCTGGTATAAACCCAGACATTATTTATCAAAGTGCCGTTAAAAAAGGTTTGATAACACCAGATGCTGAGTTTTCAAAAAGTGAAATACTAAAACTAATTCTGCATCCAGGATTCTCTACGCAAAGCAAAGTAAGTGATATATCTGGGCGCGGCGTTGGCATGGACGTAGTAAATACGGCCGTTGAAAAACTCAAAGGAAATTTGATAATCGATAGTGACATTGATAAAGGAACAACTATCGACTTAAAAATTCCTTTAACTTTGGTAACTTCAACCACTTTATTGGTTAGCGTGTCTGGCAATCCTGTTGCCATACCTTCTAGTTCTATAGATCAGCTTTACTACCTAACACCAGAGGATGTTATTTCACGTAAAAATGAGCACTATATAAAATATAAAAATGAAGAATTAGAAATAATTTCTCTTTCTCATCTTCTAGACTGGCCAACCAAAGGAATTGACTTTTTAGAATCACATACTTTGCTAATCATAAAAAATGAAAACAACGCTTATGCTATACATGTTGATGAAATCATCTACTCAAGAGAAGTTGTAATAAAACAATTAGCACCTTGGATAGACGCGTCAAAAGGTATTACTGGAGCCTGCCATTTAAATGATGGTGCTGTGGCTCCGGTACTTAATCTTCCTCAGATACTGTCTCATACTGATATTAAAAGTAAAACTGTTACACCAACACAGAAAGCTAAAGATGAGACTAATAAATCACAAAACACACCTCAAATTCTAGTTGTTGATGACTCATTGAGTAACCGTAAAGCATTAAGCCTAATTATCGAACAAACTGAATATGATGTTATTACAGCTGTAGATGGTCTGGATGCATTACAAATAATGAACGACAAACCGATAAATATGGTCTTTACCGATTTGGAAATGCCACGCATGAACGGTCTGGAATTTACACAGGCAATTCGAGCTTGGGATGACAAAAAGGATATACCAGTTATTATGATTACATCACGAACTACTAGTAAGCATAGAGAGCTTGCGAAAAAGGCCGGGGTAAACGATTATCTGACTAAGCCGGTTGTTACAGAGACTTTGTTAGAGTCTATGCAGACTTGGTTAAAACAAGTTGAAACAGCAGAATCACAATAAAGAATAAAAAATGGATACTAATATGAATAATAACAAAAGTATTGGCGTACACTTTATGGCACTCGAAACAAGGGAACGTGCAATATTCGACCGCGTCATTGCCTTTAACGTTACTCATGGCTTAAAAGCCCACACTTGCGACGATATCGACTCATCTGACCTTATCATACTAGGTCATGATGCTTATTCTCAGGTCGAAGAATTTGCGAGCACCAAGACACTACTTGTCGTTAGCAATGATGAGTCATGCTCATTGGGAGATAAGCAAATAAAGCGCCCACTACTTATTACCCGTGTCATGAACTCACTTGGAGAAGTTTTTGATCTTGTAAAGCTTAAAATATCTGAGGAGTCAGAGTCAGCAGAGTCAGCAGAGTCAGCAGAGTCAGCAGAAAACGATACTGTTACCAGCGCAGACACACCAGTAATTGATGAAATAAAAGATGGAGTTGAAGAAAAAGAGGAACAGACAAGTAGCCACCACGCCTTGGTCATTGATGACAGTGCCGCGATTAGAAAACAATTAGAATTAGAATTACGTGACGCAGGAATCACATCAGATTTCGCCGCATCAGGAGAAGAAGCATTAGAAAAAACCGCAAGCAATCAATACGATTTGGTTTTTTTAGACATTATCATGCCCGGCATCGACGGCTATGAAACCTGTAAAACTATGCGTTCTACACCTGAATATAAAAAAACACCGATTATAATGCTCAGTGGCAAAACCTCTCCGCTGGATGAGGTCCAGGGAGTGATTGCAGGTGCCACAACCTATTTAACCAAGCCAGTAAAAAGTGATAAGTTACAGGAAACCTTAAATAGAGTGACGAAGTGGATAGACAACTTTGCAGAAACTCAAAACAAGAACACTGCCGCTGTCTAATCTAATAATAGTTGGTTAGGGAAGGAGAGGGTTTAGTAGCCGCCTTTACGTGTAGTAGCAGGTAAACCAGCAAGTTTTAAACCCTGTTTACTTGGTGCGCGAGGGAAAAGAGTATATAGATCTTTTCCCTTTAACTTCTCACCCCAAACCTTTGACATATGCTTAGTAATCGCTCGTTCCATTGGCTGATTACCGCCGTTATTAATATACTCATCCCGTAAAAATGCTATAACATCGAGATGTTTATCAGTCAGTTCAATACCCTCAGCTGCTGCAATTACTTTGCAAACATCTTCATTCCAATCATTTAAATCTTCTAGGTAACCCGCATCAGTTGTTGCAATACTTGTTCCATTAACTTCAATAGCCATTTTACACCTCATAATTATTTAAAGAATTAATAGAGATTGTCATAATATTTAACAGAAGTCACCCCCTCCTACACCAATTAAATAAGAGTTAACTAATATTAATATCCTATTATGGGTATACCTTTACAGGCTACTCACAGGTATATTTCTTTGCCATATAATGAACAGAATGCTACTGGAGAATTCTTATGAGTAACAAATCAGAATTAATACAAGAAATGCTGGATATGCAGGCAAAATTCATCAAATATGAACAAAGTGGTGAGTTTGATGCTGAAGACTATTATGTAGGTGAATGGAAAGCATACCGTGAGCGTTACCAGGTACTTACCAATGAAGTACGTGAGCTTGCCTCCAAGGAAGCTGATTTCTGGAAATAGTTACACTATCTAGAACTACCAGATACAAAAAAGCCGCTTGTTTATAAAAACAAGCGGCTTTTTTAATTTCTGAATATACCTAACGATTAATCATAAATAATCTTAGAACCAGATATCTTGGCACAAGCCCCAGCAGGAACATAAATCCATTCTAACTCAAGTCCATTACGTTTTACTTTACCATCGCCCTTCCCTTTCATCACAATTCCTGCACATTTTTCATCGGCAGTGATTGCAGAAGATTTATCTTCATCTGCTTTAGATGTTTGGTTTGCAATAGACAAACTCATTGTAGAAAATAAAGCCATACTGATCATTATTTTTATTAGTATTATTTTTTTTCTTAACATTAGCATTTTACCTTTGTATAAATAAGAAATTTGATTTTTCAAATCTAAGATCTTTTCTTTTTAACTACAACTTTTTTAGAGTTTTTCTTTTTAATTTTTTCTTTCTTAATAACTTCATCTTTTTTAGTTACAGTTTCTTCTTTAATTACAACTTCTTGTTTAGTTATATCTTCTTTTTTCTTATCCCCAATAATATTTATACCTACTAGCCGTTCACAAGTACCCCGGGGTAACCAGATAAATTCTTCTTTATCATTATCTTCATGCCCCATACCAGCACAGGCATGCTCACTAGTAGGACAATCATTAAGTCCGGCAATAATTCGACCAGCGCACTTAACTTTACCAGCTGCAGTTTCTCTTTTTTTAGTAGCTTCTCGCTCTGCTTCTGTTTTCACTGCATATGCAGAGCCTGTTAAACCGACTAAAATAGCGCCACTGATTGCAGCTTTGAGAAGTGATTTTTTCTTATTTTCCATTCTATAATTTCCTGCTAGTTATTTTTTTTATTAGAGGTTAGCACTAATAGATATTTTCAAGCCAAGCATAACAACATAGCGCTTAACCTAAGCTTAATAAGCCACTACAAACTGCGCTAACAATGCATTCAGCATTGTTATAGATATATTATTATTTCTTTATAATTCACTCCAGCGTCTAACGAGATTAGCGTATACATTGCTCACATGCGCAGTTTCATCTGCGTCTGTACGTTTATCAATTAAGATGTCACGCGCCTGCCCTAGCTCATAAACCAATTCACGTTTATGCGGATCTTTTATCATGCTCTGAGCCCAGATAACCGCCACCAACCTTTCACCTTTAATCACTTCATCAACCTGATGCCAGCTGGTTGATGGATAAACCACAACATCACCCGCATTTAACTTCAAACGTTGAATGCCATATGAAGTTTTAATTGCCAGTTCACCACCTTCGTAATCATCATTGAGAAAGATTGTTGTAGAAATATCTGTCCTGTATCGAGCATTCATTGGTCCCATAATTGGATCATCTACATGAAAACCATAGGTCATACCTTTTGTATATCGAGCATAAAAAGGAGTTGCTATCTTTAATGGAAAGGCAAAAGACTGATATTGAGAGTTCTGCAATAAAGCAGGCATAACCATTTGATTTAACTGATCATGTAGAGGGCTTTGTTGTGATAGTTCCTGATTGTTTTTAACTTTTTCTGCCTCTTTACCAGCAGATAATTTGCCATCGACAAAATCAGCATTTTCTAGCAATTTCCTTATAACTTTAAGCTGGTTTTCATTTAATACATTTTTTATTGCCAAAAGCATTATGAATAATCCTTAATTTAAATGGTTTTTATAATAACAAATTTCTAGTAACCTACTACGTCAGTAGATTAGGGAGCAAGTCATGATACTTAAAATCTTTGTTGATGAACATGAGCAGGAAATCAATGTCCCTGATGCAGTCCTGACAGAAGCAAAAGAATATTTCGACATGATAGACAAAGACATGGATCAAGGCTATCAAATGAGCCGCACCTGGGTTGAAAAACCTGATTTATTACAACGCTGTCAAATCGTATCGGATCGAATTCTTACCGCACTTGAAAACAATAATAAAGAAACAGGAACCCTCATGGCGGGATATATCCTGTCACGCGTTCCTAACGCGTATGCGATGCATCTTAACCTTGAAGGTGACATGACTTTATATGACTTAGAAACCCGCTAAAAAGTATATGGCACCCCCCCTGGTTTTTAAGATCAGCTAAGCCACAAAGTTTATCCTAGTAGTCTTAGATAGCTATCTAAAATTAATCCACGTAGTCGCTATATACTTAATCCCTTTTTTAACAATGCCCGCACGATGCTCATGTGTCCAAAAGGGTGGAAACAACATCAACTTACCTTTCTCTGGCGTAACACTGGCACCTTGAAATACAAAATCGGTCTCACCACCCTCTTCTACGTCATTTAAATACCACAAAGCAACTAGCTGACGTGGTGCCAAGACCTCATTATCAGCATCCACATGCCAGTGGTAATACTCACCTTCTTTATAACGCTGGATGTTATATCCCATATCTTTAAAGCGACTCATATCGCTAAAATAAGGATAAATATCTTTAAACTCTTTCAATGCAACCGACAATGAACGGAATAAATTATTATCAACATCTTTCCAATGTTGTTTGCCGCTTGCGATTATATCCGTGGTCTTTTTCAGAGCCTCATTACTATTCATCGCAGCCCCTACCCGCCCTGGATACTGATCTGCTTCATTCGCTTCAAAACGAGCCACCATGTCATCACACAAAAAATCAGGCAATGCATCTTTGACTTCAAAAATAAAGCTATTTGGTTTTACTTCATGCATGTCATTCTTCATGATTTCTTCACAAGCTCTACAATATCACAATCGAACCTTAGTACATTGAACTAGATTAAAAAAACAAATCTATAACAAAAAAGGAGCAGACATAATCTATTTATATGCTTATTGTAAGGTTTTACCAATTATTAAGAACAATCAGAATATCACGAGACCATCTTTGATCCGTTTACACGTGTAGACAACAACCGAAACCGTGATTCGGGTGGTTATGGCTTAGGACTTGCCATTGTTAAACAAATTGCAAAAGCCCATCATGGCAAGGTCAGCTTAGGCACTTCTGAATTAGGTGGTGCAAAATTCATGCTTGAGTGGGATTATAAATAACAATTTGATAACAAACCCTAACAATTTCCTACACTACTCTAACAGACCTCTACATTTACATGGCATAGCATGGTATTTCCAATAACCAATAAGGAGATACACCAATGAAAACCTTTCAAACCATAGCAAGATACTTAATAATTTTTTTATCATTGTTTGCAATAACAGCATGTAGTTACTCACCCGAAACACTCAAAAGTGGCTACAATGACATGGGCAAAGAATACATTAGAGAACTAAAGCAGATGGCGGATTACTCGCCAGAACAAAGCGCAAAGCTGGATATTTTAGCTAAAGACTTAATGCAGTGGCATCGTACAAATATGCTACCAAACTCTGCTCGTTTGATAAATTCATTAGCTAATAATTTAGAAAGATCACAAAGCCTATCAGATAACGAGTTACAGGCATATTTTAGTCTCATCAGATCCTACCCTAACTTTTATGAGTCTTACGAGAATAATTTACAACTGGGAAAATTAGCGAGCACTTTATCTGAAAAGCAATTTATTCAAGTGCAAAAAATAATTCAAGAAGATACCCAGGACTTAACAGAAGAATTTCAACAATCATCATGGCAGAAAAGAAAGCGTCAAGGCGTACAAAACCTAGCCGAGTTGATGAGTTACTTAAAGGTTGATTTAACCAACACACAGCTAGATATAGCTAGAAAACACATTAATTATCAACGTGATTATGGAAGTGTTTTAATTGCAACAACAGAACAGTGGAATAATACTCTGATAGATATTTTGAGCAAACGACATGAGCCAGGATTTGTACAAAAGTTTGCTAAACATATGCAAAACGATAATCATCATAAGCGTTTAATCAAGGTTATTCCCGCTGAAATGAAACATGCAGACCAGAAAGCCGCAAATATGTATAAAGAGCTTTTAGCTAGCCTAAGCAAAGAACAAAAGGCAACTTTAGTTAATCAGCTTAAATCAATTAGTAAAACTTTGAATGAACTGACGATTCATCATGTTCCAGAATAATCTACTATGCTCTTAAATCCTCCTTCAATTCCCATGTTGCTAGGGGGATGGGACGACTTAGTCTAAGGTCTCTTAGGATCGGTTATTGCTTGCTGATACTAAAAACAAGGGGGGGTGCCATATCAAATTTTGATGTTTAAAATCTTATCGCCACTTTAATCTGTAACATCTGTCGATAAGCTACAAAGTCTTGCTTTTAACCAACGTTTCAATAGGTTCAGCATTCTTAGAAGCCGCAAACAACTGACTCACTTGCGCTGCCAGATTTTGCCAATGGGTTTGTGAATATTCTAAGCACTCATTTAATAAATCAAAATTTCCGGTCTCATGCCAATGCTCATAAGCATTTATAAGACTCGGCGCTAAATGCTTTCTCATCGCAGTCATATTGCCAAAGTAAAAATGAATGGATTCGCTATTTGTCTTATCCAACAAGACTGGCAATGTCGTCAGCGAATCAGCCAAATGATCACGCACTGCGCGCAACATAATTTCAGCCTGAGTGCTCGCCAGTGTACCCAGCATCTCATTCCAGCCATCTCCTAAAATATTCCCCGCCTGAACTTCTCCAATTTCATGTTGGATAACGTATTCAATTTCAGCTTCTGCCATTTGATTTAAGGCGACTTCTGCATCATTTTCAAAGTCATAAAAACTCATGGCACGGGTTAAGGGGTTATCCAATCCCGCCACACGTGCGTCATCAAGAATCTCCCAGATGACGCGCCTTAATGATTCACGACGAATAAAGATTTTATCCTCTTGAGCCATCGCCGCTGGTGCTGCCATATCCCGTGCATATTCTTTACCTGAGATATAGACCGTATAGTCATCATGCTGAATGGTTTTTTCAAGTTCAGCAATAAAAAAATGTGGCCTGCAACGAATACCCAAACCCGCGTTATAGACCAGGTTATTTTCATCCAGAAAGGTATTAATCAGATCATTATCAAACGGTTCATGTATTTTCTCATTAATCATTAGCGTTTTATATTCTTGCTCTTCGACATCATCCCAAAGTCCTTCTCGCTCCGTTAACCAATCACCAACATCATCTGTTGTCAGCATTGTTCTAAAATTAATGCCCTGCTCCCACCGATACATTTCTCGCATTTTCAACAGATATACACATAAGGTGTAATCACCGGCATGACGTGCATCGGCAATATGACAATTGTATTGAACGGTGTTAATTATATTTTGTAGGTTTTTATTCATTGTTCGAGAATACCTATTGGTTTAGTTAAATTTTATTATGTTTGAGTATTGGTTGTAAAAGATAAAGAACACACGTCGCCAAAAAGACGGCGACATAATTGAGTTATCCTTTTAAAGCAAAACACTTGAAAAGGTAAGCTCACTAAATACTACAAGGTTTTATAAATGTATTCGCTTTTCCTTACAGCTTACATATAATTTAGTGCAATTAAATCTGGGTCATCATTATGCGAATTCGTATTAAAACCAATTGGAGCAAGGAAGAGCGCGAGGTATCCGTCGAAGATGCGGTTAGCGTACTTGCGTTTAATAGCTGGAAAATAGGTATGCAAACGCTATTGGAAATCGAAAACGAGGATTTCCAGATTGATACCCAGCAACAGCGCATCGAAGTGATTGAAGAAGTCATGGCTTTTATGATCCAGTCTCTGGATCGCATTGTACATTCCACCATTAGCGATGAAGATCGCGCCACACTAATTAGCATGTATGCGAATAAAGTTGCGGATCATGTACAAGACAATGCACGCGACTTTAGCGGGCCAGGCGATTATCGCACCCCATTTATTGAAAAGCTGAATGCACGCTTTGAAGGCTATTCGGATACCAAATGGGATGAAGAAAAACATGAGCCTGCATTTTCTATGGGGCGTGAGTTCGGTACTAATATCTCAAATGTACTGGGGCCCAAAGATAAGAAATGGGCTTTGGATTATATCCAACAGGTTTTAATGCCCGAATTTTATGCATTATTTAAAAAGACAGTTAAATCAGTCGGTTTAGTTGAAGATGAAATAAAAGGCGTTGAAGGTGAAGCATTAGATTCACGCCATGTTTTGTTGCGTGATAAGCCTTCTTGAGTGATATATAGAACTAGGCTGGTATTGAGCTTTGCATAAATTCTAGCAGTCGTTACAAAAGCTAACGAGCTATCATTTAAAACCTGGGGGGTGCCATATGAAAAAAATAAGCTTTTAATTATTCAGTTAATGCAGGTAGCTTGTTCTTTGTGTAGAGAATCCGAGCTATATATTTTATTTTTATCTCTGTGCAAGATTCGAGCAACATCGACTCTTCCTTCGGAATCCTAACGATGTACATTTTGGCTCTTGAGAGCCGTAAAATGCAAAAAAGCGGGCAATGCCCGCTTTTTCAAGGTCGTAAGATAAGGTTTACTTAACCCAGCTCGTGTAACCATCCATTTTGTGATCAACGCCATCTGCATAACCAGCTTCATAAGCTTCAGTTAAACGCTGCTCTTCACGCTCTGGGTTTACAAGGTATCCACCCTGCCATCCCTGTAAATATTCTGCATCAACACCTGCTTTTTCCATCGTTACTACTGCGTCGTAATATTCCTGATTCATGGCCTGTTCCTCTTAAATTCGGTAAATCAATAGTGTTCCCAAATCAACACTTAGAAAAACGAATATTACACAAGTCTTTGCTTTCACAGCACATCCAAAAAATACCCGCTTAACCTAAGGGTGAAGCTAAAATTTTTTGAATATACTGTGAAACCAAATACTTGCATCCTATTTCGCTTTTCTAAGTATGGAATTGGGAAGTTGGGACGAAGTATACCCAAGTACTGGCCGTTCTGAATATCCCTATTGGGGTAAAGCCCTTGTTATATGATCCTTAAACACCATATACTTTCCCATCTTTAAATTAACAATACAGAATAGAAAAATGACTGAAACAACACGTACACCCGACCAGGAAATGGCATTTTCAAGCGGACTTGCTGCTTTTGAATCCAAACATTTTGCAAACGCAATGAAGCTACTTAGCCCTTTTGCCGAGCAAGGTGATGCACATGCACAACATATGCTTGCGATTATGTATCAAAATGGTCTGGGTACTGTTGAAAATGCAAGCGAAGCAGTCAAAATGATGCAGGCATCTGCCGAATCAGGATTCCCCATCGCACAACACGGCTTAGGCTTTATGTATATGCAGGGTGAATGCGTTGAGAAGGATTCAGTAAAAGCAGTAGAGTGGTTTCAAAAAGCCGCCGAACAAGGGCTTCAAGGATCACTCACCACACTTGCCATGATGTACGAACAAGGAGAAGGTGTCGAAAAAGACACTGAAAAAGCCAAAGAGTTATACAAAGCAGCTGGGTTTGATGACCTTGGATAAGCCAGATAATATCCTGTATGTGCTTCTCAATGATGAACCCATATTAGAATTTGACCGTAAAAAGCCAGTCCCCGGACACCAACGTGTTTATCTGGATAATATGGATGCGCAAATGGATGCCGGAATCCAGTTGGGTGAAGATTTCATCAAATCACCCAATCCACTGCAACGCTCACAATTTGTAGCAAACTCGCTGGTCAATTCACTGCTAAAACAAAGTTATTCACAAGCCATCGCCATGTGCACCTATCTCGCTAAACGCATGCCAGAACTGCAGCAAATAAAATGTGTAGGTGATAGAGACAAAGAAATCTCAATAGAGTTTGTCTATGATCGAGACTTTGAAAAAGCGCAACAAGAACAAACGATTGAGTTTTTTAAGCCTGAAAACAACACAAAGCATTAGAAAACGACTAACTTAAGCCTGCATGGCACCCCCCCAGGTTTTTAGTATCAGCTAGAAAACAAAACCAAAAGTATCAATATATTCTTGTTTTTTAATTAAATAAATCACATCACCCACCCTCAATATGATCGTGATACGCTTGAAGCAGTTCAGGCATAACTTCCATTGCTGCGTTATAACCTATCTCAAAGAGTTCTTTTCCAAAGCTGAAATCATCAAAGGGATAGAGTGAAACATCGGGCTGGATAATAAAATCCTTATGATTTTTTGAATTTTCAACAAGACCATGCTCCCTCATTTCAAGAACTCTATTAAGGGTTGCCAAATAACCCACCTGTTTCATATCTTCCTTTCGTGTGGAACTCTTATTGCCGCCAAAAGAGTTTGATATTTTTGCGCCAACATCAACGGATACAATATAATCACATTTAGTACGACGCAATACTGAACTCGGTAAATTATTCAAAACACCGCCATCGACGAGAGATAAGCCGTCTCGAAGAATTGGCTTGCCGAACAGAGGATGATTAATGCTTTCTAGAATGCAATCTACAACATTTCCGCTGGATCTGACGACCTCATTACCACTAATAAGATCACAGCAAATTAGCTGCGTAGGTATTAGTAACTGCTCAAGTCTCATCTTCTTGAAATAGCGCCGAAAGCGCTTATCAAGTAGACCAAAACGGAATAATGACATTAAATACCATCTTGATGAATGAGGAATAAAACGAATCCACTCTGGAGGAGTCATTTCTTTTTCAAACAGTTCCCGTATATTTTGCAAACTATAAGCTGCGGCATAGAAAGCTGAAATAATTCCGCCACCACTAGTCCCCGCAATTTCATCAAAGTAAATCTGATTGTCTTCAAAGGCAGACAAAACACCGATATGTGCCAACGATTTTGCGCCACCACCACTTAATGCCAAACCAATCTGAACTCCCATTATTTTATTGTAAATACGTGATAGGTCTTGTTTTCGCAACTGCAACGACTGCGGCTCATACTGACAATAAATATCTTTTTGTTGCGTTTTTATTTGGTGTTCACAAAATATAAGTTCAGATGTTTTTTGTGCTTGCACCCATACTATTTGCAAATAGCTCAACAATGCATTTTGCTTTTCTTTACTGAGTTGTTCGAATATCAACTCAAGTTTTGACTGATGCGATTGATCAGCAAACAACCAGACATGCTCGCACTGGTTTAATAAACGAAATATAACTTCCGGATGTGTATTCTTATCTAAACAAATATCCAGAAAAACATGTTCACTTTTACCAACTTTATCAATTAATCCCAGTTTTTGAACTGTTTTCTCTGCTCCATCATTATTATCGTTAATCGTATGCAGTTGCTTAAAATAATTATCCTGTTTTAATTCACCCCACGCCTCGACACTGTCTGAAAAACCTCAACAAGCTTCTCACTATCACAGAACCACTCTACAAGTTGTTGTGCAAATATCTGTTCTTTCGGTGAGCAGCTAATCAGGCCTACCACACCAATCTTGTGTCTTTTAGTTTTACCTGACAATTCACCTTGCAACCATGAGCTAATGGTATTATTGATATTAATCGAAAAAACTGGAATTTCTTGGATAAGCCGCTTGAAACGTTCCTTATCAATTTTTAAAACAGTGGTGTCCATAATGGCAATTACAGATGCATTTCGTCGGCTATTTGTGATCAAGGAAAGCTCACCGAAATGATCACCGCGTGACAGAACATTTAACTTCTGAATCCCACCATCACTCTTAGTTAACTGAATCTTGACGCGCCCATAAAGAATAATGAACATACAGTCACTTTCTTCACCTTGCTCACAAAGAGTCTCACCATTTTTATAAAACTGATTCGCTGAAGGTTCAAAAATACGCTCTATTTCCTCATCAGACATACCATTAAATAAAGTCCATTCCTTGATTGAACTAACAGATAAATTTGACAAGATTACAAGTGCTCCATTTTAAAAACTTTTCATCAATATATTTATTATAGGCTATTAAAATAGAATAAATAATGGATGTATTTAGGGGCATTAACACACTCAAACATCCAATAACTACTGAGTTATGTTCCTTTTATTTATATGGCACCCCCCCGGGTTTTTAGCATCAGCCTTTTGTTGTATATCGATTTACTCCAAATTCCAATACGCATCTCATCGTTTAGTTTTAGCGTAATGTCTTAAAGGTCGGTAGAATTGATAGTTACGAAGGTCTCAAATAATAACAACAAGGTAAAAACTCTTGGCAACACAACTACTAAAAGAAATTGAGGCGAGCCTCAAAGAACTGAATAAAGTTATTCTCGGAAAAGAACAGCAAGTGCATTTAGCGCTTACATGTATTTTAGCCGGGGGTCATTTATTGCTTGAAGATTTGCCGGGTATGGGCAAAACAACACTAGCCCACGGTCTTTCAAACGTACTTGGGCTTGACTATAATCGTGTGCAATTTACCAGCGATCTTTTACCTGCTGATTTAATAGGCGCTTCAGTCTTTAATGCAAAAAGCTCAACATTTAGCTTTCATCGTGGGCCAATTTTTAGCTCGGTATTCTTAGCTGATGAATTAAACAGAGCCACTCCCAAAGCACAAAGCGCTTTGCTTGAAGCAATGGAAGAAGGACAGGTCAGCGTGGATGGAGAAACTTACCCATTAGCTGATGCATTTTTTGTTATTGCAACGCAAAACCCACAAAGCCAGTCTGGGACATTTCCCTTACCTGAGTCACAGCTTGATCGGTTTATGTTCCGTTTATCACTTGGCTATCCTGATCCTTTAGTGGAACGAGAATTACTCAAAGGTGGTAAGGGTCGAGTAGCACTCGATCAAATAAAACAAATAATAAGTGCGGATAGCTTAAAGCAAATTAAACGACTTATTCCTCAAGTTAAAGTATCTGATTCTTTATTAGATTATGTTCAACGCCTAATTGCACAGACAAGAAACGGTGATATGTGTCATCTTGGTTTATCACCGCGTGGTGCATTGGCATTGATGAAAAGCTCACAATGCTGGGCATTATTACAAGGTCGTTCTCACGTACTGCCAGAAGACGTGCAGGCTGTTTTTGTTGCTACAGTCGGTCATAGAATTGTGGGTAAAAAAGAAACACAGGGCGATCAACTTGCGCGACATATATTACATTCGGTAGATTCTGTCGGTAATAGAGCCAGTGTCAGCGCCTGAAACCATAAACAATGAGGAACAATCCTCGCAAGCTACTTACTTAGATAAGTGGCTGGATGAACGCTTTCCTGAATCCGTTATAGTTACTTTAGGCATCAAGCGTATCTTTATTATTCCTACCTTGATAAGTGGGTCATTATTTCTTGCGTTGGGCATTTTATTGTTAATGGCGATTAATTTCCAAAATTCGCTGATCTACGGGCTTGCCTTTTGGTTGCTTGCGCTAATAGTGATTAGTATCTTTTTTACTTATCGAAACTTATCGGGTGTGACTTTTAAAGCAGTACAAGCTAACCCCTGTTTTGCAGGTGAGAAAGCGGTATTCGAGATAGAAGCCAGCTGTCCAGAAAATCAAAAAAAATCTGCCATTTTTATTGGTTGGAAGCATCAAGATTTAGCAAAAATAGATCTACAAGACCATCACACTATTCGTATAAAGTTATCGCATGACACAACGAAAAGGGGAATATTTAAACCCGAAAAATTGAGTATATTCACAGTTTACCCCATCGGTTTAGTTGTCGCGTGGTCCTACGCCGTGTTGGATATGCAAAGCATTGTATACCCCGAACCTTTAATCCAAAAGTCTATAGAAAATAATAGTCAGGGTGTAGATGATGAAGCCGAAAAAGGTAAAGAAATTGCGCATGGTTCAACTGATTTTTCTGGTATTCGAGAATATCAATCAGGTGATTCACCCAAACATATTCACTGGGGTGCTTATGCAAAAACAGGGAAAGCCTATACCAAAACTTTTGCAGACTACGCAAACCAAGACCTATGGTTAGATTGGGACTCTCTCGCACTAACAGGCGTTGAAACAAAACTGTCTCATCTATGCGCCAAGGTATTGCAATATCATCAAGAGCAGCAAGTCTACGGTTTAAAAATACCCGGCAAAACAATTCAACCCAATAGTGGCGAAGTACATAAAACACTGTGTTTAACGGCTCTAGCACTTTATGGAAATACATAGCGATGTTTTCTGAAGGCTATCCACAAGACAAAAAAATCAGCTATGCAAGCATGCTATGGCTGTTAAGCGCACAATTAGTGGTGATGGCACCGTTGGTGTTTTACCTACCAATTTGGTTATTACCTATTGTATTCTTTTCAGCAGGCTGGCGTATTCGTGTCATGAAGGGCCATCAAGAACAGCCGGGTAAAATAACTAAAATTATTATTGCCCTTTTTGGTCTCGCAGCATTGTCATTCAGTGGAATGCAAACCGTATCTTTAGACATGATGGCATCATTATTAATGCTAGGTTTTGCCTATAAATCTCTCGAGGTGATTGAACGGCGTGATGCGATGGTTGTGATACTAACGGGATTCTTACTCATTGGCGTATTATTCTTGTATTCTCAATCTATGCTTAGTGCATTGTATGGTGCGTTTGCATTAGCCGTTTTAACAGGCGCGATGATTGCCATTCAACAATCAAAAAGTCACCCAATCATTTCAAACTTAAAACTCTCATCGACAATGCTACTGCTATGTTTACCGTTGATGCTTTTATTCTTTCTAGTCTCCCCTCGATTTTCGCCCTTATGGTCGATACCATTGCAAGCAGGTCACGCTAAAACCGGTATTTCAGACAGTATGTCACCAGGTGATATTGCTGAGTTGAGTAAATCAGATGAGTTAGCTTTTACTGCTACCTTTAAAGGCAAGTTACCCCAGCAAAGAGACTTGTATTGGCGTGGCCTTGTGCTGCAGAACTTTGATGGAAAGACATGGACACAATTTGCAGAAAAACTCGATGCTGATGAAAGTAAACATAAATTACGAATTGATAAAAACACACTTCGAAAAAAGCTCCTAAAAAAAGGAGATGCCAAAGAATACGAAGTAATCTACGAAAAAACAGCACAGCCATGGTTGTTTAGCTTATCACCTGTAGTAGAAATAAAAGGTGAAGCAGTCTTTGGGTCTGATTTTAGGGTGATGGCCAAACAAGATATTTTGACACCCATGATGATAAAACTAACAAGTTACCCTGATGCATTACGTGAGGTAAATCTGTCAGAAACTACACGACAATCTGCCTTACAGTTACCCGAAAACACCAATCCACAAAGCTTTGCATTAGCGAAACGATTGTTTGCCGAGTCATCTTCAAAACAAGACTTTATTGATAAAGTCATGAACCGCTATCGCCAACAAGAATACTATTACACATTGCGCCCAAAGCCATTAGGCAATACAAATACCATTGATGAATTTTTAATAAACAGCAAAAAAGGTTTCTGTGCGCATTATGCAGGTAGTTTTGTTTTTATGATGCGTGCGGCAGGAATACCCGCAAGAGTCGTAGCTGGTTACCAAGGTGGAACCTGGAATGAAAAAGGAAAGTTTTTATCCATACGCCAATACGATGCACATGCGTGGACAGAAGTTTGGTTAGAAAAGCGCGGATGGGTACGATTTGACCCAACCGGCATGGTAGCACCTAGTAGAATAGAACAAAACTTAGAAGAAGCTGTTGCTGGTGAAGGGAGCTTTTTAGAAGGAAAGCTATTTTCACTCTCAAAATACCAATGGTTAAATAGTTTGAAAAACAAATTAGATTCAACACAGTATGCATGGAGAAAATTTGTACTCGGTTATGATAATGATACACAATCATCCTTTCTAAAAAGCATATTTGGTGAGCTTAGTATGCAAAAAATGGCAATGATTGTTGGTGGGTTCTTCCTTGGTATTATAGTATTGTGGTCACTTTTTTTGGGTTTGGGTCGAAAACGTTCTAGCGAGGCGACAGAGCATCAACTCTACCGACGTTTTTGTGCGTTACTGGATAAACACGGCGTTAAACGTGAGCTCTCACAAACACCAACTGAGTTTAGTGCAATAGCATCAGCATTAATGCCAAAGGTATCCATAGAAATTCAAGCATTCTCAAACCTTTATTCAGAGCTTTGTTATAACCCCGATGCACAGAGTAAACGCCAAGAAAATATTTCTAAGCTGAGGCAGTTGTTGAAACACGTAAAAGCATCTGTTTAATTCGCGAAGCACACTAAAAGAGTAAAAATCAAACAAGTAACTCTGCGATGCATGGCACCCCCCGGGTTTTTTAGTGAGCTTGCCGTTTTTTTGTTTAAAACGGACATCTCACTTATTAGTGTGAAACCGTTAGCATCAGCCAAAGCATTATCCTAGAATCCTCAGTTGGACAGGGTAAAGTGTGCTGATGTGGTGGTGTATGGCTAGACGTAATTGTATAGAATGGTTGTTCCCTTCTGTACAATTACAACAACGCCATACACCATCACAGTGGTACAATTTACTCTGTAGCGCCTTCACTCTTTAGGTGAAGTATAATAAGTCAGAAATTTTAAAATTAATCATAAGGTTATTGCATGCTAGTAGCGGTCAACTGAGGAATCTAGGATTATCAATACTCTTCCTTATTTTTTACTTTTTTAAGAAATATAAATGTATTTATGATCTATACTCAAAAAAGTTTACACAGGCATACACTTCATCAAGAGAAAAACACCATGTCATGGGATGATAAGCGACCAATGTCGCCACATTTACAGATTTACAAATTGCCCTTTACCGCAAAGCTATCAATACTTCATCGAGGAACCGGAGCTGTTTTATTTTTCGGTTTAATATTAATGGTTTGGGTACTTTTTAGCGCATCCAATGGGGCTAGTAGCTGGCAAGGAATGCACAGTTTTTTAGCCAGCTGGTTCGGTAAATTTGTTCTCTTTGGTTTTACTTTTTCACTTTACTTCCATCTAGCCAATGGCATTCGTCATTTATTCTGGGATATTGGCAAGGGTTTTGATCTAGAACAGGTAAAGAAGTCTGGAATTGCAGTTATTCTTAGCAGCACTATTTTAACTTTAATCACTTGGCTTATCGCTGCCTTTGTTTAACCCTTGTTTTTAAATAGTTTTAAAGAGATTCTTTATGAAAAACTTAAGCTCGCCACTTTCCAATGCACAAGGGCTCGGCTCATCTGGTGATGGCTCACATCATTTCTGGATACAACGGCTTACCTCTTTGGCGTTGATCCCGCTTGTCATCTGGTTTTGTTTTAGTATTGCCCTACTCCCTGAAGCTTCTTATCCCGCTGTTATTAGTTGGCTACAATCACCTTTCAATGCCATCATGATGTTGTTACTTGTAATCGTATCTTTTCAGCATGCGCAAATGGGTTTGCAAGTGATACTTGAAGACTATATTTCAGATCATGGCATACGCATGACAGCTATAATTCTGGTTAAATTCATAAGCTATTTTATGATGGTCGCTGGTGCTTACTCCATTATCAAAATTACTTTAGGGGGGCATTAAGCGTGCCAGTTACAAATAAAGAAAGTAGCAAAAAGTACAATATCATTAACCACGAATACGATGTCGTTATTGTGGGCGCTGGCGGCGCAGGTTTGCGTGCCACTTTGGGCATGGCATCTGCAGGTTTAAGCACCGCCTGCATCACAAAAGTCTTTCCTACCAGAAGTCATACCACCGCAGCGCAGGGCGGCATGTCAGCAGCACTTGGCAATATGGGAGAAGATACCTGGCAATGGCATATGTATGACACGGTGAAAGGTTCTGACTGGCTAGGTGATCAGGATGCGATTGAATATATGTGTCGTGAGGCTGTTCCTGCTGTGATTGAGCTGGAACATTATGGCGTGCCATTTTCACGTACCGATGATGGAAAAATTTACCAGCGACCATTTGGTGGCATGACCACCCACAATGGTGAGGGAGTAGCACAACGCACATGCGCTGCAGCGGATCGAACGGGTCATGCAATTCTTCATACGCTTTATCAACAATCTTTAAAACACAAAGCAGAATTCTTTATTGAATACTTTGCCACTGATTTGATTATGGAAGATGGAGTCTGCAAAGGAGTCATGGCGTGGGATTTGACCACCGGAGACTTACATTGTTTTAGAGGTCATCAAACCGTTCTCGCAACAGGCGGCAGCGGACGCGTATTTTTCTCTGCAACCTCAGCACACACCTGTACGGGTGATGGTAGCGCCATGGTTTTACGCGCTGGCTTACCTTTACAAGATATGGAATTTGTACAATTTCATCCCACCGGCGTTTATGGCGCAGGCGTATTAATCACCGAAGGCGTGCGAGGTGAAGGTGGTTATCTCACCAATTCCGAAGGTGAGCGCTTTATGGAACGCTACGCTCCAAACGCAAAGGATTTAGCCTCACGCGATGTTGTCTCGCGTGCCATGACCATGGAAATCAATGCAGGTCGCGGTGTTGGCCCAGAGAAAGATCATATCTTTTTAAACCTAATGCACCTTGGTCCAGAAGTCATTAATGAACGCCTGCCAGGAATTGCCGAAAGCGCCCGTATTTTCTCCAATGTAGATGTTAATATAGATCCAATTCCTGTGCTTCCCACGGTTCATTACAATATGGGTGGCATTCCAACGAATTATAAAGGTGAGGTTGTTACCATTGATGGTGATGGTGATGGTAAATCTAAGGACTATGATTCAGTTGTACCTGGCTTAATGGCAATTGGCGAATGTGCCTGTGTTTCGGTTCATGGCGCAAACCGATTGGGTTCTAATTCATTGCTGGATATTATTGTGTTTGGTCGTGCAGCAGCCATTAGAGCCGCTGAAATTGTAGAGCAACATACACCGCACCAACCTTTAGTAGAGGGTACTTTTGATAAACTACTAGCGCGTTTTGATAAAACCCGCAATGCATCTGGTAAAAACACTACTGCCAGCATCCGCGATAATATGCAACGCACCATGCAAAAATATGCCGCTGTTTTTCGCACTGGTGAAAGCATGCAAGAAGGTCTCAAAGAAATGCAAAAAGTCTTTGATAGTTATGAAGATGTAGGCATTAGTGATCGCGGTATGCAGTGGAATACTGACCTGTTGGAAACACTAGAATTAGAGAATCTTTTAGCTCAGGCACAAACTATTATCCACGGCGCACTCAACCGAGAAGAAAGCCGAGGCGGTCATGCCCGCGAAGATTTCCCGGATCGGGATGACCCCAACTGGATGAAACACACGCTCGCATGGGTGGATGATGCAGGCAAAATTGAGTTTGATTATCGCCCTGTTCATATGTTTACACTCACTAATGATTGTGAAGTCATCCCACCAAAGAAGCGAGTCTATTAGTCATGGCTGAATTTAAACTACCCGCAAATTCCATTATCAAAAAAGGAAAAACGGTTAAAGCTCCTGAAGGTACGACCAATATCAAGAAGTTTGTTATCTACCGCTACGACCCCGAATCAGGTGAAAACCCACGCACCGATACCTTCGAAGTTGATATGGATGAGTGTGGTCCAATGGTTCTGGATGCTCTGCTAAAAATAAAGGCCGATCAAGACTCTAGTGTTTCATTGCGTCGCTCTTGTCGCGAGGGAATTTGTGGCTCTTGCTCAATGAATATTGATGGTAAAAATACTTTAGCCTGCACCAAACCCATAGATGAAATTAAGGGAGACGTAACCGTTTACCCACTACCCCATCAACCCATTATTAAAGATCTTGTTTCTGACCTGACCAATTTCTACGCCCAATATGCATCAGTAGAGCCGTGGATGAAAACGGATGCGCCCGTCTCACCAGATAAAGAACGACTACAATCAAAAGAAGACCGCGAAAAACTGGATGGCCTCTACGAATGCATCCTCTGCGCTTGTTGTTCAACCAGTTGCCCCAGTTATTGGTGGAATAGTGATCGCTACCTTGGACCTGCGGCTTTACTCAATGCCTACCGTTGGATCAATGATTCACGTGATGAAGCAACTGGAGAACGTCTGGATGAGCTGGATGACCCATTCAAGCTGTATCGTTGTCATACCATAATGAGTTGTACCGATGCCTGTCCAAAAAGTTTAAACCCGGCGAAATCCATAGCAGAAATCAAGAAATTAATGATTAAACGTAAATCTTAACTACGGTTTTTGTGTCTAAAGTATCCCAGACAGAATTATCCAGATTACGCTGGTATTGCCACCGTGGCATGAAAGAACTTGATGTTGTATTGGATGAATATCTGCAAAATTATTTTCAAAACGCGAATCAAAAGGAGCAACATGGATTCAAAGAATTGCTCCAGCTAGAAGACCCCGTTTTGTTCTCTATGTTATTGGGAAATCACGAACCAAATAACGCTCAACAAGCCATCATATTAAAAACACTCGGGAAGCTGTTTTCAAAGAAATAGTTCTGTGGCTCGCTACTCAGCTTCACATGGCACCCCCCTAGGTTTTTAGTATCAGCGCTTTGCATGGGGTAATTGTCTTTCAATCTACTGATACTATGTAAATACATACTCTAAAGCTCTCCCAAAATTAAAATGCTGTACTACACTACATACACAGATATGTATAAACAAGGAGAGATAAAATGAAAACACGCATAGCCTTTGCATCAAAACTAGGCGCCCTACTTTGTGTAGCCATGCTAACAGTTACAGCCGTTAACGCAAAAACGCTTAAACTTGCCTATGATGCCGATCCGGTAACACTCGATATTCATGAGCAATTATCGGGTGGTATGTTGCAGTTAGCCCATATGACTCATGATCCATTAGTACGCTGGACTCAGGATTTTTCATTCGAGCCGCGTCTAGCAACTAAGTGGGAAAGAGTCGATGCAAATACGGTTCGATTCCATTTACGTGAGGGAGTTAAATTTCACTCAGGCAATAACATGACCGCAGCCGATTTCAAATGGACGTTTGATCGCATGAAAACCAGTGGTGACTTCAAGGGTATTCTGGCTAATTTCAAAGAACTAAAAGTAGTTGATGACAATACAATCGAACTCATTACTGCTGGTCCCTATCCGCTGGTCATGCACACGGCCACCTATATTTTCCCTATGGATAGCAAGTTTTATGCTGGCAAAGATGAAAATGGTAAAGACAAGGCGGAGATTGTAAAGGATGGCGCATCTTTTGCTTCAACACATAGTTCTGGCACCGGTCCCTATACGGTGACCTCACGTGAACAGGGTGTAAAAGTGGTATTTGACCGCTTCAAAGACTACTGGGATAAAGACTCAAAAGGTAATGCTGATCAGGTCATTATGACACCCATTAAAGATAATCAGACGCGTGTAGCCGCATTACTCTCGGGTGATGTAGATTTTATTGCACCAGTAGCCCCGAATGAGTTTGGTCAACTAAAATCCAGTGATAAGGTTCAATTGGTTACTATGGCGGGTACGCGCATTATCACCTTGCAATTAAATCAGGAACGCCGCAAGGAATTTAAAGATGCAAAAGTACGCCAGGCTATTGTTCATGCTGTTAACAATGTCGGTATCGTAAAGAAAATCATGAAGGGGTTTGCCACCGCAGCGGGGCAAATGAACCCAAAAGGCTACCTTGGTTATGATGAAAACCTAACACCGCGTTTTGATTTGGAAAAAGCCAAAAAGCTCATGAGTGAGTCTGGCTATCCTGATGGTTTCACCGTAACCATGATGGCTCCAAATAACCGCTATGTGAATGATGAAAAGATAGCTCAGGCGGTTGCGGCAATGCTTTCAAAAATCAAAATCAAGGTTGATCTGAAAACAATGCCAAAAGCACAATATTGGCCTGAGTACGACAAAAGAGCAGCTGATATTCTTATGATTGGTTGGCATTCAGATACCGAAGACAGCGCAAATTTCTATGAGTTTTTAGCCATGACACCGAATAAAGATACGGGCATGGGCGCCTATAATTCAGGTAACTACAGCAGCAAATTTGTTGATGAAACAACCATTAAAGCAAACAAGGAAACTGATAATAAAAAGCGTGCCGAAATGCTCCAGTCGGTTGAAAAGAAATTATATGAGGATGCGGCTTTCGTACCTTTACATTGGCAAAACCTTGCCTGGGCATCGCGCAAAGGTGTGGATATCAAACCTATTGTGAACGCCATGAACTTCCCATACATTGGCGATTTAAACATAAAATAATTTTGCTGTGAGACGAATGCGGATATGATATTCATATCCGCGTCCGTCATAGCTAATACTACTCAATTTCCTGATAAGCAAGCTCAAATAATATGCTCCAATTTCTGTTTAAGCGATTGCTACAAGCCATTGTAGTGATGCTTATAATTAGCCTGCTCAGTTTTTCTATTAAAGATAATCTAGGTGATCCTTTACGAGAAATGACAGGGCAGTCTGTATCAGAAAAAGAGCGCGATATAATGCGCCAAAACATGGGGCTTAATGACCCTTTTCTGGTGCAATACGGTCGTTTTATCAAAAAAGCGGTTCAAGGTGATCTAGGTACTTCCTATTTCTATAAATCACCCGCCATGACGGTAATTTTAAAAAAGCTACCTGCCACGCTTGAACTGACTTTTGCCGCAACCTTGATCATTATTTTCCTCTCTATTCCGCTGGGTGTATTTGCCGCAATCAAACCCAAACACTGGTTTAGTAAAGTCATAATGACTGTTAGTGTTATCGGCATTTCAATACCGGTGTTTTTAACCGCATTAGCGTTGATCTATATCTTCTCGGTCAAACTGGGTTGGATGCCCTCCTTTGGACGTGGTGAAGTTGTCCATATTTTTGGCTACTGGAAAACCAATTTTTTAAGCAAGGATGGCCTATTGCATATCATTATGCCTGCGATTGCACTATCTTCGATTATGTTGCCTCTGTTCATTCGTCTAGTGCGTGCAGAAATGCTGGAGGTTTTAAGCTCAGAATATGTCAAATTCGCGCGTGCCAAGGGTTTATCAAACACCCGTGTTTACTTTAAACATGCGTTAAAAAACACCATGCTACCCGTGATAACCGTTGGCGGCGTACAAATTGGTATTATGGTCGCCTACACTATTTTAACTGAGTCTGTATTTCAGTGGCCGGGTATGGGCTTTATGTTTCTGGAAGCGGTTAATCGCTCTGATATTCCTCTCATCGTTGCCTATATCATGTTTGTTGGCTTTCTCTTTGTTGTGGTGAATACGCTGGTCGATTTACTCTATGGTTTGATTAATCCTACCGTGAATTTATTAGGTAAAAGCAAATGAGCCTAAATTCCACGGCATCATACTTTCAACGCTTTTTGGATTCTGATTTTTTCTATCATTATAAGCGCGATAAAACGGCAATTATTAGCAGTGTCATTTTCTTAATCCTGATTATTCTGGCGCTGTTTTCACCGCAACTTGCACCCTATGACCCTTATGATTTACAAATACTGGATATCATGGATTCCGAATTACCTCCCGTGTGGCAACAAGGTGCTGATTCGCGTTTTCTTTTAGGCACGGATGATCAGGGCCGAGATTTATGGAGCACCATTCTCTATGGTATGCGGGTATCATTACTGATAGGCATTATGGCTGTATTGTTACAGGGTCTTATTGGTATTACAGTGGGTCTGGTTTCAGGCTACGTTGGCGGTAGAACGGACAGTATTCTGATGAGAATTGCTGACGTACAATTGTCTTTCTCTACCTTAATGGTTGCCATTATTATACTTGCTATCGTTCAGAATGCCTTCGGTAGCGATGCCTTTAATCAATGGGCCATGTTAATCCTGATTCTGATTATTGGTCTGGCAGAATGGCCCCAGATTGCCCGAACGGTGCGTTCCAGCGTACTCGCAGAAAAAGAAAAAGAGTATGTTGATGCCGCCAAAGTAATGGGCTTCGGTCCGGTTCGGATTATGTTTAAACACATCCTGCCAAACTGCCTCTCCCCTATTTTTGTGATCTCCACTGTGCAAATAGCAAATGCCATTATCACCGAAGCTAGTCTCTCTTTTCTCGGGCTTGGAATGCCCGTGACCGAGCCCAGCTTGGGTTCCTTAATCAGTATAGGAAAACAATACCTATTTTCCGGTTCCTGGTGGATTACCTTGATTCCCGGTGCTTTTCTAATTGTGTTAGTGATTGTTATTAACCTGCTGGGTGACTTTTTACGCGATACGTTTAATCCCAAGCTTTATAAGGAATAAAGAATCAAATCAGCACTAATCGCAATATGCGATTATATGGGGTGATGTGGTTTCCTGGCACACAGATGTAAACAAAGTCGATACAAAAAACTAGGGGGGATGCCATTAGTCAGCCGATGCCATCATCTTAAAAAAGGGGAAATAATTCAATGGACTGCCATGTTTCTGGGTACTAACTAATCCGAAACTTCTAAGCGATATTCACAAACATCCCTGTCACAAAGAACAAGAAAATTAAAACGTAGCATGCTAGTATTTCGCAACTGTTAAAAACCATATAGAAATCCAATGAACATTCAATCTGCAATTCAGAAAATTATTGAAAAACAAGATCTAAGTAGCGAAGAAATGACCGATGTGATGCATCAGATAATGACCGGGCAGGCAACTGATTCTCAGATTGGAGGGTTCTTAATCGGCATGTGCATGAAAGGTGAAACGGTTGATGAGATCACCGCTGCCGCTAGTGTTATGCGTTCCCTCGCTTCTGTAGTCAATATTGAAAACAAAGAGAATCTTGTCGAGATAGTTGGCACTGGAGGTGACGGCAGTAGCACTTTTAATATTTCTACAGCAAGCTGCTTTGTAGTGGCAGCAGCAGGTGGACGTGTTGCAAAACACGGTAACCGTTCTATTTCGAGCAAGTCTGGTGCAGCTGACTTACTCGAAGCAGCGGGCGTTAATATCGAACTAAATGCTGATCAGGTAAAAGCATGCGTAGAAGATATTGGTGTTGGCTTTATGTTTGCACCGATGCATCACAACGCCATGAAACACGCTATCGGTCCACGCAAGGAAATGGGGGTTCGCACTATATTCAACCTGCTCGGACCTTTGACTAACCCTGCCGGAACACCTAATCAGGTATTAGGCGTTTTTAGCAAAGATTGGGTACGACCCATTGCAGAAACCTTAAGTAAACTTGGTGCCAATCATGTCATGGTGGTACACGGTGATGATGGCATGGATGAAATCAGTATCTCAGCAGCCACTAGCGTTGCAGAACTAAAAAACGGTGAAATAAATGAGTACAGCATAAAACCAGAAGATTTTGGCATGTTACAGCATCCTGTTAGTTATATCCGGGTTGAAAATGCTGAAGAAAGCCTAGAAATGGTTAATTCTGTTTTAAATAATGAAGCCAGCCCTGCAAGAGATATTGTTGCTTTAAATGCTGGTGCTGCAATTTATGTGGCAGGCTTAACAGCGACACACAAAGCTGGAGTCGAACGCGCACTTGAAGTACTCGAATCAGGAGATGCGCGAAAGAAATTGTTGGCACTTATTAATGAATCAAACGCTTTCTAAAATTTCTGTATCAATAAAGTAATAACAATGACAAATAATATGGCAAACCCACCTGATATTCTAAAAAAAATCATCAAACGCAAAGATGAAGAGATTACAGCACGTTTAAAAATAAAGCCCCTCGAACAAGTTATAGCAGAAGCTAAGCTGGCATCTCCAGTTCGCGGATTTGTAGGCTCAATGAAAAAACGTATAAACGCTAATGAGCCTGCTGTAATTGCAGAAATTAAAAAAGCATCTCCAAGTAAAGGAGTCATGCGAGAAAATTTTATCCCCGCAAAAATAGCTAAAAGCTACCAAAAAGGGGGAGCCAGTTGCCTATCAATACTTACCGATATAGATTTCTTCCAGGGTTCGGATAACTATCTAAAGGAAGCTAGGGCTGCTTGTGATTTGCCAGTAATCCGTAAAGATTTTATTATCGACCCTTATCAGGTCTATGAAGCCCGAGCGATGGGAGCTGATTGTATTTTACTGATTGTAGCAGTGCTGGATAATATGAAACTCAATCAGCTTTATTCACTGGCACGTGCACTTGATATGGACGTACTTATTGAAGTTCATGATGAAAATGAACTACTCCGTTCCTTACCATTAGACGCCGAACTTGTAGGCATTAACAACCGTAACTTACGAAATTTTGAAACCTCTTTGAATACCACTCTGGACTTATTAAAACAAATTCCAGATGAACGTATTGTGGTTACCGAAAGCGGCATTCATTCTAGTGAAGACGTAAAGCTGATGCGTGATCATAATGTTTATGCATTTCTGGTTGGCGAAGCCTTTATGCGGGCAGATGAGCCTGGCGAAGAACTCAATAAACTTTTCTTTTAGATAGAGCCTAATATTTATGCTTACACATCCTGGCTGGGATCCAATTTTATTACACTTCACCGAAACAACCGGTATTCGCTGGTATGGCTTGATGTATGTGTTTGGCTTTCTGGCATTCTTATTTTTAGGCAAGATTCGTGCTCGCCGTCCTCATAGCCCAGTCAAACCTGAACAGGTCGATGACATTATGTTCTATGGCGCTATAGGCGTTATTGCCGGGGGAAAGATTGGTGAAATGTTTTTCTACCAGTTTTCAGAATTGATGGCTGATCCATTAAAAATAATCCGTATCTGGGAACCAGGTATGAGTTTTCATGGAGGATTGATTGGTGTAACCATTGCGATGATTATACTTGCTAGAAAGTGGAATTTGCCAAAACTACAACTGGGTGATTTTATAGCACCACTTGTGCCAATTGGTTTGGGTGCTGGCAGAATGGGTAATTTTATTAATGGCGAGCTCTGGGGGCGACCCACTGATGTCCCATGGGCAATGGTATTTAAAACCAAATACAATAACGCCGATCTTTTACCTCGACATCCATCGCAACTCTATGAAGTAATTGGTGAAGGCTTATTACTTTTTTTAGTGGTCTGGTTTTATTCTAAAAAACCACGTCCTACAGGTGCAGTGACAGGATTGTTTTTACTAGGATATGGCATTGCACGCTCTACCGCAGAGTTTTTCCGCGTCCCTGATGATAGTGATTTTCTGGGAATAAAATGGCTCACTGAAGGGCAGCTTTTATCCTTGCCAATGATCATTATTGGACTTGTACTAATTGTATGGGCTTATAAAGGGAAAAACACATGAAGCAATACCTGGAACTCTGTCAACGTATCGTCAATGAAGGCAAATGGGTTAACAATGAACGAACGGGGAAAAGATGCTTAACTGTAATTAATGCTGACTTGGAATATGATGTTGAAAATAATCATTTCCCAATGATTACTACCCGCAAAAGTTACTGGAAAGCTGCAATCGCTGAATTACTCGGTTATTTGCGCGGCTACAGTAGCGCAGCCCAATTTCGTGAGATCGGTTGTAACACATGGAATGCCAACGCCAATGAAAATGAAAGCTGGTTAAACAATCCTAACCGTATTGGTGAAGATGATATGGGACGTGTCTACGGTGTTCAAGGACGCTCCTGGATGCGCCCTGATGGCAGTCATCTCGATCAGTTAAAGAAAGTCATAAATGATTTAAAGCAGGGAATCGATGATCGTAGTGAAATCATCACATTTTATAACCCTGGTGAATTTGAACTGGGGTGCTTACGTCCCTGTATGCATACACATCATTTCTCACTACTTGAAGACAAGCTCTATTTAAACAGCTTTCAACGCAGTGCCGATTTACCGCTAGGTGTAAACTTTAATCAATGTCAGGTTTTTTCACTTCTAGCTATCGTTGCAAGGATCACAGGACATAAACCAGCTAGGGCGTATCATAAAATAGTCAATGCACACATTTATGAAGATCAACTGGAATTAATGCGAGATGTACAACTTAAAAGAAAGCCTTTTCCTTCGCCCAAGTTACATCTGAATCCTGATATCAAAACCCTTCAAGATATAGAAACATGGGTAACTACCGATGATTTCGAAGTGACTGATTATCAGCATCATGAAGCGATTAAGTATCCTTTTTCAGTGTAAAATATCAAACCCACTATGCAATATCAGAAAATTGAATAGCCTTTGATATAAAACAGTAGTAAAATTCATCTAAATTGATGCGTTTTGTCTTTAACTTCGCTTAAAAGAGATTTTTAAATAAAAAACAACACTGTAATTATGGCTAAATTACTCCTTCTTAATGGTCCAAACCTAAATCTTCTCGGAACACGCGAACCTGAGATTTATGGTTCTAAGACGCTTGATGATATTGCAAAACAACTAAGCGAACTGGCATCTCAAGATAATCATCAACTTGACCATCACCAAAGCAACTCAGAAGCCACATTAATTGATCATATTCATCAGGCATCAAAGGATAAAATAGATTTTATTCTATTTAATCCTGCTGCCTATACGCATACTAGCATTGCCATTCGGGATGCCTTACTGGGAACCCAAATACCATTTATTGAAATACACCTTTCCAACGTGCATCAGCGTGAAGAGTTTCGTCAGCATTCCTTCTTTTCAGATATTGCTATTGGAACCATCGTCGGTCTTGGAGCACAGGGCTATGAGCTTGCATTGCAGGCTGCTATTCGCCATCTGGAAATAAAATAGAGAATAAAATATGGACGTTCGAAAAATTAAGAAACTGATTGAGCTAATTCAAACTAGTGATATTGCAGAATTAGAAATTAAAGAGGGTGAAGAGTCAGTAAGAATTTCACGCAATTCATCCACTCCTGTAGTAACAACCGCACCTATTATGCAAGCACCTGTTGCTGCTCCACCTGCTGCTCCGGCTACCGGGATGGATCATTCAGCGCCTGCGGAAGCAGAAAAGCCAAGCGGTGAAACTATTGATGCTCCCATGGTCGGAACTTATTATAGTTCTGCTTCACCCACGTCCTCGCCTTTTATTTCCGTAGGTCAAACTGTTTCTGTTGGCGATACGCTTTGTATTATCGAAGCCATGAAGATGCTTAACCAGATTGAATCTGACAAGTCGGGGGTCATCAAAGAAATACTGGTTGAAAATGAGCAACCAGTTGAATTTGGCCAACCCCTTTTCGTCATTGAATAATATCGACGGAGACTAATAAATGATTAAAAAACTACTCATCGCTAATCGCGGTGAAATAGCCCTGAGAATCCTGCGCGCTTGTCATGAAATGGGTATCAAAACCGTTGCAGTTCATTCTACTGCGGATCGAAATCTAAAACATGTTCGCCTTGCAGATGAATCCGTTTGTATCGGACCACCCTCTTCTCTTGAAAGCTATTTAAATATTCCTGCAATTATTAGTGCTGCTGAAGTAACTAATGCAGATGCGATTCACCCAGGGTATGGGTTTCTTTCTGAAAATGCTGATTTTGCCGAACGAGTAGAGTCCAGCGGTTTTATTTTTGTAGGACCCACAGCTGAAACGATTCGTATTATGGGCGATAAAATTGCCGCCAAGGATGCCATGATAAAAGCAGGTGTACCCTGTGTACCTGGCTCTGGTGGCGCTATTCCTGATGACGAAGAAACTGCTCTTAAAATGGCTGATGAAATCGGCTATCCCGTAATTATTAAAGCCACTGGTGGAGGCGGCGGTCGTGGCATGCGTGTTGTCTATGATGCTTCCGACCTGCTGGAATCTATCGTTCTCACCAAAACAGAGGCAGCAACAGCGTTTAATAATGATGTTGTATTTATGGAAAAATTTCTTGAAAGGCCTCGCCATATTGAATTTCAGGTGTTAGCTGACACACATGGAAATGCCATTCATTTATGTGAACGTGACTGTTCCATGCAAAGACGTAATCAGAAAGTTGTTGAGGAAGCACCTGCTCCTGGAATTACCGAAGAACAACGTGCTCAGATGGGTGAATCTGTCTCTAAAGCCTGTCGTGAGATTGGTTATCGTGGCGCAGGTACGTTTGAATTCTTATATGAAAACAATGAATTCTACTTTATTGAAATGAATACCCGTCTACAAGTTGAACACCCCGTTACTGAACTCATTACCGGTGTTGATCTCGTAAAACAGCAGTTACTTATTGCCTCTGGTGAAGTGCTTAAAATACCACAGGGCCTAAAGCCCAGAGGGCACGCCATAGAATGTCGTATAAATGCTGAAGATCCCGAAACATTTATTCCTTCTCCAGGGAAAATACAACGTTTTCATGTACCCGGAGGCTTAGGTGTTCGCGTGGATTCTCATATATATGGAGGCTACACCGTACCACCTTATTATGATTCCATGATAGGAAAACTAATTGTGCATGCAGAAGATCGTGAAACGGCGATCAAACGAATGCGTGGTGCACTTTCAGAAATGGTCATTGAAGGAATTAAAACAAATATCCCGCTGCAACGTAGAATTATGGAAGATACTGCTTTTGTCGCAGGTGGTGCAGGTATTGATTATCTCGAAAAGAAACTCGGCTTATAAAACAGCATTATGCAACTAAATAATCATGCCTGATAAGCCTAATTGGTTACAATTGGTTTGTTTTACGAGTAAACAAAACCACCAGGATATAGAAGCTGCCATGGAAAATTCACAAGCACTTTCTATTACTTGGCAAGATGCCGCAGATACTCCCGTATTTGAACCTCTTCCAGGTGAAAAACCACTGTGGGAAGATTTGTTAATTACTGCCTTATTTGAGTCTAATACCGACTTGACTCCGCTAAGTAATTTACTGCGAGTAAACAAAAAAAAATGGGATATAAAAGAATTCCTAATTGAAAATATCGAAGATCAGGACTGGGAAAGAGTATGGATGAAGGATTATCATCCTATGCGTTTTGGTAAAAACTTATGGATTTACCCCAGCACTCATAATCCTCCTGATGATGATAGCACTAAGATATTACTCGATCCGGGACTTGCATTTGGTACTGGAACACATCCTACCACGGCATTATGTCTTGAATGGCTTGATAATAACCCTCCACTTGATAAAAGTGTGATTGATTACGGATGCGGCAGTGGTGTACTTGCCTTGGCTGCTGTAAAACTCGGTGCAACTGATATTACTGCAACAGATATTGACCCTCAGGCTTTAATTGCCACTCAAGAAAACATGCGTCGCAATCAGATTGCCTCTGATTCAATCAAGTGTTTTCTACCCGATGATTGCCCACAAAAACCTGTCGATTTATTGCTGGCAAATATACTTTGTGGCCCATTACATGAGCTATTTCCATTGTTTTCCTTATTGACTCAATCTGGAGGTCAACTAGTTTTGTCTGGCCTATTAGAAGAACAGAAAGAGCCAATAATCCAAACCTATTCACAGGCATTTAAGGATTTTGAGTATGCAATCCTGGATGGTTGGGTTAGGATAAACGCTACAAGAATGTAGAGCGGATTAATTACCTAAAATGTTTACACAGTGCGAGCATTGCAAAGCAATTTTTAATGTCAAAATGCGAGAGCTTACTATTGCAGGTGGGCAACTACGTTGCGGGGAGTGCCAGCAAGTATTTAACGCGAATGAGAGTCTTTCTACGACAATGCCTGAGTCGTACTCTAAACTCTCAACAAAAGACGTTGTGCATCAACACAATCACCAACAAGAACAAGTAAGGGATATTGAACAAACATATACTAATGAAGTAAATGAAAAAGTTGTAACACCAAAACTTCCTAAAGAAACAAAACATGCTTCATCACATACTAATAAAATATTAATTTTTACTGCTTTATCACTGGCAGCGCTACTAATTATGCAAGTTCTATATAATTATCGCCATCTTTTTTCAGGCGAGCCAAAGCGCGAACCTACAAAGATTCAAATGCTAAATCACAATGTTTTTGCCCATCCCAATGAATCAGGCGTATTGTTAATTTCAGCAACCATGGAAAATAACGCTAAGCATGCGCAGCCCTACCCCATTCTAGAGGTTCGTTTAAGCAATGCGCAGTCTGACACCATCGCTTTGAGACGATTCACCCCTGAAGAATATCTGGATAATCCCACCAAAGGCATGTTGTTGCGTGTTAAACAAGCAACCAGCCTAAAGTTAAAAATAAAAGACCCCGGAAACAAAGCAACACGCTTTCAGTTTGATTTTCTTTAAGTTTTACTGCTTTATTAATAAAAATGTTACAAATAGGTTCCTATCAACTAAACAGTAGATTATTACTAGCACCGATGGCAGGTGTTACAGATAGGCCGTATCGCGATATTTGTAGAAAATATGGCGCTGGTCTGGCCCCTTCTGAAATGATCTCGTCTGATCCTTCATTACGACAGTCAAATAAAACGCTAAATCGATTGATAGGCAATGATGAACCTACCCCAAGATCAGCTCAAATTGTTGGGACCAGCCCTCAAATTATGGCTGAAGCGGCTCGTTTCAATGTCGGTCAAGGTGCCAATATCATCGACATTAATATGGGCTGCCCCGCTAAAAAAGTTTGTAATAAACTAGCCGGTTCTGCATTAATGCGTGATACCAGCCTTGTTAAAGACATTCTTACACAGGTAGTCAAAGCGGTTGATGTACCTGTAACATTAAAAACGCGCACTGGCTGGTGTACTTCATCTCGCAATGTTATCCAAATTGCAAAGATTGCAGAAGATAGCGGAATTTCATGTCTAACGATTCACGGGCGAACACGCAATCAAGCCTATACAGGATTCGCCGAATTCGAAACAATCCGTCAAATCAAAGAAACGATTGATATTCCGGTTATTGCCAATGGTGATATAAAAACGGCACAGGATGCTCGCTTTATTATGGAATATACGGGTGCTGATGGATTAATGTTAGGTAGAATTAGTCAAGGTCAACCATGGGTTTTCAAAGAAATTCATGATACTTTATACTCAAACCCTACTACACAATCAATTCATCTAGATGAAAAAATAAAGACAATATTAATGCATATAAATGCCATTCATCGCTACTATGGCACAGATCAGGGAGTTCGTATTGCTCGCAAGCACATCGGCTGGTATCTATATGCCTTAGTAAGTCAACAACAGGAATTATTGAAGTCTTTAAAAAGAGATATTTTCTCAATCAAGTGCTCTAAAGTACAATTGGAGAAATTAGCTGAACTTCTAAATAATCTGGATGCGACTAAGGAAAAGTAACCTTAACAAGGACAGTTTAAAAAAAATGAGCTTACCCATGAAAAATATCCCCATTATTTCAAACGGTGGTACTTCACTTGCAGATACGGCAAGATCTACCGTTGAAAATTATATAGCCATGCTAGGCGATCATGATGCGACCTTTCTTTATCGACAAATCATGGATGAAGTTGAACGTCCTTTATTGCAGGTAATGATGGAACACACTAACGGCAATCAATCACGAACTGCCGCATGCCTTGGCATTAACAGAGCTACATTGCGTTCTAAGTTAAAAAGACACTCACTCATATAAAATAAGTCGTTTGTTAACTTTAACAGCATTTATTAAGCCTGTTTATAAGACGTAAATTGAGATTGAAGCATAGTGACTGACGCTTCCTCCAATCACAAATAAGTGCCAGACTCCATGCGCATGCTTAATACGATCGCTAAGAATATAAAATAATACGCCGAAGGTATATAACAAACCACCCACGGCTAATAGCGTAACCCCGTTTGAAGCGAGCTTAGCGGATAGTTGTTGTAATGGAATAATGACTAACCACCCCATTAAAAGATAAATAAGCAAAGGAATAATCCTGCGATTTACCTTATTTGGGTTGTCAGGCCAAATGTCTATTAACATACCGACAAGTGCAAGCCCCCATACAACGCCTAAAATTGACCAACCCCAGACGCCACGCAAGGTTACTAACATAAAAGGCGTGTATGTTCCTGCAATTAAAAGGTAAATGGACAGGTGATCCAGCTTTTGGAATATCTTCTCAAACCGGCCATGGTGGCCGTGACATAGCGTTGAGCTAATAAAAAGCAGTAGCAAACTTACGCCATAAATAGTGACACTGGTAATTTTCCATGGATCATGGGTTTCTGCTGCAAGTATTATTAGAGATACAAGTCCCGGAATAGCAGCAAGTGCTGCCAGAAAATGAGTAATAGTATTAAATTTTTCACCTTGTCGCATAAAATATTTTCCCAGCTGATATTTAAATGAATTAAGAATGCACTTCATTAATCGGTATTATTTTTTCATAATTATCCAGCTTTAGTCCTTCTCCCACCCAGGCATGACCGTAAATTATTTCCCATGTAGCCGGATACAAACCTTCATTTGTCTTAAATTTCTCATAGGCTTTTTCAAATTCAGTAAATTTTTGCTTCCCCATCAGGCCTTTACTGCGCTCACAATGGGTATTACTCGCACCTATTTGCTTAATGTCTCGCAACAACTGTCTAACATTAGTATAGGTCATAGTAATGATTTCCATATCGGTAACCGGATTTATAAAACCCGCTTTTAATAAGGCATCACCTATATCATGCATATCTGTGAATGAACTGGTGTGAGGTTTTTGATCAACCACTTGCCAACTTTGTCTGATTTCTTTCAGCGTATCTGGGCCAAAAGTACTAAAGAGTAATAAACCATTGGGTGCCAAAACTTGTTGAAAACCTGAAAACACCGTATCCAGATCATTACTCCATTGCAACATCAGGCTGGAAATCAACAACTCCATACTATCAGATTTAACTGGTAGGCTCTCAGCATCGCCGCAAACGGCTCTTGGTTTACGCAACCAGCCGCCCTGCTTTTGGCTTTTGCATGCCATGCTTAACGCTAGATCAAGAGCATAAATATTAGCTTTGGGATAACGCTTTAACAGGTCTTTTGTTAAATAGCCCGTGCCACTGCCAATATCTAAAGCAGATTGAGGGTTAATTTTAATATACTCCAAGCGTTCACAGAGCCTGCTGGCAACCTCTTGTTGTAATACAGCGGCCGCATCATAGGTATCTGCTGCTCGATCAAAATGTAATCGAATACTTTGTTTATCTAACATGATTTATGAATTCTGTAACAACTCGTATAAACTTTTCAGGCTGTGTCATAAAAGGTGCATGTCCTGCTTTTTCAAAAAACGTAATTTGAGCATCTGGGTAAAACTTTTTCAAATCATTTATAACCTCAACAGGCACTAATCGATCATATTCTGATAACAAATAATGCCGTGGTATAAGCTTATATAGCTGGTCATTAGAATAACGAAAATCCAGTTCAGAAAGCAATTTCAAACCAAGCTTAAATGCCGCTATCTGTACGCTATTTATTTTAATACTTCGACTATGCTCAGCAGAACTGGCACCCCCCCCTGTTTTTAGTGAGCTTACCGTTTTGTCTTTTGAAACGGATAACTCAGTTATTAGTGTGGAACCGTTTAGCATCAGCGAACTATTCAACACCTTTTCTGACATTTCAAGCTGTATGGTTTTACTATTTTTTATGCCTAAAAATTGTAAGGCAATAAAACGTTTCAAGGTTCCTTCGAGGTCTGCTTTCATGCTTTCATAGAAGTTATCTAAAACATCTTGACTGAGTGCATGTTGCCAATGCTGCGCATCTTCACTTAGCTTTTGTGAAAAACGTGGTGTGCTGGCAACAAGAGTCATACTTTTAATTCTTTGTGGAACACGTTGTGCCAGAGCCTGAACGATTAAGCCACCCAACGACCAGCCCAGTAAATGACAATTTTGCGGAATAAAAGGAAGTATATAATCAATTATTTCATCGAGTGAGCGAGCATCTATAGCATGATTTTTACCGTGTCCCGGTAGATCAATCCAGCTTACTTCGTAATTTGATTCAAGATCAGCACGTACCAAATCCCAAACACTGGAATTCATCGCCCAACCATGCAAGACTAGTAATGGCTCTCCTTTTCCCGAGGTTTTTACATAAAAATTATTCAAACTTTGTTACACTCTCAGCCATCAGATTCATTCGTTGATTTTGCAAACACATTTAATTAAAAGATAACATATGATGCCTTATTTCCTGCTTATTCTCGCCTATTTTGTTGGTTCAATGTCCAGCGCCATCATTAGCTGTAAAGTTCTTAATAAAGTTGATCCACGCACAGTCGGCTCCAAAAACCCTGGTGCTACCAATGTGTTACGTCATGCGGGCAAAAAAGCGGCCTTTTTCACTTTAGTCGGTGATATAGCCAAAGGTCTAGTGCCGGTTGCCATTGGACATGCCTTTGATATTGGCTGGGGTTGGCTGGGGATGATAGGCATTGCTGCATTTTTAGGTCACTTATATCCCATCTACTATGGATTCAAAGGTGGCAAAGGTGTTGCCACTGCCCTTGGTGTTTATATTGGACTACAGCCAATAATTGGTATTGTGGTGGTACTTAGTTGGTTAATTGCAGCACTGATTTTTAATATATCTTCACTTTCAGCCTTAATTGCTACCTTACTTGCGCCATTGTATTTTTTCTGGATCACAGGCTCCCTAAATCTATTTATCATTCTGCTAATAATGACCGCTTTTATTTATTGGCGACATCGAACAAATATCATCGAGATTTACGAAGGCACAGAAGATAATATTGTTGATAAAGGTAATAAGATTACTGAAGACTCACAATAATATAAGCACAGTCTTAGCTGACTTCTTTAATGGCACCAAAAAAATATGGGCAAAAACACGCAATTACAACATCAGCAAGTATCTAAACAAATAAAAAAATTCCCCATATCAATTCTTGCTAATGACATCGAAATTGCGGGCAATATCGGTAATTTATTCAGAATTGCAGATGCCTTTGGCATACAGAAGATTTACCTGACAGGTACAAGCGCTGTGCCTCCTAAATATAAAATTAGAAAAGCAGCGCGTTCTACTGAAAAAAAAGTAAGCTTTGCACAGTCCTCCTCAGCTATTGAGGTTGTAAAACAATTAAAATCACTGAATACCAAAATCATTAGCCTTGAAATTACTAGCCAAAGTCAGGATCTACGATCATTTAAAATGTCTAATCAGCAACCCATCTGTGTCATTATCGGCTCCGAAAAAACAGGCATTAGCCAACAATTGCTTGATCTATCTGATCACACCTTACACATTCCCATGTATGGTGAAAACTCATCCATGAATGTCGCCAACTGTTGTGCCATTGCCCTCTATGAGTTAATCAGGTTTTATTGAGTTGCATAGAAATGTCTGAATTCCTGAATCAATCTGTCACTGAACTTAAGGGTGTTGGCCCAAAAATGGCAGAGAACCTATTAAAGTTAGACATCGAAAAAATCAGTGATTTACTGTTTCATCTTCCCCTTCGCTATCAAGATCGAACCCGTATCTACCCCATTGGCAGCACCCAGCATGGTCAGGAAGTGGTTATCCAAGGCGAGGTTGAACATTCTGAGATTGTCTATCGTGGCAGGCGCATGATGCTTTGCACCTTATCAGATAATACCGGCATGATTAATCTACGCTTTTTTCATTTCAGTAATGCACAGCAGAAAAGTCTTAGCCGGGGAACGCGACTAAGATGTTTTGGTGAGGTCCGTGTAGGCAAAAATAGCCGTGAAATGGTGCATCCTGAATACAAAATTCTTCAAGATGATGAAAACCCAGAGCTGAGTAATGCCTTGACTCCAATTTATCCAACCACCAAAGGTTTACAGCAACGTAGTTTATTACGTTTGATTGGTGAGGCGATTGCACATCTGTCAGATTTAACAGATTTGATACCAGAAGCAATTTCCTCAAAATATGCGATACCTGATCTAAAGCAATCACTATTAACCCTGCACCAGCCTTCTTCTGAAATATCCGCACCACAATTACTACAACGCAGCCATCCTGCACAACAACGCCTGATTTTTGAAGAACTGCTCGCCCATCACCTCAGCTTAAGAAAGCTTCGCGAACAGCAGAAACAGGCACAAGGCATTCCACTGCAAATCAGCAATAATTACTTTAATGAAGTAATGCGCTCATTAGCATTTGATCTTACCGCCGCTCAGAAGCGAGTGATACGGGAGATCAATCAGGACTTGCAACAGCAATACCCGATGAGTCGCTTAGTTCAGGGTGATGTGGGTTCAGGCAAAACACTGGTAGCTGCAGCCGCTGCTCTAAATGCAATTGAAGCAGGCTTTCAGGTAGCTTTAATGGCGCCCACTGAGATCCTCGCAGAACAACATTATAAAAGCTTTCAAACATGGTTAGAGCCACTCAATCTCAAGGTCAGCATGGTTTCAGGCAAACAAAAAGCAGCCGAGAAACGCAATGCTCTTGAAAACATTGCTCTGGGTCTGAGCCATCTGGTCGTCGGTACACACGCCCTATTCCAAAACAGTGTCCACTTCCAGAAATTAGGCCTAGTTATTATTGATGAGCAACACCGCTTTGGGGTGCATCAGCGTTTAGCTTTGCGAGAAAAAGGCAAACAACAAAACTCCTATCCACATCAGTTGGTAATGACCGCAACCCCCATCCCGCGCACATTAGCAATGACAAGCTATGCGGATATGGATTACTCCGTGATTGATGAACTACCCCCAGGGCGTACTCCGGTTAAAACGGTGGTTATCAGTAATTCACGGCGTGATGAAATCGTTGCACGCATTAATAGTGTCTGTGCAGATGGCGCTCAGGTTTACTGGGTGTGTACTTTGATTGAGGAATCTGAGGCATTACAATGCCAAAATGCTGAAGAAACATGGGAATTATTAAAAACCGCCCTAACTGATCTTTCAATCGGATTAATTCATGGGCGCATGAAATCTGATGAAAAAGAACAAATTATGGCGGAATTCAAAGCAGGTAATATCAATTTGCTAGTTGCCACAACTGTGATTGAAGTGGGCGTCGATGTACCCAATGCATCACTGATGATTATTGAAAATGCGGAACGCCTAGGGCTGGCGCAATTACATCAATTACGTGGACGAGTTGGGAGGGGAAGCTTAGCCAGCAGCTGTGTACTAATGTATCAAACACCACTTTCACAAAACGCGCATAAACGTCTTGAAGCGCTACGCAATAGCAATGATGGTTTTGAAATTGCTCAAATTGATTTAGAAATACGCGGCCCAGGAGAAGTTTTTGGAACGCGCCAAACAGGCGAGTTACAATTTAAAATCGCCAATCTCATGGAAGATCAGGAACTTTTACCCAAAATCCAACAAGCTGCCCAGATAATGCTTGAGGAACACCCTGATAATATAGAGCCTTTAATAGATCGCTGGCTAAAACACGCTGAGGATTATGCATCTGTTTAGCTGATACTAAAAAGTAGGGGGGGTGCCATGCTTCGACTTAAGTTTATCCTGAGCCTGTCGAAGGGCTCAGCAGAACTGCTTCCCTTCTGACAAAGACCTAACAACACTTTATCCACAGATGCCACAGATTACCGCAGATAAAACAACTTAAAACTGTGAGTAACCAAGTCATTAATTGATAGCTCACAATCCACACATAAAATAATCTAATTTTTTAATCTGTGTCATCTGTGGATTCTTTTTCTAGAATTTGACTTGTGTTGCTACAATAAACTTATTAATCTCTTTGATTGGCACCCCCCCGGGTTTTTAGTATCAGCTACTTGTTGTGCTGGATATTCTTTTTCTTTTAAATGCTATAAGTTATGTATTATTCTTTTTAATTACAATGACTTGCAATTTTTCAAATAAATCTATAGTGTATTCATGCTAATACTGTTTTATGGGAAGTATTCCCTTAAAACATGCTGTGCTTTAAAAGAGGTTTCATAAATATGAGTTTTTGTTGGGCTAAAAATCATAGTGAATGTAAAGGAAAAATCTCACGAGAACATTTGGTTTCATCCGGTGTTTTTGAACAAAAGAACATCTACGTTCAAGGTTTTGATTGGTGTAATGACGAAAAAAAAGTAAGTGTTGCAAGTATTACTTCTAAAATTCTTTGCGAAAAACATAATAATGGAATGTCTGATATAGACCAAGCAGGTATAGATGCAATAAAAACAATTGAATCTGTTCTTCCGCCCAACGCAAGATCTGTTGATACCTTAACAGCAAAAAAATATATAAATGGTCATGATTTTGAAAGGTGGTTATTAAAAACTGCTATTAACGTAAGTGTTAAAAGTGAAAACCATATTGGTGTAGGTATGGCTAATTCACAAGTTGGTTTACCAAGCGCATATTTGTTGGCTGTAATTTTTGGAGAATTAAAATTAACTAATGAAATGGGATTGTACTTTTTATTTCCAAAAGGTGAGTATAAGTTTAAAGTTGGTTCATTCCATATGTATCCAGTAGTCAAAGATAAAGAAATTGGTGCTTTTGTATTTCATATTCGAGGCTTGGATTTTTTATTAAATTTACTTCCAGGGTATCCACCGCCTTCACTGAAAAATCTTGGAATCAGCAAATCCACTGGAAACCATGATTATATGTTAGATTCAGTACCTCAATATAGAAGCAACTCAATTATCATAGGCAATGCAAATGAAAACAAACAGAGTGTTCATTTTTATTGGGCTTAAAGCATAAAGTACAAGCATCAAAAGGTTTGTCCTCATACAAATAGGTCGGGGTAACTAAACTTAGAAGGTTAATATATGCGAATTGAAGAAATAAATTTAAACGTATCAGATATGCTCGAAGAATTTATTAAAGAAGAACAAGAATTGTTTGAGGTTAATATTAGTGAGCAAGCTATTTCAAATAGGCTTGGGAGAAAAATTGAGTTCCTAGCTAAAGAGTGGAATGTTGACTGCGAGTATAATCGTGATATTTATGCAATAAAAACCTTAAAGTATGCTCTATCAAAGAATGGAAATATAGAAGAACGAAATGTTGTTCCTGACATTATAATCCATAAACGAAAAACAAATAATATCCTTTTAGCTGTAGAGGTGAAAAAAGTTTCTAATAGGGAGAATCGATTCAAAGATGAGGCAAAATTAAGAGCTTTTCGTGAACAATTAGGTTACAAATATACTTTATTTGTTGATTTTAACACTGGCGAAAACCCAAGTATCAATAATATCGTATTTCAAGTTAATAATAGATAAAGGACAGCCATAATTATATCAGCGAAAAGAGCGTTGATGAAATTTGGGAAGAGGCACGACGACAGCATAGGGCACATGCGTAATTACAGGTTATCAAGAAAAGAGATAAATGGTTTGATTTTGAGTTTAAAATGATGATGTCCAATGTTTTTCTAATTCTGTTTATTTATACGTAAGCCTAGAACACCCAATTATCGTAAGAGGACATTTCCTAACCATGAAGAAACTAAAGAATGAGAAAGAATTAGTAAAAAAGGCAATCGTTGAAGGAGTGAAATACGCAGAAAAAAGAGACATTGTTGAATTTAAACCCACAGATTCTGCGCCTGGGAAAATCGAATTCATTTATCACCTATTGGTGTTTGATAAAGTGATACAACCTCTCCCTCAAGATCAGATTTCTCAAGTGACAATGAAGCGCAGACTAGCCATATGGGCGTCAAAGCTAAAGTAGAAAAAGTTGCTTCGGCTACTTGTTATCTTGTTTGTTGGTTATAGGCTTGTGCCTGCTTTTATATAATCACATAACAACACGCCCTGAGGAAGTCTGTCCAGTAATTTCTACGTAGAAACAGCGTACTCTAGCAAGGGTGAGCCACGTTTCTTCAATGCTTTTAAATACGTCGATTCATCATACTTTGTACGAGTTTTCCAGCACTTAAAAATGATTCTTATCCACTTAAAAGCAAGACACCGAATGATAGTTTGATGAGGTTTTCCTCTCTGTTTTTGCTGTTCGTAATACGCTTTCGCCCAAAATCTACTATGCTAACTCATTAAAACTAAGAACTAGGACAAATATAGATATCTCAATTAATCAAGAACTACTCGCGGCTTTGGTAATACTTTCGATTGTTACCTTTATCGGATCTTTAATCTTAGTCCCGTTGTTTATCAGAAAATTGCCGACTAATTATTTTAGTCATGATACAAGGCACCTTTCTAAACTAGAAAGTTATCATCCGGTTGTCTATTTAATCCTTCGAATTATTAAAAACCTGTTGAACGAAGCCGCTAACGCGGAGAATCAGCTACACCATTGTGCTCATCGCTTAATCATATTCTACTCAATCACTCTAGTCTATCGTCATGGTTTTAACCACAATGGAGTAAAACCATGTCCTT
>Ga0209633_10000463_pt1 | contig 47282 bp, 48 predicted proteins | sample Cruoilmetagenom1_FD_187290 | JGI IMG/M metagenome (GOLD analysis project Ga0209633, IMG submission 187290) | Oil polluted marine microbial communities from Coal Oil Point, Santa Barbara, California, USA - Sample 1 (SPAdes) (version 2) | ecosystem: Environmental > Aquatic > Marine > Oil seeps ... | reverse complement strand
CCGGAGCTGAGTGAAGGCGGCCGCATGTTGTTGCCGCCCCGCATCCCCAAATTCGGCGTGCCGGCCCGCAAGACCAAGCCGGCACGTAAGGGCATGAGCCATGATCATCTGGCCTTCCTCCGCCGGCTTGAATGCCCGGTTTATCCGGGCAAGCAACCGGTCGAGGCGCACCATCTGCTGCGTGTCGACAGGACGCGGGGGATGGGGCGGAAAGCCGCCGATCGCCACGCGATACCGCTCTCGCAACGGGCACACCGGGAGCTGCATGACGCAGGGGATGAAGAGGCGTTGTTGGCGGCCAAGGGGATCGACGGGCGGGCGCTGGCCGCTGCCCTCTGGCGCATCTCCGGGGAACTGGATGCGGGGATGCGTATCGTCTATCGGGTGATGCGGCTCCGTTCGGGTGGCAAAATGGAGGACTAGTGCTCCTGTTGTAGGAGGGCGTGCATTGGGATGACATCAATGCGGCGCTCTTCGAGCTTCTCGTTAACATCGAGTGCCAGATCACCGAGATCGATTGGCTCTTTTTTCCCCAATGGACGAAGCTGTTGTGGTCAGGCGCGGCCGTATTCGTCATCGAGCCGCACGATATCGTCCTCGCCCAGATAGCCGCCCGACTGGACCTCGATCAGGTGGAGCGGCTCCGGGCCGATATTCTCCAGGCGGTGAACCGCGCCGAGCGGAATATAAGTCGATTGGTCGACGCTGAGGTCAAACACTTCGTCGTCGCGCGTCACCTGTGCTTGACCGCGCACCACGACCCAATGCTCGGCGCGCTGGGCGTGCTTTTGCAGCGAGAGCCGGGCGCCCGGCTTGACGATGATGCGCTTGACCTGAAAGCCGTCGCCCGCGTCGACGGTCTGATAGCTGCCCCAGGGCCGCTCCACGACCGGATGGCTTTCATGCTCGCTGCGCCCGGCTGCGGCGAGTTGGTCGGTCACCAGCTTCACGTCCTGGACCCGGTCGCGCGGGGCGACCAGCACGGCGTCACCGGTTGCCACGATGACGATATCCTCGACGCCGATGGCCGCCACCAGCGGGCCGTCGCTGCGCAGATAGGAGCGCGTGGCGTCCTGCGCGACCACGTCGCCGAGGATCACATTACCGTTGCCGTCCTTGTCGCCGATCTCCCACAAGGTCGACCAGGCGCCGACATCGCTCCAGCCGAAATCGGCGGGCACGACCGCCGCGTCCTTGGTCTTTTCCATCACCGCGTAGTCGATCGAATCGCTGGGCGAGGCTTCGTACGCGGCCGCATCGAGACGATAGAAGTCGTGCTCGTCACGGCCCTTTGCGACGGCCGCCTCGACCGCGGCAAGCATTGCCGGTGCGTGGGCAGCCAGTTCTTCAAGATAGCGGCTGGCGCGGAACAGAAACATGCCGCTGTTCCAGAAGTGCCCGCCTTTGGCGATCATCGCGGCGGCCGCTTCCGCGTCGGGCTTCTCCACGAAGCGCGCCACCGAATAGGCGCCATCGACGCCGGTTAGCGCCGCGCCGCGTTCGATATAGCCATAGCCGGTTTCCGGTCCGTCAGGCGCGATGCCGAAGGTGACGAGCGCGCCCGCCGCGGCGGCTTCGGCGGCGCAGGCAACTGCGGCTTGAAAGCCGTGAGCGTCGCGGATGACATGGTCGGAGGGCAGCACCAGCATCAAGGCATCGGGCTCGTTCGCCGCCAGGATAAGCGCACCCGCGGCGACGGCCGGCGCTGTGTTTCGTGCGGCGGGCTCCAGCACGATTGCCGCGGCGTCGATGCCAACTTCGCGGAGTTGTTCGGCGATCTGAAAGCGATGGCGCTCGTTGCACAGCAGATGGGGGCGGGCGAAGCGGGCCGGATCGGTGACCCGCGCGAGCGTCTCCTGCAGCAGACTGGTTGTCCCAGCGAGCGCCAGCAGCTGCTTGGGATGGAGCGCGCGCGAAAGCGGCCACAGCCGGGTGCCCGAGCCGCCGCACAGGATGACCGGATGGATCGTGCTCGCCATGCTCCGCCACCTAATCGCTCGACAACCAAGCCTTGCTGGTGTGATGGTTCCGAACTTCGTCGCATCAATGTGACGAAGTTCGGGGGCTGAATCACACGAGACTCAGATATTTAGCGGCCTGCTTGTCCCAGAAATTCATGGGACGAATTTCCGGGGCAGGACGCTAACGGAATTCGCCCCAAGCGCCAAGGGCCCTGGCGACCGCCCGGCACAATACCGCGACTTTGCTGACGCGCCGGGGCGTTACGCCACGCGTACCCGCATGCAGGTCATGCGCCGCTATCTGATGATCATTTGGCGGCCATTGCTCTATGCTTGACCACAATGACGGCGGATCTGCGCGCAAGGGCGGGACGGGACGATGAACAGGACCAGGGCGATGGAGAGCACGGGCGCTGTGAGCCTGGCCGCGAGCGCGGCCGCGGGCGAAACTAGGGGCGGGGCCACGATCGAGATGGGACGGTGAGCGCACCTTCGCTCAGAATGGGCGGCGATGCGCGCGTGGTCGGGCTGGTCGGCGGCGCGCATTTCTTCAGCCATTTCTATTTGCTTGTCCTGCCGCCGCTGTTTCCGATCCTGAAGGCCGAGCTCGGCTTGAGCTATATCGAGCTTGGCGGCATCATCACCGCCTTCTCCATCGCCTCGGGATCGGCGCAATACCCGGTGGGAATGGCGGTCGACCGCTTCGGCGCGCGCTACATCCTGGTCGGCGGGCTTGCACTGCTCTCGCTCTCGGTTGCGTCGATGAGCCTGGTGACGAGCTACTGGATGTTCCTCGTGCTGGCTTTCGTCGCCGGGCTTGGCAACGGCGTCTTTCATCCCGCCGATTATTCGATCCTCGGCGCCTCGGTAAGCGAACATCGTCTCGGCCGCGCCTATTCGTTCCATACGTTCAGCGGTCATATCGGCTGGTCGCTGGCGCCGCCGGTGATGATCTTTCTGACGGCGCTGTGGAACTGGCGGGTGGCGCTTGTCGTGGTCGGCTGTTTTGGCTTGGCAACCGCGGCGGTGCTGCTTCATCAAGGCCGATTCCTGAGGAGCGATCATCGGCCGCACCCGGCCGGCGGCGAGGGGGCCGGTGTGGCACCAGCGCCGGCACAGAGCGCAATCGCCATGCTGACCGCGCTGCCGATCCTGATGATGTTCCTGTTCTACACGGCGACCGCGGCGATCACCGTCGGCATGGCGAGCTTCACCCCATCGGCGCTGGGCGCGCTGTTCGGCACGCCGCTGGTTTCCGCCAACGCGGCGCTGACGGCGCTTCTGGTCGGCGGCGCCGTGGGCGTGCTGTCGGGCGGCTGGGTCGCCGACAAGCTCCGCCGCTTCGATCTTATAGCGGCGATCGGTTTCATCGCGGGTGCTGCAGCAATGTGCCTCGTCGCCTTCATCGCGCTGCCGGTCGTGGGGCTGGTCGCCGCCTTCGGCTTCGCCGGCTTCATGGTCGGAATCGTCTCGCCCTCGCGCGATCTGATGGTGCGCGCCGTGACGCCGCCCGGTGCCAGCGGCAAGGTCTTCGGCTTCGTCTCTGTGGGGCTCGATATCGGCGGCGCCGGCGCGCCGCTGTTTTACGGCTGGATCCTCGACCAGGGCGCGCCGGTGGGCGTCTTCCTCGCCGCCGCGGCGCTGATGCTGCTCTCGCTTCTGGCCGCGCTCGCCGCCGCGCGCAGCCGCGACCGCACGCCACAGGCCAGCCCGGCGGAGTAAATACGCCGCGCCGGGGCCCACTGCCGCTTGTTGTTGTCCTTGCTCGCGCTCATGTGTTTTTCTCTTGCGCGAAATGAAGCGCGACGGGTGCGGCGAGCACGGCCGCACGGCGCGGGGCGCAAGGGGCAGGGGACAAGCGACGCCATGGCGGCAACGTCTTCCAAAACGGTTATCTACGCGGCGCTTGCCGGCAACTCGGCGATCGCGGTCACCAAATTCGTGGCCGCGTCCTTTACAGGCAGCTCGGCCATGCTGGCCGAAGGCATTCACTCCCTTGTCGATACGGGCAACCAGGCGCTAATGCTGATCGGATTGGCGCGCGCCAAGAAGCCGGCCGATGCACGCCATCCTTTCGGCTACGGGGCGGAGATCTATTTCTGGGCCTTCATCGTGGCGGTGCTGATCTTCGCCGTCGGCTCGGGCGTTTCGCTCTATGAGGGCGTGGTCAAGATCCGCAACCCGCATCCGATCGAGCGGGCCTGGATCAACTACATCGTGCTCGCGCTCGCTTTCGCTTTCGAGGCAGGGGCGTGGTGGCTGGCCTGGCGCGCCTTCAGCGAGCGCAAGGGAAAGCGCGGCCTGATCCAGGCGATGCGGGTCTCCAAGGATCCGACTGTCTTCACCGTGCTTTTGGAAGACACGGCGGCCATGGCGGGCATCATCGTTGCCTTCGCCGGTATTTTGGCTGCCGATCTCACGGGCATGCTTTGGCTCGACGGCTTGGCGACGCTGCTGATCGGGGTGATCCTGGCGCTGGTTGCGGTGTTCCTCGCCTATGAGACAAAGGGCTTGCTGATCGGCGAGGCGGCGTCGCCCGCGACCGTTCAGGGCCTGCGCAAGCTCATCAAGGAGAGCGACGGCGTGCTCAAACTGCACGAGCTGCGCACGGTCCATTTCGGGCCCGACGACATCCTGGTCGCGATCTCGGTCGACTTCGAGGACCGCCTCGACAGCCGCGCGGTGGAGATTGCCGTCACCCAAATGGAGGCGGCGATCCTGGCGAAATATCCCCGCGTCGAGCGTGTCTTCATCGAGGCCCAGGCCCCGCGCGACCGGGCTGCGCTTAGGAAGGCAATGAGGGAAGAGGCGACGGGGAAGAGTTAGGCGGGGCGAGTTCTGTCAAGCAACGCGCTGCAGGACTGACCATGCGACCTTCGAGACGCTCGCTTGTGCTCGCTCCTCAGGATTAAGCTCACCTTCGATGGCACTAATGAAAGAACTTCATCCTGAGGAGCCCGCCTTGGCGGGCGTCTCGAAGGACGCATTACGGTGTCCCATGCGCGGATCAGCGGATCATCCGAATTCCTTCAACCACCCAAGCCCGTCCACCGTCTTGCCCTCGGGTACGTATTCGGCGCCGACCCAGCCGTCATAACCGCTTGCGTCGATGGCGGCGAAGATTGCCTTGAAGTCGATCTTGCCCGTGCCGGGCTCGTGGCGGCCGGGATGGTCGGCGAACTGGATGTGGCCGAGTTTGTCTCCGACTTTCGCCAGCGCCGGCACGAGGTCCTCGCCCATGGTCGCCATGTGGAAGAGGTCGGCCTGTAGATAGAGATTGGGATGTCCAGCCGCCTCGACCGCCTCCATAGCCTGATCGGTGCGGTGGACGATGTAGTCGGGCACCGCTTGGTCGTTGATCGGCTCGACCGTGACCCGGACGTCATGCTCGCCCATCGCCTTTGCCGCGTAAGACAGGCTGTGGGCGAGCGAGTACATCGCATCCGTGCGGTCGGCGCCCTTGGGCAGCATTCCCGCCAACACGTTCACCTGTTTGCAGTCCAGCGCCTCGGCGTATTCCGCCGCCCAGGCCACGCCCTTGCGGAACTCGGCCTCGCGCTCTGGCAGGCAGGCGATGCCGCGCTCGCCTTCCTCCAGATTGCCCGCCGGCAGGTTGAACATCGCCACCTCGATCTTCGCCCGCGTCCGCGCCTGACTGATCGCCTTGGGCGCGAATGCGTAAGGGAACTGGATCTCCACCGCCTCGAAGCCGGCATCGGCGGCGGCCTGGAAGCGATCGAGGAAATCGCGCTCGGTGAACAGCGTCGAAATGTTGGCGGAAAAGCGGGGCATGGGCGGCCTTGACTATGGGCGGGGAGATTGGCGGCGTGACAATCAAGGTCGGGCGGCTGGCCGATGGTTGCAAGGGCTTTGCTGCGTTGCCAACCGAGGAAGCGGCAGGGGGTCTTGCGGGAGGCGGTCAAAGACCCGATCATCGGCGCCGACATGATCGGACCCGACCCCCAGATCGAAACCCTTGGCGCGCTCATCGAGACGAGCAGGCGCATCGTTGTTTTCACCGGCGCCGGCATCTCCACCGAGTCGGGCATTCCCGATTTCCGCAGTCCCGGCGGCATCTGGACGCAGTACAAGCCGATCGACTTCCGCGATTTTATGGCCTCCGAAGAGGCGCGCCGCGAATCCTGGCGCCGCAAATTCGCGACCGAGCCGACGCTCGCCACGGCCGAGCCCAATCGCGGCCACCGCGCGGTGGCGACGCTGGTCAATCGCGGCCCGGCAAGCGCCGTCGTCACCCAGAATATCGATGGGCTGCATCAGGCCGCCGGCGTTCCCGACGCCCAAGTCATTGAGCTGCACGGCAACACCACATACGCGGTGTGCCTCGACTGCCACGAGCGCTACGAGCTGGCGCCGATCCGCGAGGCCTTCCAGGCCGACGAGACGCTGCCCGTCTGCACGGTCTGCGAGGGCATCGTCAAGACCGCGACGATTTCCTTCGGCCAGGCCATGCCCGAGGATAAGATGGCGCTCGCCAAGGCCGAGACGCTGGACTGCGATCTCTTCATCACGATCGGCTCGTCGCTGGTCGTCTACCCGGCGGCAGGGTTCCCCGTGCTGGCCAAGCAGCACGGCGCCAAGCTCGTCATCCTGAACCGCGAGCCGACCGGGATCGACGCCATCGCCGACCTCGTCCTCCACCGCGAGATCGGCGACACGTTGGGCGCCGCGGTGGGCGTGAATTGATGGAAGCGGCCTTGCATCTATCTTTCGAGGCGCGCTGCTGCGCGCACCTCAAGATGAGCAGTTTGAATTGGCTTAAACGACATAGCGGCTCATCCTGAGGCGCCCGCGTTAGCGGGCCTCGAAGGACGTGCCGCGCGCAACAGCGAGGACTCCATGACCGCCACCGACACCACCGTCGACGAGATCGCCGACGGCATCTACCGGATCAGCACGCCGGTGCCGCCAAGCGAGTTCCCCGGCGGCTTCAGCTACAACCAGTATCTGATCGACGATGACGCGCCGCTGCTCTTCCACACCGGCCACCGCAAGCTCTTCGAGGCGACGTCGGAGGCGATCAGCCGCGTCCTGCCGGTGGCTAGCCTGCGCTGGCTCTCCTTCTCGCATCTGGAGGCCGACGAGTGCGGCGCGCTCAACCAGTATCTTGCGGCTGCGCCGAATGCCGAGCCCGCTTGCGGCCGGGTCGCCGCACAGGTCTCGATCGGTGACTATGCCGACCGCGAGCCGCGTGCGCTCGCCGACGGCGAGGCGGTCTCGCTCGGCAAACATACCGTGCGCTGGTTCGACGCGCCGCATACGCCGCACAACTGGGAATGCGGCTTCCTGATGGAGGACGCGACCGGAACGTTTTTTTGCGGCGATCTCTTCACCCAGCCGGGCGACGCCAACCCGGCGTTGACCGAGGGCGACATTCTGGGCCCGTCGGAAGCCATGCGCGCCTCGCTCGACTACTATGCCCACGCCTCCAACAGCGGCGAAAATCTGGAGCGCCTCGCGGCATTGGAGCCAAGGGTTCTGGCCTGCATGCATGGCAGCGCATTTTCGGGCGACGGCGGCGCGGCCCTGCGCGCGCTCGCCAAAACCATCTCCGCCTCCGAGGCCTCGATCGCCAACCAGGTGATGGGCGGGTAGGGCGGCGCTACGACGGGACGGTCGCGCAGTTTCGGCCGGTCATCTCAGTGGGGGCGATTGTTTGGTGGCACCAAGCACGTGTCGGGCGCCTTGTGGCTCAGCCCATTCCTTCGATCAACGAAGTCCACTCATTGATCATGTCGGCAAACCCGCTGTCGGACAGATCGAATATGTAGGCCTGACCTGAGCGCGTCAGTGCCTGCGTTTCATAGGCGACCCGCACATGCGTCCGCCCAGCGCCGTCTGGTCGGCACTGTACATCGACGAACGAGACGCGCGACGCCGGCGTTAGCCGAAGGTACCGCACATGCCAGGTCTGCGGCTGCCATTTGAGGCAGGTCCAAAACGTCGCCTCTTCGCCTTCGCCGGTGGTAAAAAGCATCTCCTCGCGCGTATCGCCGTTGTCGGGATCGATATAGGTCGGCGTCCAGCCGGGCACCCACGCTTCCTCGCCCTTCGGTGTGAACAGGGGGAATGCTTCGTCGATCGGACGCTCGACCGTGATCTCGTGAGAATAGATTTTCTGCATCGCGCCTAGCCCTCCGCATCGCCAAGCTGGTGACTGTCCTGGCTTGTAAGCGTGCAGCCATAGATCTCGCGCAGCTTGGCGATCGTAGCCAAGGTGTCCGCCGAGAAGGCGGATTTGCCCTCGAATGAATGGAGCACGATCCCTTCCAGAAGGTCGCCCAGCGTCATGTCCTTGTATTCCGCCAGCGCTTTCAGGACCTTGAGGAGGGGCGTCGCGATTCGGACACCCGTTTGCGTTCGATCGATGATTGGTGTTGTTACCATGTTACCCGTGTAGCAAGTAAGCTGGTGCTTTGTCCAGACCGTACTCACCGCGGCTCCGGCGCCATTACCGGCTGGGGCCCCTCATTTTCTCCACAGCCCAATAAATTGATTTTCTTGACATATCGGGGCCGGCCCCCCATGTCTGCGCTATCCATTGTCTCGCGATTGCGCGAAGCGCCGCCCTTGGGGTGGCACAATATCCCGGGAACAATAATCAAGAATTTTGCCGTTCCGGCCGCGCCCGGAGCCGAGCAAAACGCCGGGGTACGGCCGCGTCCAGGACGCGGATCCGCGCCGACAGGCGCATAAAGGAAACTACGTGACCATAAGTAAATTCTCGGAACTCGGCCTCGCCGAGCCGATCGAACGTGCCTTGCAGGCCCGCAACCACACCATCCCGACGCCGATCCAGGCGCGGGCCATCCCCAAGCTTCTGGAAGGCCGCGACATGCTGGGCATCGCCCAGACCGGCACCGGAAAGACGGCGGCCTTCGCGCTGCCCATTCTCCACCAGCTTACGGCAAAGCGCGCGAATGCCGGCCCCCGCCGCCCGCGCGCGCTGATCCTGGCGCCGACCCGCGAGCTTGCGATCCAGATCGGCGAGGAGTTTCGTGCTTACGCAAAATATCTGAACCTGCGCCAGACCGTGATCTTTGGCGGCGTCGGCCAGAGCCCGCAGGTCAAGGCGCTGGCGCGCGGCCTCGAGATCCTCGTCGCCACGCCGGGCCGTCTGCTCGATCTGATGAACCAGCGGCATCTGAAGCTCGACGCGGTCGAGTTCTTCGTCCTCGACGAGGCCGACCGGATGCTCGACATGGGCTTCGTGCGCGACGTTCGTAAGATCATCGCGGCCCTGCCCAAGGCCCGCCAGTCGTTGTTGTTCTCCGCCACCATGCCGGGGGAGATTTCGAAGCTTTCGGGCGAGATCCTCAACGATCCGATCCGTGTCGAGGTGACGCCCCAGGCGACACCGATCGAGCGCGTCGAGCAAAGCGTTTATCACGTCGACCAGACCGGCAAGCTCAACCTGCTTACCGACATCCTGAGCGACCCGGCGCTGTCGCGCGTCATCGTTTTCGCGCGGACCAAGCATCGGGCCAACCGCGTTGCCGAACGGCTGGACAGATGCGGTATCAAGTCCGATGCGATCCACGGCAACAAGTCGCAAGGCGCCCGTCAGACCGCGCTCAAGCGGTTCCGCGCCGGCCAGGTGCGTGTCCTGGTGGCGACCGATATCGCCGCCCGCGGCATCGATGTCGACAGCATCAGCCATGTGATCAATTTCGAGCTTCCGAACGAGCCGGAAAGCTACGTCCACCGGATCGGGCGGACGGCGCGGGCCGGTAATGGCGGCTCGGCGATCTCGTTTTGCGATTCGAGCGAGCGCGCCTTTCTGCGCGACATCGAACGCCTGATCAAATCTCGCATCACCGTGATCGGAGATGAACCGGTCATGTCGGAGCAAGAGGAGCGCCGCCGGGCCCACAAGCCCCAAGGCGGAAGGCCGCATGGCGGCCGGTCACACGGCAAGCCCTCGCACGGCAAACCGTCTGGGGCCAAGCCATCCCATGGCAAACCCTCCCAAGGCAAGCCCTGGCACAAGCAAGGCCGGCCCCAGAGCAAGGGCGCGCATACCCACGCCGGCAATAGCGCCGGCTCTGGCAATAGCAATGGTAAGGGCGGCAACAGCGGCGGCGCCCGCAATGCCACGCGGCGGCGACGGCGCGCCGCCTGACCGACGCGGCACTCCCCGCGCGGTCGCAACTCACGTGATTGACGGGCAGGGCCCCTCAATAGTCGGGTAGGGACCCCTCACCTTGCCACCGCCTAGGTAACATGGGCGGCGGGCCCCTCCCTCTCCCTCAAGGGGAGAGGCAAAAGGAAGCGCTTCGGCACAGTTCCCTCTCCCCTCGGGGGAGCGGGTTAGGGTGTGGGGGCATAGTTTTTCGGCCATAACCCGCCATCGTCAGCCCGCCATCGTCAGCCCACCGGATACGCTAAGCGTCTGCCCGGTGATGAAGCCGGCATCGTCGGAGGCAAGGAAGGCGACCGCGCCCGGCATGTCCTCGGGCTGGCCGAGGCGCTTCAGTGGGATCGAGCGTTTGAGCGCCTCGTGGATCTTTTCCCCCTGCGGCCCTTCGCCGAGGAAGGACTGGAAGAGCGCGGTTTCGGTCGGCCCCGGGCAGACCGTGTTGGCGCGCACGCCCGAGCGCGCCATCTCGCGCGCGATGGTCTTGGTGAAGGCGATGAGCCCGCCCTTGCAGGCCGAGTAAACCGCCTCGCCCGAAGAGCCGACCCGCCCCGCATCGGAGGCGACGTTGATCACCGCGCCGGACCGGCGCTCGGCCATGCCCGGCAGCACTGCATGATGCATATGGATCGGCCCGCGTAAATTGATCGCGATCACCTGATCCCAGAAGCCGGGCTCGGTCTCCAGGAAATTGATGAAGCGGTCCCAGCCGGCATTGTTGACCAGGATATCGATCGGGCCGGCACGGTCTTCAAAGCTCGCCGCCGCATCTGTCACCGCCGCGTAATCGGTGATGTCGCAGGCGACGGCGTGCGCAGTGCCGCCTGCATCGGTCACCACCGAAGCGGTCTCGCCGGCCGCTTCCTCGTCGATGTCGAAGACGCCGACAATGCAGCCTTCCTCGGCGAGGCGTGTGCAGATCGCCGTACCGATGCCGCCGCCGCCGCCCGTTACCAGAGCGACCTTTCCCTTCAATCCCCGCATGTCTTGCTTCTCCGCGATTAGAGCGTTGCCCGTCTGATTGCGGACTCTATCGGCAAGGACCGCCAGCCCCAACCCTCATCGCACGTAGCCTGCGAGTGCGACTAGTCCCCCAGAAACGCTGCCTTCAGCGATGGGTCGTTGCGCAAGTCTTCGCTCGTGCCCTCTTTGACGATCGCGCCGGTGCGCATGACATAGGCGCGCTCGGCAAAGCCGAGCCCGAAGGTGATCGACTGTTCGGCGAGCAGCACCGCGGTGCCCGCCTCGGCGATGCTTTCCAGCCGCGCCCCCAGCTCGGCGCGCAGGCCGGCCGCCAGCCCCAAGGTGGGCTCGTCGAGCAAAAGCAATTTGGGCGCGCCCATCAGCGCGCGGGCGATCGCCAGCATCTGCTGCTCGCCGCCCGAAAGCCGCCAGGCATTGGCTTGGCCGCGCGCGCCAAGACGCGGGAAGAGGGCGAAGGCCTCGTCGATGCGGCGCCGCCGTTCGGGCGCGCCGGCCGGGCAGGCGACCTCGAGGTTCTCGCGCACGCTCATGCCGGCGAAGACGCGCCGCCCCTCCGGCGCATAGCCGATGCCGAGCGTCGCCCGCCGCTCCACGGTCAGACCCGCCATCGTCGCGCCCGCGAACTCCAGTCCTCCGGCCGCCACCGGCAGCAGGCCCATGATGGCTTTCAGCAATGTCGACTTGCCGGCGCCGTTCGCCCCGATCAGCGCGACCCGCTCGCCGGCATCGACCCGGAGCGAGACGTCGCGCACCGCGCTGATCGCCCCGTACCGGACGCCGAGATCGGACACCGCAAGCAGGGTCATCGGTGCGTCCCCCCGCTCGCTGCGAAGTCCGGCCCGAGATACGCCTCGATCACCGCGGGATCGGCGCGCACCGCGTCGGCCGACCCGGAGGCGATCAGGCGGCCTTCGTGCAGGCAGGCGAGGCGGCCGGCCAGCGGCAGCAGGAAGTCCATGTCGTGGTCGATAACGAGAAAGCCGATGCCGGCCTCCGCGAGATCGCGCAAGGTTGCGGCAAGGTCCGTGATGTCGTCCGCCGTGAGCCCGGCTGCCGGCTCGTCGAGGACGATGAAGCGGGGCCCGAGTGCCAACGCGCGGGCGAGCTCAACCCGTCGCCGCAGCGCATGGGGCAGGGCGCCGACCGTTTCCATGTCGTACGCGGCCGCGCCCGCGCGCGCCAACGCGGCTGCTGCAACACCGTGCGCCCGCCGAAGCCGTGCCGCCGGTCCGCCGTCAGTGCGGCCCACGCCGGCGCAGACGGTCGCCACGTTATCGAGTGCGGAAAGCCCGGCAGCGAGCGCCGGCGTTTGGAAGGTTCGCGCCACGCCGGCGCGCGCGATCCGGAAAGCCGGGAGGCCGGTCAGCGTTCGCCCGCCCAGCGAAACCTGTCCGGCATCGGCCGCGTATTGTCCGGAGATGATGTTGGCCAGTGTTGTCTTGCCCGCGCCGTTCGGCCCGATCAGGCCGACGATCTCGCCGGCCTCGACCCGCAGCGAGACACCCTCCAGCGCCGTGAGCCCACCAAAGCGTTTGGCGACGCCGCGCACCTCCAGCGCCGCGCCGCCGCGCGGCCGGGCGGGCGAAGCGTCGGCCTCTCGGTCGGTGACCGGCGCTGGTGGGGGACCGGGCGACCGGGGTGCCGGCAGGACGCGCGCCGCCAGCCCGGCAATCCCATCGGGGGCCAGCAGCACCGCTGCGAGCAGCACCCCGCCATAGGCGATGAGGTAGTGGTCCTCCAGGAAGCGGAACCACTCGGGCATCGGATAGAGTAGCAGCGCGCCCACGAAGGCGCCGGCGATCACGGTACGCCCGCCCACCACGGTCATAGCAAGACAAGCAACCATGACCTTGAACTCGGCGACCTCCGGCGAGATCACGCGCACGACCGGGATTGCCAGCGCGCCGGCGATCGCGCCGTAGGCGGCGCTCCAGAGAAACGCGTTGAAGCGCAGCCGGCCGGTGTCGATCCCCGCCGCTGCCGCCGCGATCGGATCTTCGCGCGCCAGCGCGTGCACCCGCGCCGGCAATCCGCGCTGCAGCCGCCAGGCCAGTACGGCGAGCAGGCCGGCGGCGCTCCATACAGTGGCGAACTCGCCCCAGCCGCGCGGAATGACCAATCCGAAAAGCGCCATGCCCGGCACCTGCGCATAGCCGTCGCCGCCGCCGGTCAGCGCCTCCCAATTGCGCACGCCGATCAGCACGACCTCGGCGATGCCGAGCGTTGCGAGCGCGAAGTAATGCGATTGCAGCCGTCGCACAGGAACCGCGATCAGCGCGGCGAGCGCCACGACGACAATGACCGCTGCCGCGACATTCAAAATGTAGGGCGTGCCGAGCTTGAGTCCGAGCAGGGCCGCGGTATAGGCGCCGATCCCGAAGAACGCGCCCTGCGCCAGCGACAGCGCGCCCAGCTGTCCAAAGACGAACTGATAGCCCATCACCAGGATCGCGTAGGTCCCGGCCAGCGTCAGCACGCGCAGCACGTAGCTGTCGGCGACCGCGAAAGCGTAAGCGGCCAAGGCGGCGGCCGCGCAGATCCAGGCCAGCCTTCGCATCAATTGGATCCGGTGTTCGCTCGGATGGGCGCGGGCAGCCATCGCGCGCTCAGACGCGCCGGCCGGCGGGCTCACCGAACAGCCCCTGCGGGCGCAGCACCAATGTCAGCAGCAGCGCGCCGTAGAGCGCCGCCTCGGCAACCGGGCTGGAAAGCCAGGCGGCGACCCCGACCTCGAAGAAAGCAATCATCAGTGCGCCGGCGAGCGCGCCCGGCGCGCTGCCCCAGCCCCCGATGGTGACGGCGATATAGGCTTTGATCATCAAATTGCCGCCCGATCCTGGCGACACGAAATAGCTGTTGGCGAAGAGCAGCCCGGCGGCGCCCGCGAGCGCGGTGCCGAGGGCGAAGCTTGCTGCGATCATCACAGGCACGCGCACGCCGATGGCGCGCGCCATCTCCGGGTCCTGGGCGCTGGCACGCAAACGCCGGCCGAACTGGGTGCGCGCGAGCAACAGCGCCGTGCCGCCGATCAGAAGCGCGGCCACAACGAGCGTCGCCAGCGCCTGGCGGCTTGCCACCAGGCCGGCGAATTCAAGGCGCGGGCCGGCGATCAGCGGCGGGGCGACCTGCTCGGCCGGGCCCATGAGCGCCTTGATGCCATGCTGCAACATGATCCCGACCGCGATGGTCGAGATGAAGACCGAGACCGGCGGGCCGCGGCGCAACGGGAAATAGGCAACGAGCGAGAAGAGCAGCCCCGCGCCCGCCATCGCCAGGAGAACCAGCGGCAGCACAAGCAGTCCCGGAACGCCCGTATCCAGCGGCAGCACGGCGCTCAGCGCCACGGCCAGCATGCCGCCCGCCATCACCAAATCGCCATGCGCGAAGTTGACCGCGGCCGTCGCGTTCAGCACCAGTACGAAGCCCAGCGCCACCAGCGCATAGGACGCCCCCAGCACCAGCGCGTTCAAAAAGAGCTGGCCGATCTCCATCGCATCAGTGGTCCGGCGCGGGGTTCATCCGCTTGCCCGCGCCTTAGAGCGCCCCATCGACGTTGTGGTAGCGCTTGACGATGGCGGGCAGGCGCGTCTTGCCGTCATAGCAAACGATCACGGCGTCATGCGCCATGTTGCCCTTGCCGTCGGATTTGTAGGTCATGGCGATGCCGTCGTGGCGGCCACCGGCCAGCGCACTGCGCACTGCCGCCGCGGTGCGCGCGCCGTTGGCTACCGCCTGCAGCACCATCGTGACCGCGTCATACTGCGCGGCGGCGAAGGCGTCGGGCGCGCGTCCGAACCGCGCGCGGAAGGCTGTGGCGAAAGCGCGCATACGCGCGCCTCCCCCCGAGATCGGCGAGGAGCCGCTTTCGGCGCAGACGCCCTTGAGCGCGGCCGGGTCGAGCAGGGCAGCGGTCGAGGGCTGGTGCATCGCCGAGCCCGCGACGATGGGCAGGCCAAGCTTCAGTCCCACCGCCTGCTTGACGATCAGCGCCGTCGGCCCCGAATGAAGCTGCAGCACCAGAACGTCGGCGCCGGCGCGGCGCAGCTTCAACAGCACCGGGGTCATGTCCTTCACGCGCGGGGACAGCCCTTCGTCGAGCACGATCTTGGCGCCGAGCTTGGCGAAGTTCGCGCGCAGATGCCGGCGCCCGCTCTGGCCGTATGCGGTGGTCTGGTAAATCAGCGCAACCTTGCGGCGCTTCAAGTTCTCGACGGTGTAGCGCGCCTGCGCCGTCTTGACGACGGCGTCTCCGGGAAAGAAGCGGAAGACGTAAGGATTGCCGAGCTCGGTGATCTTGGCGGTGCCCGAGATCGTCACCAGCGGCACCTTGCGCTCCTTGGCCAGGGGCATGATCGCCAGCATCTCCGGCCCGAAGATCGGCGCCGAGATCGCCACTGGCAGCAATCCGCGCACCGCCTTCTCGAAAGCCTGCACCGCGCGCTGGGGCGAGGAGCCGGTATCGAGCACAAGGCGTTCCACGGTGACGCCCTTTGGCGCGTGCTTGAGCGCCAGAAGCGCGCCGTCGCGCTGGCTCGCCCCTTCGAGCGCCAGAATGCCGGAGGTCGGCGCCAGGATCGGCAGGCGCACCGCCTCGGCGCGCGCGCCGCTTGTCCACAAAGCCCCCGACAACAAAGCCCCCGACCACAAAGTCAATGCCGCCGCGGCGGCTGTCGGCACGATGCCAATGCGGGTCGCGCGGGATTTGCGCAGGCACGCTGTGGTTTCGGGATCGGCGGCGCGGCTTTCGGCGGATTTCGCTGCGAACACCATGATCGTTTGCTCCCTGTTTGCAGGAGCACTTTTCGCGCGATCGCCGATTGCTTTTGTGGCGTATCCCGCGTGATGCTCCCTACGCTGGTATGAACCAGGTCAGGTTCCATGGGTTTACTCTCAGTCTCCTTATCGGAGACACCCCAGCCTCACGCTGTAGGCGCGAGCATCGCCCGCGCGCTTGCGGAATGTCAAGTCGGGCTCGGCCGCAGTGTTGCCTGCATACGTGAGTACTCAGTAAAACCGCGTAGTACACTTGCAAAAAGGCGCGCTCAGTTTACGCGCCGGCGTGGCACGTAGAGGCCGTCGGTCATGCCTTCGAAATAGCTGTCGACCAATGGGTGATGGATGGCTGCGTCGCTCTCGTCGGGCGCCAGGTTGCGCTCGGCGACATAGGTGGTATGCGCGGCGCCGTGAACCAGCACGTGATACCAGGGCGCGTCCTTTGGCGGTAGGGAACGCGCCACTGTTTCGTACCATTCAGCGGAGCCGCGAAACACGCCGTCAACGTCGAACACCACGCCGCGATAGTTGAACAGACGATGGTGCACCAGCGCGCCGACCTGGAACCTTGCCTGCGCGTGCATTGTCCCTCCTTTACCCAGATGTTGCCGCAATTACCCAAGAATTGCCGCAAAGTGACACTTGATTTTGTTACTTAGATTTGCGATCAAATTCATTAAGAAGGCAGATCGTTTTAATGCGGTCCTAAAGAATTTTCGTAGCGCGCGCGCGTACACAAAGAAAAAAGTGAAACGAAATGGACCGTGAATCCTTCGATCCCGAACTCGATGAAGCCGGCCCGACGACCGCGGACGGACTTCCCGAAGCCGAGACGAGCGGACTGAAGGCAGAAGCGATCCTGAAGCGGGGGCGTCTTGAACACAAGGACCAGATGGAGCTTTTCGGCGGCATCACCCCTATCGAGCAGAGTGGCGCTGCAACCATCCGCCCTGTCGCCGGCGGCCCGCATCAAGGCGAATTGCGTCTCGTGCGCGTGGTCCAGCCGGGCCATGGCATGGTCTCGCGCAATGCCGATCAGACCCTGACCTACCGCCCGGAGCCGGGTTTTGCCGGAACCGATCAGTTTGACTACACGCTGACCGACAGTGCCGGCGCGCTCTTTTCGGCAACGGTGACGGTTTCGGTCACGATCGAATCGCGCCGTCCGCGCTCGGTGCTTCCGGCCAGCTTCGAGAGCGAGCCGCCCGAGGCGCCGATGGCCAGCGCCGGCGTACAGAGCGGGGCGGCAAATCCGTTCGATCGGCCCTTCGCCCGGCCGATGCCCGACCGCGCGGTCGCGCAGATGATGGGCAAGTAACGCCCGCCAGCGTTACGCATCGCATACATTGTCGTTGACGTCATCTCGTTCGCCGTATTGGCGACGGCTATTGTATGCGCGCGCGAAATCGAGGATGCGTTTCGGTTGCGCGCTCACACGCCAACGGCGCTGGCCATGTGAATGCCAGCGGCGCTGGCGTGTGAATGGTTGCCAAGCACCCTGAGTCTATGGGATTTGGGCGTCTGTGAGATTGGGCGTGGGAACCCAGTTGGGCAAGCCCCCGCACATCCCAGCGAACAGGCAAATTCCAGCCATGAGCGAAAACAGGAAAACCGACCGGCCGGGCGAGCCCTGGCTCCTCACGCCGGGCCCCCTCACCACGTCGGCGGGCGTCAAACGCGCGATGCTGCGCGACTGGGGCTCGCGCGATCCGGCCTTTATCGCCATGACCGCGCGGGTGCGCGAGCGCCTGGTGGCGCTTGCGGGCGGGGAGGGCAGCCATGTCTGCGTGCCGCTCCAGGGCAGCGGCACCTTCGTCGTCGAAGCCGGTCTCGGCACGCTGATACCGCGGGGCGGCAAGGCGCTGGTTCTGGTGAACGGTGCCTACGGTGCGCGGATTGCCAAGATCCTCACGGTGATCGGCCGCGCCCACGAGGTCTATGAGACGCCGGAGGACACCCCGCCCGACCCCGAGGAGGTGGCGCGCCGGCTCGCCGCCGACACCGCGATCGGCCATGTCGTGCTCGTCCATTGCGAGACCACCAGCGGGATCCTCAATCCGGTCGAGGCAATCGCCCGCGTCGTGGCCGAGGCCGGCCGGGCGCTGATCCTCGATGCGATGAGCGCCTTCGGCGCGCTGCCGCTCGACCTTGCACGAACGCCCGTCCAGACCGTCCTCGCCTCGGCCAACAAGTGCCTCGAGGGCGTGCCCGGGATCGGCTTCGCAATCATCGAGACCGCGGCCTTGGACGCCGCCGCCGGCAACGCGCCGTCGCTCAGTCTCGATCTTCACGACCAGTGGCGGGGGCTGGAGGCGAACGGCCAGTGGCGCTTCACCCCGCCCACGCATGTGCTCGCCGCGCTCGACGAGGCGCTCAACGAGCACGCGGGCGAAGGCGGGGTGGCGGGGCGCGGCGCGCGTTACACGCGGAACTGCGAAATCCTGGTCGAGGGTCTGCAGGCGCTCGGCCTTGAACTCTATCTGCCGCGGGCATTGCAGGCCCCCATCATCGTCACGGTGCATGCACCCGCCGATCCGGCGTTCGACTTCTCCGCCTTCTACGACGCCGTCGCCGCGCAGGGCTATCTCATCTATCCCGGCAAGCTGACCCGGGCCGAGACCTTCCGCGTCGGCTGCATCGGCCGGCTGGGCGAGGCGGAGATGCGCGGCGCCATTGCCGCCATCGGCGCGGCACTGGGTACGCTTGGTGTCAAGGAGCGCGGGGCAAGGTGTTGATTGGACTTGCCGCGACAATGATCCCCTGGGCTCGGTGCAGCGACGGCGGGGATCAAGTTAGTTGCATGCGCTCGATGGGCATCTCGGCCACTTCGCGCGCCGGCCGGGAGAGATAGAACTCGGCGTGGAAATGGCCCTCGGCCTCCTTGCCGGCGGTGTCGATGCCGAGCTCGGCGAGTTGTTCGAGCACCTGCTCCTGTTCCTCCGCCGAGGAGAAGCGGCGTTGAACGAAGGTTCGGCCCTCGAGTTTCTCGGTCACGTAGCCCTGCTTGCTCAACGCGCCCTCGATGGCGTCGAACGGAAACATGCGCAGCACGAAATTGGCCATCCAGGCCGGCCCGCCGCGATTGACCGCCGGCAGCAGGCGGTCGAAGCTTTTGTCGGTGACATAGCCGACGCATCCGGTCGACATGACCAGGTCGACCGGCGCCAGGTCGTCCCGCGCCGGCGCGGATAGCTCTTCGGTTTCGAGGTTGACGGCAAGCCCCTCGTCCAACAGGCCCGCATCCTCGGCGAAGGCGACGGCGTTCTCGGCCTGGTCGAGGCCGATCACTTCGATATTCTGGTCCTGATCGAGATCGGCGAAAAAGCTGCGGTCATGCGCCACAACTTCCTGCGGCGTGGCGCCTGCCAGCTCATCCTGCCCCCAATGCTCGTAAAGCTCGGGCATGGTCAGGTCGTGCTTCAGCAGTGCGGCGTTGACGCCGTAGGAGCAGCCGAGGTCGAGAATATGGACCGTGCCGCCGCGCCGCCGGCGGAGATGCGAGATCACGTTTTGGAACACCGGCTTCGCCGCCTCAGGGATCGCGTAGCCTAGCTTCTTCAGTTCGCGGAAATAGGCCCGCGGATCACGCTGGTTGTAGATGTGATCCATATCGGTCTTGACTTCGTTGATCTCCTCAAAGACGGCAGCGCCGATCATAAGATCTCTCCATGTTGTGAACGATGCCCGCTGTCGGCTGCCCGCTGGCAATCGAACGACGTAGACCGGTCACAGCCCCCGCTAATAGCTTGCACCTGCAATCGCGTGCAATGCCGGCGGGGCGGGCCGGGACACCAAGAATTTGTGCTTGTCAAAACAGCCTAACACACGGCGCCCCGTTTCGTAACCGGAGGCTCCGACCCCCATCCTTGACCGGCTTCGAGCGCTCGCCCACCTTCGCGCGATACCGTGGAGCGTGGAGCGTGGAGCTTGGGGGAGGGGATCGGCCATGGCGGACGATGCGAGCGAACTTGGGACATTCGACTACGTGATCGTCGGCGCCGGCTCGGCGGGCTGCGTGCTGGCCAATCGGCTGTCTGCCGACCCTGACATTTCCGTGCTGTTGCTCGAGGCCGGCGGCAAGGACGACTACTTCTGGATCAAGATCCCGGTCGGCTACCTTTTCACCATCGACAATCCACGCACCGACTGGCGCTATCGCACCGAAGCGGAGGCGGGGCTGAACGGCCGCGCGCTCGGCTATCCGCGCGGGCGCACGCTCGGCGGCTGCTCGTCGATCAACGCCATGATCTATATGCACGGGCAGGCGCGCGACTACGACACCTGGCGCCAGATGGGCAATTCGGGCTGGGGCTGGGACGACGTTCTGCCGTATTTCAAGAAATCGGAGGATTACGCGCCGGGAGCCGAAGATCTGCACGGGGCGGGCGGCGAGTGGCGCGTGGAAGAAGCACGGCTCTCGTGGGAGATCCTCGATGCGTGCCGGCCACGGCGCAGGCGCGCGGCGAGGTGATCCTTTCCACGGGCTCGATCGGCTCGCCGCAGATCCTGCAGTTCTCGGGCATCGGCGCACCGGACCTGCTGAAGGCGCACGGCATCGACATTGTCCACGCTCTACCTGGCGTGGGTGAGAACCTGCAGGATCACCTGCAACTTCGCATGATCTATAAAGTCTCGAACGCAACAACATTGAACCAGCAGGCGAATTCGCTGCTCGGCAAAGCCCGCATGGGCCTTGAATATTTTCTCTTCAAGCGCGGGCCGCTGACCATGGCGCCCTCGCAGCTCGGCGCCTTCGCGCGCTCAGATGCGAGCTTTGAAACTGCCAATCTCGAATATCATATCCAGCCCTTGTCGCTCGACAAGTTCGGCGACCCGCTGCACGAATTCCCGGCCTTCACCGCCTCTGTGTGCAATCTGCGGCCGGAGTCTCGCGGGCATGTGCGGATCAAGAGCGCCGATCCGGCCGATCATCCCGCGATCGCGCCCAATTATCTCTCGGCCTCGGCCGACCGCCGCGTCGCCGTCGATGCCATCAAGCTGACGCGGCGGATCGCGGCCGCCGGGGCGCTCAAGCGTCACGCTCCGGAGGAATACCTGCCGGGCACGCGGGCGCAGTCCGATGACGATCTGGCGCGCGCGGCGGGCGATATCGGCACCACCATCTTCCACCCGGTGGGCACCTGCAAGATGGGCGGCGACAGCGACGCCGTCGTCGATGCGCGCCTGCGGGTGCGTGGGATCGAAGGCCTGCGGGTCGTCGACGCCTCGATCATGCCGACCATCACCTCGGGCAACAACAACTCGCCCACGGTGATGATCGCCGAGAAGGCCGCGGAGATGATCCGCGAGGATCGGAAGGCCGCAACGAGCTAGCGCCCGGTGCCGCCAGCCCATTCGGAACTGAGGCCAGCGGCACCGGGCGCTGGGACGCTCTCGGGAATTTCGTTCGCCGGCTAGTTCTGCTTGCCGCTATCGGCGCCCAGGGCGCGACCGGCGGCGGAGATGTCCTTGCCGAGGCCGTCGACCGTGTTGCAGGCCGAGGCGCCGAGGCCGAGACCGATCGCAACGGCGATCGCGAAGACAGCTTTGAATCTGCGGGGTCTGCTCATGGCACCCTCCTTACCCGTATCTGCTAGAAGTCTTGTTACCCAAATCGGTACGGGCGGGTGCGGGAAACCATCCCCTCGCGGCGGTCCACAAGGGGATGGATTTCCATACGCGGGTAGGGATTAGCTTTTGTTCGCGTCGTCGCTCACCAGGCCGATGGCCTTGCCGGCGTCGTTGAGATCTCGGCCCAGCCCATCAAAGGTGTTGCACGCCGAGACGCCAAGACCGAAGGCGACGACGAAGGCGAAGGCAAGCGTACGACGGATCGTGTGGGAAACGCTCATGGCTCACTCCTAGACAATGTCCGCATACCGGTACGGTCACGGGATGTGAGGCCAGATTTCACATTTCTCGCTAATATTCTGCAACGATAGGCCGCAAATAGTCTGATCTTTTAGGAAAATTGCGCGGCCACACGCAGCCAAGGGCAACGACCCAATCGCCGCCCGCGGCCCTTGCCGTCGCAAGCTGTGCTACTGCGCCGCCTTGTTGAGCGCGCGGCCGGCGGCGGAGATGTCCTTGCCGATCCCCTCGATGGTGTTGCAGGCGCCAACCGCCCCCGCAAATCCCAGGATCAGAACCGCCGCGATGAGCTGACGAAGCATTGGTGCTCAACCCCTTCATATTGGCCAACGATGGCGCGAACCTACTAGGTCTTGTGGGTGAATGTCCATCACGAAGTGACGTTTCCCATCTGAATTCGTCGCACAACGTCTCCTGACGGTGCTGAGCGAGCGGCTATGCGGACACGAAAAAAGCCGCCGGGCGCGCAATCGGCTGATTGGGCCCGGCGGCGTCTGAACGTCAGGTCTCGAGCCGATCCCTATGCGGGCATATCTCGGCTCGCTCTCGCTTGCGATCAGGCGAACATGCCCTTGCCTGCCTTGATGACATGGCACTGCGCGGTCTGGTCGTGAATGCAGCGACCCACCGGATCCATGAAGAAGGTGACGAAGATCACGATCACCGCGACCAGCACCAGAAGCGACAGGATGGTGCCGAGTGCCGGCGCCACCGCGCTCAGCAGCGTCAGCAGGTTGAGCCACCAGGGCCAGGTCCGCATGAGGGCCTGTTGCTGGTTGACGCGGGCGCCCTGGTCGTTCACCAGCTTGATGCCGAAGCACATCTTGCCGGGCGTGGCCTGCAGCGGCCCACCTTCGAAGATCACCTTATAGGCGATGAACAGCGCAGTGTTGATGACGGCCGCGACGATTAGCAGGTAGAGCCCGCCCACCGCCACGAAGATCGCGTTGACGATGAGCGCGACGACGATGAAGATCACGCCGTCGATCAGCGCCGCGAGGAACCTCTGCCACCATTCGGGATACGTCATCGCCTTGTCTCCTGCTGCATAAGGGTTTGTGCGTGATTCATTCCACTCCCGCCAGCGGGCCCGTCTCGTTAACCATATTGGCAGGCAAAGGCCACGGCGGGGGAGAGGTGGGTGTCAAAGATATCGCGCCGGTGTGGCATTAAGGTCGCGCGCCGGCGGCCTCCAGAAGCTTGGCGATTGCCGAGTGGCCGCGGCCGCGGGCGAGCTTCAGCGGCCGTGCGCCGGCACGGTCGGCGATATTCACATTGGCGCCCGCCGCGATCAACGCCTTGACGATCGCCGTGTGCCGCTTGCCGCCGTCGCCCAGCACGATCGCCTCGATCAGCGCCGTCCAGCCGAGATTGTTGATGTGATCGAGCGGCGCCTTGGCCGCGATCAGCGTCTTGACCACCTCGACATGGCCGAGATGCGCCGCGGCGATCAGCGCCGTGCCGTCGTAGGGGCTGGTGACCGCGCGCGCATTGGCGCCCGAGGCGAGCGCGAGTTTCAGCATCGCCAGATCGTTGGCCACCGCGGCGATGGTCAGCACGTCGTAGCGGGCGTTGTCGAATGCATTCACGTCCGCGCCCGCCTTTATCAGCGCCTGCGCGGCCGCGGCGTGCCGACCATAGGCCGCGACCATCAGCGGCGTGCGTCGGCTGCTATCGCGTCCATTGGGGTCGGCGCCGGCCTTGATCCAGCGCTCGATCACCGGCACGTCGCCTTTCGCCGCGCCCGCGTGCAACCCCTGATAGGCCGCGATCTCCTCCGGGCTCGGCGCGGTTTGCGCGACGGTGGTGGCCGCGCCGGCCAGCCATCCGGCGAAAGTGAGGACAAATAGCGCGACAAGCCGCGCCGGCATGATCTTGCGAATTATTCCCATTGCTCAGCTTCCCGCGAGAAAAGCTTTGAACCGCGCGGCGACCTCCGGCGGCTTCACCGTTGGCCGACCGAGTTCTTTCATCGAGCCGGGGGCGATGCGCAAATGGATCAGCGCCGGACCTTCATGGGCGAAGGCCGCTTGCAGCGCATGCTCGAAGCCGACCAGATCGTCACACGACCAGGCCGCCGCGTAGCCGCAAGCAAGCGCCGCCTCGACAAAGCTCACGACCGGCGAGACGGTCGCCTGGCCGCCGGTCGAATCGTGCACGGCGTTGTCGAGCAGGATGTGCACGAGGGTCTTCGGACCCTGCGCGCCGATGGTGGCGAGGTTGCCCATATGCATCAGCGCCGCGCCGTCGCCGTCGAGCACGGCGACCGGCCGGGTGCTGTTGAGCGCTACGCCGAGCCCCATGGCGCTGGCGCAGCCCATCGAGCCGACCTGGTACAGATGCGCGTCGCGGTCGTCGAGCGTGAAGAGCTCGCGCCCGCATTTCCCAGTGGTCGCGATCACACCTGCATTGGCGGGCACGAAAGTGAGGAAGTGCTCGAGCGCCGCCGCGCGGGTCGGCAATGGGCGGCCCTCGCGCAGGTCGTGATGCGTTCCGGCGGGCGGCGGCGTGACCGGGATCTGGTCGAGCCCGTCATCGCGCACGGCGCCTTTTTCCATGACGAACGCAAAGGGTATCCCGTCCTCAGCCATGCGCGCCTCGGCCTCGTCGAGCGCGCTCGCCACGGCGTCCTCGGTATCGGGAAAAACCCCGTGGGGGATGCGCATTGTCTCCAGAAGCGCGCCCGTGATCTGACCCATCAGCTCGTGCTGCGGCTCGTCCTTGAGGCCGGGCTGGCCGCGCCAGGTCACCACCATCAGTGTCGGAATGCGAAACGGAAAATTGAGCGAGGTCAGCGGATTGACCGTGTTGCCAAGGCCCGAGTTCTGGCACATCACCACGGTTCGGCGCCCGGCGAGCCAGGCGCCGGCGGCGATCGCCACGGCTTCGCCTTCGTTGGCGGCGCCCACATAGGCGATCGCGCGGTCGGAGATGACGGCGTTGATCACCGGCGTCAGGAAGGAGCACGGCACGCCGGTGTAGAAGTCGAAGCCGCGCGCGACGGCGGGGCCGAGAAAGGCTTGGGCTGCGATCATGGATTGCTGTGTAGCGCGGTCGGCCAGCAAATGCGAGAGGGTTACATACAGGGGTATTCGACAAATTGCGCCTGCACCGCTAATCGCGATTTAACCTGTCTGGCCTTACCTTCCGGAAGCCCGGCGCGCGCCATTTCAAGCCGTCAACAGGGGTACACAATGCGGCGTATTCTCGTCGTTTCATGCCTCGTCTACATGAGCGTTGCCGTGATTGTCGGCATCCACGCGATCATCGTCGAGAGCGACGGGACCAAGGATCAGGCCGCCATTTCCCACGACGTCCTCGACCGGGCGGTCCGCTGGCCGATCCGGATCTTCGAATAGAGCACGATCGCGTCGCAGGGATCGGGCGCGCCGCTGGCCGGCGCTGTCTCCGGCCACCTTTTTTTCTTCCTCCAGTGCCCCGCTGACGGCAGACTAGGCGTCTTGCGACGCACCCGCCCGTGCGCGCTCACGAACATGCCGCCCCTGCCACCCCTGTCACCTAATGCCGCCCCTGACGCCCATGCCGCCCCGACAAAACCCACTCAAGCTCAACAAGCTCCAGCTGCGCACCTTGGCGCTGGCCCAGCTTTTGGCGGCCGCTTCGGGCGACGGCGCGCGCGACGCGGCGACGGGCGCGGTCACGCTCACCAACCTGCCCCAGCCGCATGGCGATCATGTGCATATCGCCGACATCGTCGTGTCCAGGCGCGAGGCGAGCGGCCTCGGCAATCCCGCGGTCTGGACGGCGCTTCAACGCAAGGGCCTGGCCCTCGCCGACGGTCCCTTCGGGCTGATCCTGACCAAAGAGGGTATCGACTACGATACCGGGCTGGCAGACCGCTTGCGCCCAACGTAATTACAGCTGCGCCGGTCTTGAGCCCGCGCATGCGTTCGTCCCGAGCGCCTGTCCTATACCAAACCCCACGACACCAACGATCATCCGGGAAAGGAGACCTTCATGGCCGACAACGAGCGCGCCAAGCGCGGCAACGAGATGCGCGAGCGCCTCTTCGGCGCTGCGCCGCCGCCGAGCGAGACCTTCGAGCGCCTCATGGGCGTCACCAACGAGCATCTGTTCGGCGACATCTGGACGCGTCCGGGCCTTGCGGTGCGCGACCGGTCGCTGATCACCTGCGCGGTGCTCACCGCGCTCGGCAAGGAGGCTCAGCTCCGCGTCCACATGAAGGGCGCGCTCAATATGGGGATCAGCCGCGAGGAGATCCTGGAGATGATGGTGCACCTTGCCCACTACTCGGGCTGGCCGACCGCCGTCAACGGCACCCGCGTCGCCGAAGAGGTCTTCAAGGAAGCCGACGGAGCGGGCGGGTAGGGCGGCCCTCGGTCAATTGGGCCGAACCGATTGAGCTAAGGCGTTGGATCTGAGGTCGTGGATTGCTCGGGTCGGATGCCTGGCCAGCTCAGGCGCCATAGTCTTGGTTTATCGCGATTGATAATTCCAGGCTTGACGATCCGCAACGCCTCGATCGTGGTACGCCGGCTTTTCGGGTTGCCCGGTTTGTAGATCACGATTTGTTTCACCACGTAGCCGAGCGACGGTACGAACCATGCCACGCGGCTATGCGAGTCGGTTGTTTGATCCTCATGCTTTGTGAATGTCCGGTCACGCTGGATCACGAAGGCATCGAAGGTCCCGGCTAGCGTCGTCACGTTCTCACGCCGCAGGACGCGGTAGTGGATGGTGCCGGTCTCGGTGTGGGTCCATTTTTTCCTAGCCGCGTCCTCGGTCTTGGCCAGGCCGAAGCCGAACTGCATCTTGACGACAGCTTCTTTGCCCACCTTGAGTGGCCAAAGGCCGCGGATTGCTTCCTTGTCGAACTTGTATTCGGCCCAGCCTTGGTTTGGCCGCCAGAAAGCGTATGAGAAGATGCCGCGCAGCAGGCGCACCTCGTCGCCGCCGGGCTCGACCACCTTGTAGACGACCTCGTCGCCCTTCGACGACGTCACCGCATGGACCAGGGTGCCGGACGAGGACCTGCCGCCCTCCCTGATCACGCGTTTCCAGGTCACCTGAAAGCCCTTGGGTGGGGCCATATAGGCACTGTCTTCGGCGTGCAGTGTCGCCGCCGAGCCTAGGCTGAGGGCTGCGGCCGCGAGCCCAAGACCGATGATCCGATTGCGCCAGCCAGTCTTGTTTTTCATTTGTTGCCTTTCATGCGTTCGCGATATGCCGCCATTGGTGCGCCGGTTGTTGGCACATCCGCCTTTGTTGAACCGGTGATTTAAGCGATGCGTCGCGCTGGGGAAGTTAATCCCCGCCTCACATCAAATTGCGCGCCTTGGCGAGATCGAAGGCGTCGTCGACATCGAACCAGTGGCCGGTGACGTAAGCCGCGGTGATGATCTGCCCGGCGTCGAGCAGGCGCTGGAAGAGATCGAGCAGGCTTGCCGATTTCAGCGTCCCGTCCGCCCGCATCGCCTCAAGCTCCGCCGCCACCCGCGCCGAGCCCTTCTCCGACAGCCGCGCCAGCCCGACCCATTCGGCATCGACCTCGGCCGGCGGCAGATCATTGCCGATGCGCGTCAGCGTCACCGGCTCGTCGTCGAGGAAATCGCCGGTAAAGGGCCGCGAACAGCCGACCAGATCGACCAGGCGTCCGGCGCCCGCGGCATCGCGGCCACGCGACAATGCGTCGGCGGCGAGCACGATGTCGCCGTCGGTGTCGTTCAACGCATCGAGCACGAAACGCTTGAAGAGAATATCGCCATAGCCGATCACCACGTCGCCGGCGATCTTGTCGCCGGCGCAGGCCAGCGAGGCGACCTCGCCGGTATCGGCAAACTCGTCATTGTCGGCGGTGGCGATTGAGGGCAGGTCGATCGCCTCCTTCTTCCAGCCGCGCACCACCGTCACCTCGCCGATGCCGGCCTCACGCAGCGTTCCGACGAGGCGCTTCAGCAGCGGCTCACCGCGCACATCGACCATGCATTTGGGCTTGTCCTCGGTGAGCTTGCCGAGCTTGGAGCCGCGCGAGGCCGCGAGCACGACGGCGCGGGTCTTGCGCTCGGCGGCCTCCAGATAGCGGCGCTCGGCCTCGGCGAGCTCCTTGTTGCCGGCGATGTCGAAGACCGCGCGCACCGAGGCGATCTCTTCTTCCACGCCGACCAGGCTTTCGTCGTCCTTGATCCGCTGGGTGACCGTGCGCATGGCCGAGAGCGCCGCGCGCAGATTGTGATTGGCCCATATCGCCAACGAGATTTTGTGCTCGCGATACGCATCCGTTGGCGTGCGGTAATACATCGTCGGCACGATGACGAGCGGCGCGCGGTTGCCCCATTCGCGCGCGAAGGTAAGGATTTCGTCAGCCGTCGCCATCTTGGAATGGATGAGAATGCCGTCGGCGCCGGCCTCGTGATAGGCCTCGGCGCGTTTGAGGGCCTCGTCCATGCTCCAGCCGGAGATCAGCGCCTCGACGCGGGCGATGATGGAGAAATCGTCGTCGGGCTGGCTGTCCTTGCCGGCCTTGATCTTGCCGCAGAACTCGGCGATGTCGGCCAGCGGCTGGGCCTGGCCGATAAAGGAGTTGGTCTTCGGGAAGAGCTTGTCTTCGATGCAGACGGCGGCGATATCGCGTTGACCTAGTTTGCGAACAAGCCGGCGCATGTTGTTGAAATTGCCGTATCCCGTGTCGCCATCGACCAGGATCGGAATGCCGGTCGCATCCGACATGAACTCCAGCACTTCCAGCACCTGCGTCCACGACGCCTCGTTCGAATCGCGCACGCCGAGCGCCGACGAGATCGAAAGCCCCGAGGCCCAGATGCCCTTGAAGCCGGCCTCCTCGACGATCTTCGCCGAAAGGCCGTTATGCGCCTCCATCAGGAAGTCGAGTTCCGGCGCGCCCAGCATCGCGCGGAACTGCTTGGCCTTGGACGGCCCGCCGGGCTGCTTTGCGGCCGGCTGGCGCATCATCTTCAGATTGCGGCTCATCGCTTCACAGACCCCATCCCGCCAGCGTCGCGCGGCCAATTGAGTTTTGGCCCACCGTGTGGCGGTTCAATGTCGAAAATACCGTCGATATGTTGCAATTCGGTGTGGAAATTGCAACAGGGCAAGGGATACGCCAGCACGGTATGGCAATTGGTCGCGGCCGTGGGCAGCTTCCTATTGTCGTCCAAATGTTGATCGGTTCAGAAATTGTAACGTTGGCCCGGCGCGACTCCGCCTTCAACCCGATAGTGGACATTTGCGCCACTTCGGCGTGTACACGAAGCATCCTGTGCTCAAGCTCCCAATGCCTTGGCGGCTGCGCGCAACTTCGCTGGGGGCGTGGATGAATTTGTGCTTGTGTTCTTCGCCTACGAAAAGATGCAAGCAATGCTCAGATCGATGTTCGGTGCGGAGAGCTGGCTTACATCACCGTTCTGGTTTGTCCTCGAAGGAGCTTTGGTAGGGCTGAATATTGGCTACCTCGCGACACGAATTGGCGGCGAAGGTCCAGAGACCCTGCAGGCGGGTATCGACTAGCGCGTTCAAACCGGGTGGCTGCCAGGATTGGGGCGGATGCCGATCGCAGATTGTCGATATCGGGTTCCGTTGCAGCCTTTGCGGCCGTTACGATTTGCGTCGATGAGCCTGGGGCAAACGGGATTACTTTTCGCTCTTGGCGGCCGCTGTCTTGCCGGTGGCCTTCTCAGCGGTTTCCTTGTCGGCCGCCTCTTTGGCCAGGCGCAGGGTCCGCAGGCTCGCCACGCGTTTCGCTTTCTCCTGCCACGCTTTGTCCTTTTCCTTCAGGCCCTGATCGGACTTCTTCTGGGTTGCGGTGAACTGTTCCGCGGCCCACGATTTTGCTGACTTCTGCATTGCGGTAATCCTCAGGTTGGGTTCAAGATGTCACGGGCGGAAGTTTGCATCTCGGAGCGCAGGCGGGACCGCTTGCAGGCGGGTGCGCAAGATCGGCGACGCGACGGCGCATCGCGCCGTCCATTTTATTGTTCGTCGTATTTGTTGTTGCCGATGGAATGACCGCGGATCGGTCGGCCCACTTCCTTCGGGTTACCAGGCGATCGTTGCAAGCCGCGTCGCCGACGGCGCGGTGCGGCTGCCCTCAACGGGAGTTGGGGGCGATGCCTTGCGTATTTAATCGATGACGGACAGATTCTCAGCGGAGGTTTTGCCGTTCTGTCCAGGCTGAAGCTCATAGGAGACTTTCTGCCCTTCATTAAGTGTAGTCAGTCCGGCGCGCTCGACGGCCGAAATGTGGACGAAAGCGTCTTTTGAGCCGTCTTCCGGCTCGATGAAACCAAAACCCTTGGCCGGGTTGAACCACTTCACAGTACCAGTAGTCATAGCTATCTCCTCTGGCAGGCGGCTTGATGCCGCGCCTCGCAACATGTGACGGCGCGCTCGCATTAACGCTCACATTGTCAAGGGACAACTAAGCTAATCGGCGTACCGGCTGTATAGGTACCACAAAACAAATGCGATACGTAGGTAGGATAATGCAGGATATCCCGGAGAAATCAATAACGCGAAAGGCCCCGCGGGAGCACAGAAAAACCGCCCGCGGACGCTGTTGGGAAAACCGGGGCTTCCAAGCTTCATCCCTAGGTCCGTTTTTGATGCGGTGGACGGCTCCTAACCACCGGCTTCGCGATGTGCCAAAATTCGGCTATTTCTGATGTGCTGCCAATGTCCGCTTCTTGCCGAGGCTGTTGAAAAACTAATTTTAGGGGTCCGGGACGCAAGTTTGATTCGTGAAGGCGAGGCGCGGCGCACAAATGATTCGTGCTGTGTCGCCCCTCGATTCAATTGTTGCGCGGGAGGCAATCGGCCAGAAGTTTTTCAACAGCCTCGGCTATAAGCGGAAATCGATGTCTCGATTTCTGAGGTCCGTTTGCCCGCCAAATGCGGACATCGGTGTGGATCACTGCTTTCGTGAAGACAGCGCGTTCGCCGGGCACTGCGGCGCAGGTCTTCTGTCCCAAGCCGGTGACCGTCCTCCCTATGCGCCGCCCCTGAGCCGGCCGATCTTGGTCTCTATGGCGCTGACCAGCCCGTCATAGCCCTTGCGGCGGAGCACCGAGGAGAACTCCGAGCGCCACTTGGCGAGCTCGGAGATCGTGCCTTTCAGATGCACGTCGATGATGCGCCACTCGGTCCCGCGCATGCGCAGCAGATAGTTGATGCGCACCTTCTCGCCGTCGCGCTTGACGATCTGCGTTTCCACGATCGTATCGCCGCGGTCCGTCTTCTTGGCGCCCAGCACCGTGAACTGCTCGCCCGCGTAAGATTTGAAGCGCGCGGCGTAGGTCGCGGTGGACAGGCGCAGCATCAGGCCGCTGAGCTTCTTCTTCTGGGCGCCGTCGAACTTGCGCCAGTAGAAGCCGCTCGCCACCGCCACAATGAAGCCGTTGTCGAAGGTGTCGCGGATCGCCGGCTCCAGGCGCTTGTAGCGGCCGTCGAAGCCGAGCGTCTTGGCCTCCTTCAGCACGCCGACCAGCGCCGCGTAGTAGGCCTTGACCACGGCTTTGGGCGGACCTTTGCGCGCGCTCGCCGCTGACGGTATAACGCCCGCGATCATGATCGCCGCCAGCGCCGCCACGATTGCGCGTCGCCGCCGGCCGTAAAGGGTCTTCATCATGGGTGCTCCCGTGAAGGGTAGTGCCGCTTCCAACTGCTTATTTGCGCCCGGCCCCTTATGTGTGTTGGCCCGCGTATGCCTGCAAGCAACGGCGCCGAGAGGATTACCCGGATTGAAGGCGAAAATCAGGCGCGCAGCGTGAGTAAGGTCCAACCTGGAGTTTCCGGCCGTCTGCTCGCCGGCACCGCACGATTTGCGCGGCGGTTTGCCTGGATCGTCGTGATCGCAGCGCTGGCGCTGACCGGCTTGTTTGGCTGGTTCACCGTCACCAATCTCGGCATGAACTCCGATACGGCCGGGCTGCTGTCGCCGGATCTTCCGTTCCGCAAGCGCTCGCGCAACTTCAAGTCCGCCTTCCCGCACGACAGCGGCCGGCTCGCCATCGTACTCGACGGGGCGAACGAGGATAGCGTCGCCGACGGCGCGGCCCGGCTCGCCGCCGCGCTGAAACGCGAGCCCAAGGTATTCGCCACCGTCTTCTATCCCGACGCCCACGCGTTCTTCCGCCGCAACGGCCTGCTTTTCCTTGAGCTCGACGAGCTGGCGGCGCTGGCCGAACGGCTCGCCGAGGCCCAGCCGCTTCTCGGCACTTTGGCCGAGGATCCGTCGCTGCGCGGGCTGTTCTCCGTGCTCGGCCTCGCCGCCGAGACGCTGCGCGAGGGCAAGGAGGATGCCAATACGGCCAGCCTCGCGCTCGCGCTCGACAAGATCAGTGCGGTTGTCGAGGGCCGCGCGGCGGGCAAACCCGTATCGCTCTCCTGGCTCGATCTCATGCGCGCGCGGCCGCCCAAGCCGTCGGACAAGCGCCGCATCATCGTCGTCCAGCCGCGCCAGGACTTCGACACGCTCCAGCCCGGCAAACGCGCGATGAAACGGATTCGCGCCGTTGCGCGGTCGCTGGACCTGACACCCGAGCAAGGCGTGCGGGTGCGCCTGACCGGCAGCGTCGCTCTCAACACCGAGGAGCTGAAGAGCGTGGAGGCCGGGGCGGGGACTGCCGGGTTCATCTCGCTCGTCCTGGTCGCGCTCTTTTTGATCTTGGGATTGCGCAGCCTCCGCCTTGTCGCCGCGGTGCTGGTCACGCTCATCATGGGGCTGGTCTGGACCGGCGCTTTCGCGGCGCTGGCGATCGGCGAGCTCAATCTCATCTCGGTTGCCTTCGCGGTGCTCTTTATCGGGCTCGGGGTCGATTTCGGCATTCACGTTGCGCTGCGGTTCCGCGAGGCCGACGCGCAGGGCGCCGAAGAGCCCCTGGGCATTGCCGTGCGCGGCGTCGGCCCGCCGATCGCGCTGGCCACCGCGACGACCTCGGTTGCCTTCCTGGCCTTTGTGCCCACCGACTATCGCGGCATCTCCGAGCTCGGCATCATCGCGGCCGCCGGCATGGTGATCGCCTTCGTGCTCAACCTTGTGCTTCTGCCGGCACTGATTGCGCTGTTCCGCGTGCGCGCCAAACCCGCGGCCGCCGAGCGCTCGGTTCTGGCGGCGAGCCCCGACCGGGTGATCCGCGCCAATGCGCGTACGATCTGTCTTGCCGCGATCGTGCTTGCGCTTGTTGCTGCGCCGATCGCGGCCTTCATGCGCTTCGACCACAACCCGCTCAACCTCAAGGACTTCAGTACTGAATCGGTGCAGACGGTGCTGGAGCTGACCCGTGAGACCAATGCATCGCCCTTCACCGCCTCGGTGCTGGCGCCGAACCTCAAAGCCGCCGATGCGCTGGCCGCGCGGTTCGAGAAGCTGCCCTCGGTCGACAAGGCGATCACCCTCAGCGACTACGTGCCGGCAAAGCAGACCGAGAAACTGGAGATCGTCGACCAGGCGGCGCTATTCCTGACGGCGACGCTGCAAAACCCGGCCGTCAAGCCCGCTCCCGACGCAGCCCAGCGCCGCGCCGCCTACATCAAATTCCAGGGTGAGCTCGCGGGCCTGTCGAAATCCGGCAAGGCCGGGGCGCTGGAGCCCAAGATCAGCCGGCTCGCGAGGGCGCTGACGGCCTATGCGGCAAAGACCGAGCTCAGCGATGCCGCGCTGCTCGCCCTCGGCCGCGCGCTTACCGCAAGCTTTCCCGCCCGTCTGGCCGAGCTCAAGGATGCCATGCGGGCGCGGCGTGTGGCGCTCTCCGATCTGCCGAAGTTGCTGCGCGACCAGCGCATAGCGTCTGACGGCCGCGCGCGGGTCGAGATCTTCCCCAAGTCCGATCTCACCAAAGGCCGCGACCTTCGCGAATTCGTTGCCCAGGTCCGCGCCATTGCTCCGGCGGCGACCGACGCGCCGATCGATATCCTGGAGGGCGGGCGCGTGGTTGTGGCGGCGTTCTACCAGGCGACCGGAACCGCGCTGATCGCCATCGTGCTGCTGCTCTTTTTGCTGCTGCGCCGGGTTTGGGACGTGGCGCTGGTGATGGTGCCGCTGGCGCTCGCCGCGCTTCTTGCCGTTGCGGCGGCGCGGCTCGCGGGGCTCGACCTCAACCTTGCCAACATCATCGTGCTGCCGCTGTTGCTCGGGCTTGGGGTCGATAGCGGCATCCATCTGGTCATGCGTGCGCGCGACGAGGCCAGTGGAAAGATTGCCTCCAAGAATGATGGCGGGGCCGCCTTGCTGCACACCAGCACGCCGCGCGCGGTGCTGTTCAGCGCATTGACGACCGCGGGCTCGTTCGGGGCGCTGGCGACCTCGGGCCATCGCGGCACGGCGAGCATGGGGCTTTTCCTCACCATCGCGATCGGCATGACGCTGCTCTGCATGCTGGTTGTGCTGCCGGCGATGATGGCGTGGCGCGAGGATGGGCGCGAGGATGGGCGCAAGGGCCGGCGTGGCGGATAGCCGCGCTTGCCCCGGTGGACGCCTTGCCGCGCTCCCCCTAAATACAGCTGTAATGTCCAAGGTCTTGATACCTTCCGGCGGGCGCAAGCAATGACGCGTTCCTTGATTGGCGCCGGCCGGCGAAATTGGAGGCCCACGCGATGCAGGCGGTGATGCTTGCGGCGGGCGTGGGTGCGCGGCTACTGGGCGTTGGGCGTGAGAGCGACGACGCGCCGCCCAAGGCGCTGCTGCGTTTCGGCGGCCAGAGCCTGCTTGCGCGCCACATCGCGCTGTTGCGGCACGCCGGCATCGAAGCTTTGACGCTCTGCGTCGGCTACCGCGCCGAGGCGATCGCGGCCGAGATTGCGGCCTGCGGCGCCACCGGCTTCGTGCGCACCGTCACCAACCCCGACTTCCGCGAAGGCAGCCTGGTCAGCCTGTGGGCGGTGCGCGAGGCGCTCCGGGGCGGCGGCGACGTGTTGCTGATGGACGCCGACGTGCTCTACGACCAGCGCCTGCTCGCGCGCTTGACCCAGACCGCGCACGCCAACGCCTTTCTCATGGACCGCGACATCGAGCCGGGCGAGGAGCCGGTGAAGCTCTGCGTGCGCGCAGGCCGCATCGTCGACTTCGAAAAGCGCGTGGAGCACGCCCACGACTATCACGGCGAGTCGGTCGGCTTTTTCCGCTTCGACCCGGCGATGGCCGAAAAGCTCGCGGCGCAGGCGGACAAGCTCGTATCGGCGGGCCTGCGCGATGTCTGGTACGAGCACGCCATCCGCGATCTTGTGCTCGCCGAGCCGCACGCCTTCGGCTGGGAGGAGGTGACGGGGCTGCCGTGGTTGGAGATCGACTTTCCCGCCGACGTCGCCCGCGCCGAAACCGTCGTGCTGCCCAAGCTGGACCCGCTGCCGTTATGACGTTCGCCTTCGACGAAGCGATTGCCCGGATCATCGTTCGCCGGCTGGCGCGGACCGGCCTCTCGCCCAATCTCGTCACCACGGCGGTGCTGTTGCTGGGCATCGCGGCGGGTCTGCTGCTGGCCAGCGGCGAGCGCTGGATGATGAACCTTGGCGCCGGGCTTTTCATGTTGGCCATGCTGGGCGATCACATCGACGGCAACCTTGCCCGCGCCACCGGCAAGACCAGCGCCTTCGGCCATTACTACGATCACGTCGCCATGGCGACGACCTATACCGCCATGTTCATCGGCGTCGGCGTCGGCTATTCGCATGGCTTTCTGGGTATTTACGCGATCCCGCTGGGGGTGCTCGCAGGACTTTCGGTGGCGGCGATCTTCTCCACCCGGATCGGCGTCGAGGTCAAGGCCGGCAAGGAGTATGTCGCCCAACCGCGCTTCCTCGGCTTCGAGCCGGAGGACACACTTTACGTCGTCGGTCCGATCATGTGGCTCGGCTGGATGCCGTACTTCCTGATCGCCGCCGGGATCGGCACGCCGCTTTTCCTGTTCTACGTGATCTGGCAATCGCGCAAACACGTCGCCGACGCCGCGCGCAAGCGGGATCCGAAATGACCACCCTCGTGACAGGGGCCACCGGCTTCGTCGGCGCGGCGGTCGCGCGCAAGCTGGTCGCGCGGGGCGAGGCGGTGCGGGTGCTGGTGCGCCCAACCAGCGACCGGCGCAACCTCGAGGGTCTGGCGGTTGAGGCGGTGGAGGGCGATCTGCGCGATCGCGCCTCGCTGGCGCGTGCCATGAAGGGCGTCGACGCGCTCTACCATGTCGCCGCCGACTACCGCCTGTGGACCCGCAATCCGGGCGAGCTTTACGCGAGCAATGTCGAGGGCTCGAAGCTGATCGTCGAAGCCGCGGCAGAGGCGGGCGTGGCGCGCACCGTTTACACCTCGAGCGTCGCCGTGCTCGGCATCAACAAGGACGCCACCCCCTCGGACGAGGAAACCCCCGTCACCGTCGACGACATGATCGGCCACTACAAGCGCTCGAAGTTCCTGGCCGAGGAGGCGGTGCGCGCGCTTATCTCTGAAAACGATCTCGATATCGTCATCGTCAATCCCTCGACGCCGATCGGACCGCGCGACGTCAAACCGACGCCGACCGGCCGCATGGTGCTGGACGCAGCGCGCGGGAAATTGCCGGCCTTCGTCGATACCGGCCTCAACGTCGTCCATGTCGACGATGTGGCCGACGGCCATCTCCTGGCATACGACAAAGGATCAAAAGGCGAGCGTTACATTTTGGGCGGCCATGATATGAGCCTCCAGGCCATCCTCACCGAGGTCGCCCGCCTCGCCGGTCGCAAGCCGCCGCGCGTGAAGCTGCCGCATGGCGCCGTCATGCCGGTGGCAGCGGTCGCCGAGAGCTGGGCGCGGCTGTTCGGCGGCGAGCCCCTCGCCACCCGCGACGGCATCCGCATGGCGCGCAAGAAAATGTATTTCTCGTCCGCGAAAGCAAAGGCCGCGCTCGGCTACGCCCCGCGCCCGGCCGCCGAAGCGCTCAAGGACGCCGTCGCCTGGTTCCGCCAGGCCGGATATCTCTAGCTGACGTCCCGTCAATGAGCGTGGCGCCCGCAACTCCCGTGCGCTATGTTTGCACGCAGGCGACCGGACCCTCTCGCCGGTAATCCGACCCGTGAAGGCGGTCCGGTCGGATGTCAGGGAGAAGACGATGAGAAGATTTACCGCATGTCTGGCGGCGGCGCTGGTCGCCGGCGCGTTGTCCGTTTCGGGCCCCGCGAGTGCCGAGCAGCTCGCCAAGCCCTTCACTGCGACCAAGGTGATCGACCTCACCCACGAGATGCATCCGGGCATGGCGTTCTGGCCCGGCGGGGTGCCGTTCTCGATGAAGCGGCTCGTCGACTACGACAAGGGCTACCGCCTGCACAGCTTCACCATGGGCGAGAACACCGGCACCCATGTCGATGCGCCGGGCCATTTCATCAAGGGCAAGCACGCGATCAACGAATTGCCATTGAAGTCCCTGGTGGTTTCCGCTGCGGTGATCGACGTGAAGGCCAAGGTGGCGAAGAACGCCGACTATCAGGCGACCGCCGCCGACGTCATGGCCTGGGAAAAGGCGCATGGCAAGATCCCGGCCGGTGCGCTGGTCATCCTCAACACCGGCTGGCACAAGCGCTTCGCCGCGCCCAAACGCTACGTCAACATGGATGCCGGCAAGATCATGCACTTCCCGGGCTACCATCCGAGTGCCGCCACGCTGCTGGTCGAGCGCAACGTCGTCGGCATAGCCATCGACACGCTCAGCCTCGATTTCGGTGGCTCCAAGACCTTTGCCACCCACGTCATCATGCTGAAGGCCAACAAGTACCAGATCGAGAATCTGGCCAATCTCGACGCGCTTCCGGCGACCGGCGCCACCGTCGTGGTCGGCGTGCTGCCGGTGCGCGGCGGCAGCCAGGCCCAGGCGCGGGTGATCGCTTTCCTTCCGTAAGCGAGGGCGACGGCAACGCCGGATTTCCCCCGCCTCACGGCGGGCGGGGGAGGGGTGCGGTGCGCGCGTGCGGCATTGCGGCACGGCGAGCGCCCTTTACAGGCGCGAACATATCCACATATTACCAAACCGTGACGGCGGTTTGAGCGTCCGCGTTCGGACTTTTCGTTACATTCAATTCGCCGATGGACCGGACCGGCATGACGACGGCACAGCACATCATCCAGGATCGCAGCGGCGGGCCGTACGACCAGCGGCTGGCGCGTCTGATCGCGCGGCCGCTCGCCCATCTGCCGGTGACGCCCAACCAACTGACCTTCGTCAGCCTGGCCTTCGGCGTCGCGGCCGGCGTGCTGTTCGCGCTTGGCGATCCCGCGCTTATCCATTGGGCGGCGGCAATGAGCGTGCTGGCGATCTTCAGCGATCATATCGACGGCGAGCTCGCGCGGCTGACCGGGCGCACCTCTACGCTGGGCCACAAGCTCGACTACATTGTCGGCTCGGCAAACTACACGATGCTGTTCACCGGCATCGGCATCGGCCTCGGTGGTGGGATGGCTAATACGCTGGGCGGAGACCTCGGCGTCGGCGTGCCGGCGCATTGGTATTACGTGCTCGGCGTCACTGCCGGCTTCGCGAACCCGGTGATCGTCACCCTGCGGATGACGATGGACAAGCGCTTTGGGGCGCAAGCTGTCGAGCATCCCGCCGCGGGCGGCTTCGAGATCGAGGATTTCATGTATTTGATCGGCCCCGCCACCTGGCTCGGCGGGCTGGTCTATTTCTTTGTGGCCTATGGGCTCGGCACACTCGGTTATCTCGCCTGGACGGTGATCGAATACCGCCGCAACGCTGCCCGCGCCCGTCCATCGGGAACGCCGTCGGCTCCGGCCCGAAAAGCCTAACGATCCGAGGAAGCGAGGCGGCGATGGCGGCAAAGGAGGAGAGTTGGACCGTCAATTACATTCCTGAGGGCGGTGGGCGCGTCCTCGGCACGCTCACCGTGAGCGTCAGCGACGTTACCTTTGCGGGCGGCGAGGTAGACGATATCGTGCTGCCACGCGCGTCGATCGCGGGTGCGGAGGCGACCAGGAAGCGCCTGATGAAGCGCGTCGTCGTCACCACGACCGACGGCCGCAGCCTCACCTTCGAATACGGCTTCCTGTCGGTCAGTCGGGTCGTCGATGCGATCAACACGCGCGGCTGAACAGCCTGTGGGTCACTGCCAAATCCGCTCCGGGCGCAATCGTTACCGAAAGGGCGCAGGCACGGCGCCACTGATGGGCCCACGCTTGACGCACTGCTTGCCGCACCTTAAGTGCTGCCAGTATGGGCACAGCCGGACGCCCGATGGTGTCCGGGCGTATGCCATGAGAAAACCGTCAAGCGGGAGTGGTCTCAAATGCGGGTGATACTGGCCCAGCCACGCGGATTCTGCGCCGGGGTCGAGCGCGCCATAGAGATCGTGGAGCGCGCGCTGACGGTCTATGGGCCGCCCGTCTATGTGCGCCACGAGATCGTCCACAACAAGCGCGTAGTCGAGGATCTGAAGGCCAAGGGCGCGGTTTTCGTCGAGGAGGTCGACGAAGTGCCTGCCGGCGCCATCACCATCTTCTCCGCCCACGGCGTCTCGCAACGCGTCGAGGACCACGCGCATGACCGCGAGCTGCCGGTGATCGATGCGACCTGCCCGTTGGTGGCCAAGGTCCACAAGGAAGGCGAGCGCTACGCCAAGAACGGCTACGAGGTCATCCTGATCGGCCATGAGGGCCATCCCGAGGTCGAGGGCACGATGGGCCGGATCCCGGGCACGGTCCATCTCGTGGAAACGCGCGAGGACGTCTCCAACCTTGATGTCGGCGTGCCCGACAAGCTGGCTTACGTGACCCAGACCACATTGTCGGTCGACGATACGCGCGAGGTGATCGAGGCGCTGAAGGAGCGCTTCCCCAAGATCGTCGGGCCCGACGTGAAGGATATCTGCTACGCGACCCAGAACCGCCAGGCGGCGATCCGCGAGCTTGCCAAGCAGGTCGACGTGATCCTCGTGGTCGGCGCGCGCAACTCCTCGAACTCCAACCGTCTGCGCGAGATCGGCGCCGAATGCGGCGTGCCGAGCCACCTGATCGAGGACGCCGGAACGCTGGAGCCCGAATGGCTCGAGGGCGTGAGCTCGGTCGGCGTCTCCGCCGGCGCCTCGACGCCCGAGGAGCTGGTGCACGAGTTGATCGACCGCATGCGCGGCTTCGGCGCCATCGACCTTCAAGTGCTTGACGGCATCGAGGAGCACATCCAGTTCAAGCTGCCCGAGCAACTCCGCCAGGCCGCGGCCGAGTGACGATGGATCGATGGTCGGAGATTGGCAACTCGACGAGTGAACGATCGGATCCGATCGTTCGCGAGGAGCTAGGCGCGACCGCGCCGCGCGCCCTTGTGGCGCGGCAGCCAAGCGGGCGGAGGCCCGCGCCCGGCGCCTGAGGGAAATACGCCAAGCTGGCTTGGCGGTACAAAGACGAAAAAGGAAAGAACTCTTGGCCGTTCCTGTTATCCAACAGCTCCGCGTCGGCGGTTATCTGCTGAAGCAGAAATTAAAGCGCAACACGCGCTATCCGCTGGTGCTGATGCTCGAGCCGCTCTACCGCTGCAATCTCGCCTGTCACGGCTGCGGCAAGATCGACTATCCCGACCACATCCTGAACCAGCGCCTGAGCGTCGAGCAATGCGTGGCGGTAGCCGAAGAATGCGGCGCGCCGATGGTCTCGATCCCGGGCGGCGAGCCATTTCTCCACAAGGAGATAGACCAGATCGTTGAGGCGTTGATCGAACGAAAGAAATTCGTCTACTTCTGCACCAACGCGCTCCTTCTGGAGAAGAACCTCGAGCGCTTCACGCCTTCGAAGTACCTCACCTTCTCGGTCCATCTCGACGGGCTGCGCGCGCATCACGACAAAGCGGTCGACCAGCAGGGCACCTTCGACATCGCCGTTTCGGCGATCCGCAAGGCCAAGGCGATGGGCTTCCGGGTCAACGTCAACTGCACGCTCTTCGATCAGATGACGGCGGCCGAAGCGGCCGAGTTCTTCGAGTTTGCGACGCACGACCTCGGCGTCGAAGGGATCACCGTCTCACCGGGCTATGCCTATGAGCGGGCGCCCGACCAGGCGCATTTCCTCAATCGCAAGAAGACGAAAGAGCTCTTCCGCGAGATCTTCCGCCACGGCAAGGGCCGCAAATGGCGCTTCAGCCAGTCCTCGCTCTTCCTCGATTTCCTCGCCGGCAACCGCGAATACCACTGCACGCCGTGGTCGAACCCAACCTACTGCGTCTTTGGCTGGCAGAAGCCCTGCTATCTGGTCGGCGAGGGCTACGCCAAATCCTTCCGCGCGCTGATGGACGAGACGGTGTGGGAGGATTACGGCACCGGCAACTACGAGAAATGCGCCGACTGCATGGTGCATTGCGGCTATGAGGGCACCGCCGTCGAGGACACGGTGCGGCATCCTCTAAAAGCCTTGATCGCCGGCTTGCGCGGACCCAAGACCGAGGGTGCGATGGCGCCCGAAATCGACCTGACGAAAGCCCGCCGCGCCGAAAGCGTGCACGAAAAGCACGTCCTCGACTTCATGGGCGAGGTTGCGTTGACCAAGCGCGATCTGCGCTGGTTCGAGCAAAAGGGCGTACCCGTCCCCGACAGCCATCAGCGCGCGGGCAACGCCGATGCTGACAAGGCCGGCGCCGCGGCGGAGTAGTCACTCGAAGGTCCAGTGTTGTTCCGGTATGGGCGGGTTTCAAACCCGCCCTTTCCCGTTCAGGCGCGCTGATTATGGGACATCCGGGTCGGGTGAGGCAGGTGAGACACCCGAACGGTACAGATGGGGCGCCGCGATCGGGACGCATGAGACAGGCGAACCATCCTGGTACGGACGTGGCCCGGCCTTACCCCTCCGCCAGCATCCCGATCAGCCCCATCCCAGCCACCCGGCGCAGGCTCGCCAGCGCCGTGTTGGTGTCGCGGGCGAGGCGGATCAATGCCGCGGCATCTTTTGGCCGCTGCATCAACGCCGCCAGCACCGGCAGAGCGCGGGTGCGGCCGTCGGGGGCAAGGCCGGCCAGCGCCGCAGGCGGGATCGCCCGGTTTGCCGGATCGCCCACGGCGCGGAGCGCGATGAAGGGCACGCCCGCTTTCTTCGCCACCGTGGCGACTGCATGGCTTTCCATATCGACCGCAAGGCAGCCGAAGTCGCGATAGAGCGCGGCCTTGCGCGCCGTTGTCATCACCGCGTCGTCGCTGCCGAGGATGGGTCCCGAATCGAAGCCGGCGCCTGCCTCAAGCAGCCGCGCGATCCACGGCTCGTGGCAGTCAATCGCCTTGCCGTCGGGCCGCACGACCTGCGTTGCCACCACCACCACGCCGGGCCCGAGCGAGGGGTCGAGCCCCCCGGCGATACCGAAGCTAAGAAGCCCGGAGGCGCCTTCGTCGAGCATGCGTCTGGCAGCCTCGGCGGCGATTGTGGCCTGGCCGGCGGCGGCGAAGACCATGGGCGCCTTCGCAAGGTTGCCGCGCGCGCGTCTACCGCCGGCACGCAGGCAGGCCGCCTCTTTTTGGAGGCCGGTGATGATGCCGAGTTGGATCGCTTCGGTGAGCGCCGTCATCGGATCCATTCTGAAAACCCGAACGAGCCTGCGGCCCATGCGACATGCGGCTTTGACTACATGCCGTAGGCCGTCGTCCGGTCGTTGCCGAGTTTGAGATTGCGGTATCGCGCGAGCGCCCACAAGGGGAAAAATGCCGCGTAGCCGTGGTAGCGCAGGTAAAAGATGCGGGGGAAACCGACGGCGGTATACCAGTCCTCTTTCCAGCGGGCACCCTCGCGCTCGGCTGCCATCAGATAGGCGACGCCGCGCTTGACCGCGTCGCTCTCAACCTCGCCCGCCGCCATCAGCGCGAGCAGCGCCCAGGCGGTTTGCGAGGGCGTGCTTTCCTTGGCCTCGGCGCGGCGCCCGTCCCAATAGGTGGCGCCGTCCTCGCCCCAGCCGCCATCCTCGCGCTGGCATGCCTTCAACCAGGCGGCGGCATGGGCGACGCTGGCATCTTCCATGCCGATCCCCGCGGCATTGAAGGCGCAGAGCACCGACCAGGTGCCATAAATAAAGTTGGTGCCCCAGCGGCCGAACCATGAGCCGTCGGGCTGCTGGGTCTGGCGGAGATAGGCGAGCCCGCGCGACACCACCGGATCGTTCGCCTTGCGGCCGATCTGCAGCAGGAAGCTGACGCAGCGCGCGCTGACATCCTCGGTCGGGGGGTCGAGCAGCGCGCCATGATCGGCGAAGGGGATGGCGTTCAGGTAGTCGTGGTTGTTGTCGATATCGAAGGCGCCCCAGCCGCCGTTCTTCGACTGCATGCCGTCAATCCATTCCGCCGCGCGATCGATCGCCGGCCGATGCGCGGGATCGCCGGCGCGGTCGAGCGCCATGCCGACCACGGCAGTGTCGTCGACATCGGGGTAGTGGTCGTTGCGGTACTGAAAGGCCCAGCCACCCGGCGCGAGCCCCGGTCGCTGCCAGGCCCAATCGCCCTCGACCTCGGTGATCTGGAGATCGGCCATCCAGTCGTTCGCCTTGCGGACGGTCGCGCTGCCCCGTTCAGCGCCCGCTTCCATCATCGCATGGACCGCCAGCGAGGTGTCCCAGATCGGCGAGACGCAGGGCTGGCAGTAGCCTTCGTGCTCCTTGAGGATCAGCAACTTCTCGATCGATTTCTTGGCGATGACGAGATCGGGATGATCCTTGGCATAGCCGAGCGCGGTGAACGCCATCACGGAATTCGCCATCGCCGGGAAGATCGCGCCGAGCCCGTCCTCGCCGTTCAAGCGCTCGGTGGCGAAGCTGACCGCGGCCGCGATGGCGCGCTCGCGGCGGCTTTTTGAGAAGCGCGGCTCGATACGGCGCAACACCTTGTCGATGCGGAGGAAAAAGGCGCCCACCCTTGTATCGTTCGCGTTGGTGAGATAGTGCCGTTCTTCCTCCGGCGGCGTCACGAAGAGCTCGCGGATATGAACGCCGCGCGGATTGACCGCGCGCGGCTTCAGCGCCATGAGGATCAGCAAGGGCACGATCACCGTGCGCGACCAGTAGGAAACCTTGCTCAAATGGAAAGGAAACCAGCGCGGCAGCAGCATGATTTCCACCGGCATGATCGGGCAGGCGCGCCACGGTACCTGGCCGAAGAGCGCCAGCGCAAAGCGGGTGAAGACGTTCGCCGTGGCGGCGCCGCCATGGGCGAGGATGGCGTCGCGCGCCTTGGTCATATGCGGCGCGTGGGGATCGTCTCCGGCTAGCTTGAGCGCGTAGTAACCCTTGACCGAAGCGCTGATATCGAAGTCGCCGTCATGAAACAGCGGCCAGCCGCCATGGGCGCCCTGAATGCGGCGGATATAGGCCGCTAGCTTTGCCTCGATGCCGTCGTCGACCTCGTCGAGGAAGTGGCCGAGCATGATGTATTCGGCCGGGATGGTGACATCGGCCTCGAGCTCGAAGACCCAGTGGCCGTCCTGGTTCTGAAGAGCCTCGAGTTCAGCGCGCGCATCCTCGATCAGCGGATCGAGCTCTGCGGGCAGCTCGAGCATTCGGTCCGGCGCCGCGCCGTTGCCGGCCGCGGTCTCGTCCATCACAGTTTCGGTTTGCAGTTCAGACATCCCCGTTTCGCAACACTCATCAATGCCGGCGCCAGGGCCCGCGGCGTCATTGGTCCATCGTTGCGCCAACCGCCGTCTCAAGCGGCAAGCACCGCCTCAGCGGCGCGGAGACCGGAGCGGACGGCGCCCTCGATAGTCGCGGGCAGACCTGTATCCGTCCAATCGCCGGCGAGAAAGAGATTTCGGTAAGATGTAGTGGTTCCCGGCCGCAAGTCCAGCGCTTCCGGCGTTTGCGCGAAAGTCGCCCGCTTTTCCTTGACGATCCGCACCGGCGGCATGGGCGCGGCCGGCAGCTCAAGTGCGGCCGCGACATCGGCCCAGATCATCGGCGCGAGTTCCTCGGCGGGCATGTCGACATAGGCTTCGGCGGCGCTGATGGTGACCGAGGCGATCTCGCCGCGCAGAAACAGCCACTGGGCAACGCCGCCGACGAGGCCAAGCAGCGCGGCATCGGCCATATCGGCCGGCGCCTCGATTGGCGCGCCAAGGCGGAAGTGGGCATTCACGATCGAGCGCGAGGCGGGCGGCGCCGGGCATTCGGGGATCAGGCTCTGCGCGGCCGCCGGCGGCACGGCGACGATGACCCGGTCATCGGTGGTCAGTGTGATGGTGTCCGGGCCGAAATCGATGGCCGCGGCATGGCCGCCCTTGAACGCGATCGCGCGGGCGCGGGCGCCAAACCGAACCTCGCTGCCGTTTGCTTTCAGATAGGCGAGCGCCGGGTTAACCAGGCTGTCGGAGAGCCCGTCGCGGGCGATGCAAGGCCGCATATAGGCCTCGCCCTTGAGCAGCGTTTCGCGCACCACGGGCCAAAGGAGGCGGGCAGCGCCTTCGCTCGCATCGGTATTGAGGGCGGCGACCGCGAACGGCTCCCACAGCCGGCGGTACAGCGGGCGCGCGGTATCGAAGCAGTCGGCGACGGTGGCGCTTGGCGCGGCCCGGGCAAGACGCAGCGCCTGGAGATAGTCGCGGGCCCGGCTGCCGGGCACGCGCCGCGAGGTAGCGAAGACCCACCAGCCGAACGGCCCGGCATTGGGGCTGAGCGTCCAACGCTCGCCGGTCTTCAAATCGAGGAAGGGAATGCGCGCACGCGGCGGCGAGAACAACGTATCGCGCGCGCCGATTGTTTCCAGATAGCTCATGACGGCCCAGTTGCCGCTCAGCATCAGGTGATTGCCGTTGTCGATCACCCGGCCCAGGGTCTCGTCATGGAACGAGCGGCAGCGACCGCCGGCCTGGCGCGCGGCCTCATGGAGCACGGAGCGGCGCCCGCGCTTTGCCAGTTCCACCGCGCAGGCCAGGCCCGCCAGTCCCGCGCCGATGATGTGGATGTCAGACATCGGTTCGGCGGGTTTTCAACGGCATGGGAGAGGGGCGTAATTTTAATGATGCAGAATCAATATCAAGCACTTATCAGTAATGCTTCATGCGTTTTCTCAAATTAACCCGTAACGCAGCACGATCCAGAGCTTGGCGAGCTTGGAGACGCTGATCGGCTCGGCGTGGCGCGACCAGCCGCGGCGCTTCAGGGCATCGAGCACGCGGCAATAGGCGTGCATCATGACATTTGCCGGGCGCATCGGCCGGCGCGCGCATTGGGTGAGCGCGGCGGCGGCTTGGCGGTAGTGCTCGCGCGCGACCTCGGCGAGGCTGTCGCAGGCGGCGCCGAACTTGGGATGGGCGAGCACCGCGATGGGGTCGCGGGTCTCGATGCCCGCCGCGTCGAGAAATTCTGAGGGCAGGTAAAGGCGGCCGCGCTCGGCGTCCTCGTTCAGGTCGCGCAGGATGTTGGTGAGCTGCAGCGCGCGGCCGAGGTGGCGTGCGACGTCGGCGGATTGGGGCTCGCTCGAGCCGAAGGCGCGGACCGACAGCCGCCCCACCGCCGAGGCCACAAGGTCGCAGTAGCGGTCGAGCTCAGCCATGCTCGGCCCGCATATCGCCTCATAGGCATCCATCTCCATGCCCTCGATGACGGCGAGGAAATCGGCGCGATCGAGCCCGTATTCGGCGACCGGCTGCGCCAGCGCAACGGCGATCGGCCGGTCCGGCCGGCCAGCATAAAGGCTATCGATCGCCTCGCGCCAAGCGGCGAGCCCGCGTTGTTTTTCGGCGTCCGGCGCGGGCTCGTCGGCGATATCGTCGACCTCGCGGCAGAATGCGTAGATCGCGTACATCGCCTCGCGCCGCGGCGCCGGCAGAATGCGCATGCCGGCCTGGAACGAGGTTCGCGAGTTCGCAACGACCCGCTGAACCTCGGCGCGCGCCTCGGCCAGCGCGATCGGGTTTGCCGGGGCCGCGGATTTTTCGTCCTGTACGATCTCATGTGCGCCGGTCTCGGCAGCGAGGGTCGTCGAAACCGCGGGTTTGGAAGCCATGCCTCCGCTTTTAGCGGGGCGGCGCGTGAAATACCACCGCGAAGGGCGCGCATCAGGAATGTTGGCCTCCGCGATGCACCGGCTGGCTAACTTGCGAGCCCGCGCTAGCTCGTTTGTTGGGCGCCGCTCCCCCGGCCGCCTTGGCGTCCACCTTGCCGCGCATAGGTGCGGTTCTTCCAGTCGCCGCCGCGCCCGCGCAGATGGCGCCAGGCGCTGTCGACGGTCATCAGCGTGTAGAGAAACGCCGCGGCCGGTAGTGCGAAAAAGGCCCAGCCGACACGCCGGTAGAGCCGCCAGGTGGGATAGTAGGCGATCCACATGACCAGCAGCGCAGCCATTCCAAGCGCCGCCAATACCGGCGCCACGATGACCAGGCCCCAGATAAGCGCTGCGATCGGTGCGAGATAGAGCACGCTCATGCCAAGCACGGTGGCGAGCAGCATCAGCGGCGAGTAGTCGAGCTGCGAGAAGGCGGTGCGCGCGACCATCGACCAGATGTCCCGCAAGCCTTCGTACGGTCGGATGCTGCGCGTGGTGTCGGTGGCAAGGCCGATCCAGATCGGTCCGCGCGGCTTCAGGAGGGCGGCCAGGGCGCAGTCGTCGATCAATTCACT
>Ga0209633_10000462_pt1 | contig 47309 bp, 61 predicted proteins | sample Cruoilmetagenom1_FD_187290 | JGI IMG/M metagenome (GOLD analysis project Ga0209633, IMG submission 187290) | Oil polluted marine microbial communities from Coal Oil Point, Santa Barbara, California, USA - Sample 1 (SPAdes) (version 2) | ecosystem: Environmental > Aquatic > Marine > Oil seeps ... | reverse complement strand
TAGTGATTTCTTGCCTCAAGGAAGAAAGGCTTTAACTGCTGAAGAGAAATTAAAAGTTAAGGTTAAAAAAGTTGAAGGTTTAATTCTTGAAATGATAAATGCTGGAATGGGAAGAGAAATGGCAATTGCTATTGCTGGAAAGACTTTTAGCCTTAGTGAAAAGGAGCTGGAAGGAATTAAAGTTTAAAGTTCTTTAGTTTTAAAAAGTGCAGTTAAAAAGTCAAAGTTTGACTCTTTTGTTTGAAATGGAATGGAAAAGAGAGGTGGTATTTTTTATAATATTGTCTCTCTTTTATCCCTTTTAGAATGGCAATTTGCCATGTTCTTTGGCCTTTTAGAAAAAAGTAATACCTTGGGTAAGGTTTTTTAAAGTCCTCTTATTTGAGCTCTGTTATATGTAAATATGTATTCTTGTAATGTTTGTACTTTTGTAAATATGTATTTCAGTAATGCGCGTCAACTTGTATTATTTTTTCTTTCAACCATTTGAAATCATTATAAAAAAATGTCAAAAAGTGCAAATCCGTTTCCTGTATCCTGTAACGTCAGAAAGAGGCATTTCAAAAAGGGCCTATATCATTTTGACATGACTTTACTATTAAGCCTGACTTACTGGTAGTTTGTTATTACTTGTAGTTTGTATTAGTAAACGTGCAAGAACCGTGCCATTATTTGTTATTATCTCCTTTTATATATATTTTTTTTTATATAGTAAGAAGAATGAGTTACTGATACTGTTATTCTTTTATTACTTTATTCTTTTATATTATTATTGTTTTATGGAAGTATTAACTAATGCTATTATTTACTTATATTGTTATTCTTTTATTATTTAATTAACTTAAGGAAGTATTCTTTTATTCTTTTATTCTTTTATGAAAGTATAAGACTATAAAAGTATTAGTTAAAAAAAGGTTCTTACAGAAATATCATAAGATTATTATATAATAAAAATATATATAAATAAATATATAAAAGAATAAGTAGTTAAAAGTATGAGATTATTATTTAATAAGTAAGTGAAGTAAATTGAACATAGGTGGTTTTGAAAATGTGCTTTTATTCTGTTACAGGATACAGAGAACGGATTTGGTGTTTTTATTCATTTTTTGCAATGATTTTAACCATTTATGGGTAAAAAGAATACAACCTGACGGACGTCATTAAAATACATGTTGACACATTTACACCCATATGCAATAATGAAAGGCAAAAAAGGCAATATGACCTTTTGCCCTTCCCCATTTTCAAGCTGATTAAAAGGCAAGGTAAAGAGTCAAATTTTGACTTTCTTTCTTTTTATTTCACCATAAAATTAAAAAAGAAAAGGAAATGAAAATGATTAGTAATAACAACAATAGTAAAGTATTTAATAATATAATACTACCAAAGAATATAAAGTATAATGGAATTCAAGAAGGAATTTCTTTTAACCTTTTTTTATTTACAGAGTTAAAAACAGGCAGTACATTTGCAATAAGGAAAGAAGAAAGGGAAGTAACGGTAAAGATGATAGAGAGAAGGAGTAAGGAAGTAATTGCTTCTTTTACCTTGATTTAATTTCCTTTAACTTAACTTAACTAAAGAAAGAAAGAAAAGGAGTAAAAAATGAAAATTACAGTAGACCTTGAAACACTAACAAAGGAAGAAATTGCGGTTTTAAAAAGACTGCAAATTGAAGTAGTAACAAAGAAGAGCAGTAAAAGTAGAAACGGAGTTAAAAAGCAGTTAAACCATTTAAAACCTTATACCCTTGAAATACTCCATTCATGCAATCTTTGTAAAAGTGAATTTTCAAGATTCTTTAAATTAAAGAAGTTTAAAAAAGGATTAAAAAGTAAAGAAAGGTTTAATCAATTAATTCTTTCTAATGTTAAAAAAGAAAGGAAAGTATCAACTTGTAAAAAGTGTAAAAAAGTATTACTTTCTATGCCTAAAGAAAGAATAATTCAAAAGTATTTAAAAGAAAAGGGAGTGGTATCAGAAAGGAGGAGAAAATTTGGTGGAACATTTTAATTCTTTCTTTCTTTCTTTTTTTAAGAGAAATGGTAATAAAAAAGAAAGTAAAATAGAAGAAAGTAAAATAAAAAAAAAGGAAAATAACAAATGGTAGGAAAAAAAGACAATGCAGAAGAAGTCTTCGACCGAGCAGTAATGCTTGCAGTTGAAGAAAATGACACTGATGCAGTAGAGGTGTCATTTCATTTACTAAAAGAAAGAGAAAACTTTAGAGTTAGACTATACCGCCAGAAAAGACTATTTAAAGAGGCAAATCCTGAAATGGCAGAGAAGATTAAAATAGCTGCAATTACAGACAGGAAGAAAAAAGAGTTTAAAATTCAACTTTCTTACTGTCAGAATATAGAAATTAAGATAGTTTCTAAGGAAGGGGAGAAGAAATGAAAGGGAGAAAAGAAAGAGAAGAAAGGAAAGAAAAGAGAGAAAAGAAAAAAGAACAAAAACTTCTTATAGAGTTACAAAAACAACAAGAATTACATTTTAGTCAATACAAAAGAGGAGTAGAAAAAGCAGTAACATTAAATGATATATTAAAAGCAAAAGGGAGACTGTTAACTCTTTTACTTAAAGAACTCCCATATAAAAAAAGTTTAAATAACTACAAAGTTATAAAAGAGCATAAAAAACTATTTCTTAATACTGTAAAGAACTACTACATTGAAGGGAAAATTACAAAGGAAGAAATAGCGCCAGAAGGAGTAAAGAAAGCACTATTAACTGCAATTATAACTACTCAAGAAAACTATACCTTAATGATAAAAGACTATAGTGAAGAAGGAGCTAAAATAAAAGTACCTTATAATAAAAGAACATACTTCATAATCAATTACATGCTATGGCTACCGCTTTCTAATACTAATTGCTGCTATTGCCTTTACCACAATCCAGATAACTTTGATAAAGAAAGCTGTAAAGTATGTAACTATGGAAAAAATTACGGCTTCTGCACAGAAACCTACTCTTCATATATCAATATAACAAGAGCAAAGCAGTTATTTTTAGACTCTGTGCAGAAATACTATAAAGGGTAAAAAAAAAAAAAAAAAAAAAAAAAAAAAAAAAAGAAAAAAGAAAAGAGAAAGGAGAAAAACAATGGAAGCTAACAAAGAAGTAGTAGAAAAATTAATCCTTCAATCTAATAAAGTAATGCAAAAATACAACATTACATTTCTAAAATACACTAACACTTTAAAAACTACCACTACCATTAACAGCACAATGCTCTCTAAAGCAGAGTTATTAAAAGATACCTTACTATTACTTCCATTAAATGATATAGATTGTTATTTCTGCCAGATAGCAATTCCCTACACCTGCTCTCAATGTAAATACAGCAAATTACACAGCATCTGTTCAGAAAGTAACTCATCCTATTCTAACATAGTAAAGGCTAAAAAAGCATTGCTAAACACCATTGGAAGTATCTATTACTACCCAAATGAAGATACCAGAAAAGGTACAAGTATAGACAAAAATATAATAACTACCCTTAGAGAAAACTTCACCAAGACAGCACATGAAATTACCAAACTATTTAAACTTTATCAAGTAAAGCTAACCTACCACTCACATAAAACCCTTACAGTAGAAAGCATCATGGAAGCAAAGAAATCTTTACTACTATCAATTTTAAAACGCTTTCCATTTACCCAAAAACATTGCTATTACTGCCTTGAGAATAAGAATAGTAATAATGTCACAGACTGCTATGGCTGCCATTACAGTTTATGCCATGCTGAATGCACTACTCCATCTTCTGACTATGCAATAATAAAGAGTGCAATTACAGACTTAGCACAGGCACTAAGGAAATATTACTTTAAAGGTGAAGAGTATTAGGAAGTAAAGTAAAAGAAAGAAAAGAAAGGAAAAACAATGGAAAGACAAACAGCAATAGCTTGGCTATTTAAAGCCTTAGAACTAAAGGACAAAGAAGAACTTTACCTCCCTTGTGAAAGAAAAGAAGATGTCGCAAAGATGATGACTCTTTTTACTAAAGAACTTGCAATACTCCAGGTAATAACACCGGAATCTGAAGACTCCATTATAATAAGACCTGCATTTAAAGATAGATCATTCTGGATAGTTCTTTTAAAGAGTAGTAAAAAGGAAAACGTCGCTTTTAAAAAGGCTAATGGAAAGGTAGTTAAAGTAGTTCTTCCAGATCAAAAGTCAAAATTTGACCTTTTAGTTGATAAAAAATAAAAAATAAAAAAAAAATAAAAGGAAAGAAAAGAAAATGAAAGCAAAAATAGAAACACTCAAAGCTCTAATAAAGAATGTAGAAGAAACTAACGACGAAGTTAACAAACACTTCTTAACGTATATAGATGAAATTAAAGATGCTACCCACTTATCTGACATCACGGTAAGTAAAAAAGAACTATTACTATCACTAACTACTGGCATCCCGTTAGACTCAGCAGCATGTTATTTTTGCCATAACTACACCTGTGAAAAGTGCCCATATGCCAGTCATCATATTGCCTGCACTGAACCTGATTCTAACTATGAAAAAATAACCTTCTATAGAAACGCATTTATCATAACCTTATCCACTTACTACAATAAAAGTAAGGAGATACCAGAAGAAGAAGTAACAAAAGAAGTAAAGGACAAGTTACTTAAAAACATTACTGCCAGTAAACAAAGGTATGATAATATGGTTAAATCTTATATAACTACCTTAACAGGCAAAAATTTAACAGTTGAAGCATTAATGCAAGCAAAGAAATTCCTCCTTACTCAATACCTTTTATCCCTTCCTTTAGGAATAAATAACTGCTGTTACTGCTTAACGCATATTTATACTGGCTTCGCAAAAGGAGAAAATTGTGCCAGGTGTAATTATGGTAAAGTATATGGCATCTGCACTAATGAAAATTCAACATACTCTAAAATAACAGAAAGTCAAAAAGAATTACTCAATGTACTGCAAAATTATTATAATGGAGAAAAGTATAAAGAAATAAAAGTATAAACTTAAAAGAAACTAAAAGAAAAGGAGTCAAAGAATGCCAGAAAGACCAAAGAGAGAAAACATAATGCTTGCCTACCCATCAAACCCAGGTAGGATTCAACGCCTTGGTGCAGTATTCGCACTTCAACCTAAATACAAAGGAGAACGTTGCAGAATAGAGTGGTTCCATAATAAACCAGTTGCAATTTCCAGTTACGGAAACGAGTTCAAGTTCATGGAGCACATTACTAACGCAGTAGAACTCTTCAAAGACTTCCCATTCGACGGAGAACTTTACAAACACACCTGGCCACAGGGGAGAATAAACAGTGCAGCTTCCACTACAAGATTAAAGAGAAACCCTGACACCATTTCTTTAAGTTACTATATCTACGACCTCCAACTTCCTTCAATACCCCAAAGTAAAAGACTCCAAGCATTAAAAGCCCTAAAACAACACTTTCCTAAGAATGAAAACTTCTCACTTAAAATTTCCCCATCCTGGGAAGTGACAAAAGATACCTGGCTTCCTCATGCAGCTAACCTTATAGAAAACAATTACGAAGGCGCAATTTTTCGAGGTTTAAAAGGCCTCTACACTAACAAAAGAAGTACTTCACTTTTAAAATTCAAGCCCACTGAAATTGACACCTATAGAATTACAAAAGTAATAGAGGCAATTTCCACAATTGGAGAAAGAAAAGGAATAGTCGGTTCTTTTCTTGTAAAAGCAGAGGACGAGGATATTTCCTTTAAAGTAGGCGCAGGAAAGCTAACGCACAAGGAGAGGAAAAAGATCTGGGAAAATAAAGACTCTGTAATAGTAAAGTACTTAGAAGTTAAACAAGAACTTACAAGAACAGAGAAAGGTATTCCTGAATGCGCAACAGCAATTAGGGTAATTTAATTTAAACATATTTAAAGAATAAAAAGTAAAAGAAAGGAAAAAGAAAGATGAAGATAATAAAAGTAACTGACACCAATAAAGATATCAAAAAAGGTACTCTAATAGCGGAGAGTCTAACAGTTGAAAATGCAATAGAGATAGCAGTACTTTTAAATAACAAACACTGCAAAGGTGAAGAAAATTACCGTATAGTAGCCGATACAGAGTAAAAGTAAAAGTAAAATTAAATTAAACTAAAAGAAAAGGGGAAAATAAATGGAGACACCAGCTTCCAAATTCGCGAGAGAAAGAAATTTTAGAAAATTCCAGTTAACTGGAATGAAGAAACAACTATTCAAGGCATCTCAAGACAATTCAACTGTTACAGAAAAGGAATCAGAGACATTAATAATTATAACAAAATTAATGCAGAGTATGTTGAATAACTGGGAAGATAGCACTAAAGAATTGAAGTAAAAAAAAAAAGGAAAAAGAAAATGAAGATAAATCCAAATGATATAGTAAAAAGCCATAGACTATACAAAATCCTCGCCCTTACAGATGATAAAATATTCGATTTCATCCCTGCTCTTACCTTAGCCTGCGACATGCCAGTCATACCTTCCTGGGCAGAATATTTCATCAAGTACAACGTCCCATTTGTTATAACTGCAAACTCCGAAGGTTGTACACTCTGGAAAGAACTCCTGGAGCCACCAATGAAAAATAATGGCAAAAAATTTAAAAAATAAATTGACATTCACATGGTTTCAATATAACATGAAATCATAATTTAAAAGGGCGGATAAAACAAACGGCCAAACAAAAGGATGGAAACATGTCAAAAGGAGGAGGAAAACATGTACAGTGTTTTTTATCACACAGTTTAGCAAAAAGGTTAAAACACTTAGTAATCGATAGTAAGCAGACACAGCAAATGTTGCTAACGTCTGCAATTGAAGACTTTATAAACAAAGAAGAGAAAGTAGAAAAAAAGGAGTAAGAAAATGGCCAGAGCAAGAAGACTTAAAAAAGATGCATCGGTACCTGGAATCCTGACAATTGAAATCATCAATGGAGAAACTTTAACATTCAACTCAAAAGATCTTCCTGAAAATATCCAGGAACTTCTCCCTTCAGTTGCCCTATCCCATAAACTGGGCGATTCTGTTGCAGGCATTGAAGACCCACAGGTAATCAAAGCATCGCTTGAAAAACTGTGGAATGGTATGGTAGACGGAACATGGACAGTTAGAAAACCTGGAACTCCAAAGGTCGAGATAAGTGCGATCAAGGATAACCTGTCCAACCTTAGCGATGCAGAGCAAGAAGCAGCAAAAACACTACTCGCTTCTCTTGGCATTGCAGTTTAAAGGCAACAATTAATAAAGTGATAAAACTGGCTGCTTTACTTCGCTAAAAGCAATAGTAAAGCAGCCAACCTTATTATTTTCATTAAGTGAAAATGAAGAAGAAAAAAGAAAAGGAAAGAAAAAATGAAACTAAACATTCAAAAACCATTAAATGCTAATCCTTCCACCAGTAAATTTATAACCTACTTCTTAAACAGATTAACTCAAAATTTTTACACTGACCTAACAGCACCTATTCCACCAACAGGCAAAAGAGGTAAGTTCTTAAAAAATAGAAGAAAAGAATTAACCATTTCAAGGAGAAGAAAAAATAAACAAAGATAAAAAAAAACTTAAATAAAAAGAAAAGGAAAAAGAAATGGAATCACTAATAACAACAAAACCACTATCCTTAGATAATTCAAAAAGAAGCACCTTCATTGCCTGCCCAAAGAAATACTATTACGAATACGTTGCAAATCTTCAAAAAGAAACAGGTAGCACAGCATTACGCTATGGCACTTGTTTCCATGCAGGTCTTGAAGCCTACTACGAGCATGTCAGGGTAAATGGCTGGACAAAAGACGGGGAAGCTTTAAAAGCAGCCATTCTCCATGCAAAGGAAGTCTGGGAAGAAGAGACAGCACTTTTCTCTTCCTTCTACGAAGACTATAGAACACTTCCAAACTTAGTCCTTGCCCTTACTACTTATTTCAACCATTTCTCTGCTGATGAAGGATTCCTTGAAGTAATTTCACCTGAAAAAGCATTCAAGATTCTAATCACAGATACAGACAATTTTTCTTTCTACTTCACAGGAAAGATTGATTTAAAGATAAGGCTAAACGGCGCAGTCTGGGGAAATGAATTCAAAACCTCTGGCCTTTCACTAAAACAGCAAACTGCAAGAATCCAGAAAAGCCCACAGATAATAGGCTATTCTTACGCAATAAGAGAAACTTCTTCTGCTCAAGAAGCACCAGAAGGTTTCCTCACAACACTGCACCAAATTACAAGTAGAAGAAAAAAAGACGGAGAGTACGGAAAGTTAACAATTGATTTCACTCGCCCACCACAGGCCTTCTCCCACCAAGACATATGCCACTGGAGAAAATCAATCCTCCATACTGCAAAATCCTTATCAAGTGCAATTAAAGATAACTTCTTTCCAAAGTATTTCGATTCCTGCTACCAATACGGTAGGTGTAAATTCATGGATCTCTGCGAACAGAACACTTCCCCAGGAGAAGAAATCACTTACGGTTACCAGGAACGAATTCCCTGGGACGTTTTAAAAACTGTAAAGGAAGGTGCAATAATAGAGGTAGAAGAAAAAGGAGATTACAATGATATTGCCTAATAAAAAGCCAGTAATGGTAACAAAAAATGCTAAAGAAGTAAAAGTCTTAGACGAGCATATCAAAATCCTTGTAGTTGGAGACTTCGGCAGTGGAAAAAGTTCATTCTTCTCCACCTTTCCAACACCTGGTTACGTCTTCGACTTAGACCAACATATTGAAGGTTATCAGGGAAAGGACTTTGAGTATAGTCAATTTCCATTCAGCCCTGCCGGTTGGGTAGCCTTTGAAAAAGAATTTAAAGAGGTTGAAAAAGCTGTAAAAGAAGAAAAATATAAAACTGTAATACTTGACAGCACCACAGCACTTACAGATCTTGCTATGGAAAGGGCATTACAACTTGACCCTAAAAGAGAGCACAATGGGCCAGTATGGAACGTCCACTATCAAATTGTTAAAAACTTAGTTGCGCCTAAACTGCGAAGATTTCTAACTCTTCCTTGCAATGTCTTAATCTCAGCGCACCTTAAAATAACAACTGATTCTAAAACTGGAGCTATTCTTAAAATAGACCCTCTTTTAACTGGTGATCTTAGTGAAAAGATTCCTGGCTATTTCAAAGAAGTCTATTATAGCAAAGCTAACACAGTCCAGGGAAAGACAAAGTTCACTCTACAAACAGTAACAAAGGGATTTTTCAAAGCAAGGAGTTTAATCTCAGGAGTAGAAAGAAAGCTTCCTGACTTCATCTCTAATACTTACGATGATTTCACCAAGGCGATAAAAAGCGGAGGTGTTATCTGAATAAGTGAAAAGTCAAAATTTGACCATTTAACTGAAAAAGAAAAAGGGAGGTTAGCAGGGAGAGCTAAAAAGGAAAGAGCCTTTTTAGTACAGTAAATAGAAAACTTGAAAGGTAGGTGGTGCTTATGCACTGGGGAAAGTAAAGTAAAGTAAAGTGAGTAAAATAACTAAACAAAAGAAGGAAAATGAAAATGAGAAAATATGGTTTTAAAATAGGCACGGTCGGAGTAGAATTCCCGACAATAGAAAGTAGACAAAAGGCTATAATCGCCTTTACAAGTAGCTCTACAGTTAACATCTTTAATAAAGGGGTAAAATACCGAGATGGTACCAACTCCTTTAGTGTCTACGATAGAGATACTGAATTCGTAATGGTTACCTGTGAAGAATGTGAAGGAGAGTTCAGCAGCGATACTGCTCCAAAGCAGCCTTATGAATACAGACCAATCTATGCAAACGACTACGAAGAAAAGACAGGGCATATTTGCGCAGCTTGCCTTGCAGCAATAAATAAAGAGAGAGAAATTTTTATTGCTAAAGCGATACTTTCTAAAGAAGAAAATAAAATAAAATAAAATAAAAGGAAACTAAAAATGACTGAAGAAAATAACGAAATAGTAGACTTTGACCTTGAAGATGAATACAAACCAACACCACTTGCCCCTAAAGCAACTTACCTTGGCAGTGTAACTGCAGTTGCCTTTGAAGGCGTAATGCTTTCATTCTCCATTACTCTTAATGACAATGATGGAGTCCTTTCAGATGGTGTCACTACTGTAAACGGCCTGGTAAATCGTTACAAAGTATGGTTCCCGAAACCTGGTGACGAAACTGCCTTAATAAAAAGCGGTATTATGACAAAAAGGCAGTGGAAAATTAATAACGCTAAAAAAGTTGCAGACTCCCTTGGTATTAACTTAAATTCCAGAACAACAATCATGGAAGCCATTGATGACGGAGAGTGGATAGGAATTCCTGTCCTTGCAAAGATGGATATTAAAGAATACCTTGGCGAAATTAGCAATGAAATAGTATCATTAATTAGACGAGAAGATGATTAAATATTAAGAAGTAAAAAAAAAGCACCTTGTAGGAATAAATAAAAAACTACAAGGTGCAATTTACTCACTAAAAAAAAAAAAAAGAAGAGGAAAAAGAAAAGAAAATGCTAACAGACTTACTAACAAATTTTCATACTCTAACACCAGAGACACAAATTACTTTCTTCTTCCCATACTATGAAAGACGTAACATTGACTTAGTTACACCAAAAGAAGTAAAGAAAGTAAGGGCTAAAAGTACCGCAGTAAAAGGTAAAAAGCCTAAATTAATAAAAGTTTCACTTGAACAATTAACACAGCTTAAGAAATTAGGCTTAGTGAAGTAAAGGAAGTAAAAAGAAGAAAAGGAAAAAGAAATGAAAATAAAAACACAAGTAATAGTAACAGGAACACGAGCATATGGCCCAGTTACTAAAGACAGCGACATTGATATAGCGTTAATACAAGATGAAGCTACAGCCTTACGTAGATTTTTAATAAAAAAAGACATCCCTACTTACAAAACCAAGGTACAGCAACTCAATAACTACCCAGGCTATTATTTCAACCTTTACAATATAAAAATTAATATCATTTATGTAGATGACAAGAAAGAATTTAATATCTGGAAAAAAGTGACTGAAAAACTTCAGGCATTAGAGCCGATATTCTCAAAAGAAGAGAGAGTCAAAACATTTCAAAGATTTAAAATGGTAGAGGAAATTAAATGCAAGTAATACAAAAAGACCCAAATAAAATAATAGTAAAAGAAGGCTTACCAAGGTACCGCAAAGACCTTGGTGCCCTTCACTCACTTGCTGAAAGCATAGCCAGAATTGGCCAAATACAACCAATTGTAATTACAAGAGACCAAGAACTCGTAGCAGGTGGAAGAAGACTCGCTGCCTGTACAGACTTAAAGATAAAAATAAACTGCATCTACAAAGATGACCTCTCCGATATTGACTTAAGAATTTTAGAGATAGAAGAAAACCTCCACAGAAAAGACTTTTCCCCTGGAGAGAAATGCCTTGCAGTAAGAGACCTCCATGCTATGAAACAAGAATCCCTTGGCAAAGCACACAGTGGCCAATTAGGAGGGTGGACTCTTGAGGATACTGCAAAGCTCCTTGGCTGTTCCAAAGGCTCAATCATAGAGGATATAAAAAGCGCTAACATGATTGATAAATTTCCTGACCTTATAAAAGTAAAGAAAAAAGGAGATATTAAAAAGGCAGCCAGAGGATTAGAAAAATTAGCAAGTGCAATCTCTGGCCTTGCTTCTTTAAAGGAGATAAAAGAAACTGACTTAATTCAATATCATTTCACAGATTCAATTACTTTCATGCCTACACTTAAAGATAACTCCATTGACATCCTCTTAACTGACCCACTCTACGGCATTGAGCATGAAACACTACGAATAGGAGACACTCCAAGACTTACCTTCGACGATGAAACAGACAAAGCTCTTGATGTTTACAACTTTTTAGCCATTGAAAGCTTTCGCTTCACTAATGACACTGCTCATGGCTTTATCTTCCTTGCCCCAGAACATTTCACAACGATACAAAAGATGTTCCATAGAGCAGGGTGGCAAGCTTATATCAAACCAATAATCTGGATTAAACCAAACTGCGGTCAATGCAACATAGCGTCACAGTGGCCGGCTTCCAGTTACGAAATGATTCTCTACGTTAAGAAGGAAAAAGCAAGGATAGTAAAAGAAGGCCAACCTGACCACATCATCATGAGTTCAATAGTATCAACTGCAAAAGATCACATTTATGAAAAACCTGTGCCATTACTACTAAACCTTCTTGATAGAATTTCCATCCCTGGAGGTACACTTTTCGACCCCTTCGCAGGAAGCTGTTCTGCACTAATAGCAGGAAGGGAAAAACAACTAACTACCATAGGCTGCGACAATTCAAAAGAAGCCTTTGCAATTGGTACAGCTAAATTAAAAGAGTACAAAGAAAGAAAGGAGGAAGAAAAAAGATGCCATTTAAAACAGGAGAAAGAATAATAGTAAGTACTTACCCAGACTTTAGCAATCCATGCATACGCACATTTTTAAGAAAAGCATGGAACCAAAATGGCTATATCTGCGAAGCCAGTCCAGAAACAACAAACCATAACTACATAGAAAAGCTACAGTGGAGAAATTTTCCTACTGTTGAAATCTGGAGATACGCAAAGAAATTACCCACTACTACTAATGTAAAATTCAAAACAGGAGAAAAGATAATAGTCAGCTATTGCAAAGACTTTAACCCAGGATACACACGTATTTTTCTGGAGGAAAAACATGGCCTTATCCCACAGTACACCTGCGTAAGGGGAAACAATGAAAAAGATTTCTATAATACCAGGCCTTTCGGCAAAACAACTTGGGACTATGCAAAGAAAATTAAACCTAAGTTTAAAATTGACACTAAACTCTTAGTTACAGATGACAACTGCCCAAAACCAGTCCGTGCGTACTTTGCAGGCTGGGCAGCAGATGACAGAGTATTTACATTTCCAGCTGGTAGAACTTCCTGGTCAGCACTTCCGTATGATCAAGAAGCTTATGAAATCTGGAGCATGTATGAAGAAGTAGAATAAAAATAACTAAGGAAAAAGGAAAAGAAAATGCAAAACCAGAACCAACAGTTAAACATAAATGTAAATGACCTTAATGAAATAGTCTGCAAAGACTGCAGAGGAACTGAATTTATTCAAATTGTTAACTTAAAACATGCCAGTGCACTGGTAAGCCCAACTGGAAAAGACCATACATTCATAGTTCCAATTGGTTTTAAATGCACAAACTGCAACTGTCAGGAACAAGAAATAAAGAAAGAAGAGTTACTTAACTAAAGAAAAAGAAAAAGAAAGAAAAGAAAAGGAAAAGTAATGATTGTTAATGCTATAGGAACTCCAGGGGCTACTATTATGTTAATAGGTGAAGCTCCTGGAGAGCAAGAAAACAGGACAGGGAAACCTTTTCACCCAGGTACGCCAACTGGTAACACGTTAGATAAAATACTAAACAGCGCAGGGATATCTCGCCATGACTGCATCATTACTAACGTAGCAAAAGAAAAGCCTCCAGGAAATAAGATAGCTTTTTACTTTCAAGACAGCAAATGCACAATTCCTAAAGATATCTTACTCCAGGACATTGAAAAACTTAAACAGGAAATAATTAAATACAAGCCTAACATAGTAATACCTCTTGGTAAAATAGCCACAAATATCCTTACAGGTAATAATAACATAGCTGCAGCAAGAGGTTACATTTGCGAAAGTACTCTTCTCCCTAATTTAAAAGTCCTCCCTACTTACCACCCACAGCAAGTAAACTATGAGTGGAAACTATTCTTCACTGCAGTATTAGACATAAGAAAGGCTATTAAGAACTCCGAAAGCCCTGACATGCCTAAAGATAAAAGGGTATTAACTACAAATATGTCAAAGCTTGAATACATCTCTTATTTAAAATACCTCCTATACGAGCATAGCGGGCCAATAGCAGTAGATATTGAAACACTGCAACCTGGCAGCCACATTGACATAATGGGAATTGCAGATAGTGCCACTCATGGTGTAGCATTTGAGCTTATAAAAGGTAGAAAACCTATTTACTCTAAGCAAAAAGAACTTGAAATTTGGCAACACCTTGCATTAGTTCTAGAAAATAAAGAATTAATCATGCAAAATGGCAGTTACGACACTACTGTTCTTTATCTCCACCATGGTATTCACTGCCCTAAATTCTACTACGACACTATGGTAGCTGCCCATGTCTGTTGGCCTGAGAATCCAAGAAGTCTTGCTTACCTTGCAAGCATTTGCCTAAATGTTCCTGCATGGAAACATACCAGTCAATCAGAATCTCTACTCTACAATGCAGGTGACACTACTAACACCTTCGGAGTCTGGAATGTCCTAAGAAAGGAATTAGTAAAGCAAGACGTCATGTCAGTTTTCAACCATGAAATGTCACAGGTAGAGCCAAGTGTAATGCTACAAATACAAGGACTATTCGTTAATAAAGAAAAGCAGAAAACATTACTTAAAGACATCGAAACTGAACTTACTTCTATCCAAGAAACTCTTACGGCAAAATTAAATAGAGAGGTAATATTCAAAGCTGATAAAAAGAAAAAGGATGCTTTAAATATTAACAGTCCGACTCAGCTCGCTGAACTTCTCTACATTGATTTAAAAATTCCGCCACAATATAAGAGAAGAAAAAGAGCTTCAGAAGTAAGGAAAGTAACTACAAATGAAGAAGCACTTTCAAAACTTGCTCGCACTATTAATGACCCAATTTTTACTGACATTATAAAAGTAAAGAAGCTTTCTAAGTTAAAATCCTTCATAGACATTACCCTTTCCCCTGCAGATAGCGTTCATACTTCCTACAATGTAACTGGCGCAACTATGGTAAGGGAGAGTAAAGGCTTTGTCCGTGATGAAGAAGATTCCTTTAAAAGCTTTGGAAGGTGGAGCAGTAGTAAATCAATAATTCTCCCCTTCGGCAGTGGAAACCTTCAGAACATCCCATCAAGGGCAAGAACTATGTACACTGCACCTGACGGCTATGAATTCTTACAAGCTGATTACATGCAAGCAGAGGCAGTAGTAGTAGCATATGAAATTAATGACTACAAAAGCATTGCACTATTTGAAGAAAGCTTCGGCCTTTCAAAAGAAGAGAGACAGAAAAGAGAATTAGACATCCACAAGCTAACAGCCAGTACTATGTTTGGGATACCAATTGCTGAAGTTACCAAAGAGCTAAGAATGAAAGGAAAGATAGTAAAGCATAGTACTAATTATAATGCTGGCCCAGGAGTAATAGCTCATCAACTACAGATACCAATGAAAGAGGCTAAAGTTCTTCTCTCTCAAGCCAGTAATGCCACTCCGCAATTAGGACTCTGGCATAAACGAATACAGCAACACCTTCAAAAAGAAAGATCATTAACTAATCTCTTTGGAAGAAAGCATAGATTCTTAGGCAGGTATAATGACAGCTTATTAAGAAGCGCTTACGCTTTTATTCCTCAATCTACAGTAGGTGATCTTTTAAACATGGCACTGGTAAGATTCTATAACATGTACGGAAAGCAGAGAAGAATCAGACTTCAACTTCACGATGCTATTTATACATTCTCTCCAATAGGTAAAAGGGAAGAGACAATGAAAATGCTAAGAGATGTTATGTTAATTGAAATGAAAAGCTCCAATGGCGTTAAGTACACCATAGACGTTGACTTCAGTGCTGGCCCAAGCTGGGGAGAAATGAAGGAAGTGTAAAGGGGAGTTAAAATGTCAAAATTTGACCTTTCAGCTTAATAAAAGGAAGTAAACAGTGAAAAGAAAACTAATATTATGGCATCCTGAATCACCTGGAGAAAAGATAATTGTCTACAGAGGTTTTTTAAAAAGGTTATTCTACCCAAGTGCTTTTGCAACTTTAACTGAAACATTAAAGGAAATAACCAATGACAAGAGAGTTAGATAACTGGCTTACAGGCTACATGGAATATACTGAGCAGACTGAAAGTGCTAAGATATTTCATACCTGGACAGGACTTTCTATGCTATCATCAGCACTTAGAAAAAAAGTCTGGTTTAACTTTGGCCGATTCAAGGTTTACTGCAACATGTACGTAGTCTTAGTTGCAGAGCCTGGAACGACAAGAAAAACACAAGCAATATCCTACGGAACAAGGATATTAAATGAAGTATCTTCAATCATCACTTCTGCAGATGTCATTACAAGGGAAGCACTTCTTGAGGACTTAGAGGAAAGCGCAGATGATGCACAGTTAGAGGATGGTAAAATTTTCAAGCATGCGTCATTGTCAGTAATATCCAGAGAGTTTGAAAGTTTCTTAGGCCAGAAGAAAGAAAACACTAAAATGTTAGTTCTTTTAACTGACCTCTTCGACTGTGAAGAATTACCCTTTAAGTATAGAACTAAAAGAAGTGGCTCCAATGTCGCACCTGCAGTATTCTTTAACATCTTAGGAGCAACAACACCAGAGAGCCTTGCTTCCTGCCTTCCATCTATAGCCATTGGCGGTGGCCTTACATCAAGAACTATTTACGTCTGGGCAGATGACAAAGATCACAAAGTGCCAATTCCTGAAATGTCTCCAGAGATAGAGGCAGTAAAGGTAAAGCTTATAAAAGATCTATCAGCAGTGTCCAGGATAGTCGGAGAGTACAACTTTTCAAAAGATAGTAAAAAAGAATGGATTAATTGGTATAACCAGTATGAAGAACGAGACCCTAAACGTCTATGCACTGACTATGCTTTTCATAGCTGGTATTCCAGAAAGCCACTTTATATAATCAAACTTGCTGTGATTTTAACAGCTGCTATTAGTGACAGTAGAATAGTAGAGTGGGCTGAGTTTAAAAAGGCCATTACCTTAATGGAAGACATAGAAAGATCAATGGGTAAAGCATTCTGTGCAGTTGGTAGAAGTGACATTACTGCTGACGTAGCAGAGGTAAGAACAATCATTGAAAGTTATCATAGTATTTCTGAAAAAATGTTAATGCACCTTGTCTGGAGGAACATAGATAGTGCAAAATTTAACAACGTAATTGATACAGTATTAAAAAGCGGTGTAGCAAGAAGATCATTTACTGGCCCAAAAGGGCAACAAGAAGTTTGGTATCACTGGGAAGATTAAATTTAAAAAGGAAAAAAGGAAAAAGAATCATGCCATTAATAGAAGGTCACAAAGCTGACGACAAAAGGAAAATCGACTGGGATTACACTCCTATGGAAGTCCTCCCTGGAGTCGCACGGGTATTTCAATTAAGTTCTAAAAAGCATAAAGGTAAAAGAACATGGTTTCCTGGGATAAGGTACAGTAAAATATTCTCCGCCATATGGCGGCATCTTTTTGAATGGTACTACTTAGGTCATGATACCGATGAAGAGACGCCAGAACATCCATTATGTTACGTCATTGCCAATTGCATGATGCTTTTATCATACATTGAAAACAAAGATTACGACGATAGACCAAAAAGGAGTAATTATGAAATTAGTAAAACCAAGTACAACAATACTGACAAAAGTAAACCCTACAAAGGTATTACAAAGTATTGAAAAAGCAGGAAGAACATGCTATAAATCAGAAGATAAAATCACTGCTGATTCAGCTGGTGCCTTTGTAAGAAGAATTATAAAGTCAGGGCACCACAGCGTCTTAGAACATGAAAGTATTTCAGTTAAAATAACATGTGACAGGGGAGTTTCTCATGAGCTTGTCCGCCACAGAATTGCAAGCTTTTCTCAAGAGAGCACCAGGTACTGCAGCTACAAAGACGATATAACTTTTATCATTCCTCCTTGGGTAAATATCCCAGAAGGAATTTACACATCTATTAATACTGCTACAGAAGCAATCAATCCAGAAGACAGCATATGGTTCTACTCTATGCAATTTGCAAAGAGTAATTATTTAACACTATTAGCTTCTGGCTGGTCAGCACAACAAGCAAGAAGTGTACTTAATAATAGTTTAAAAACTGAAGTAGTCATGACTTGTAACTTAAGAGAATGGCTATACATTTTTAATCTCAGATGCTCAAAGGCTGCACATCCTCAGATGATTGAAATTATGCTGCCTTTATTAAAGGAACTTTACACTTTACTACCTGCAGTATTCATAGACATATACAATAAATACTTTCCATTATCTAAGTAAGGAGAAAAAAGAAAAGATGCAAACAAGAGTTGAAAGTGCAATTGAAAGTGTTATTAATGTTCTTATTGGCTACAGCATAGCAGTGCTTAGTCAAATTATAATATTCCCATTTTTTAACATTCACATCCAGGTTAGTGAAAATCTTGCAATAGGTGGATACTTTACAGTAATATCCATTATCAGAAGCTACATTGTAAGAAGATTCTTTACAGGTATAAAAAGAAAATTAAAATAAGGAGATAAAAAATGGAGGACTGGGAAATAGAACATATAGTAGATTCTTTAGCAGACATTGCAAGTGCAATTCGTGAGTTGTCCAGTGTTAAAAAAGATAACACTAACACTATTGTGGAATCAGATAATAGTATAGATAAAGTTCACCAACTTAGAGATGGTATTCTTCATCAGTTAGAAGCAAAAACAAGTTGGGGAAGATTGCAGTTAATAGAAATAATAACAAACCTTGTAGATAATATAGAAGAAGAGGAGGAGTAAATGGACATTTTAAAAAGGCTAAAGGAAAAGCAAAAAGGTTATGAATACGCTGCCGGTTTTCTTTCCCAAGAAGGGCATGTAGAAATGCTTGAATTAGACATTGAACAATCTAAAGATTTTGGTACTTTCGATTATTTCGATGAAGGTGTTCAAGAGGCTATAACAGAGTATAAATTTGGCTAACGAAAAAGAAGAGGGAGATTAAATTTCCTCCCTCTCCTCTCTTTTAAAATAAAAGGTATTAATAACTACCATGGCTAAGAGACTTAGTTGGCACAGCAAACAGATACTTCAAAGGACTATCATTGTAGATATCTGGAATGTCATTGTCACTAAGTCTTGCAGCTTTATTAATAATACTCGGCATGTAATTAGTACTACCTAAGTAAGCTTGTAAAAAGCTTGGAATAAAGAAGTCGTACTCTTCACTATTATTATAAGCCATTTTCCTATCCTGCATAGTCTTAAAGAATGCCTTTACTCCAGGATTAAGAGCCACTGAAGGTTCAGCACCATGAAAACCAAGAAAAGGTAAATGCATAGTATGAGGACTAAGGTCAAGATCAAATACTTTAGCCCCACCATAAATCATTCCTCCAACTATTAAAGACTCTCGCATAAACTGCTTACTTGCAGAAGTACCAAAGAAATCTTTTTCAGTCTTCATAGCATCATAAATCAATCCCCTTTTAAAACTTGTTTCACCTTCAATAACTGAATCCTTTAACACCTTTAAATCCTTTAACAAGCCAACAAGCCCTTCTTCTTTATAAATCTTTTTACCTTCCCTTGTAGCTAAAGACAATGCCTTTCCAGCTTTAATTGCAGTTGTAACTCTTCTATCAAGTACTTTAAAAGGAGTCTGTTGAAATAACATCATAGCTCTAATCTTAGGATCTCTCATCCATCTTGGATTAAGAGACTGGCCCATGAAGTTATTCTTTAAAGAAGTGCTATAAAAGCCATAAGCAGCTTGCTGTGCAGTCATTCCTTTCTTAGCTGCCATGTCAAGAGAGGCTAAAAATGTATGAGTTCTATCAACATATTCTACCATTCTAATAGGGACAGAGCCATAGTAATTCCAACTCTCCATTAACTTATCCCATTTCCTCATAGTAACTTTATCTATCCCTGCACCTACTTCTAAATCAGCAAGGTTATTCATCATCCTTCCTTGATGTGTCATACTTACTGACATATTTTCCAGAAGGTTACCAACTTCCTTCCCTGAAGGATTCCTTCCTATTAACTTACTTAACCCTTCACTACTACCAATCTTACCTCTTATAGCAGTTTTAATAGCTGGCGCTACATGCTTACTATAATTACCAATTCCCATACTTGCAGCTTGGCCTATCAACTTAAAGGCATGTTTAAATCCTGGACTTGGGATAAAAGCAAGGAGCCTTGCAACTTCAAAGGAAGAATATTTATTAGCTAATTTATTTCCCCAGCTATCAGCAAATGGCTTAGTTGCATCTTCAATCCCACGCCAGAATTTTGAAAGGTCATCTGAATTCTGCACAATACCATTAAGTTTATTCCTATGATTCCACCAGGTATTTCTATCAGCCTTTCCATTCTCTAATTTCCTACCCTTTCCCCAGAAACTTTTCCACTGCAATCTCCTCTCAGTGTCAGGAACATACTTAGAAGTGTTATAAAGGATATCTGGAACTGATTGTCTACTAAACTGTGCTCTTCTAAAGAATTTAGAGAATGGTGCTGCAGAGCCAGCTTGTAAAGTATTAGCTTCTTTCAAAGGCTCCTTCCATGCAGGATGAAAAGCATGATGGACGAATGGCCTTTCAGTAATAACCCTTCCACCTACTTCCTTTATACTAACTGCATAACTATCATAAAAGTTTCTAAACTCTTTCACAGCAGCCTTTTCTTCAAAGGTTAACATTTCTTTTAACCAAGGTCTATGTTTAAAGTCAGGAGTGTCTTCTACTGCAAAGGAAATCCTAGAAGTAGCATACTTCTTAGCAAGATCTTGCTCCATAACAGTAGCTTCTTTAACATATTCTTTATACTTAGGAGAAAGAGAATTAACTACTCTTTTATTAGTTATAATATCTTCCTCTAAAATTCTAAGTGCTCTTTCTTTTCCTGCTGTATTTTTACCCTTCGCCTTTTGAAGAAGTTTAAAAAGTCTGTTATAACTTTTATCAAGCTGTTCCTCTTTAAACTTAGCCATGCCGTACTCCACCACACTGGCACTATGCTTTTTAGCCAAGCCTTCAGTAGCTGCAACTATTTCTTTACTGGTCTGAATGCCACCAGTACCAAGACCAGGCACTTTCTTAGCAATGTTATCAACTACCTTCAAAGCATTAGAGACATTAAAGTCAGTTGCTGTCTGCCCATGAGCTACTTCAATCAAGGGATTAGCACCTTTTTTATAAAGGAATTCTCCCTTAGACCCAGGAGTTAATGCATTAAAAATCACTCCAGGAATCTTACCTCTTCCAAGAGGAGTAACAGACCTATCAACACTACCATGAAGTCCTGCGGCAAGATTAGCTACATCAAGAGCAGAATGACTCATCCTAGTCCCTGCAGTTAAAGAAGTCTCATCAATTACAGTCTTAGCACCTAAGCCACTCTTTGCAAACTGACTAAGTAACTTTACCTTTCCTTCTTTAGTACTACCAGCCATTGCTTCTTGAACTGCACTAACAGCAGGCTTTGACATCTTAACACCTGTCTTAGCAAGGGTATCTGCAATGCCAGCTTCAGCTTCGTCAGGAGAAAAAAGAGAGGCAACGGAAGCAAGACCTAATGTAGGAACAGCTATTTTCTTTAGCAAGTTTTTAATCCCTGTTATTCTTTCTTTTTCAGCAAGGCCAGTATTAACAGCTACTTTTTCAATCTCCTTACTAACAGTTTCTACTTTCTCCTTTCCATTTCCAACTCTAAAGACATTACCTCTATCCACTTTAGCAGTCTTATCAGTTAAACTTTTAACAAGGTTATTCTTAACTGTTACTTTCTCCTTAACCATTCCAGGAAGTGTAGAAGCAAAGTTCTTAAAAGCTTTAACATTTTCAATCTCTACAGCCTTTTTAGTCGCTGCTACTATACCAATAGTCTGACTTTCTCTAAGGGCATAGTCAGTTGCTTCTGGAGAAAGATTTCTAAATGCACTTGCAGGGGAAATTTTCTTTTCCTTAACTACAGAAGATGTTTTAGCTGTAGAAAATAACTTTCTTACTTTTAAAAGTCTTTCACTTTCTTTCATCTTAGGAAAAACCGCAGCAACAATACTTTCCTGCTCCCCTTCAGTAAAGGCATTTACTTTTGCAGTCCCTGCAACTCTTGCCTCCGCTCTTGTCTTTGCCTGATTTAATGAAAACTTCTCCCCCTTTACAGCCTCTCTTGCTACAGTAGCAGGCGCTGCGAGTCTTTGCTTTTCTGCTGAAGTTTTAGGAAGTAACTTTTTAACCCCTTGCAACCTTTCTCTCTCTGCACTTCCGCCTACAATCTCTGCAGCTTTAACAGTATTAAAAAGATCACCTTTAATAACTTTAGCCTTCTCCCCTACAGTGCTATTAAACTTAGCAAGAGCATTAGCTTCTCTCCTCTGTGCAAAGCCTAAGTTAATAGCATCCTTTGCTTCACCACCACTCTTCTTAAAGAAATTTAACGCTGCCCGTGAAAGAGCTCCTTTCTCTGTAGCTTTAGTTAAACTCTTAGTAAAGGCAGTCTTTGCAAACTTTCCTGCAACACCACCACCTGCAATACCACCTGCTAATTCAACAGCAGTTTTTTCCCACGTCCCTTCTCTTGCCTTACCCCAGTCACTTTTATCAATAACATTCTGAACAAGTTCAAAACCCGCAAAGGAAGGTACTGCTAACAATGCTGCCCCTGCAACTTTAGCATAAGGATTAGGAGTTGCTAACAATGTCCTCCCTGCAAATTTCTGCACTCCAACCTTAGCCAATGTATTTAAAACTTTCTGCCCTATTGCCTTTTTAATCCCAATGCCTGCAGCAGATGTAACAGCTCCAATGGCACCACTTAAAAGAGGATTAGTATAATGACTTTCTACCTCCTTACCTAAAACACTCTCTTTATACTCCGCATAACCAGGCAAAGCCTTAACATCTTTATCCTCACCAAAAGCACCGAAGAAGTTAGTAACTCCAGTATCAGCAGATAACTTAGCTTTATGAGCTCTTTCTAAAATACTCCCACCTTTTCTTGGAGCTTCTAAAAGCCTAGTCCCAATATTATAAAGCATTTCTTTAGGAGTAACATTCTTTAATTTTCCTGTCCTATCACTTAACGCTTGTGTAAACATTTTATCAACTTCAGCAGCATAACCTGAAGTAGCAGTACCTTTAGCTGCATCTTCAATAGCTTCAATCCTGGTATTAAACCTTTTAACCTTTGGAACTTTAGTGCCCTGTTGAAACTGACTGGTAAAGCTTGCTACTAATGTCTGCCTTTTCTTAGCATCTGCAAGAAGGTTAACTTTCTTTTCTCTATTAACACTTTCAGCCTTAGCCCTTCCTGCTTGTTCTCTTCTTAACTGCTCAATTAATCTGCCCATAATTTACCTCTACTGTAAGTTGTTAGGAAAAAGTGAAAAGCGCTTTTTAAAATCTTCCCGCCTCTTTTTACTTCCCTCAGCAAGCATAGTCTTCAATGTCGCTGCAATACCAGATACATACTTAGTCTTTCCAGTCTTAGTTGTTAATGGACTGGCTAATGATAAAGCTGTTGCTTTCTTTTCTTCCGGCATTGCTTCAGCACTTGCAGGTAATGCGCTTGCTCTTTTTTCACTATCTTCAATAAATTGCTCCTCTGCAAGTCTTCTCTTCTCTTTATTTAATACTAACCCTGCAGCTTCTCCCTCTGCTTTAAGCCCTGGCATTTGAGCCAAATCCATAGGAGAGGCAGTGCCCTTTAATGCTGCTGCACTTCTACTCCTTTCCTTTGTAAGAGCAAGATTTCCAGCGGACACTTCTCTTTGCTGTGCCATATTACTAACATTTTTCCTTCTTTGCAGCTCAATATCATCCTCTGCTTTTGCGGATTCCAGTGCAAAGTCGTGCGCTCTTTTAAGTTCATCTTGCCTATCCTTTCTCTTCCTGGTAAAATCCCGTGCTTTTTTATATTCCCTTGTTAAAGAGCCAGTCATTTTAGCCATTCTACTTCTCCTTTATCTATTCATCATTAGTCATAAGAAAGTTTATCTTCGCAACTAAGTCTGTCTTTAAAAATCTATGCTTTTCTTCTACCCAGTATAAAGGCTCGTAATTTAAAAGCATTGTTTCTAACTTCGTTAATAATTCTATATCATCTACCAGTTCACAATCATCTAAACTAAAAGTATTAAGGTCTGAAATGTTCTCTTGTTTATAAAACCTTAAATAAACTACAGGTTCTGATTCTGTCTTTACTACTGTAATAGGAGCATCTGGTAGTATTGGTAAACTACCCGCACCTGACTGAGATTCTAAAAGATCTTTACAAACGCTGAAGTATAAAAAGTATGCAGTATCTGTAAACACAGAACTAAAAAGGATAGACCCACCATGAACAAGAAGATTCTTTTCTTCTGTACTTTCAAAAAAACTATAAGTACCAGAAAACTCAGGTGACATAGTTGCTGTTCTATCACTCTGGCTAATGATACATTTAGTATAGGTGTAAAAAGGCTTTGAGTCTTTATCAAGATACACATCTTCTATATCCCTTCTACCATCTGTATGCGTACTGCTATCAATACCATCATCAGCGTATGAACTAAAGCTATTAAGTACATTTGAAATACTTTTAAAAATTAAAGGTTTTCCATTAGAGTAAGTAAAATCATCATAGTTAATAGAACTATTAAGATTCTTAGCAACTAAGCAGTAAATAGTAGGATGGAGAGATATAAAACTGCTACTACTTTCTGTAATAGTATAATCAATTACAGTGCCTATATAATCCCCATCAACTACGTAGTCATAATCACTTTCAGCAGTATAAGAAACACTATCTTCATTAGTTAAAGGGGCAGTAAAACCAGGCCTTGTTGCAGTAGTGTCCCTGTGAAAGTAATCTAATACATACTCAGAAGGTGTAGATCTATACATAGCATAAAAGTCCATTAACTGAATATTATACCCAATAACCTGAACAGGAGAAGAATTAAAATCTACATTAGGTTCAACAACTCTATCCATGTCAAGGATATAAGTAGACTCTACATTTCTCTCATGAGGAAGATCTCTTTTAATATCAAGTATTGCAGTAGGGCATCTTGTCATGACACTATAGCTAAAGCCTAAAACAGTGTAGCTTTCACCAGTCTTTAGCAATAACAATGGATAAGCACCTTTGCGCACAGACATAGCTGCAATTCTTTTTCTGTCATCTTGAGTATGTGGTGTCTGACAAAATGCGCAGACGTCAGCAGTTATAACACTACTATCGAATAACTGCACATGTACTTGATTTTCTTCTAAAGGTAAATCACCAATGTAAGGTAAATACGCCTTACCTCCATGTACATCACCTTTCTCTAATTCCTTTTTAGTTACAAGTTTTGAGTAACTGTTATCAGGGCCAGTAAAGGTAAGCGGAGTTACAACATAAGTACCTTCTAATTTCTCAAGTTCTACTCCAGTATTAGTCAAAGCGTTACAAGAATAGCAATTGCCAGAAGAGCCACCACAAGCTTGAGGCTCCTGCAGTGCATTGGCAAACGGATAAGTCCTTTCTTTCCATGTACTTGCAGCAAGGTAATCTCCAACGCAGAAAAGCACTACTTCCTCTCCTTCTTTATACTGCCTTAAGTCTGTAGAACTGCATGTTAAAATCTCTTTCTTCCTTCCTCTACAGACTTCTACAGAGTAAAGAACACCTAAGTATTCATCAATAGCAAAGTGTTTAGCGTTAAAAATATTAACATAGTAATAATGTCTATTAATGTCAGCAGGGTAAAGACCTTCCCTGTCATCAGGTCTGAGGACTGAAATAATTTTTCCCTCTGTGAAGTAGGTACTGCACCAGCAATACCTTTCTTCTATTATTGGCACTGCGTCTTTAGTAACTGGAAGCAGCGGAGGAACATAGATTTCAATAGTATCAAAGCCTAGTACTGAAGAGCAGAGAAAAGAAACACCATCAGCGAATGTAACAACTCTCCTGTTCTGCTGTAGCCCTTGAAATCTCATAGCATTCTTTAAAATTTCAAGGTGTCTTAATGCAGAAAACCTTAACCTATTAGCGTTATACTTATCACCAAGGTATTTAAAAGATACTGGCATAATTTAAAACAAAAGGTCAAAATTTGACTTTATGTCTCCGTGTGTGGATAATAGTGTTGTTCTGATAAGTTGGCAGTATTACTAAGACTATGGTTGTAACTATAACCTGTAGAAACTCCCCTACTAAGGCTATCCCCTAAACTTGCACTGGCACTAACTGATGAAAGAGCACTTGCAGCTAATTGCGCAGAGATATTACTAATTGCTTTCTGCCCCTCTGCAGTTAAATTCATCGCACCAAGATAACCTTGCAAAGTTAATTCAGCTTCCTTTAACGACAACTCTGTCTGATTATTCGCCTGACTAATTTTAGCTTTATACTCTTCTATCTGCCCATCAAGAGTAACAGCAATGGCTTTAGCATCAGCCTCATAACCTGCAACTTTGTAGCTATAAACTTTAGCAATGTTTTCTACAATGCTAAGCTCTGTTGCTACTCTTATTTTATAAGCTTCAATGTCACTCTGGTAAATGGAAACTAAATTCTCATTACTCTTGGTAACAACTTCAGCCTGTGTCTTTGCAATTTCTACCTCTAAAGAACTGGCCTGAAGTTTAGCTACATAAGCATCTACTTTTGTTTTATAAGTAGTTAAAATCACTTCTACTGCAGCCTTAGCAGCCTCTAACAATCTCGCTGCTGTTGCGTTAAAGAGTTCCTTCTCTTGCCCTTCTAATTGAATAGCACTGGAAATAATAAACTGACTATGTTCCTTTGCAAGCCTTGCCTGCTCAATACTGATTTCATAGTTAAGCTGCTGATTGTTTCTATTAATCTCTTTAGTTATTTCTAAAAGTCTCCCAGATAACATCCCCGGAGGAATTTCATAACCTCTTGATTCAAAGTACTCTTCAGTTTCAGCATAAAGTCTTTCATTCTCTAATTCAGTTCTATTCCTTCCCCTTTCCCAAATGGCAGCTTCAACCTCTTCACCAAGGCCAGTGCCGCCATTTTCCACTGCATTTTTAACAGCTTCAATTAATACAGTATTTAAATCACTACTGTATTCACTTTCAGAGTAGTTAAAATTAACATCAGGTTCAACTATATCATATGAAGGAATTGTAATTGTAGGAATAGTTACAGTGCTAAATGTTGGCCTACCTGGAATAGATACAGTAGCAGGGGTAAGTTCTTCATCACTTGGTGCTTCTGGTCGCAGTGATGGTAAATCATTAGTAAGACTCATTTCCTGAAAATCATAGTTAATATCATTTTCAGGAACAGCAATGTTAGCAAAAAGATTAGCTAACGCTTCAAGGTAATATTTCGCAGTGTCTATTGCGTCATCAGCATAAGCTTGCGCACTGGTAAATTTATCTTCAACAAGTTGTCCTGCTTCATTAGCTCCAATACTATAACTTGTATACGGAACATTGTCCACTGAAACAGCCATATTTTTAATCCTCCATTTTTACTTTGATAATATTGTAGATACTGCTGTTAAGCTATCAATACTAAAATCTACACCTTTATTATTTTCCACTCTTACTTTCCAGTACCTACCCTTCTGACTCCTCCTTCCATACATGATACTGCCTCCTTGCTGCTCTGATACAAGGACAGGCTTTAAAGAGTACCTTTCTTCATACCCTTCATCAGTTGTTAAAATTAAAGTAATAGCTCCTTCAGCCTCATACCCAATCTGCATCCTTCTAACTCTTTTAAGGTTAGCTATTCCCCAATCGCTATTAACAAGTTCAGCAAAGGCAGCAATAATAGTGCCATTATCAGAATTTAAATTATCCAGTTCAAAAATCCCATCCTGGTTAAAACCAATAGCAGTATTATTAATTTTAACAAAAGAGTTAAAGTTATAATTAACATACTGACTAATTGCAATGTTCTTTAAGTTAACTGCTAATGTTAAGTAATTCATTTAATACCTTTTATGCCTTAGTATCTCATCAGTGAATCTACCTGCTACTTTACCGTTACTGTAACAAGTAATAGAAGGAATAGTAATATCACATGTTGCAGAACCTGCTATAAAACCTGTTCCAGTTATCTCCAACACAGGCATTGAGATATCCGCAGTACTATCCATCCCAAGAATTGCTGTTGCAGTGCAAGTAAGCATTGGAATAGTTTCTTCTAATACTCCAATAGTTGTAACTGTGCCAGTGCCAGTGCATTCAAGTAAAGGCAAGAAATCAGTACAGCCACCGAGCATACCTACTAACCCAGTAGCATCACAGGTAAGTAATGACAAGGTTGCAGCTCCAGCCCAACCACCATATGCTGAAATTGTCATTACTTCTAACGTAGTATCTAAATTACCTGCTATCGCAAGAGTGATAACTTCGAATTCAGGTATGGTATTCGTTACTGCACTTATTCCGTTGTATATAAAAATAGGTCTAACAATAAAGCCAGCTACTTCCATCGCTGCGGTACTTGCAAAAACATCCCTACCAGTGTCAGGAACACCAAAGCTTAAAAACTGCCCATTGGCGGAGTATACCAATTTCCCCGTTAAAGATAATCCTTCAGTGACAACAGTACCATCTGCAAGTAAAGCAGTATACCCAAATTTTAAATTCGGGCAGATTACTGAAAATGTCACACCAGCAACTTCAACAATATTTTCAAGGTAAAATGATGGGGTATCTGAAACAAAGGTACAAGAGTTTAAAAGTGATACATCACCAAAGTGAAAATATGGAGTATTAATTACAAAAGCACTTTCAGTTAATAATGCTATATCTTTATAACGTTCTCTTCCTGTAAGGAGATTATACGTACCAAAACTGGATAATGTTATCCCTTCAATGTATGTATTCTCTGGGCCAGTAGGAGCAACGCTACTGTTTTTAGCATGATAGTATGTAAAAAATGGTAGCACCTTTACTGTAGAAACTATAGTAAAAGGCAGTCCTTGTGTTAAATCTATGGCATCATAAGTAGTCATATTCTATCACTTCTTAATATAGTACTGGTGAGTAATACTGCAATTCTATACACTGTAAAAGCAGAAAATGTGCATGTGGGAATAACAGTTACGGGTAATGGTGCGCAAGTACAACTTGGATACGCAGTAAAAAAAGGCAGTACTCTACTTCCTGTTGCTATTTCTACTGTATCCGGTGTTAGTACTATTGCATCGTAAATAGCCATTACAGCACCTCTCTATCCTCTTTTATAACAACAGAATCTTCAATGTACCTATACACAGCATCACAGATTCTATAGGTACTTGTACCATCAGGGTTCACGTCCCATGCTTCAACAGTAATGGCAGTAGCAGTATTACTATTAACCTTTCGTACAGCACCAGAAGCCGTACCGTCTACGATTAATATCATTTTATTCTGCCATTCATTTATAGTCCACGTTTTTGTAGTATCTGTAAGTACAGTATTTGTTACAGAAGTAGGAGTACCTTGCTCTGGTTGATTACCAGTTTGAATAGCAAACATATCATTCAGAGTAGCAAGTATACTCATTCTAAATAACCCATTTAAATCTAACCAACCCAAGGCACCTTGCGATGAAAAACTATTTACCTGCACTGGCACTAATCCATACTGCCCTTGTCCAGCATCAGGGTCAAGATAACCAGAAGCAATAGCAGGTGTGCCTACTGCATAGTCAGATGCAATACCATTTTCAGTACCTACATGGTCAAATCTACAGAGTTCTGAAAACGATGTCATTACACTGCTTTGAGAACTTATTAATGCAGGGCATGGGGTAACTCCAATAAATGCTCCAGAAGCATAATTTCTTGGTAAATTAATAACATTAATATGTGTACTGTCTGCAATGGACTGTACAGTTAATTGATCTCTTCCTTCGTTATCTACCCCAACAATTTGAAACTTCTGCCCTTTGTTAAAGCCAGAAGAATCTACCACTGTAAGTGATGCGCCAGCGCCAGATGTTGCCAGTGCGGTAGTTGTTGTAATGGTAGGGTAAAAAAGTTTATCTAAAAAGCCTACACTTAACTGGTTATTACCAGAAAAGCCACCAAAGGCTAGAAAGTCAATATTCCCTACTACGAACATTTTACGGTCAGCTGCCCAAATTACCTGGTCATAACTACCACTAGCATATGCCTGAGTAGCGCCAACATGAGTAGTTGCATTCCAGTATAACCAAAGGGTAAATGTAATTGTGGTGCTAACTCTTACAACTTCTAAGTAAATATACGGATGCCTGCCGGTACTGCCATTTGTTTTATACACACCACTATTAGCATCTAAAGAGTCATGCAATGTCCAGCCAGCTTCAATAATAGCTGCTTGCACATCTGTCCACCAATCATCACTAAGGGCATAAATTTTATGTAACGCTATGTCAGCCACTTTATTTCTCCTTACTTTTAATTACACATTCTGTAAAGTTACAGTAATTCTAACCTTCAAGGTGTCACCAGATGCAACAGGCAAGCCCGCAGTAAATTTTGCAGCCCCGTACATAACTTCTCCACTTGCAGCAGCGTCACCTTTAGTATTATTACTTACTAATGCTGCGCCATAAATTGTAGCTGTTGATATGATGCTAAAAGCTGCAGTGGTACTATTTGCGATACTCCCACTCGCTGCAGCATCATCAATCCAAGTAGGCCGTGTAGCCTCAGAGTACTCAGCACTGGCTTCAGTAAAACCTGGAACAGCATAAGTATCTGTAAGCAATGGGGTATAGTCATCAGTAAAGATACTTATATACCAAGTTGACTTTGCAGTCCCATTACCTAAGCCAGTTTGTAAAATGTAATTAAAACCTTCTGTAGTTGTTACATTATGGCAAGTGCCATTTATAAAGACTTTTCCATCTCGCCATAATTCCCATTCATAAATAGATGTACCTTTTGCAGTGATATTCATAACATCTCCCTTTTTCTTTTTCTCTTTTTTACGCAGGACTACTAATTTCAATATCCCAAGATGTACTTTTGTACACAGAATTTATAATAGCTTCAGTTGAATCAGTTTCTGTAATGTATATTAATGCATTAGTACTTACCTTCCCAAGAACTAAAAACGTTACATTATTAGAAGCTGTGATAGTTATCTCTACCCCTTCACAAGTAATTCTTCTTCCAGATATACTGCCAGTTTTAGGTGCGCTAAAATTAACAGTGCTGATGTTACTTGACCCTACAGAGTAAGTAAGTGCTTCAGCGTAAGTAGTTGGCGCAGAGTGGCAAAGTATCATGATTGTAGCATTTGTTTTAATGTAATTAAGCGCAGTGTCTAAAGCGTCTAAAGATATATATTTCATAGTTTAACTCTTAGGTAACGTTAAAGTGAAAGTATCTATAGTTATAGGTAAGGCGACTTTAACTGCAGTAGCACTAAGAACAAGCTGACTACCAGCGGTAGAAACATTCCCATCGAATCTTACTGTTAAAGTGCTCGCACCAAGAGTATAATCATTAGCGTAGAATCTAAACCAACCTGCAGTTCCTACTGCAAGACCAATACCTGACCACACTTCAGCCGCAGCTTTACTAAGCTCTCCATCAACAGCAGCATCAAATTCTAAACCATTAGTAGCTACGCCTCCAGTAAAATCACCAGAAGCAAGAGTAATAGAAGCAAGCTTTATTCCGGACTCTGCTGCGTCTGCTGTGGATGGTTGGCTACCACTATAGATATCCATTACTCCATTAGCAAGTAATTCCTTTAAAGAATTTCCACTACCATCTCCCATTAACTCAGTTACTAACCCTGTACTTAATCGTAATGCCATTTACTCCCTCCTATGGCTGTAGTGTAACAATGTACTTTCTATTTTTAAAAATCCCTGCGCTAAAATTAGCTGCAGGGTATTTAACCCTATCCTCTGAAAGGTTAATAAACTTTCCCCCTTCAAAGGCTGCAGCAATGCCATTCTCAGTCGCCATCATCACAGCCTTTCCACCTTCTTCAGCTCCTCCAATTTGTGACATCATTACTGGAGTGTCAGACCCTGGGATAACTGGGTAATCAGCAACTACTACCCTTGTAAATTCCTTAGGTGTGCTGCCAGAAAAGAAAAGAATCTCAGCATCAGTACCTAAGTAAAAACCATTTACAACTGGAGAGAACATTCTTATCCTTGAACTTTCAAGAATTACATTCCTTGCAAGGTCAAAGTGATTCCTTGAATTAGCCTCGCTGAAGAAAAGCGCTTCAGCAACTGCAGTATAAATTCTCCCATTGTAAAAGCCTATAAGGTGACCTACTGGAGGATCACTAAAGTTCCTTGTTGTAGGCTCCCCAGTGTAAGAAGTTGCACTCCAGGGGTAAGAAATTCTATCCCTTACATAGCCATTCTCTCTACCATTGCAGTAATAAATTTCCTTACCAACTTTAACATAGCTCATTCTTAATCCAGTAGTAACTGCTCTTATTGCAGTAGTACTGTAATCCTCTTCAAGAACTGTTAAAGCGTCGCCAGTTACACAAAGGGCGTAGTTACCGCAAGAGAAAGCACTGTGGTAATTTCCACTAACCTTTTTCTCAAAACCCTTTCTTCTTGAAATCCTACCAGTGTCATCAATATCAATATTCTTACATGCTGCAAGATCTTGAATACCTGACTCTTTATTAAATTCAATCCTGGCAGGATCAATTTCAGTATTTAAACCTGTAGTCCCTTTAAATAATAGCATAATTAAATATTCCAGACACTTGAAATATGGTGTACTTTCTTAATTGCTATAATACTTTTAAGTTCTGACAAGCCAGAATGTCTATTTTTATGACTAAAGGCTTGCCAGAACTGTGCATTAGTATTTACTTTCTCTCCATCTAAACCATCCTCTATGTCGTTGTAGATAAAGTGTGCAGTACCATGAACGAATAACTTTCTATGTACGCTTTCTGGAATATCAGCAGGAGGAGTGTCGTCATCCCCTGTCAAGGTTTCGGGATTTTGGTAGTAAATTAAGACGAGTGACTCTGCAGATGTAGGAATTTTCTGATACCAGAGAACAGTACCTTCAAGAGCAATCCCCTCAACACTGCCTTCTTCATCAATGTCTGGGGCATAACAGTACATTAAATCCTCCAATGAAGGATGGATAATGATACTATCAGAAATGCAACCTACTAACCTACCAGAAAAGCCACTTGCTAATCCCGTAAGAGTTGCGTAGTTTTGACCAACTACCGTATCAACAGAGTCTATTCCTTTAAGACCTGGAAGGTTAACAGTATCTGCAACATACTTAATAGTATTATTAATGTATCTTGTAATTGCAGCATTTGAATAACTGTCATCTTGAATTAAATTACTCACTTCAGTAACCATTTCGCCGAGATTCATACCAAAATCCTTTACCTTATATTCCAGTTAAAACGTCAAAATTTGACTATCCTACTGAAGGCATCTCAGTAATGTTCATATGAAAGTACATTGCGCCAGTTGTAATTGTTCCTGTTGCTGTAAGCTTGCAGTAAACTACAGGTACTGTAGTATCAGCAGGTACAATCATATCTACATTTGCTGCTGGTATACTGGTAACAGCACCAGTAACAAAGGCACTCGCACCTTGCATCTTTATACCAGCAGTCTCAGGTACCGCAACTGCATCAGTCATAAGAGCATCAACGTCTACAATACTAAGAGCACCGCCAGTTGTAACAGCATCCGTAGCAATGGTACCAAAGCCAAAGGTAACTGTAGGCGTTCCGTTAAATAGTGTGATAACTTCCAGCATGACGTAATTAACAACAATTACACCGTTGCCGTATCTGGACGCAGGGAATGAAAACAACACTCCCTCTGTGTCATCAGCATCTGCAGAAATTTCCCCAGACACAATAGTGTAGGTACTTCCAAGAAGCTGATTATGTAAGTCTGTTCTTCTATAATCAAGTATTGCCATCTTTTAAACTCCTTTCTTCTTCCTTTAATAAATTACTGCATACCTGGCAAAGATATGAGCATCCAGTAATGTAGTATGATCACCATTGTCGATAGTAATAGTAAGCATGCCACTACCACTGTTAAACCATTTCCCTGCGCTTCCGGGCTGCCCATCAGCAGACATTCTATACATTCCTGCAGTTTCAATATCCGCAACTGAATCTATAAATGCATCGGGGTCAGCAGTCTCCTGGTTACCAGAAAAACCTACGAGCAGTTCACTGGAGCTCCCTGTACCTCCGGATACTGGAACAGTAACAAGAACATAAACTTCACTAAGGAAAGCATACCTTGGAATCCTGATAATATTATAAACATCATCAGCCTTATTGTAAAGTCTCTTACTCTTTGCAAGAAGGTAATTTTCACTTAGTGCGGCAGATATAAAATCTGTCATTTTCTACCTCCTCTTTATGTTAACGCAGTAGCGTAACCAGCTGCAGTGATAACACCGTAATCTTTAGAGTCAAAGGCTACTTTCTTACAGCCGAAAATACCACCACCCCTGATCATGACAAAGCGCTTGGCATCTTTTTCGTAAGGTACGAATGACATAGTTGTGCTTTTACTCTCTCCCGCACCGCCCCATGCCCATGTAGCTGCCTGTTTACCAAGAAGAACTGCTCTGTAGATATTGGTATAAAGACTCGGCATTCTTTCACTCTTTGTAATCAGCATGCCATTGTACTCTATTTCAACATCAGGGATCTTTAATTCCTGAGCACTCCTTTTAAGATCTCCCCACTGGCCAAGATTCATATTAACCCTTAGCTGATCAAAGGCGTAGTTATGAAGAATTACTCTGTAATACTTCTTTCCACCTTTCATCAATGGTCTGATTTTATCACAGTCAGTCGCAGGAAGTTCTGCCCTTTGCTTTAGTCTATCAAGAAAGGGAAGATCAATAATGTCACCTGAACCAAGACTTGCCTCAGTGACATCATTTACTGTCATTTTATGCCCAGTATCAGGATCTGTACAAGCCTGCGCAAAGACCTTTCCTGCAATTGTAAAGTTAGTATTACCTGCTAAGGTATTAATTACAACATCTGATAGTTTGTCTATCCACCAGTCCGCAAGACCATCTTTACCAATCTGCATAAGGTTATAAGGAACTCTTTGTTCCTCCATCTTACCACCAGTGTCAACAGCATGGTTAAGCTCTTCTATAGTCATGGAGAAATCTTTAAAGACCAGTTTCTCTTCATGACCTTCTACAGTGTCTCGGCCAACTCGGCCATCACCAGTCAATTCCCTCCTAATACCAAATTTAATGTTATCCCCTTCTCCTTTGCCCAGTTCAGTCCTCAGCTGCACAATGGCGGAGTCTCCACTACCTACAAGGTAGCTAAACTCAGTTGCGGGAAGTAATACTTTAAACAGGTCTCTTGCCCATTTCTTTCTTGTCAGCGGATCATTTGTTTCGAATCTTGTATTCGGGTAAGGCATTAGTTAAGTTCTCCTCTCATGTACTTTTTATAAACATCAGCTGGAACAGAGTTTAAATCCTCTTCTGAAAGGTTATCAATCCTTGCTACTGTCCAGCCACCTTTTGAATTACCATCACTGGAGCCATCTTGAGTTGACTGCATAGTCTTAACTGCAGTTGCACTTCTTGTCTCCTTTTCTTTTCCCTTTCCTGTTTCTGTTTCCTTTCCAGCATAAGTAGGATGAAATTCTTTAACAACATCGTAGATATATTTATAAGGATTAGACATACTCCAGATACCCTTTTCTATCTCTAACACTGCAGAGTTAAAATCAGCACCTTCAGAGCTTTCCAGTTCCTTAGCAATAACTTCAATAATGTCATCTAAGTTAGCACGACTGCAGACAGAATCAAGATCACTGTATTTATCCATTCCTCGCATACTGTCAGCCATTAAATCAATCATGCCACCCCTTTCAGTGACAATTTCCCCTATTTCAGCTTGTAGCACTTCAGAAGGAGAGGGAATTCTATTCCCATCTTCGTCAATATTTTTAGTCTGCAGAGCCTTTAACGCAGCAATTTCTCTTTTCTGCTCCCTGAGAATTTGCCTCAATTCAATGCGGTCAATCTCCTCTGCTGACTTCTCTCCCTCTATGCTTTCAGTTTCAGTTTCACTTTCACTCTCCACAGAAACTTTATTATCTTCATCCTTAGCAGAAGAGTCAGCGCCATTATCGTCAGTGTTACCTGCATCTTTACTATTCTCAACACTTTCCTCTCCTTCTTTTTCCTCTTCTTCTGCTCCCTCAAGCAAATCCACTTCCTTCAGGACTTCGTCCACTCCAGTAGCGTCTTCCTCTTGCGCAGCACTTTCTCCCACTACAGCATCAGTCATGATTTCTCCCCTTTGTTAGAACTCTTAATCTTTAGCATTTCAATTTCTCTATCAGCTTCTATATTCTCCTGCTCTTGTTCCTTCACTGCAGCATGGTACTCTTTAACCCTTTCTTTAGCAGTAAAAGGAATGTTAATATAATCAAGGATAACATCAGGTGGTATGCTACCTGGGCTATTATGGCTAAAGTCAATTAATGCTTGCCCAGTAGCTGCCCGCATAGTATTAGTCTCAATGCTTTCCTCCATTATTACGTCATACTCCCCTGCAGTGATATCATTAAAACCTTCTACAGTGGGGTTAATTTGGCTATTAATTTCTACAAGCTGTGCGGCATTACCACCTCCTATTCTAATTACTGTTGGTAGTGAAATAAATTGTTGAATGAAGGATAGTAGAATCTTACCTCCATGCAGTCGAGACTTACTTAAATTATCATAAAGAGTGAAGAGGACAGCAAAGCCAGTCTCCTGCCTTCCCCTTAATGTCACTCCAGCTTCCCTTCCAGTAGTCTGAATACCTAAAAGTGAATCTTGGATGCCACTGGAATCTTTTATACTCTGCTGAAAAGTACCATCTAAGTGCTGGTAAATGGGACTGATTCCAGGCTGTGTAATAAATTTAAACTTATCAAGGCCGCCCTGGGCAACTTCCAGCCAGAAAGTCGGATCAGCGCTTCTCTTTTCATACTCATCAATGTTAAGAATTGTACCAACTTCCTGAGCAAGGATACCCTTTGGCAGTACCTGGAGTAAATGAGTAAGCTGCCTTCTTGTAGTATTAAGACTTTTTTGAGGATCTTTCATGGATTCTATGGAACTGAACCAGCTATTGCTATCCTCATTCTTATACGCACCGTAAAAGGCAAATGGAAAGCCCTTCCATCTATAAGGGGATTTCCCTTTTTCTAAAAGAATATCACCACAGAAAGTTAAAAAGTACAGTACCCTTTTAACAGATGGATAACCTTGTGGAGGATCCACTTCCATTACTTCCCCATTTTCATCCTTAATCCCTGCAGTTATAGTCTCAACAAACTTTGAAAACTCTTTAGGAGTAAGGTTTTCATCCTTTCCATTAAAAGGGTTGATAAAGTAAATTGCCTCTTCATATTTATAGTACCAACATTCACTAACTCGGTACCTTTCTCTAGACTCATTGTAATAAAGAGGGTAGTTTATAGAGTTAATAACTGAAGAGGTACCAAATTTTTCAGGGTCAAAGTTCTTCCACTTAGCTTTAATCTCATCTGCAGGAAGCCAACTGTCAATAATAGCATACTTTGCATCACTGCAGTCAAACTCCCTACTGTCAGGGTCAATTTTAAAGTTATAAGTAGGAACTCTCTTTACTTTTATTTCAGGTTTAAATGGATTAGAAGTATCAACGTAAAAGTAAAGCATTGATCTGCCGGATTTTACAGTATGTTCAAAGCAGTCTAATTCATAATCACTCGCCTTTATCACTTTTCTAAAATGAAGGATAGTACTGTTTAACAATTCAGAAAGAGGTTCGTCCTCAACTGTAACTGGGACAGTAGTAGTTTCATATTTCGACTGCCCAGCAATCCCTATTAACATGTCAATCTTAGGCTTCACTTCATTGTACACTGACACAGGCCTGTTCTGGCGTATTAACTCATCCTTTACCTCTTGAGTATCTTGATCACCAGCATAGAATTTATACGACTCCATTGCAGTTTCTCTATGCACAGTTTCAGCAGTACTGGCTTCAGCAGTACCATCCCACTCTAAAACCTGAGCTAACTCAGAGTCAGCTGTTTGCTCTAACCCACTGTCCATTCTTTCTGCAAGTGCCATAGTTATTTCCCCATGCCCTCTAATGCTTTTCTATTTCTTTTCTTTTGTTCTTTAAGCTTTTTAGCCCCAGTAAACATACTGTAGATAGGTTTACCAGTTCTACCGACCATGTTCTTTTTACCTTCTTTTCTATTTTTCTTTTTCTTAGCATGCGCTTTTTTAAGTGTATCCCAATACATCTGCAATGGTCCAGCCATTTCTCTCTCCTTTTTCTTCTTTTACTTTAACAAACCATCCAGGCGTCTTTGCCCAGCGACCCATTCCCAATCATTCCATAACGTAAATCACTTGCCATCTTAGCTTTCTTTTTAATATCCCTACTCCAAAGACTAATCGCCCTGCCGTTGCTGAAGAACTCTGAAATTGCAACGGAGTCTGCAAGGTTAGGACTCACTACTCCCCTGTGCAGCATGTCTTTTTTACTCTCAAGTTGTAAAGCTCCTTTATTGTCAAAGTCGTATTTTAAAGTTGCCAATTCATTAGCCAGTTCATGCCCAATATGAACGTCTGAGCCTGCTACTTTAATAGTAATGTCAGGGAAACTGTACCTTGCATGCTGGCAATTATCCCTTACCCTATCGTAAAGTTCATCCCTAAGTCTTCGCCATTTTGCATTATTACTTGACGCATCGTAAGAGTTAACTTCATAAACTCTCCTCTGGTCAAGACCTCTTGGGTCATGTCTAAGCCAGTCTACTACGCCACCGCCAACTCCAATTGCATCAACTCCAACACCCGAGGCATCATTGTCATAGTAGGACCTTGTAATATGTTGAGCAAGTTCAGTAGTACCCATTCCCTGGAAACTGTCCCAGGGTAAGATTTTATTCCCACACCTTGGCATGATGATACTCTTGTCATCGCCGTATCTTGCAACGTCTATAGATAGATAAGTAGGCCATTCTGGGTCAACTTCTATCTCATTACCAATGCAAGATATTGCCCAGGATAGTGGAATAAAAGCTCTACTATCATCGAGAGGAGGTTCTCCTATTACCCTGATTCTAAAGACATTTGAATCTTCCCCGTACTTCTGCGCCATGTAGTCAATGTAAGATTTTGCTACCCTGTTACTATCTCTACAGTCCCAGTGAAGCCTTTCCCATTTATCCTTCATGACTGGATGATACTGGCTATCGTGGAAGTAACCATTGCTTTTAGTAGGATTACCTATTAACAATATTCTATTATCTTCCTGAGTCATAATTCCTTCAAGAGGAATAAAGACAGGATCTGGAACACCTGAAGCTTCATCAACTACAGTTAAAAAATGGTCACCATGAAGGCCAGCGAGAGTTTCAGCCTGCTCTTCTTTAGACCCTCTTACATTTGGAGATATAGCCCTTATCCACCATTCCTTCGGGTAGTCTTTATGAAATATTTTAGCTTTCTGAATTACAAATTCATCCTTTAAAAGGCTCTGCCTAATCCACCTGGAAAGCTCACTCCAGAGAACATCATCCAGCTGCCGAGCAGTAGGCGCAGTGCAGGCTACTTTAGGAAATGTCCTTGTTGAAGAGAACCAGAGAATTACCCAAGAAGCAAAGGTATCTTTTCCTGTATTATGAGTAACAGTAAAATCACTTAAAAGGTAAAGATGATTACCTGAAAGTTCAAAGCCGTAGTAAGTATCTTCTGGAAGCCTTTCTACTTTAAAACCAAAGTGTAAATTCTTTCTTTGTTCAGGTGTTTTTTCTACTTTCCTCTTTCGCTTTAAAACTGTTGGAACTTTTGTAGTATTCCTTGAAATTCTAACCTCAAAGTAAGTGCCCTGCTTCTTTACTCCTTTCCATGTCCAGGACTTCTTTTTCTCCTGTAACACTGCATGCATGCCACAAGATTGTGCAAGTACTTGAATACTTCTAGCTAACCTTTCATTCTTTTGAATGATTTGAAATTGTAGTCCTCTTCGCTTATCTGCATAGCCATCAGTGTCTATTAAACCAGCTAACAATTCCAGCCTTTTCTCCATGGAATTGTAAAGGTAATCGTTAGGGATATGTTTATTAGACAGTAAGTTATAAGCCCTGAACCTATTCAGCATGGCCCCATTATCCCCAGAAAGGCGATGGTTTTTTCCCTTATAAGTTTTCATCTCAAGGCCGTTAAGTTCTCCAAAATCCCGCCAAATAGTAATTAATTCTTCGTCAATACTGGTTAGTTCCATTAAAGAACTTGTTCCATCACCCAGCCACATCCCTAAAATGTAAGGAGGGATAGTTACAGGCTTTTCAGTATACTCAACTGCAGCTTTGTAGCAAGCAAATCTACCTTTTAATGATGGCCTTTCTGCTATCATTTGAAGATACTCTCTTACTGTAACTATGATCTTATCACCAGTTACAAAACCACATTTATTCCCTGTGCAGATAAGTGCAAGTTTATGACTTAAGTTAACGTCATAGTAAGTATTATCATGGTATTTTATCCTGGCCATTTCTTCCTTGCCAGTATAAAGTTTTAACACTTTTCTTGGGGTACTATCATCACCCATTAAAAGGTCAGTGGTAGTGATATCCTCTACTGCCTTAGTTCCGTAAGGATAAAGGGAAACTCTTGTCCCTTTGGAGTGACAACCATGTCCACTTCTAATAGACATCCTTCTTGTAGCTTCAAACTTCTTCAGTGCCTCTGCCTGTTGATTAGAGGGTGTAGCCTTTAAGCACTCTACCACAAAAAGTAATGGGCTCTTTCGCCAGGCACTAAGCCTTTTTAAGATTGTTGGATCCATAAGTTAAACAGTCAAAATTTGACTTTAATGACTTTCCCTTTTTAAAGCTAACATAATTAACCCAGTTCTTGAAGTCCCTGCACTTGAAACTACGATAGAAAGTGGGCCGAAGATTGGAATTGGGGTAGAGTTAAGTACTAACTCAGCAACAGTGCCACTTCTACCTGTAAGGGTAGTAGCTGCAATATCACAGGAAAAGCTATCGTTAATAACAACGTTGTAAAGATTTGTAGGTAATGTTGTAGCCAGGTCACCATCAAGCCCAGGAACAGTCTCAAAAGCTGTGATGTTGTAACCAGCGTAATTTACCATAGAGATAGTAGCATTACCACTTGCATCACTTAGCCAAGTGTAAGAAATAAATAATACTTTACCACTTTGAAACTTAACAGCCATTTTTTACTCCCATTTAATTTTATTCCACTCTAATTTTCATGTTAACAACTTTTTTAAACTTACTGCCATTTACAGTTACAGCTTTAAAGGTAATGGAGTAAGCAGACCCTGCTACTGTTCCACCCTTTACAGTAACTGACAATGCATTAGAAGTTCCAGTTACAGTGGAATCAATTACTGTAAGAGAAGCAGCTGTCAAGACATCATCAGTGGCATCAGCTCCTGCACTGTCAACTGCAGTTACACTTGAAGAGCCTAAGACTATAGAATCATCTAAGTCTATGTTCCTATGAAACTGCGCAGTGATGCCGAACTCTTCATAGGTATATTTTTTAAAATCTATTGCATTGCTACTCATTAGCGAAACACCTTAGTAATTTTTGTTTTTACCATTATTGCTGCCCTTTCAGATTGAATAAACATTCTTGTAGCTTTTTCTTTCGCCATTACTGTTATTATTTCAGCCTGAATAAAAGCCATTGCTATTTTTTCTTTTGTGAAGGTGTAAAGGACTGGTAAGGTAGCAGTAATTCCACCACCATAGCCCTGTGTTGTTATTAAGTTACTTCCGTAACCTTTAGTCACTATCATCTTGGCACTCTCCTTATATAAGAAGGTACAGTTTCTTCAGTAGCAGTAAGGTCAAAAACTTTTAAAACTGTAGTCCCATCTGCTTTATACAGTGTTAGAGTATTCGCAACTGGGTCAAGCGTCCACTCCCCAAAGGCTTCATCGTGTAGGTTGTCAGTGCTTGTAGAAATAGCTGCGATATTATTACTTATATTAGTTAACCTTACGTCATATTCATTTGGAGTAGAGAAACCTGTAGCTGTTAACCAATTACCCTGATTAAGCTGTAGGTCATTAGTATCCTCTATTATTGTATTAGGGTAGCCACCTAAGATAATCTTACCACCTTGTTCTTCTGTAGTGGTTTCAGCAATGTAAAAGTACTCTGTTAATGCAGTGGCAGTGGGATTAAATTGGTACTTAAAAAATCCGGTTGCCCCTAATTCACTCATAGCAGCAGCGTTAATAATGACAGAATCATCAGAAGCGTCATAGATTGTAATAGTTGGACTGTCTCCAGTATTAAACCTTACCCAGAGATAAGGATTTTCTGTTAAGACATACCGCATTTACACTACTCCTTGGTCAAGATTAATTTTATTCCGTGTTAAATTTATTTCCCAGTCAATCTTTTTTGTAACTGTAAATGCTTTACTGTAAATTTGTAGCCCCTTCTTTTGAATTGTTAAAGTATGCGGACTGTTATCTCTTATATTTTCCATTACGTAGTAGCCAGTTGCCCCATGAAAGGTAGGGTCAAGCCAGTAAGTTCTTCGCACAAGTGGGATGGTGGTAAAAACTCCATTTACGTCTGCTGTTAAACTGTCATGGCGTATGAATATTTGCTGCCCTGTCGCGTATTGCCTATCTTCTGTGTTTTCCTGTCCCCTTGTAACAGTAAGGACATCTCCAGTTACATTAGTAACTGTTAAAACTTCACGATTAACTCTAATTGAATCACCAGTTGAAAAAACAGAGCCATCACTTACAGTCCAGTCAGTTTCACCTATTGAAATTGCTTCACTTAATGTTTCATTACTGTTTAACCAGATTGCATTATAGCCATTTATGTCTTTTACTTTTACAACAGCATCTTGTAAAATAGTATTATCAATTTTTAAATCCATTGTGTATTGCTCTAAAACTACTTGATGAGCAACTTCAGCTGTGGTTACTACACTTCCCCGGATATCAGGTGTGGAATTCGCGAAAGTAACATTCTCTAAGATAGTAACTTGGTCTTCTGTAGCAGAACGGTTATATCCTCTGAAGTCATACTGTGTGGGGTTTAGAAAAGTGGAGTTAGCAATTTTACCCTGCCGGATGTTATACCCAGATATAATGAAATTTTCTATTTCACAGTCTTCAATATTTACGTCAGTGGCTGCAAGTTCGGCTGCTAAAATATGCATTTTATTCGATTGAAGGTCTAAAACAGCTGGCTTTACCCTACCAGATGATGACCCTGCCCCAATTGGGTCGTATAAACTTCTATACATTGTAAAGTTACAGTCATCTACCATCTGAAACAAATGACCGCTCTTACCTCTCGTTAAGTTAGTATAGGGTAATTCTTTTGGAAGGCTTATAATACTACCTTCGTATATTTCAACAGTACCGTAAGAACCAGAGTACCAGGCGTAGCCCCCACCACGTTGCCAAGTTCCACCATACTTCCCTTTACCATTTTCAATTTCTCCAGTTCGAAAGTAGCTATCTGAATCAAACCATGTCTTTCCCCATTGCTGTAGAAAGTAAGTCCTATTTGGAATACCAAAGTATAAAGGCTGTGTCCCTGGTTGTGGCTGCCTAATAGATGCCATTGTTCTAACTGCGATAACAGAATCCATTCCTGGGTACATGTTCCAGCTATCAATACAATATGTTTTACTATTCGTTACAGCCCAGTTATAAAGATCTTCTGGCGTTATAGGGTCACTATCACTGCCGCCTTCTACCTCCCAGCATGGACAACCATCAGGTAGTAAAGGGCACCTTCCTAAAGATTTACTCCCATCATCTGTGTATTTGTAGCCAGAACCTGAAGCTACACATTGTGATTTTGTTAAGCCGTAGGCTCTGGCGCTTGAACCAGCTAGCAAGAGGTGAGAGTAAAAAGTACCACTTTTATACGCATCGTAGTCACCAGAAATTTCTGTCTTAAAGATTAAAAAGACTTCACCGTCATAGCCATTTGAGTCAACAGGGTTATCCCAATAAAGTTCAATACTCTTATTTACTGCATCAGTTGTTGCTGTTACTTCAGCGCAGGGAATAGAGCACCAGAACATTGCAATATTGCCAGCATTGTATCGATCCCCAGGCCCTATAGCTACAACTCTGTAGTAGTAAGTTGTACCAGCAGTTAATACCCCACCAGATACTGCAGTAGCAGTTGGGTTAGTCGGCGCAGGGCATTCATTAAGAGTAATTACTTTTGCCATCTAAAGTGCCTCAATTTCTGAAAGTAGTAATTGATTAGTTGTAATCTGGTTTAATACATAGTCTGCCTCATTAGTAAATAATGCATCGTTATACTCTTGAATTATTTCTTTTACATTGTTAGGATAACTTTCAAAAACTTCAATTGGCTCAGGTACAATGTCTAATTCAGTCTGTAATTTGTTTATCTTTAAAGTTAACTCTGATAATAGACGAGCTTTTTCAATAACCCATTCTTCAGGAGTAAATGCCAAACTTGGGGAGTCATAAGCTTCGTAGTAAATATTACCGCTTTTATCTTTTAGGTACGGCATTTATGCCTCTCTTTTCATTCTTATTCTTATTTATTAACCCTACAACAGCTGAAGTAATTTTACCCTTCTCTGCTTTTGTAAGCTTTAACTTTGGGAGCACTTTAATATTAAACTTCAATGCTAAGTAATTATCCTTGACCTCTTCAGTTACTTTCATACTCTCCCTTTTCTTTACCACTGCCAAAATTCATAGACATAATGGAAAGATCTTTACCGTCAACACTTCCGTCGTTGTTAATGTCTCCGGGGGTGACAGCTTGAAAGTCAATAACTGCACCAGGCATGGTAACATCAACGAAGCAAGAAATAATATTGCTTCTACTGCTAAATTGTTTAGTAGTATCAAAAGCTCTTATCATGAAATACCAGGTTCCACCTTCTAAGCACCAACAACTGTATTTATCTTTATTCTCTGTTATAGTAGCAGGGATAACCTGGTAAGCCTTTTCTATTCCTGTAATTTCTTTCCAGTCTGCACTTTCATTACTTCTACTTCTGTAGATAGTATAACCTGCAAGGTCAGTGCAAGGAGTGTTATTAGCATTGACTGTTACTGGTACCCAGGTGAAGGTTAACCAAGTAGTTGCCCTTCCTTCTCCTCCTTCAGCAATAGAGGAAGAGGTAAAAGTAGTTGTCATTAATAGGGCTAAGGTTAAGGTTAAGGCTAAAGCTGCAATAAAGACCTTACTATTTCTTCTCATCTTTACTTCCATTATTCCCAATTCCTTTAACATTAACATTAGCAGCAAAGATATTTAAAATAACATTAAGGTACTTTACTATCTTATTATCACTTTCATTAGGAGTGAGATTGGCTAAAACAGAAACTATTCCTACTACCTGAAGTATAAGCTCTAAGTATTTATCTTCCATTATTCTTTCCTCCCTTTTCTTTTTTAAGCTGGAGCAATAACTTTCTAACTTTACTCTTCCTTCTAATCTTTGAAATGTTTCCAGCCGCATGGGGAACAGTAATAAAGAAAAAAGTAACCATGACTATTAGTAGTGCAAAAACACTGGCCCATCCTTCACAGGTACATGGTAATTTATCATAAAGCATACCTAAGAATCCAATAACATAACTACTCATTTCTTGCCAACTCCGTTCCATTCAGATCCTTTTATTCCATTAGAGTAAAGGTAAATCTTCTTCTTCCCTTTTATTTACAGGAGTAATGTTTAAAATTTCCTCTTCCTTTGATAGCTCCTGCTTCTCCATCTCTACAAGGTAAGCTACTAAGCCTTTAATCTCACTCGGCTTCCCTTCAGTAACTAATTCCTTATCCTTTAAAATTTTAAAAGCATAAACTAAGTCTTTAAGACTTGCTTCTACTATCTTTTCATCAGTAATACTTTCTAAAATCTTAGATTGAATTTCTGTTAATTCAAGTGACTGGAGAGTTCTGTACTCTAAAAGAAGTCCCTGTTTTATTTTAATATCTGCTAACTTTTTAGAAAGTGTTGCAGTAGTGCAGCCAAGGTCAGCTGCAATTTCCTGCCTGGTAGCTCCTCTTTCTAAAAGATCATAGACTTCATCAATGTTAAGTTCATCTTTCTTTTTCTTAGCCATTTCTTTCCTTACTTGAAAATGCGGAGGAAAATGGTCAAAAAATGACCTTTTAATTTAAACTCCCCCAGTCATTTCCACAGTATAAATAAGGTATAAATTTGTCAACTTTTTTCTTCTTTTCTGGGCTTTAAATTTTACCTTTGTATCACAGACGACCAGTCATTACACCAGCCAGTACCCTAAAGGGGTCTTGGGGGGGTCTTTTCTTGGTGTTGTTTTGACTGGCTTTAGTTGTGTCTTCTTTTCTTTCTTTTGTTTTATTTTACTTAGTTATTATTCTTTAGCTGTTTACTTTAGTTATTTACTTTAGCCATTGCTCTTTAGTTGTTATTTCTTAGCTATTGTTCTGTTAAAACTAATGTTTATTGACTAAGGTTGTGCAGTTATCCCTGTTACCATTGTTATTTAATTATTCTTTAATTGTTCTTTAATTGTTCTTTAATTGCTTATAAGAACATAAGTGCATAGTTGTTACAATTATTGGTGCTTTTGTGACAATTTTTGGTATTAGGTAAAAGGTGGGTGATTTGGTGTAATGTTATGATGTTTGATGTAAGGTGTTGTTATTGTTGTTCTTTTTTCTTTTTTCATTTAACTTAACCACATGGCATTAAGATTGCAATAATAAATATTAACTTATTAAATTTTTAGTTAAAAAAGTAATTTTTTAATTAAAAAAGTAATTGACTTAGGTTATTTTAAGTGTTAAGATTCTTTAACTTTAGAAAAAAGGGAGATTTTAAAATGAAAGAAATTATTAATCAGTTAAGAAAGATTCAAAGAAGTTTAAAAGGTATTAAGGTAGTTTCAAGGATAAAGGCAAGTGACATGGAGTATGTTGTAATTAAGAAAGAAGACTTTGTTCTTTTAAAGGCTATTGCTGAAGGGTAGTTTTGTTTGTTTGGTTTTGTTTTTCTTTATTTTGTTTTAACTTAATTTAATTTAATTTAACTGAAAGAAAAGGAGTATTAAAATGACTGAAGTAAAAGCAGTAGAAGTAGAAGAAGAAGTAAAAGTAAAGGTAAAAAGAATGAAGTGGAATTTTAACAAAGAAGATGAAACATTAAGCCTTGGAACATTAACTCTTAACCTTAAAGAAAGTACTTATGGTTCTTTAAGTAGTAACATTGATAAATATGTCTTCCTTTATGGAATTAAACAAGCTTGTAGTGACGCAGGAGCAGGGATTAAGGATTTTACTTTAAGAAAGGAAAAAGTAGAGAAAAAGTTTTCACTTTTTATAAATCAAGATAGTGATTTCTTGCCTCAAGGAAGAAAGGCTTTAACTGCTGAAGAGAAATTAAAAGTTAAGGTTAAAAAAGTTGAAGGTTTAATTCTTGAAATGATAAATGCTGGAATGGGAAGAGAAATGGCAATTACTATTGCTGGAAAGACTTTTAGCCTTAGTGAAAAGGAGCTGGAAG
>Ga0209633_10000461_pt1 | contig 47403 bp, 36 predicted proteins | sample Cruoilmetagenom1_FD_187290 | JGI IMG/M metagenome (GOLD analysis project Ga0209633, IMG submission 187290) | Oil polluted marine microbial communities from Coal Oil Point, Santa Barbara, California, USA - Sample 1 (SPAdes) (version 2) | ecosystem: Environmental > Aquatic > Marine > Oil seeps ... | reverse complement strand
CTGATCCGAGAGAGCAAAACCACAGGAATAGCAAGCTATTTCGAGGCTTTTGAGAGTGAGGTATCAGCCAAAGATGGGCTGAAGCTGAGATGTGAAAATGTGAAGTTATTTTTGCGCGAGCCCTAAGTGAGCAGATGATTCATGAATCACACCGATCGGTCAAGCCCGGCCGGTGTTTCAGTGGAAGTGCCATATAGTCGGCCTCCAAACGGATCATCGGCCGGTCATTTTTTCGCATCCATTCGCTGAGCCAGGCAAAGCGAATGGCCAGCACCAGGTCCGGCAGTGCGTTCCAGCTCTCATCGGAAAAGATGCCCAATCTTCTCAAGCGGCTGATCAGCCGGTGCACGAAAGGACCGGCCAGGCTCTTCGGATCTTCCATGCCCAGGCAGCCTATCAGATTGGCCGGTCGTAGATTTCCGGTTTGGTGCCGCAGAACTCCCAGTCGATGACCGCCCGAATGTCTGTATTCCCCCAGATGATGTTCATGGGATGAAAGTCCCCGTGACAAAAGCCAGCGGGAAGATGGTCATGAACAGGGAAAAGATGCGTTTCCAGGTGGTCCATGAAGGGGCGATACCGGCCGGCGATTTCCGGATTCTTTCGAGACAGCGTCGTGAACAGTTCCCGGCTGTAGGTGGCAATGGAAAACGGTGGTGTGTCCATTGTAACTGGGTCATCCACTGATCATAGAGCTTCTTGAGGGTGCTGATAATCCGGCGCTTACGTCCGTAAATCTTCGAGGGGATCTTCTCCAGCACAAACAGCCGGTTATCAAGGGTCTCCACCACGCTTCGCCATGCCGTGTCTCGGAATCTCCGGCTTTGGACAGGAGCAACATTGTTGCTTCCTATATCAACCGTCTTATATGTATGTGTCATAATATATTTTGCTCGGATTGGTCGTAAATATGACCAAGTAGTTGAGGGAAAGTGGAATTCGATACTTAAAGAACAGCTCGAAACCAATGCACCGAACGAATAAATTCAGCGGACGCAAAAAGCCGCTGCTTAAGCCGGTAGAGTGCGGAGGATTTATTTCCATGACCAAGTCGCTTGCATCACAAGAACGTGCGCAGTCCCTCGGGGAGGAAATCGCGAACAGCGTTAGCCACGGTGTAGGCTTCTTGGCGGCAGTCGCTATCTCACCCGTTCTTGTATTCTCTGCGGTTCAACGTGACAGCTCAGCCGGAATTGTGGGCGCGAGCGTTTTCGCATTCACGATGGTGCTGCTGTACATCACATCCACGCTTTACCACGCGTTGGCAAGGAATAAGGCAAAACGGGTATTCCAGATTCTTGACCACGGCGCCATCTTCCTGCTGATCGCGGGCACGTATACGCCGTTCACGCTCGGGGTACTTCGAGGTACCTGGGGCTGGACTCTGTTTGGACTCGTTTGGGGTATAGCTGTTGTGGGTGTCGTCCTCAAGTCTATCGGGGGTGTACGGTATCAAAGGATCTCAACGATTTTGTATCTTACCATGGGCTGGCTCATCATAATTGCCGTAAAGCCGTTGTGGCTCAATATGTCATCGTGGGGGCTGTTTTGGTTGCTGGCAGGAGGAGCGGCCTACACAGCGGGGGTGGGGTTTTACGCAGCCAAGCAGATTCGGTATGCGCACTTCGTTTGGCATCTGTTCGTTATCGCGGGTACTGCATGTCACTTCATCGCTGTGCTGAGATACGCGGTCTAACCAGGCTAATTCTCGTGATCAGAAAAATCCGAGTCGTTGGGATTCTGCCAGCAGGTAGATGAAATTCGATATTGTGACTAAAAATGGTTGCTACTGTCATACATACGATTTTAGCCTGCCTGATCCAACGTCTTTGCGGTGACACATGGAATGCCGCCTTCTCCACATCCCGCCAGCGCCACTGGTTGTCGGTTTAATGGCTCGGGTCAGTCGTTAGTATTTGAAATGAAAAGAAATTGACAGGTTGTCACGCACATGGTTTGAAAGAGACAAGTTCCATTTTCTAGCGGCATTGGCCGCACCGTAGATATTGCCGACATAGAAAGGTAGACCAACCCCCCCGGAAATAGCCGCAAGAGCATAATTCTCGTTATCTAAGGCAACAATGGTCCCGGTAATAAAAAGTGCGTTGACTAAGAAAGCCATTAACCCATCCTTGTAGTGTTCTGCATAGAGTTGACCGCTGCCGGGTAGTAACGCCGACAGGGTTCCTGCCAGGAACGGTGACTTAAGCGGCAACGCTTCGTATTCATCAAGCAGCGAGAACGATTGCCTTACGGCAGGAACACGTTCATCATCTGAATAGTCAACCAGGAAGCCTTCGAGCGCAGTCCGGCAGCCTAAGACATTATCCTGCTCAAGGGCGTTTAGAGAGAGACCCAGTTGGGCGTTGGCTGCAGCCGGATGTTTCTCATCGAAAAGCCGCGAGCGTTCAAATGCCAGCGCTGCGGCATCATTCCGGCCAAGTTTGCTGTAGCTCAGCCCCTCATAAAAGGCGGCACTACTGAAATGGGTGGCGGCATATGTTTGACGGACCTTGGCAAAACTTTTTGCGGCGGACGCGTAGTCTTTTCCTCGGTAATAGGCCATGCCGATATTGTAGAGAGCCTCTGGTAAACGATCCGAATCCGAAAATAAAAAGGTCAGCTTTTTGTATTCAGTGATAGCCCGATAATAGTCGCCTTCAGCCAAAAAGGCGTCACCCAAGGCCATCTGGATGTCATCGGTCAAGACAATGGTGTTCGTTTCAGCCCAAACCAAGGCTTGGAATGATAATAACAGGGTCAGAAAAGAAAACGGGAAAAAACACCGGTTCATCATGGTTGCGCAAACCGGTTATTGGTGACCGGATCATGCAGTGTTCCGTTTGGCAGGCGGATGTAATCCGGGTCAGCTCCGGTCAAATAACTGCAGCGCATTAGACGATCGGCAGTCATGGTTATTCCGAGGAGAAAACCGTAATCGCGCACCGCCTCGCAGCCGTAATGCGAACAGGTGGGGGAAAAGCTGCAACGCGAACCGTCAATCGGCGAGATCCATTCCTGAAAAAACCGCATGCTGCCCAGCAGCACAAACCGGAAAGAGGATGGTGAGACATCAGCAGGCTTGGCCCTGTCGGTTTTTACAAGCCCGTTTTTCGGGCCTTTCATCTGGTTTGTCTCTAAACTGTGGCCGGGTATTGTCACGCAAAAAAGAAGGCAAAAAAAAAGGACTCCAGCACAGTATCCGGCGAGGTTTCTTGCGTGAGCGAGGTGTAAATTTTTAATGACGACCAAATCAGACAGGTTACTGTCCCTTAAGAATCTTTTTTTTGGCCCCTTCATATTCCTTTTCGGTAATGGCCCCTTCTTCATTGGCTTTCTTGAGATCCTGTAATTCCTGACCTGTCGTCGTGGTTTTAGTTGATTCCGTCACCACTTTGGTCTCTTTTCCGCCACCGCAACAACCGGTAAGGAATATTGCCAAAAGGATTACGGTAAGAATCAAAAAACTGAGTTTATGTTTCATGGAAGCCTCTTTTAAAGGTTGGATCGAATGGAATCATAAAATAATAACTCATTCAACGCATAGAAAACCATTGATAACCGCAATACCCAACTGTTGATTTCGATTGCATCATTATAGAAGGCAGAAACCCTCCTTTTACACGATAAACATGTCAAAAAGGTGCTTGTGTGTCAATAACCATTTCGTTTTAAGGGGATTTGGATGTCAGCGCTCGCGTTTCCTCTTGGAGGAATTTCTAAAGCCTATGGCCTTTAGCCAATATCGTTTGGCCAAAGCAATCGGTGTTTCAGCCCAGCGTATCAGTTTGACCAAGGTGTTTCAACAGGTGTCGGTTCCCATTGAAACCTGTGCTTCCGGCGGGGCAATCATGAATCGCTTTTCAACTATTTTCATTTGTGATTTCATATTGTTCCAACACCCGCTTATGGCTTTACGCCCTCAGGCAATTGTGATAAGCATCTCAAATTTACAGTGGCGCTTCCGAGGCCGCGGAAATTAAATGCCGCCATATGACACGCATCGGTTTGGGATATGATATTCATCGGCTGGTGCCCGGCAGAAAGTTGGTGCTGGGCGGAGAGACCATCCCCTTCGACAAAGGGCTGCTGGGGCATTCCGACGCGGATGTTCTGGTACATGCCGCCTGCGACGCCCTATTGGGGGCGGCGGGGATGGGTGACATCGGCGAACATTTTCCGGATACCGATCCCCGGTACCGTGATATCTACAGTATTGACCTGTTGACAACGGTATACAACCGGATTAGCGAAAGTGGCTTCTCCCTGGTGAACATGGACACCACCATTTTTGCCCAGGCGCCCCGAATGTCGCCTTTCAAAGCACCGATGACGATGCGGATGGCCGACAGCATGTCGGTGGATCATCGGATCATCAACATCAAAGCCACCACCACTGAAGGTCTCGGGGTCGTTGGCAAGGGAGACGGCATCGCCGCCATGTGTGTGGTCTTGCTTCGATTCACAACGCCGGGATCCGGCCGATAACCCATCGAGAGAGGTTTTTACGGATGGCTATGCGAATCTACAACACACTGACGAAATCAAAACAGACATTCGAACCGATGGTGCCCGGTCAGGTCAAGATGTATGTGTGCGGTCCCACCGTCTACGACTCATGCCACGTGGGGCATGCCCGCTCGGTGGTGGTATTTGACGTGGTGGTCCGTTACCTGCGGGCCATGGAATATCAGGTCACCTATATCCGCAACTTTACCGACGTGGATGACAAAATCATCAAACGAGCCAACGAGGTGGGGATGGATGCACGCCGGTTGGCCGAAACCTATATCGACGAATTTCACCGTGACATGGACGCGCTGAATGTCATGCGAGCCGATGTGGAGCCGAAGGTTACCGACCACATTGGTGACATCATCGGCATTGTTAAGACGCTGGTGGACAAAAAAGCCGCCTACCTGGCCGGCGGTGATGTATTTTTCGCGGTGGAAACCTTCCGGGAATACGGGAAGTTGTCTGGCCGTAAACTGGCGGATATGGTGGCCGGCAGTCGGGTTGAAATCAATCCGAACAAACGCAACCCCTTTGACTTTGTCCTGTGGAAAGCAGCCAAGCCGGGCGAACCCTCATGGCCGAGCCCCTGGGGAGAGGGACGTCCCGGATGGCATATCGAGTGTTCGGCCATGAGCAACCGTTTTCTCGGTCACACCTTCGATATCCACGGCGGCGGTAAAGACCTGATTTTTCCCCATCACGAAAACGAAATCGCCCAATCCGAAGCCGCCCACGGCAAACGCTTTGCCCGCTACTGGATGCACAACGGGTTCGTGAACATCGACAACCGGAAAATGTCCAAATCCTTGAATAATTTTCTGATGGTCAAGGATATTTTGAAGTCCTACCATCCCGAAACCGTCCGACTGTTTCTGCTCTCCAGTCATTATCGCAGCCCCATCGATTTTTCGGACCTGAATCTGAAAACATCGGAGAAGGCGCTGGATAAACTTTACGCCCTGCTTACGCGCCTTGATCAGGAAGCGGATTGCGCCGTTGGTGACAACGGTTCGTTCGTCGGCGCCTATTGGAAAAATTTTTGTGAAGCCATGGACGATGATTTCAACACGGCCAAAGGCGTCGGGATGCTTTTTAATCTGGTGAAAGAGGCCAACCGCATCATGGACGCCGGCGGAGAATCGGCGAAGACCAAAGGGACCTTGGCGGGTATGGCCGCCGACCTCATGCGCATGGGCCGTGTCCTGGGGATTCTGCAGCAGCCGTGGCAGCGTTTTTTCGAAGAGCGGAGCAAAAGCCGGCTTCAGGGTGTGTCCATCTCTCCTGAAACCATCGACGCGCTGGTGGCCGAACGAATTGCCGCCCGCGAAAACAGGGACTGGGAACGGGCCGACAAGATCAGGAATCAGCTGGAAAAAGACGGAATTCTTCTTGAAGACAAACCCGACGGCACCCATTGGAAAGTGGCCACATGATCATCCATGTCATCGTTTAGGCTCGTATCGGAATTTGGCCCTTGTGGTGACCAGGTCCAGGCCATCGATACCATTTCGAAAAAGATTCTCGATGGCATCCAAAGCCAGGTGCTGTTGGGCGTCACCGGTTCCGGTAAAACCTTTACCATGGCCAACGTCATTGCCCGGATCGACCGCCCGTCGCTGATCCTGGCGCCCAACAAAACACTGGCTGCCCAGCTTTACAACGAATTTCGCCGGCTGTTTCCGGAAAATGCTGTCGAGTATTTTGTCAGCTACTATGACTATTACCAGCCGGAAGCCTACATCCCCACCTCGGACACCTATATCCAAAAGGACTCGTCCATCAATGACCTGATCGATAAAATGCGCCATTCGGCCACCCGAAACGTGCTGTCGCGAAGCGACGTGTTGGTGGTGGCCAGCGTGTCGTGTATTTTCGGCCTGGGTGCGCCGGAGGACTACCTCTCCATGCGCATCGACATCGCGGCCGGCATGGATTTGCCCCGGGAGCGCCTGCTCTACCAGTTGGTGTCCATTCATTACCAACGCAACGACATGGATTTCCACCGTGGTGTTTTCCGGGTGCGTGGGGATCGCGTGGAGATCTTTCCCGCCTATGAAGAGGATACGGCGATCCGAATCGATTATTTCGGAGATGAGATCGAAAATATTTACGAATTTGATCCGCTGAAAGGAACCACCCTCAGGCACCTGGACAAGGTAACCCTGTTTCCGGCCAGTCACTACGTCACCCGTAAAGCCGCCCTCGAGCGGGCCACCAAAAGCATTGTCCGGGAACTCAAGGATCGGGTGGATTATTTTCGAGAAGCAAACATGCTGATCGAGGCCCAGCGCATCGAAGAACGTACCCGCTTCGACCTGGAAATGATTCAGGAGATCGGGTACTGCAACGGCATCGAGAACTATTCCAGGCACCTGACCGGCCGCCTGGCCGGTCAACCGCCGCCGACCTTGCTGGATTATTTCCCCAAGGATTTCCTCATTTTTGTGGATGAAAGCCATATTGCCGTTTCCCAGATTCGAGCGATGTACAAAGGGGATCGTTCCCGCAAGACGACCCTGGTCAACTATGGCTTCCGGTTGCCGTCGGCCCTGGACAACCGACCGCTGCAGTTCGAGGAGTGGACCCGGCGCATCCACCAGATTGTCTACGTGTCGGCCACGCCGGCAGACTATGAACTGACCGCCGCCAACGGCCAGGTCGTAGAGCAGATCGTCCGCCCCACCGGCCTAATCGACCCGAAGATTCATGTGCGCAGTGCCCGCAACCAGGTGGATGACCTGTATGGTGAAATTCGGGATCGTCAGCAACGCGGGGAACGCATTCTGGTGACCACCCTGACCAAACGCATGGCCGAAGACCTGTCCGAATATTATACCGATTTAGGGTTGGCCGTGCGCTACCTGCACTCGGACATCACCACCATGGAACGTATGGACATCATCCGGGACCTGCGGATGGGAAAGTTCGATGCACTGATCGGCATCAACCTGCTGCGCGAAGGGCTGGATATCCCCGAGGTGTCCCTGGCGGCCATTCTGGATGCGGACAAGGAGGGGTTTTTGCGCTCCACGCGGTCACTGATTCAAACCTTCGGCCGTGCGGCCCGAAATATCAACGGCACCGTGATCCTTTATGCCGACCGGATGACCGCCTCCATGAAACAGGCCATCGAAGAGACCAGTCGGCGGCGGACGATCCAGCAGCGCTACAACGAAACCCATCACATCACCCCGAAAACCATTCACAAAGCCATTACGGATACCTTCGACAAGGCCTATGAATCGCCGGAAGCCGAAGCGATGCAAGTCGCTGAGGCGCCGACTGCTTTCGGGTCGGGGAAGGATATCGACGCCGCCATCGCCGATCTGGAAGCGCAGATGCAGGCGGCTGCCAAGGACCTTGCCTTTGAACAGGCCGCCCGGATCCGGGACCGGATCAAGGCACTTCGCAAACGGATGCTGTTTGAATCATAAGCGCCGGTGACCACCATGCAGCAACCATCTGACCGGACGGATTCGTCAAGCGACCTCGTCGATGTCATTAAGGGTATTAGCGAGAGTCCCGGTGTCTATCTGATGAAAGACAGCAGCGGGAAAATCATCTATGTGGGCAAAGCCATCAATCTGAAAAAACGGGTGAGATCCTATTTCCAGCGACAGGAAACCCACAGCGCCAAAACCGCCTTGATGGTCACCCGGGTGGCCGACATCGAAACCGTGGTGACGACATCGGAAAAAGAGGCGCTGATCCTCGAATCCAACCTGATCAAGCGACACCGGCCCCGATACAACGTGGTCCTCAAGGACGATAAACGCTATCCTTCAATTCGTATCGACATCAAGGCATCCTATCCGAGGATTGATATCGTTCGCAAAACCCCCAAAGACAGTGCCGTCTATTTCGGACCCTTTTCGTCCACCCATGCGGTGCGGCAGACCGTCAAACTGCTCAACAAAACCTATCCATTGCGAAAATGCGGCGATCGCACCCTGGGCCAGCGGACCCGGCCGTGCATTCATTACCAGATGCGACAATGTTTGGCGCCCTGCTGCTTGACCGTCGATCAGAAGGTTTACAGCCAGATGGTCAAAGAGGTGATTCTATTTTTAAAGGGGCGGGCACCCGAATTGATCAAGCGGATACGCCGCCGCATGCTCCAGGCATCGGCCCGGCAGGATTTTGAAAACGCGGCGGTGCTTCGGGACCGGATGATGGCTCTGGAAAAGACCCTGGAGCGCCAGGTGACCGTGACCACGGACTTTCTTGATCGTGATGTGATCGGCACCAGTGGTGGCAGTGACTTCAGGATCGTGACGGTAATGAGCCTTCGTCAAGGTTTTCTGCAGGGTGTCCGGCATTTTGAATTGGCCCACGCCGCACCCGAAAAGGGTGAACTGATGGCGCAGTTTCTGGGGCAGTACTATCAGCAGACCCACAGCCTTCCCGTTGAGGTGCTGGTCCCGCAACTGCCGGAAAACATCGACCTGTTGGAAGAGACCCTGTCGGAATGGGGGCGACGACGCGTGAGGATTCGTCAGCCCAAACGGGGTGAAAAGCACCGTCTCCTTGAAATGGCCGAAAAAAATGCCGGCAACACCCTTCGCGAACGGCTCCAAAAAGCGACACGTGAAGCCGCCATGATCGAGGCATTGAAACGGCGGCTTCGCATGGACCGCATACCGTCTCGTATCGAGTGTTTCGACAACTCCAACCTGGCCGGCACGAATCCGGTATCCGCCATGGTGGTTTTTGTCAATGGCCGGCCCCACAAGGCCGGTTACCGTCGGTACATTCTTCGCACGGTCTCCACCCCGGACGACTACGCCAGTATGGCCGAAGTGTTATCCCGACGGTACACAAAGATCGGCCCGGCCAATCCGGAACCGGATCTTTTGCTGGTGGACGGCGGTAAAGGGCAGGTGAGCATTGCCGTTGCGGTGTTGGATGAGCTTGGACTGACCGGGCGCTTTGCCGTCGCCGGCATCGCCAAAAAAGATCCCGAAAAGAAAGAGACCGAGGATAAAATCTATCTGCCCAATCGGGCCAACCCGGTCAATCTGGGATCGGATGGCCGGTTGCTGCTGCTTCTCCAGCAGGTGCGTGACGAGGCCCATCGTTTTGCCATCGCGTTTCAGCGCAAGCAACGTAACCGAATGACGGTACGATCAGCACTGGACAGGGTCGCCGGGGTGGGGCCAAAAAGAAAAGCCATGCTGTTAAAACATTTCGGCAGCATCAAAAAAATCAGGGCGGCCACTGTGGGTCAACTCAGTGAACTGCCCGGGATCAATATCGTGCTGGCCGAAGCCATCAAGCAATCGTTATCTTAATGTTCATGCAGATCTGAGCTGTAAGATGCGTCGGTCACCCATGTGAGTCGGCATCAAAAGCGATTGATGGAAAAGAAGTTTATTTTTTAATAATCAATTGTGTTATCCTTACAGCGGATCTATTTGGATAACTGCTCGATCAGACCCAACCGATTGTATCGATGGGTGGTTTGGTGGTATCGACGATCCATTTTTTCGATGATGAAGGAATCAACCGCCGAAAGGATTAGCATGACACTGAGCAAGCTGGAAATTCAGCAGATGCTGCGCGAAATGAATGTCAAATTCGATGCGGATGAAACCCTTGAATCACTCAAACAGCGTTTGCAGCAGAAGAACCATAGTTTGTGGCTCAATTCCGTGTCAGGAAAACGGATTGCTGCCGACGGAACTGAAAAAATAATAGTCAGAAAACGTAAAAAAGAGGCTTCGCCACAAGACCCGATGGCTGATTCACCACGCGTATCCGCTAAGCTCGACGAATCCGGTAAGCCCATCACACGGGGCGCGCCGGGCTACCCCCGCAAACCCGAATCTTCCTATCGACCCCAGCCGATCGAAAAGCCGGCACCTGGGAAGCCATGGAAGGCGTCGGCGGACGGCACCGTACCGTTCAACCGCAAAAAGAAAGTCTTCGACTCCGTTTTACGGCGGGCCAGGATGTGTTGTGAATGCTGCGGTAACCCATCCGGCGAAGCAACTGGATCTACGGACCTGGAACCCTTTCACATCCTGCCGCTGTCCGCAGGTGGCGAGCACACCATCAAAAACGTAGTGGCCCTTTGCCCGGCCTGTATGGAGGGCATGGGAAACGACCCGGACCCCAAGGCAATCAAGGATCTGAAACGCAAAACCCGCGCCAAGCTGTATGATTCTCTGCAGGTGGTCAGGAAAAAAAAGGTACATTCCCGGCGGAGAGATCCCATTCACCGGAAGTAGGAACGATTCGTCCCCAATCCTTATTCAATCTATGTCGGCATCAGTGACAGCGGTGTCTGTGCGGGTGGTTCGCTTCTCAAACGGTCCATATTTTGGAACCCTCGAGGAAGCTTTTTTCCACGGCGACCACGCTCACCCGCATATTGGGCAAGGTTGCCGTAGGTTAGCTTGAAGAAGCGTTTGCCGGCGAAAATGGTCAGGGCGCCCTCCGACGGTACCAGGGTTAGATGAATTAACAATTCCTTGCGCTCCCTGGCACGCTTGGGGGGAATCTGGATAATCTTGTTGCCCTTTCCCTTGGCAAGGGCCGGCAGCTTATCGAGGGGGAAAACCAGCATGCGTCCCTCGCTGGTGACGGCCGCCAACAGATGATTGGAGGTGTCTTCCAGTAGGATGGGAGGCAGCGGTTGGGCTCCTTTTGGCAGTGAGAGTATCGCCTTGCCCTTGGTGTTGCGTGTCACCAGATCATCGAAACGGGTGATGAATCCGTATCCGGCATCGCTGGCCATCAGCAGTCGTTGATTGGTCGGCGCCATGATCACGGCGGTGAAGGTGGCGCCGGGCGGCAGAACAAAACGACCGGTGAGTGGCTCGCCGTATCCCCGGGCCGACGGCAGGGTGTGGGCCGACAGGCTGTACGTCCGTCCGGTGGCATCCAGAAAAACCACCGGCTGATTGCTCTTGCCCCGGGTGGCGTCCAGATAACGGTCGCCCGGTCGGTAGGTGGCCTCGCCGGGATCGATCTCGTGGCCCTTGGCGGCCCGCACCCAGCTGTTGGCCGACAGAATCACAGTTATCGGTTCAACCGGAGCCATCTGCTCTTCGGAAATGGCCTGGGCTTCCCCGCGCCGGACGATAGCGGTTCGCCGGTCGTCGCCGTGGACCTTGGCATCCGCGCGAAGCTCTTTTTTTATCAGGGTCTTGAGACGGGCCGGCGATCCCAGGGTCCTCTCCAGCAACTGCCGTTCCTTGTCCAGATCCTGCTGTTCAGACCGGATTTTCATCTCCTCCAGTCTGGCCAGGTGGCGCAGGCGCAGCTGAAGGATGGCCTCGGCCTGTGTATCGGAAAGATCGAAGCGTGCCATCAGCACCGGCTTGGGTTTATCCTCGGTGCGGATGATCTGGATGACTTCGTCGATATTCAGATAGGCCACCAGCAGGCCGTCTAAGATGTGAAGGCGGCCCATTATTTTATCGAGACGGTATTCCAAACGATCCTTGACCGTTTTGGTGCGAAAGGAGATCCACTCCTTGAGCAGTTCGACCATCCCCTTCACACCGGGTTTCCTGTCCAATCCGATGATGTTCATGTTAACCCGGAAGGTTTTTTCCAACTCTGTGGTGGCGAACAGGTGTGCCATCAGGGCATCCCTGTCCACTCGGTTGGATCGGGGCACGATGACGAGGCGGATAGGGTCTTCATGGTCCGATTCATCTCTTAGATCCGCCACCATGGGCAACTTCTTCTTGTTCATCTGGGCGGCGATCTGCTCCAGCACCTTGGCCGGCGACACCTGGTGGGGTAGGGCGTTGATAACGATGTCACCATTTTCCAACTCGAAGGTGGCCCGCATTCGGATGATGCCTTTCCCCGTTCGATAGATGGCTGCGATTTCCGGTTTTGGGGTGATGATCTCGGCACCACCCGGGTAATCGGGGCCCTGGATGTAGTTGCACAATGCCTCGACCTCGGCACCGGGGGTATCGATCAGATGAATGCAGGCATCGACCACCTCCTTGATGTTGTGGGGTGGGATGTCCGTGGCCATGCCCACGGCGATTCCGGTGGTGCCGTTGAGCAGGATGTTGGGAAGCCGGGCCGGTAGCACCCGCGGTTCCTTGAGCGTGCCGTCGAAATTGGGCACCCACTGCACGGTTCCCATGCTGATTTCAGCGAGCAGCACGTCGGCATAAGCCGAGAGCCGGGATTCGGTATAGCGCATGGCGGCAAAGGATTTGGGGTCGTCAGGCGCCCCCCAGTTGCCCTGTCCGTCAACCAGTGGGTAGCGGTAGGAGAAGGGTTGGGCCATGAGTACCATGGCTTCGTAACAGGCGGTGTCCCCGTGGGGATGAAATTTACCGAGTACATCACCGACGGTACGGGCGGATTTTTTGTATTTGGATGCCGCTTTGAGGCCCAGTTCGCTCATGGCGTAGACGATGCGACGCTGTACCGGCTTGAGTCCGTCGCCGATGTGGGGCAGGGCGCGGTCCATGATCACGTACATGGCGTAGTCGAGATAAGCCTGCCGAGAAAATTGCTGCAGTGGCATGCGTTCGGTGCCTTCGATGATGGTGGGCGCGAAAGAGGTCATGTTTACTTAGCTTTCAGATTGTTATATTGTAATGGCTTACATAATACTTCATAAAGGATACAAGGGGTTAAGTGATTGTTTTCCAAAGATCGTATCGAGGCCTCAAGCATCCGTTCCACGCCGAGCCTTTGAATCCAGCCTCCCTCGAATCCTTTTCTTAATCCACCTCCGCCAAATCACCGCTCGCTTCGATCCACCGTCGGCGATCGGCGGCTCGTTTTTTTCCCAGTAGCATGTCCAGGGTGGCAAACGTCGCCTCGTCCTCGTCTACGGTCAATTGAACCAGCCGGCGGGTGTCCGCGGCCATGGTGGTTTCACGCAGCTGCATGGGGTTCATCTCACCCAGCCCCTTGAATCGCTGGACATTAATTTTAGCGCCGGCCTTTTTAACCTCCATGCGCCGGATAATGGCGTTTTTTTCCGCTTCATCAAGGGCGTAATGTACCGTCTTGGCCATGTCGATGCGATAGAGGGGGGGCATGGCCACGAATACATGACCGGCTTTTACCAGCGGGGTAAAGTGCTGCAGGAACAGGGCGCATAACAGTGTGGCGATGTGCAGGCCGTCGGAGTCCGCATCGGCGAGGATACAGACTTTTTCGTAGCGCAGCCCATTGAGATGTTGTGACCCCGGGTCCACGCCGATGGCCACGGAAATGTCGTGAACTTCCCTTGATCCCAGAATCTGTGTCGAATCCACTTCCCAGGTGTTGAGAATCTTTCCCCTAAGGGGCATGACTGCCTGGATCTGTCGGTCCCTGGCTTGTTTGGCCGATCCGCCGGCCGAGTCGCCCTCCACGAGGAATAGCTCACTTCGTGCCGGGTCCTGACTGACGCAGTCGGCCAGCTTGCCGGGCAGGGCGGGACCGGCGATCACTTTTTTTCGAATGATTTTCTTGCCTGCCTTAAGGCGGTTGCGGGCGCTCTCGATGGCCATTTCCGCCAAGCGTTCTCCGGTTTTGGTGTGGTGATTCAACCAAAGGCTGAAGGCGTCCTTGACCACGCCGTTGACAAAGGATGCACATTGGCGCGAGGAGAGGCGCTCCTTGGTCTGCCCGGAAAACTGGGGATCGGTCATCTTGGCCGACAGCACATAGGAGCAGCGCTCCCAGATGTCGTCCGGGGCCAGCTTGATGCCCCGGGGAATCAGCTTGCGGAACTCGCAAAATTCGCGGATGGCAGCCAGCAGACCAGAGCGGAACCCGTTGACATGGGTGCCGCCCTGGGGCGTGGGGATCAGGTTGACGTAGCTTTCCGTAATGGCCTCGCCGCCTTCGGGATGCCACACCACAGCCCATGATACGGCCTCACCAATGCCATCCAGCTTGCCCACGAAGGGTTCGTCGGGGACCAGCTCGCAACCCTGCAGCCCGTCGGCCAGGTAGGCTTTAAGGCCGTCTGCATAGTACCATTGCTCTTTTTCGCCGGTGGTTTCATCCGTGAACGTTACCGTCAGGCCCGGGCACAACACGGCCTTGGCCCGCAAGTTGTGACGCAGCCGCCTGGTGGAAAACTTGATTGTGTCGAAATAGGTGGCATTGGGCCAGAAGCGGATAAAGGTCCCGGTGTTGCGTTGGCCTACCACACCGGTGACTTCAAGGGCCTGCTGCCTGTGTCCGTCGGCGAACCAGATAAAGTGTTTTTTACTGTCCCGTTTGATCTCCACTTCCAGGCGGGATGACAGGGCGTTGACCACCGACACCCCCACGCCGTGGAGCCCGCCGGAAAACTGGTAGTCCTTGTTGGAAAACTTGGCCCCGGCATGCAGTTTGAGCAGAATCACCTCCACACCGGTGATGCCTTCCGCGGGGTGGATGTCCGTTGGCATGCCGCGTCCGTTGTCAGCCGCGCTCAAGGATCCGTCCGTATGCAAAATCACGTTGATACGGTCGGCATAACCGGCGATGGCCTCGTCCACACCGTTGTCGATCACCTCCTGGGCCAGGTGGTTGGGTCGCTGGGTGTCGGTATACATGCCCGGCCGCCGCCGTACCGGATCAAGCCCTTTGAGTACCTCTAAGGAAGCGGCGTTATAGTCCCGATTGGGCGAGCCGTTTTTGTTGAAAAGTGTGTTTGTTTTGATGGGGATACCTCCGGGAAACGATACTTATAAAACTTATTCTTTCAAGCCCCGTCGTATGAAGGGGCGGCGGCGCTGAATCCCTAAATCCCCGCCACCCCTGTATCTCCGGGTAAAGGAACCCGGGCGGAAACCGGTCGAAAAACTAGTCGATCCCTTTATGATGGATATCGGTTAAAAAATCAATATTGTATGTTGCGGTGCCGCGGGTTGCACCGATTTTCCCTGCAGAGATCCCATCCAATCGAACCATCGCGATCATCAGCGCATACCCCGGTACAAAAAACGTCATCTCTTGGTTCATCACCGTAAAAAGTTGAGTTTCAATCTCTTTGATAGGGCATGACAATGCATGATTTCATGCCCGTCCCTATTTTTCCAAAACAGGATGCGTTACTCGGTAGGGGAATCTGTTGACCGTGGCGGTTCCGCTTCATTTTCGGGAACCGCGGGAATCGTTTCGGCTTCCGGGTGTTGGTTTTCTGATTGATCCTCAACCGCCGGCTCTTCCTCCAGCCGCGATTGGCTGAGTTCTTCGATCTCTTTCGGGGTAGGTAGGTCTTTGAGGTCCTTCAATTCAAACACTTCGAGGAAATGTTTGGTGGTGGCGTAGATCAGGGGGCGTCCGGGGATCTCCTTGCGACCCAGCACGCGGACCAGTTTGCGTTCCATGAGCATGCGCAGGACGCCACCGCTGTCCACGCCGCGGATGTGTTCGATGTCGCTGCGGATGATTGGCTGGTTGTAAGCGACGATCGCCAGGGTTTCCAGGGCAGCCTTGCTCAGGCGAGGGGCGTTGGGACGGATCAGGCGCTTGATCCATTCGTTGTAGCGCCCCTGGGTGCGGAACTGGTAGCCGCCGGCCACCTGTTTCAGCAGGAATCCACCGTCGCGTTGATCATATTCCGCCATCAGCTTCTCGATGGCAGCTTTTATCGCAGGGCTTTCCTCGCCTTGGAGGATGCCTTTCAGCTGATCCATCGTCAGCGGTGTTTCCGAGACGAACAGCAGGCTTTCGATGATGTATTTGAGGTTTTCTGGCATCTATCGATAAAATATCCGAATAATACCTGTTGGAACATGTTGGGCGATGTGGATCAGGCCTAGCTTGGCCATTTCCAGGATGGCCAGGAAGGTGACGATGATGTCGGAACGCGCGTGGCCATCGGCAAACAATTCGTCAAAAGTCATGGATTCATGGACTTCCATCAGGTCCGTCAACTGCGTGATGCGTTCCTGGACCGATACCCGATCTCTGGACAGATCGACCCGATGGCCTGGGGTCACCTTGTCCAGAATGTTCTGAAATGCATCGATCAGCTCGAACAAGCCGATGCGGACCAATTGGTCATCTTCCACACCACCCAGAATGTCGGCGTCCGGCTTTCGGGTAAAGGTATTTTCACCCAAGAGGTTACGTTCCGCCAACTGATCGGCGGCCGATTTGATCCGAAGATACTCCAGCAGCGGCTGAGTGATCTCCAGCCTGGGGTCCGCTTCCGCTTCCTCGCCGGTCTGTACCGGCAACAGCATCCTGGATTTGATATGGGTCAGGGTGGATGCCAGCAGGACAAAATCACCGGCAAAGTCGATGTTCATCTGCTTCATCCATTCCAGGTATTCCAGGTATTGAACGGTAATTTGGGAGATGGGGATATCGTAAATATCCACTTCTGCTTTTTTGATCAGATGAACAAGAAGGTCCATGGGGCCTTCGAAGACATCCTGGAGTTTGACTCGATAACGACCGGTGGCGGTTGCATCCGGTTCGGTATCCATCTGGTTGTCCATCAGCAGGGGCATTGGTGTGTCAGGCCCTTAAGGTTCATTACTAATTACTAATCCTTGATCCGGATCGCCGACCTGACCTGATCCATGGTTTCCTTGGCCACGTTTCTGGCTTTTTCGCTGCCGTCGAGAATGATCTTTTTGACCAGCTCGGGTTTGGCCTTGAAGTAGGCCCGCCGTTCGTGGAGCGGTTCCATGGCCTTGATCAGGTTTTCAGCCATGACCTTCTTGCACGCCACACATCCGATCTGCGCGTTTCGGCACTGGGGGGCGATGGCTTCCCATGTCTTTTTGTCGGAATATATTTTGTGAAATTCGAACACATTACAGATGTCCGGGTTGCCTGGGTCGGATTTTCGCATGCGCTGGGGGTCGGTGACCATCCGGGAAACTTTTTTGGCGATCTCGTCCGGGTTGTCGGAAAGGTAGATGGCATTGTTGTAGGACTTGCTCATTTTTCGCCGGTCCAGACCCAAAATTTTGGAGGTTTTGGTCAGGACGGCCTCCGGTTCCGGAAAAATATTACCATAAAGGAAATTGAACCGCCGAGCGATCTCCCGGGTAATTTCCACGTGGGGCACCTGGTCGATACCCACCGGCACGCCATCGGCCTTGTACATGATGATGTCCGCCGCCTGGAGGACCGGATATCCCAAAAACCCGAAGGTGGATAGATCCTTGTTGTTGATCTGGACGATCTGATCTTTGTAGGTGGGGTTGCGCTCCAACCATGGCACCGGGGTGATCATGGAAAGAAACATGAACAGTTCGGCATGCTCGGGAACCAGGGATTGAACGAACAGGGTACTCTTTTGCGGATCGAGACCGGCGCTGAGCCAATCGATTATCATCTCGTCCACAAAACCGGTGATCGCACCAGGGTCCTCATAGTCGCTGGTCAGGGCATGCCAGTCGGCAATAAAGAAAAAACAGTCATATTTGTCCTGCATCCCGACCCAGTTAGCCAGGGCGCCGTGCAGGTTGCCCAGATGAAGTGGGCCGGTAGGCCGCATACCACTCAAAATCCGCTTCTTGGAACTCATGGACGCATCTCCTGCTTATTTGTGCCTAAAGTGAGTGTTTCAAATGCTGGGGATGTCAATTCGGCACGATTTCAAATGAATTATAGCTGGTTGCACACCCAGTATTAGAAACCCGATATAATAAACAGAAGACGGCATGCAATCAAGAAAAAAACTCATGGACAGATGAAAACTCGTGAATCGACAGCCCGCCGAAGCGGATTGCTAACCAATGGGTTATGCCGTGGCAGTCCGTGCAAAAACCTTAACCCGGATGTAGAATCATCAAGATGACGACGCGCGTTTGATATGGTTCCTGACGAAATTGAATTCATCCTCTCGAATTTTGACCTGTCCGTTGAGTTTGGCTTCCAGGACCGCTTGCAGCGTTTGGCCGTATATGGGGCCGGGTAACAGGCCCATCGCCAAGAGATCTTTTCCGGAGACGCTGATGGCGACGTTACGCAGTTGCGTGTGGTACTTGGAAATTCGTTTTTTAGCCGTTTCGGAGGTGGTGCATATCATCATATAAAGGATGATTTCCGTTTTGAACGCTTTTAGCAGGTTGAATACTTCCGCATTGTTCAAGTTTTTATGCTTTTCCAGCCGCATGAGTGGTTTCTGTGCACTGATGCGGGTTTCGCCGAACATATTTGCATGTCGTGGGGCGATGGAAAGGTGCGCGCAAATTCCGTGCGTGGTTTTCAGATCGCAGTGGCGGATCAATGCCATAAAATAAACGGCCCAACGTTCATAGGTCTCATCGATAAAGAGCAGATCGTGCCAGTCAGTCACTTTTTTGGCGGTGTCGAGGAGGTGTTTTAGGTCCTTTTCGATCTTTATCGACGGATGAATGACCCGAAAAAGATCGTAATCAAGCAAACGCAAGATTGTCGGCGCGGGGTTTTCTTCCTTCATGATCAATTTGAGCTCCGTGTAGACCCGTTTGCCGGAAAGCCGTTTGAAGAAATCCATTTTAACGGCATTGTCGATGAGGCTGGATGTGAGTTTGCCGATGCTGAAACCAAATCGCTGCTCGAATCTGAGGGCCCGGAACACCCGCGTGGGATCTTCCACGAAGCTCAGGTTGTGCAGGACACGCAGGAATTTGTCCTTGATGTCTTTCTGGCCGGAGAAAAAATCGATCAGCCTGCCGAATTTTCCCGGGTTGAGTTGAATGGCCAGCGTGTTGATTGTGAAATCCCTGCGAAACATGTCCATTTTAATCGAACTCATTTCAACCACCGGCAGTGATGCCGGAAACCGGTAATATTCCATCCGCGCTGAGGCAACGTCGATTTTAAAACCGTTGGGGAATATGATTACGGAGGTGCCAAATTTTTTATAGGTGTGGATTCTGGCCCCAAATTCCCGGGCGAAGGTCTTGGCGAATGTGATCCCGTTTCCTTCGATGACCACATCGATATCTTCATTTTTACGATACAGGAACAGATCTCGGACAAAACCACCCACCACGTAAGCACTTAAGTCCAACCGGTCGGCGGTTTCTCCCAACTGGATAAGGGTTTCCAAGATGGGTTTGGGAAGGCGTTCCCGTATGAAATTGACCACCACCCGTGCCCGTTTGTTGGATGATTTACCGTTCAGCGTCGGGAGTTCGTGGTTTGAGGGCCGATTCTGCTGAACCAGCGTGTTGAGCAGGTCCGTGCGGGTGATGACACCCAACACCTTTCCGTTTTCAAAAACCGGTAGAATTCGCTGTTTATTCCCGATAATCTTGTCTTGGATCTCCACGAGATCTGCGTCGGGATGTACGTGGGAGATCTCCGAACTCATGTAATCACGAACCGGAATGGTGTCGAGATCATGAAACAGGGCCTTCTCGATGACCTGTCTGGTGATATAGCCGGTGAAACCAATGGTATCGGGACTGCTGTCGGCCACGAGCAGGGCATTGATGTTGTAACGGGTCAGCAGGGCCTTGGCTTCCCGGCAGGTCACGGCCTGATTGATCATGATGGCCGGTGAAGACATCAAGTGCCGGGCCAGGCGTCTGGGATCGATCTTGGCGTATAAGGCCTCAAAGAGCAGCTGCTCAGTCTGCGCGATGGTTTTTCCCTTGACGGTTGCTGCAGCGGCGGATGGGTGTCCTCCACCACCAAGTTGATCCAGAATATCCCCGACGTCCACATCGTCCGTTCGGCTTCTGGCCACGACGTAAACCTTGTTCTCCATCAGCGCCAGGGCAAAAATAGCATTGATGTTCTCCATTTTTGCCATTTTCTGGACCAGGAAAGAAAAATCGGGGAAATAGTTATCCGTGGTTACACCGGTCAACGCGATCTCAACCCCGTTGATGGTATAGTGTCTCAACGCTTGAATCATATCGTTGAGCAATCCGATCTGTTCGGGATTAAACTCCCGGGTAATCATGCTTGAAATGACATTCAGATTGGCACCCTTTGAAAGCAGATACGCGGCCGCCTTGAAGTCATGCTCCGTCGTTGAAGGGAAGGTGAAGGACCCGGTGTCCTCATAGATTCCCAGGCACATGATGGTGGCTTCTTCAGGCGTGATGGGGATATTTTTCTGCCGGAGAATACCCGACAAGATCGTCACCGTTGCACCCGTCAGCATATGATATTCTTGGTCGGCGGGAATATCATCGTCTTTTTTCGGGTGGTGATCATAAATATGGATTTCCAGTCCGGGATTGTCCAAAATCCGGACGAGGTCGCCAATCCGGTTTCGCCGCTTGGTGTCAACCAAGACCAGTCTAGTAACTGCTGAAAAGTCGATTTTCCTCAGTTCGGCAATATTGAAAAGATAGACCATGGACTGGATGAAAAAATTTCTCAGGTTTTTTTCCTGGGAACCGGGGAATACCACCAGCGCATCGGGATATAGCTTTTGTGCGGCCAGCATCGATGCCATGGCATCGAAATCCGAATTCACATGGCTGGTGATAATGGTCAGAGAGCTACTTTTTTGTGGGTTTTTGTCGATCATCGCCTAACGCAAGTCTGAGTTCAATTCCAAGGTTGTAGCCATGCAACGCAAAGGAAAACAGATGAATATTGAGTTGTTGGTTCCGTTTTTGCAGCCCAATTGAGCCGTGCCTTTACTTTTCCAAGGCAGGGGGGGATGGCCGTCAAAACCTTGATATTCAATAAGTTATTGCTGTTACAAGTCGTTTGTGGTAGCCGGCGGCAACTGATTTTAAGGATAAAGAAAATGGGCAACGATTGCACTTTTACATACAAGACCCTGTTTGGGCCCGTTCCTTCCAGACGCTTGGGTATTTCTCTCGGTGTGGATCTCATGCGCCATAAAACCTGCAGCCTGGATTGCGTATATTGTGAATGCGGCGCAACGACCCACCTGACCCTGAAAAGAAAAGAATACGTCTCCGTGGATCGGGTGAAAAATGAATTGCTCGCCTACCTTTCCCGAAATGAGAAAATTGACTATATCACCTTTTCCGGATCCGGGGAACCCACATTAAACGAGGGAATTGGCGACGTGATCCAATTTCTCAAAGCCGATTATCCCAAATATAAAGTGGCCTTGCTTACCAACAGTACGCTTCTCGACCAACAAGCGGTGAGACGCCAGATAAAGGATGCCGATGTGGTCATGGCTTCTTTGGACACCGCGACCGAGGCGCAATTCCGACGGATTTGCCGTCCCCATCCCAATCTTGATCTCAAGGCGCTAATTGATGGCATTACCACATTCAGGAAAATGTTTGGCGGTCGGTTGTTAATGGAGTATTTCGTCGTTAATGGTTGCAATGATTCTTTGGAGGAACTGATCCAACTGAAAAAAATACTAAAGCGCATTGATGCCGACGGTGTTCTCCTGAACACATTAGACCGGCCGGGCACGGAAGTCTGGGTGCAACCGGTTGGACGGAATCGGATTAAAAAAATTTCAGATTTTCTTGAAGGTGCCGAAATTGTCCAATATACGTCCGTTGAGCCAGAAATGGCTATGCGGCATGAAGACCTGATGGCGCGCCTGGTTTCAACTATTCGAAGACGCCCTTATACGGCCCGGGATGTGTCGCGGATCATTGGGCTCGATGTTGAAACGGTACAGCCTGTTTTGGATCGATTGGTCGCGTCCAAACAACTGACCGTGAAACAGGGGGATCGGGGCCTTTTCTACCTGGCTTCGTAAACCGGGCAACCGAATGTAAATTATTCGTCATCATATCGTACGTAAGTGGCAACTGTTCATTTATGGACATAGGGGGATGCAATGCCGATTTTTTTGTGGGAAGGGAAGAACAGGAACAATATCGTTCAGAAGGGTGAGATGGAAGCATCAAGCGACGATGTGGTCCGTTCCAATCTTAACAGACTCCGAATAATACCGACCAAAATTAAGAAAAAACCGAAAGATCTTTTCGAAAATGTCGCTTTTCTTCAGCCGAAGGTAACCCAGAAGGACGTTATCTTATTTTGCCGGCAGTTTTCGACGATGATTGATGCGGGACTTCCCATTATTCAATGCATGGATATTTTGTATGCTCAACAGGAAAACGCCACCTTCAAGAAGATGCTGAAAAAAATTAAGGAACAGGTGGAAAGTGGCTCAACACTGGCTGACGCATTAAAGAAGTACCCCAAACAGTTTGATGACCTGTTCGTGAATATGGTTGCCGCCGGTGAGGCCGGGGGTATCCTCGACACCATCTTAAGGCGGTTATCCGCATACATGGAAAAGGCGGCAAAACTGAAAAGCCAGGTCAAAGGGGCCATGACCTACCCGGTTGTGACACTGATCATCGCTGTTCTGGTTGTTGCGGTCATTCTGGTTTTCGTTATTCCCGTATTCCAGGAGATGTTTGCCGATATGGGGGGGACACTCCCGACACCCACTCTGGTTGTTGTTGCCATGAGTGACTTTGTGAAATCGAAGGTTCACTGGATGATCATCGGTCTTATTCTATTTATTTTCGCCTTTAAAAAATATTATGCGACCGAAAAAGGCCGCAGAGTTGCCGATGCAACGTTGCTTAAAATGCCCGTATTCGGCATTCTGGTTCGCAAAGTGGCCGTTGCCAAGTTTACCCGTACCATGGGAACCATGTTGTCCAGCGGCGTAGCGATCCTGGAAGCCTTGGATATCGTCGCCAAAACATCAGGAAATAAATCCATTGAAAGGGCAATCTATTCGGTAAGAAGCGGTATTTCCGAGGGCCGTACCATGGCGGATCCACTGGCTGAAAGCGGGGTTTTCCCATCCATGGTGTGCCAGATGATCTCCGTTGGGGAATCCACCGGCGCCCTTGACGCCATGCTCCAAAAAATTGCTGATTTTTACGAAGAGGAGGTCGACCAGGCCGTCGACAATTTAACGTCGTTGATTGAACCCTTCATGCTCGTTTTTTTAGGCGTGGTAATCGGCGGTCTCGTCATTTCCATGTATCTGCCTATTTTCAAAATGGCTGGAAATATTTGATCGTCGGGGGGGGGGGTAAAACGGTATTTGAAAATGGCACATGAAAGACCGATTGTGGATTCGATCCGCCGCTCGGGTACGATGTGTGGCTGAATATTCATAAACTCCGGCAGTTATTACCTTCTGCCTTGTTTGGATTATTGACCAATTACCGGTTCGACAAAGAGATGGTTAACCAAAAAGTCAGATGGCTGATGTCCATTCGGCTGCTTTTTGCCTTTTTGATGATGGGGTCAACCGTTGCCTACCAGATTGGCAATCAGGTATACGCCTTGGAAACACCCATCGTCTTCCTGTACGGACTGTCGGGAATGATTGTATTTTTGTCTGCCGGCTACACCGTTCTGCTGTCCATCATTAAGCGTTACCAACACCGCCTTATATGTGTTCAGATTGTTATCGATGCATTGTGTGTTACCCTGATCGTTCTTGTGACCGGTGCCTATTCCAGTGTATTTTCATTTTTATACCTCGTGATTGTTATTTATTCCAGTGTATTTGTTTATAAGCGAGGCAGTCTTTTGGTGGCAACATTCTGCAGTGTTCAGTTCATCGCACTGCTGACACTTCAATTTAATGGCTACCTTGACCCATATGACTTTGCCGGCACCATTGTCGGTTCCACCATCACTATTGTTCAGATCTTTCAAAAATGCGCCATTCTGACGGCTGCCTGCTTTTCAGTTGCATGTCTAAGTGGTTATCTTGCCGACCAGGAGCGACAGTCCAAGAGTGAACTGGTGGCCATCCAAGCGCACCTTGACCGGGTTCAAAGCCTGGCGCAGATCGGTGAGATGGCCGCCGGATTGGCACATGAAATCAAAAATCCGCTGGCCTCGATATCAGGTGCCATACAGATTCTTAATCGCGAAATAAAAAACGACAAGGACAACATGCGCTTGATGCACATTGTCCTCAGAGAAACTGGCCGATTGGGTAGCCTGGTCAATAATTTCCTTAATTTTGCCAGGCCTTCTGCGGGTCAGGTCAAATCTGTGGCTATTCATGATGCCCTGACTGAGGTTGTCGCCCTATTTGAAAAAGACAGGTCATTGGGTGAACGGGTCAGAATAGAGTTGGATTTAATTACAAATGCACATATTGAAATTGATCCATCACAGCTTCGTCAGGTTGTCTGGAATCTTTTGTTAAATGCCGCTGAATCAATCGATAGCCAAGGTATAATAAGGATATCCGTAAAGAAACTGAAGAACGATCGGATTATGGTTGAAATTGCCGATGATGGCTGTGGCATGAATGAACAAACGATAAGGTCCATTTTCAATCCATTTTTTACGACAAAAGCCAAGGGTACCGGCCTTGGCCTTTCTATTGTGTATCGCATTCTGGAAACATATGACTGCCGCATGGATGTACAAAGCAAGCCCGGCCTGGGCAGTGTTTTTGCCCTGTATTTCAAAATGTCTGATCCTACCAAAAAGCCGAAATAATATTTTATTCCGAGGCTCTATCCTGTATGTATTCGTGCACGATCACATCGCAATCAATTGGGCACTTTTAAATACATTCTCTGCGAAGCGATTTTATTTCTGCTAAATTATTCAATTACCAAAACAAGTTGAATCGGTAAAGTTTTAAATTAGTATTAAATACAGTCTGTTATAATCTTTCTGCACGTTTCCGGCTTTTAATATAATTATTTTTCCGAATGGTACATTCTATGCTTAAACGTTGTTGACGTTTTTTGAAAAGTTGATTGCTCGATAAAGGCAAAGCATCCGAAAGGGTGTGACGCAAAGCCGACGGCCTAAAACCAGAAAATCTGGAAATGGCGGCAGGGCTGCCGAGCGAACACAGCATCTCTCAAATCCGCTGATGGTCGCACGGTATTTCAATTTTGGGAGATGCATTATGAAACGATTCACCCGGTCCTATCTGAAGGTTTTATTCACTACCATTGCAATCAGTGCGATTACCGCCACATGTGCATTCAGTGCCAATGTATCACTGCGCTGGGATGCCAACGTTCCGGCCCCTGAAGGATACCGTGTTTTCGTTCGGGAAGGCAGCCAAAGTTACAAATACGATCATCCCATCTGGGAAGGTAGCCTCACCACGTGTACGCTGATCGGTCTCAACGAAGGGGTCACCTATCATTTTATTGTTCGCGCCTTTGACGATGATCTTGAAAGTGCCGACTCTGAAGAAGTTTCCTACACACCTGAATTCGTGGTTGACAACTTGGCGCCCACGGCTGATGCCGGACAGAACCAGTCAGTTCTTGAAGGGGCATCGGTTACCCTCGATGGATCCGGTTCCAGCGACGCCGACGGCACCATTACCCTTTACCAATGGGTGCAGACCGCCGGCACCGGGATAACCATCAATAATGCCAATGGGCCATATGCATCGTTTACCGCCCCTGTTGTCGGACTCCATGGTGATGCCTTAACTTTCAGGCTGACGATTACCGATAATGACGGAAGCACATCGGTTTCCGATACCACCGTCAGCGTGCTAAAGTCTTCGGGTACCGATAGGGACAATGACCAGGTGCCTGATGTGCTGGATCTCTTCCCCGACGATTCCTCCGAATGGGCGGACAATGACCGTGACGGAACCGGCGATAATCAAGATCCGGACGATGACAACGATGGAATGACCGATGCCTGGGAAATCGATAGTGGGCTCGATCCGCTTACCAATGATGCCGATCAGGATACGGATGGTGATGGCGTGACCAACCTGGAAGAATACCAGTGCGGTACCGATCCAACGGCCGTCCCGGACAACCACGCACCGGATGCGCCGATCATCGATTCACTCGTTCAGACCGACCAGGTCGAGCTCACCCCCGTGCTTGTCTCCGGGGCATATTTCGATGCCGACAATGATGATCATTCCCAATCGCAGTGGCAGATCAGTACCGAAGCCGATTTTTCAATGCTGGTCCTGAATGATTCCAGCCATACCCAACTTACCACATACACGGTCGGCGAAATGGTGCTCGATACCGATACGCTTTATTACTGGCGCGTGAAGTTCATCGATGATAGAAATGGCGCCTCGGATTGGTCTCAAACGGCTACATTTACCACCATCGCTGCAGACCAATCGGATGATGCGGACATCAATGGCATTCCGGACGAGCAGGAGGTCGGCGTATCCGTGGATGTCAACGAAAACGGAATCCCCGATAACCTCGAAGATACGATCATGACGGTCAATACCGTCGAGGGACAATCGGTTGTCGGTGTCGAAGCCATTTCCGATAATGTCAGCTTGGTTTCGATTAAATCACTGCCCACTGATACTTTAGCGGACCAATCGGTGAAAATGGGATTCGGCCTGGTCGGTTTTAAATTGTATCTGCAAGATGGAATCAAAACCGCCACCGTTAAAATTCATTTCTCCAAAAAGGTCAGCAAGGATGCGAAATTGTATAAGTACATGACCGATGGTGGCTGGGCGGTATACGAAAATGCTGTGTTCGCGCCCAATGGAAAAAGTGTTACCTTGCGCTTGGAAGATGGTGGTGTGGGCGATGAGGACGGCGTTGAAAATGGTGTCATCGTCGATCCATCCGGCATTTCAGGGTTGGATTCCTTGTCCTCCGATAGTGATGCGGTCCCGACGGGGGCGGATGCCGCCGGTGGTTCGGGGGGTGGCGGTGGCTGCTTTATCTCGGCCGGAACGCACGATCCGGGTATGTCTGATTCCCCCTTTTCAGAGGCTGCCATGATGATGGTGATGATGGTCTCGGGAATTGTTCTTGCCGTGGCGTGTCCGGTCAAAAAAAATATTGAGTAGATGCCAGAACGGGTTCTGAAAAGAATCTGGAAGTCACAACCATTTAAAAAAAGATACCCCTGACGCGGATACCGTCGTCAGGGGTATCTCATTTTATTAATGGTGGTCGGATGGCTTGATCCCTCAGATTAGACTCAATGCGATTCTGGCAACCCGGTCCGAGGCACCGGCGCCGCCGAGAAGATCTCTAACGTGAAACAACTCCTCTTCTAATAGACTTAGGCGTTCGGGATCATTTATCATGGCGGTGATTGTCTCGGCGATGTTCTGGGGTGATGCATCGTCCTGGATCAACTCGGGCATCAGTTCCCTTTGGGCAATCAGGTTGACAATGCCGATATGCTTTACTTTGATGAGCCGTTTTCCAAGCCGGTAGCTCAACGGGGAGACTTTGTAAACGATGACCGTTGGAACGCCGTAAAGCGCTGCCTCCAATGTGACGGTACCGGAGGCCGCCACCAGCAGTTGGCTCTGTTTGAATACCTCAACAACCGGGCCCTTGGTTATCTCTATCTCGAGTGTTGAAACGTATTGGCTGACGGCATCCGTCACCAGGTTTTCGTCTATGGAATCGGAACACGAAACCAAAAACCTTGCCGCCGGGTGGCACCGATTAAAAATTCTGGCCGCTTCGAGCATAACGGGAAGCAGGGTCGATACCTCTTTCTCTCTTGACCCGGGAAGCAGACCGATAATTGGTTCTTTCAGGCGTCTTGCTGACGGTGCCCGGCTCGGCATCGGCGGGATTCTGTCTAACAGGGGATGGCCTACGAAGGTGACGGGTACATGGTGTTTACGATAAAACGGTGCCTCGAACGGCAGTATCACCGCCATGTGATCGACTAGTCGTTTGATTTTTTTTACCCGGTTTTGGCGCCATGCCCAGATTTGGGGGCCGATGTAATATAATACCGGAATGTTAAGTTTCTTCGCCACGGCGGCAACATGAAAGTTGAAATCGGGAAAATCGATTAAAATAAGCAGATCGGGCCTGCTTTTCTTCAGGGCTTTTTTGACGGTTGCCATGGCCCGATTGATCGTTGGCAGTTTCGCCAACACTTCGGTGATACCCATCACTGACAGCGAGTTGGTATCGACAATGCGCCACACACCCTCCGTTTTCATGGCCTTACCGCCAACGCCGAAAAGGAATATATCCTTACAACGGTTTTTTATGGACTGGGCCAGTTTCGCACCGTGCAAGTCGCCCGAGGCTTCGCCGGCAATTATCATGATGCGTTTTGGAGGCATTTTTATTGGCGTTCAACCCCTTTGCACATTTGAAAAGCATTAAATACAGATGATCGCAATATCGCTTTCGTTTGCCAGACGGATCATGTCCGAGCGATCGAAGACAACCGTTCTACCCGCCTCGATGGTTAAGGTGCGAACATCACACTGATTCATGGTCTCAATTGTTTTCACACCAACGGATGGAACATCGAAACGAATATCCTGGTTGGGTTTGCAGACTTTTACCAGCACCGCTTCACCTTTTCCCAACCGGCCACCCCGTTTGATCGTGGCATCGGTTCCATCGATCGCTTCAACGGCGAGAATAGATCCGCCACCGACGACCACGCTTTGCCCGATATCCAATCTTCCTATCTCCCGTGCGATGGAAAGACCCAAGGCGATATCTTTCTTTTCTGAACGAGACGGCTTTCTGATTGTCCAGACACCTTTTTCTGCGAGTAGCTCAGGCAAAAGAAAGGTTGAGGGCTCAATCTTAATGCCCTCTTTTTCGAGACAGTCCGCAAATGCACACATAATGATATCATCGTGGGTGTGTCTAAGGCCTGCAATAATAGAGATGGCTTTCAAATCCGGCTTCACATCGGTGAATAGTCGCGTCTTGCGAACGGCCCCCAGCATCACAGCACGGCCAACGTCGTTTTGCTTAAAAAACTTGATCAGCCGTTTGAGCTGACCCAGACGCAGCCATTGAATCTTTTCCGACAGTTGGGTGAGTTCCCGGTCCGCTTCGTTGACATATGCCGCCGTGTATACGGAAAACCCCTTTTTTACCGCATTTTTTGAAAATAGGATGGGAAACTGCCCACTTCCCGCTATGAGACCGATCTTTTCATTCATTGAAGTCGTCTATTCTGATGTTGTCATCCGATTGCGTGGGGAATGGATTTATCGGGTTACACCTCTTGAGGATGTTTTGATGAATTCGATGAATGTTTCAACTTCAGGTACCATTTCCACTTGGGCATAGACGCGCTCAATGGCTTCGTTCAGCGTCAACCCGTATCTAAATAGAATTCGGTAAGTCTTTTTCAAGGCAGACAGGGTCTGGCCGGAAAAACCATGGCGTTTTAAACCGACGCGGTTGAGGCCATGCAGAATGGCCCGATCACCGGCCGCAATGACATAGGGTGGTACGTCTTTTACCACTGCGGATTTGCCGCCGACAAAAGCGTACTCGCCAATTCTGACGAATTGATGGATGGCCACCAGCCCCCCGATAACGGCATGATCGCCGATGTTGATGTGACCTGCCAATGTGGCGTTGTTGGAAAGAACCACCATCTTACCGATACGACAGTCGTGAGCGATATGGGTGTAGGCCATTACAAATGATTTTTCACCCACTTCCGTAATTCCTCCGCCCAAATCCGTTCCCCGGTGAATGGTAACAAATTCCCTTACGGTCACATTGGGTCCGATGCTTACGCTACTCTTCTCTCCATCGAATTTCAGGTCTTGGGGAATGGCGCCAATGGCCGCAAATTGGAATATTCGGCATCCAGGACCAATGGCCACATAGGGGTCAATGACGACATGGGGGCCGATCCATGTACCTTTGCCGATCGTTACATCTTCGCCGATAATCGAATAGGCGCCGATTTTTGCGCCATCGCCGATAACTGCACCGGGACTGACGATCGCAGTGGGGTGAATTATATTAGTCTCCATAGGCGGCCATCAACTGCCCTTCGGCAACAATTTTCTCATCGACCCTGGCAGTGCCGGCCATTTTTACGACTTTGGATCTCATTTTCAGCATTTGCAACTCAATAATCAATTGGTCACCGGGTACGACCGGTTTTCTGAATCTTACTTTGTCAAATCCCATGAAATAGATGAGTCGGCCTTGTTTTTCCGGTGGAAGTGATTGGCTGACAAGGACGCCACCCGCCTGTCCCATGGCCTCGACAATCAGAACGCCGGGCATGATGGGTGTGTCGGGGAAATGCCCCTGAAAGAAGGGTTCGTTGATGGAGACATTCTTTAGGACGACGATGCTTTCGTTTTTAACCAAGTCAATCACCCGGTCTATCAGCAAAAAAGGATACCGGTGGGGAAGGTTCTGCATGATCGAATTGATGTCAAATTCCATTTCCATGAGTGGACCTCCACTTGGGTTCAGCGCTCATCGATGATTTTTTCCAGATCAGCTAATTTTTTTTCCAGATCAGCAATTTTTTTCTTCATATCCGGCAAGGCCGGAATGATGCGCTGAACCCTCAGCCAAGTCCTGTGGGGCATGGATGGAGAGCCGGATGAAACCACTTCTCCGTCCGAGATGGGCTTGCCTACTCCGGTCATTGGGCCCACGGTGACATGATTGCCGATGGTCAGGTGCCCGGAAATACCGGCCTGGCCGGCGAGAATGGCGTGATGACCGATTTTTGTGCTTCCGGCAATGCCGACCTGGGCGACGATTATGCTGTCTTCACCGACAACCACATTATGGGCGATATGGACCAGGTTATCTGTCTTGACACCGTGCTGAATCCACGTCCGGCCGAAAGTCGCCCGATCGATAGTATTGCATGCACCAATTTCAACATCATCATCAATCTGGACGATGCCAACCTGTGGAATTTTATGATAGTGTCCGCCATCGGGCACAAATCCATAACCATCGCTGCCAATTACCGTACCCGGATGAATCGTTACCCGGTTTCCGATGCGGCAACGGTTCAAGATGGTCACATTGGGATAAATGATGACATCCTCACCGATCACCGCGTCATCTGCTATGAATACACCATCTTGAATGATCGAACCGGAACCGATGGTCACGCGATTGCCGACCGTTGCGAACGCACCGATAAACACCCTGTCACCGGTATGAACGCCTTCGCCGATGGATGCCTTGCTGCTGATGCCGGGTGAGAGATGGGTCTCCGGATGGTACAACCCCACCACTTTGGCAAATGCCAGCTGCGGGTTCTTCACGCGAATCAAGTTCTTCCCCGGGGCCTCGAACCCGTTCGGGACGAAAATGGCACCGGCCTGCGTATCGTCGATTCGCTTTAAAAATTTTTGGGCGCCGGCAAAGGTGATCTGATCGTTATCGGCGGTTTCGAAAGGCGCGACGCCGAGAATCTTTTTTTCTTTTTCGCCAACGGCTTCACCATTAGCCGCTTCGGCAATATACTGGAGGGAATATTCAGTCGACACGGTTAATACCTATACTTAATTTTTATTTTTGACATATTGGGCATTGAATTTTTTTATGACTTCGTCAGTAACATCGATGGTACTTGGTGAATAGAGAACCCCGCGTTTATCCATTATCAGCAGATAGCCCCCTGATTTTCCGATCTCATCAATAATTTTTAGTGATTCAGTTTGAATTCCGGCCATCAGTTTTCTCTGAATGCCCTGCAACTCCGCCTCATATTTCTTTTGCAGGATTTTTATATCATTGACCTTAATTCTGAATTCACGCTCCTTCTCTTCACGCATCTCTTTACTCATCACAAGGGCCTCACGTTCCAACCGCTTTTTAATCTCCTCGATTTCAACGCCTTTTCCCTTGAGTTCGGCTTCCATCTCTTTCCCTTGGGTGGTGATTTTCGCTTTGATCTCTTTTCCGGCCTCCGAATTTTCAAATAGGCGCTGGAACTCGACAACGCCTATTTTGGCCACATCCGCACCAAAGCCTGTTCCACACCCCAAAAAAAATGCCAGAACCGTCAGGATTACCCATCTGCTTGCAGATCGCATACCTCCCCCTTTCCATGCTTTCATCGTAAATTTTTATTATGTGTAGCACCTTATGGTGGTGATAATCAATTATTTGTTGGTATCCGTGGTCAGAAACCGGTCATGGGCGACTCCGACTTAGAAGGCGCCACCCATGGAAAACTCCCAGTTGACGCTCGAATCTTCTCCAAACGCTTCTATGGGATCCAGAATATGGCCGCCTTCGATGCGAATCGGGCCGATGGGTGAATACCATCGAATGCCGTATCCGGCAGCCTGGCGGAGGTTACCGAAATCGATCGATTCACCCTTTCCATAGACATTTCCGGTATCATAGAAAACCACGCCAACGATGCCCAAATCTTTGAATAGTGGATAGGTGAGTTCAAAATTGAACTGAACATATTTTTCCCCACCCTCCTCGGTAACCTCACCGTCGCTGTTAATGCCTTTGATGTTGATGCCCTGAAAATCAAAACCACGGATCGAATTCATGCCTCCCAGATAAAATTTTTCGTAATCGGGAAGTTTGTATCCTTGAATTTCGCGCACATAGCCGGATTCTCCATGCAAAAACGTCACCAGACCCTTGTGGACCGGGATGAACCATCCGAGTTCACCCACGACCTTATTGTAACCGATATCGCCGCCTATCCCCGCATAGGTGTAGCTGAGACGATGATTCTGGCCCTCTGTGGTATTGAATGCACGATCCCGTGAATCATGGGTTATCGCCGTGGTGATGGAACTGGTGGTGTTTTCACCTTCCATCTCCTTGATATTATCCGAAGCGTCGTACCTGATCTCGTTTACGTCCGTAACATCATATCGATAAAATAGGGAGGCACGGGTGAAGTCATAAACGGGGTAACTGGCTCCCAGCCCGCCCCCCATGCTGGTTCTGTCGTAGGTGTCATAGTCGCGTCTGGTTCGGTAGATGTTGATTGTCCCGGACAGTGGAATGTCAAACATCCATGGTTCGGTAAAACTCAGGTTGTATAAATCTGATACGCCCCCGATCTGACCGCCCAGTTTGAGAATCTGACCGCGACCAAAAAGGTTTCTCTGGGACACCGATCCGGTCACGAAGATGCTATCCACTGTGCTGTAGCCTGCGCCGAAGGTGAAGGTGCCGGTGGGTTTTTCCACGACGTTCACGTTCACGTTCATCTTGTCTTCGCCGATGCCTTTGGGTGTGTCCACCTTCACGTCTTCAAAAAAATCCAGGCGATGGAGATTGCGCACGCTTCGTTTGAGCCGGCTACCGCTGTATAACTCCTGCTCAAAGATACGAAGCTCTCGGCGAATGACTTTGTCACGGGTGCGGGTGTTGCCGGATATGTTAATGTTTTCAAAGTAGACTTTATCTTTTTTATTAACGGAATAGGTGATGTCCACCAGGTGATTTTCCGAATCTTCCCTCGTCATGGGAGCAATATCAGCAAAAGCGAATCCCGAATCGGCATAAAGATCGGTCAGCCAGAGGATATCTTTCCTGACCGTTTCCCGATTGAAGAAAGGCTCTTGTGAGATCTGAAGCCTGGGCATCAGACGTGCTTTGGGCAAAATGAGATCCCCATCCACGTCGATGGTGCCCACTTTAAATCGTTCGCCCTCCTCAATTTTAAAGGTGATATATATCCATTGGTCCTGGAAGTCGACCACAGGATCGGCAACTTTGGCGTGGATAAATCCGTTAATGTGATAATACCCCATGAGACGGGCGGCATCTTGACTCAACGCCTCTCGATCAAACTCTCCAGAAGAGGTAATCCAGGACCAAAACCCCTTCTCCGATGTGCTGATCAGTTTTCTCAGCTTTTTGTCGGGAAAGGTCACGTTGCCCTGGAAGGTGATCTCCTTTACTTTAATCTTCTTACCTTCTTCGACGACAAATTCAACGTCCGCCTGGTTGTTATCCTGTTCGTTAACGACATAGACTACCTTAACGTTGTGATAGTTCTTCTCCTTGTACATGGCCTCAAGTTGGTCAATGTTGGATTTAATCGTAAAAATGTTCAGAATGGAACCCGTGCTGACACTTAAATTTTCGCGAAGCTTGTCATCCTTGAATACCTTGTTGCCACTAAATGAAATTTGTCGAATGGTCGGCTTTTCCTGAACATGAAAAACGATCGATCGGCCGTCCTCTCTTGCTTCGGATTCGACACGGATATCTTCAAAATAGCCCATTTTGTAAATAGATTTCATATCTTTGGCAAGCTTGCCGGCACGCAGCACGTCGCCTGCCTTCACCCGGATAACCCGTTTGATGGCATCTGCTTCGATCCGTTTATTTCCCGTTACCCGGACCTGGGTGATCAACTCGCGGCGAAACAATTGTAGCGCTAATTTTTCCGCTGAATTTTTGGCAATATTTCGCAGGTTTTCCATGCCTGTTCCTGCTTCATAAATGGAGAACACAGCCTTGGTTCCCACCGTATCAATCAAGTTGACATCAAGGCTGATGTTGTCGCCGATTCGTGTCATGCTTCCCCAAATCACGCTGTCGGCACCGGCATTAAGGCCGATTTGTCTCAAAGATTCCACATTGGATGTAATATCCGGGACTGCGGCGGATGGTGGCACACGATTCATCTCAACAGAAACCGCCCCTTCTGCTTCCAGGTGCTCTTGGATAACTTTCGGTATATCTTCTTTCAGATAAGACAAGTTTTGACTGGCATGAATTTCAAAAGGCAATATCAGTACACGAACCGTTTCCACGGCTTCAGCGCTATGGGTCACCAACAAAAGGGAAAAAAACAGCATCGGTAAATATCGCCTTAACATTGAATCTCCCTTGAACGGTAGCGGTCTGATCATGATCAAATTTATATTCAATGAAATTCCTGCAACGTGCCGTTGGTGATAGTAACCTGCCGGGATACTAGGGCAGCCAGCTCCATATTATGGGTCACAACCACCAGCGCCATTCCCATTTCCCGGTTCAGTTCCATCAAGAGGGTGTGGATGTGGTCGCTGTTTTTACGGTCCAAGTTGCCCGTCGGTTCATCTGCCAGGAGAATGGCCGGCCGTTGTACCAATGCCCGGGCCAGGGCCACTCGCTGCTGCTCACCGCCGGACAGTTCCCCTGCGCGATGGGTCAGGCGATCTTTCAGGCCCACCCGGACCAAGATCGATTCGGCCGCTTCCTGTGCCATTTTTTTTTCAACGGCGTTAATCAAGACTGGCATCATGGTATTTTCCAGCGCCGAAAACTCGGGCAGCAGATGGTGAAATTGAAACACGAAGCCGATGGTTCGGTTTCGAAAACGGGCCAGACGGTTATCATCCAGTACCAATACATCTTTTCCCGAATATTCCAATTTTCCTGAGTCCGGTCTGTCCAAGGTCCCAAGAATGTGAAGGAGGGTGGATTTACCGATGCCCGATGCCCCCACGATACCAATTGTTTCCCCGCGCCCAAGTCTAAATGACAGCTGGTTGAGAACAACGATGCGGTCCCCGCTATGGCTATAGATTTTACTGATTCCGGAAGCCTGAATCAGCGGGGTAGTACGGGGATGTTGATCCGGCGTGTTTTCAGCTTTCGCCTGTTCGTTGCCATTAGCCATGCCGGATCGCCTCTACCGGATCAACGCCGGCTGCCTGACGGGCCGGATAAAGGGTTGCCGCAAAACAGATAAACAATGCGCTCAGCGCTATCAAAAGGACATCAGATACCTTCAAACTAACCGGCAACCTACTGATATAATAAATATCTGACGGAAGCTGAATAAAGGAATACCGTTTCAACAGGGTGCACAGCACCAAGCCCGCTGATGTCCCCAACAACGTACCCACCAAGCCGATCAACAGCCCTTTGATGACAAATATCTGGCCGATGGACCTGGCCGTTGCCCCCATGGTTTTCAGAATAGCGATGTCCTTTCGTTTTTCCATGACCATCATTACCAAGGACCCGGCAATATTGAATGCGGCAACCAGGACGATCAGGGTCAGGATGATGAACATGACGGTTTTTTCCAGCCGAAGCGCCGAAAAAAGATTGCGATTTATCTGTTTCCAGTTTTCGATGGTGTAGTCACTTCCGACAATCCGCTCAATCGCGTCGGATATCATTTTGACCTGCTCCATATCCGCAAGGCGGATTTCGATGCCACTGACCGATGCAGGCATTCGGAGCATCTTCTGGGCCTGGGTCAAATTGATGAAAGCAAGCGTTCCATCAAATTCATACATCCCTGTTTCGAACAGGTCGACGATCTGAAATTTGACCATGGCGGGCATATGGCCGGCCGGTGACAGCATTCCCCGCGGTGAGACCATGTAGACCGTGTCTCCACGAATTACGCCGAGGTTGGCTGCCAGTTCCTTACCCAAGATGATACCGGGCAAATTATTGTTCGCGTTCGGCGAGGCCTTCGTGAAGGATCGTGCCGCCAAGCGGGTGGTATCTACGCCGTCGATCCCGCTTTTTTCTTGGGCGGTATCGATCCCTTTCAAAAGGGCGCCCGCCGTCCGGGTTGATGTTCGAAGGACAACCTGGGTGGTGATATATGCCGATGCCGTGTCGATCTCCCTGATGGGTTCCAATTCTTTTAATATCAGATCGTAGTCGGTAAAGGCGCCCTGGCTTTTTGTGATCACCAGGTGTGGGCGGATTCCCATGATCCGTGATTTAAGATCGGTTTCAAAACCGGCCATGACGGCAATGACCACAATCAGCGCCATCACACCCACACTGACACCGGAAATGGACAAGACCGTAATCAGCGAGATAAACGCCCGCTTTTGTCGCGTCCTGAGATAACGCCCCGATACAAATGTCACAAATGACATGGCATCACCGGTGCCGGCTGAGGTTGAGTCTTGGTTATGATAGCCCTTGCCCGCCTATATTGATAATGGATCAATTATAAGCTTTTCGACGCCTGTGCCCTGGGTTTCATGTGGGGGAACAAGATAACCTCTCGGATGGACGGAGCATCGGTCAGCAACATCACCAGACGGTCGATGCCGATCCCTTGACCGGCTGTGGGCGGCATGCCGTATTCCAAAGCTTCGATGTAATCGTCATCCATGAAATGGGCCTCGGTGTCACCGGCGTTTCGATCTTCCACTTGCTGTAAAAACCTTCCGCGCTGGTCTTCCGGGTCATTAAGCTCGGAGAATCCATTGGCGATTTCCCGTCCGGCGATGAACAGCTCGAACCGTTCGGTCAGGTCCGGATGGGTGTCGCTTCTTCTGGACAGTGGTGAGACTTCGACCGGATAGCCGGTGATGAAGGTGGGTTGGATCAATTTGGGTTCAACGAGGACATCGAACAGTTTGGTGATGACTTTTCCCAGACGTCTGGTTTTTGTGACCGTGATCCCCTGAGATGCCGCAAATTGAAGCAACCGGTCCTTGTCGGCGAACGTTGTCGGATCTACGCCGCCGATCGTTTCCAGCGCGTCGAACAGGGAAATCCGTTTCCATGTGCCCCCCAGTTCAATGTCATCGCCCTGATAGGTGACGACGGTGCCGCCGGTCACCATTTCAGCAATTTGGGAGAACATCTGCTCGGTAAGGTCCATCAAGTCTTCATAGGTGGCGTAGGCCTGGTAAAACTCCACCATGGTGAACTCCGGATTGTGCTGTGTGGAGATGCCCTCGTTTCGGAAATTGCGGTTGATCTCAAAGACCCGTTCAAACCCGCCCGCCACCAGGCGTTTGAGATATAGCTCCGGCGCGATGCGCAGATAGAGATCCATGTCCAGCGCTTTGTGGTGGGTTCTGAAAGGGGTCGCCTCGGCGCCGCCCGGAATCGGCTGCATCATGGGTGTTTCCACTTCCAGAAAATCACGGGACAGGAAAAAGGTTCGCATGGCTTGGATGATCCGGCTGCGTTTGATAAATATATCCCGAACATCCGGGTTCATGATCAAGTCGATGTAGCGCTGTCGGTAGCGTTTTTCCGGATCTTTAAGCCCATGGAATTTTTCAGGAAGCGGTCGGGTGGATTTGCAGACGAGTTCAATCGTGGTGGCCAGAATGGTCCATTCACCGGTCTTGGTGCGAAACAGGGTGCCCGTAACGCCCACGAAATCACCGACATCAAGGCGTTTGAACAGGTCATAGGCCGGCTCACCCACCTTGTCTTTGCGCACATAGGCCTGCATGAGACCGGTTCGGTCCTTGAATCTGATGAAGGCCGATTTCCCGAAACGATTGATGGCCATCATTCGCCCGGCCACGGTGAACGCGGTCGGATCCTCTTGCCGTTCATTTGACAGGCCTTGGAGATGATCGCTGATATCCTTGATGGTATGATTGACGGCAACGCCATTGGGAAACAGATTGACTCCGTCTGCCCTCAGGCCGTCCGCCTTTTCTTTACGTTTGCTTAGCAAGTCTTTGGCATTCTCCATGGTAACCCCGTTTATATTTGCCTATTATCGATTCCTAAATATGGTGGCTGTCGTATGGTATTTGCCTATTATTTTGTACATGGCGGCAGATATTCCCTCGGTTTCTTTATGAATCCGTGAGAAGGCCTCATCCGAAAAATTGTAAACCATCTTTGCTATCTTATTTGGTGGATGGTGTCAAGGATCGCCGAAATGCCATCTGCGAACCATCGTATCGGTCACCAGCCGTTTGAGTCGGAAAAGCCTTGAAACCCCTGGTCATAGAGAAGAAACTGATGATCGAAGAACAACCGGATCGATTTCCGGCCGGTGGGTTTGGGCCGAATCTGGATTGACCGGTTTTTGAGACGGTTCGTTGGTTTGGTTGGCTTGGATCGTTAAGTGTCCGATTCCAGAGTGGGGTGATCGATCCGAAATTTACTGAGACGAGAGGCCGGCAAACAATTCCCGATCCCATCCGGTGTTCCAATTCGGATGGATCCCGACAATGGGTTAATCATCCATACCAAAACCGGCGCGAAGCAGCGAATCCCGGCTGACCATGCCTTTGAATCGGCCGGCTGCATCGACTACCGGCAACCGCTTGAGCCCCTTATCGACCATCAGACCAATGGCCGCTTCGATCATCATCTCTTCTCGGACTGTGATCAACTTGGTGGTCATGACTGTGCCGGCGGTTGTTTCAGTCAAGCACCGTTGCAGGCCTCCCCGGCAAGCGTCCGGTTTAAAGGCGTGCCTCACTTTAGCCGGCAGATGCCAGATCCCCTCTTGCCCCGACTTGAAATAGCGGAGCAAATCGCGATCCGCGATCACTCCCAGCAGGTTTCCTTCGGGGTCGACTACGGCCACCCTCTGTATATCGCTGCTGTCGATGAGCCGCATCACTCCGTCAAGTGGGGTTTCGGGGGAGACGGTATGCGTGTCCCGGCGCAGGATGTCCCCCACGCGCCTTAGATGTCCCACTTCGATTTTCTGCGCACTGAACGCATGCCAGTCGGGTGCCTCACGCATGACCGTACGGAAGATGTCCAGCCGCGATAGCATGCCTGACAAGCGTCCCTTCTCATCCACTACTGGCAGACGCTTGACACCTTTGGCCAGCATCAGATCCACTGCCTCGGCCAACGGCCGATTCTCCGCGATCATTACCGCCGGGGTCGTCATGACCTCGGCAGCCTGCCGTGAAGCCAGCTGATTCAAAACGGCCTCGCGACGGTCTTTATCGGACTCCGCCAGCAGACCCAACCTCAATGGAAGCCCACCTTTTCGGATCAAATCCCCTTGGGTGATCACACCGATGGGACGCCGTCGTCCGTCTAATACGGGAAGCCCCGTAAAAATCGAGGGCAACAGCAGCTTTGCCGTATCACTCAGGGGGGTGGTGGCCGTAACGCTTTTGGGTTCAGATGTCATGACATCGCGGACCATGAGCTGCCGTGGGAAAAAGGTATTACGCGCCCTGTGGCTAAGCACGCTAAGATCATGCAGGACCACGATACCGTCATCGATCATGCCGTTCATGCCGTTCAGAACGCGTTCGGTTTCTGCGGCCGGAATGACAATGTAAATTCGAATCGGCATATTTAGAGAAAGAATTTCCAGTCGTCCGGTCGCCAATTCTCCGCTTTCGTAACAGCCGGCGATTCCTCGCGTGACGATACAGCGTGCAGCGAGCTTCAAATCCCGAATGTACTGCATGACGGCATCCGCGACTGGCTTGTTGCGGTGGCGTGCCGCTTCGCTGGTGAAAATTTCGATCGCTTTGTAGTTCAACATTGCAACGACCCTCTTTTGCTGCCGATAGTTTGAATCTGTTTCCGGATCTTGTGGTCGGGGGGCGGTCATTCGCGCGATAAAAAGTATAGTATCATCTTGCCACAAAGGCAAATGTCTATTGTCAATGTGTATGAACCACGGCTTCAGTCCATTTTTATGGAGGGTTTTCACGCGGCCATGACGGCTGGGACCGTTTTGGTGGCGTGTGGATGGATGTTGATGCTTTCCAGGGGGAAGGCGCCGATGGGGGATAAGCCGAATGTAAATTTGAGATTGAAGAAAACCGCATGCCGTGCCTTGCGCCTTGACTTTCCATTAAAAATCAAAGAAACATAATCCTTGTTACTGTTTGAAGAAAAGGATGATTGCGAAATCCGAAGGAGAAGGAGGGGAAAAAGATGATCAAGGTGCTTGTCGGCGATGCCCTCGGCGATGCGGGAGTTCAGATATTTCGGGACGCCGCCGGAATCGATGTGGATGTTAACACAGGGCTTTCTCCCCAGGAACTCGAAGAAATTATTGGTGACTACGATGCGCTGGTGATTCGTAGCGCCACGCGAGTGACCGAAGAGATTCTTGATGCCGGGAAAAAACTGAAAGTCGTGGGTCGTGCCGGCATCGGCCTGGACAATGTGGATATCCCTGCTGCCACCAAACGGGGTGTGGTGGTTATGAATACCCCCACTGGCAACGTGGTAACCACCGCTGAGCATGCCATTGCGATGATGATGGCCCTAACCCGCAACATCCCCCAAGGCACGCTTTCTTTAAAGGCTGGCCGCTGGGAGAAGAAACTGCTGCAGGGGCGGGAGGTGTTCAACAAGACCCTGGGGATTATCGGTTTCGGTAAAATCGGATCAATTGTGGCGGACCGGGCCAAGGGACTTCGTATGAAGGTGGTGGTTTTTGATCCCTTCGTGACCCCAGAGCGGATCCAAAAAGCCGGTTTCGACAGTGTGACTTTGGATGCACTCTACGGATGTGCCGACTACATTTCGATTCACGTACCGAAGCTCAAGGAGACCACCGGCCTGTTGAACCAGGCGGCTTTCGATAAGATGAAAAAGGGCGTGATGATTATGAATTGCGCCAGGGGCGGCATCGTCAATGAAGACGACCTCCAGGAGGCCATGAAGTCCGGAAAGGTGGCCGGCGCCGCACTGGATGTGTTCGAAACCGAGCCTCCCGGCGAGTGCCGCCTGTTCGAAATGGATCGGATTATCTGTACGCCCCATCTGGGTGCATCCACCCGGGAGGCCCAGACCAATGTGGCCGTGGCCGTGGCCCGGCAGATTATCAGTTACCTAACCAACGGCACCGTCATCAACGCGGTCAATGTGCCCTCCGTGGCCGGGGATCTGCTCAAAAAAATCGGTCCCTATATGGCTGTGGGTGACCGCATGGGCTGTTTGCAGGCCCAGTTGGCCGACGGACCGGTCAAATCCGTGACCATCGAATATACCGGCGATTTCAAAGGTATGGACATGGCCCCGGTGTCCACGGCCATTTTGAAGGGCCTGCTCACCCCCATGGTCAAATATGCAGTCAACTCCGTCAACGCCCCGGTGGTGGCCAAGCAGATGGGCATCAAAGTCACCGAATCCACCACCACGGAGGCCGAAGACTATACCCATCTGATCACCTTGCGGGTCAGTACGGCCGCCGGGGAAAACGTGGTGGCCGGTACCATCATTGGTCGAAGCGGCATCAAGGTGGTCAAGATCAACAAATTCCGCCTGGAGCTGGTTCCCGAAGGATATATCCTGTTGATTTTCAATTATGATCGACCCGGTGCCATCGGCGGTATCGGAACCACCCTGGGCCGGCACAACATCAATATCGGGCGGATGCACGTGGGGCAGGAAAAAGACGGCGACCAAAACATCATCTTTTTGCAGACCGATACACCGGTTCCAACCGACGTGCTCGAAGAGCTGCGTTCAGCCAAGATGGTCAACTCCGTGACGCCCCTGGAACTGTGATGTTCTGAGCTATATCGGCTTTTTTTGGCGCAGCTTCCAATGAGGGTGTTCCGATACGCATCAACTTAAAATTATGGATGATGCCGCTATGCATGTTAGTCTGATGGTCGCCATTACCGTGGATGGAAAGATCGCCAAGGCTTCAGGTCACTATCCCGACTGGACCGGAAAGGCCGACAAACAGCTGTACGTCGAAATTACCCAAAAAGCCGGTGTGATGATCATGGGGTCAACGACCTTCGATATTATCCGGCGGGTGCTGCCCGGCCGTAAAACCATCGTCATGACCCGCAACGCGAATCGCCGATCCGACCGGGACGATCTGGTGTTTACCCAGGCGCCACCCGAGCAGATTATCGCCGATCTGGCATCGCAGGGCTACGAAAAGGCCGTGGTGGTGGGTGGAGCGAAAATCAACCATCTCTTTGCCGCAAAAGGCCTGATCGACGAGCTGATCCTGACCATCTCACCCTATGCCTTCGGCTCCGGGCTGTCCATCTTTTCAGAATCCGTGGACCTGAAGCTGGCCCTGAAAAAGTTCTGGCAGCTGGACGAAAACACCCTTTGCGTCAGATACCGGGTGATCCACGAATGATCATTCACTAAAACCTGTGAACGAAAATAATAAGGCCATTAGAAAGTTCACGATTCTATCGATCGGCTGTCTGCCGGTTCATGGCCGCCAGCACCTGGTATAACCCCTGGGTGCCCAGGTTTTCCCATCCCATGGCCATGGCTGCCATGTAAAACTGGTGGACCAGGGCTAATCCGGGTAGCGACAGGCGCATGCGCCGTGCCTCTTCCAGGGCGATGCCCATATCTTTGACAAAGTGCTTGATGTAGAAACCGGGATCGAAGTCGCCATCGGCTATTCGGCGCCCTAGGGTATTGATAGACCATGAACTTGCCGCCCCTTTGCCGATTATATCGATGACCCGGTGGGCATCCATGCCGGCCCGCTGAGCATACAAAAGAGATTCCACCACGCCGATCATGGTGCCGGCGATCAGGATCTGGTTGGTTATTTTCGTGTGCTGGCCGGAACCGGCAGCGCCCATCAAGGCGATGGTTTTTCCCAGGAGTTCGAACAGCGGCTTCACCGCATCGAACACCGGCTGCTCACCGCCCACCATGATCGCCAGGGTGGCTTCCCGGGCCCCCACGTCGCCACCGGAAACCGGGGCATCCAGCACCTTTACCCCCTTTGTCGCGCATTCACGGTGAATGATTCGAGCCAGATTCGGGCTGGACGTGGTCATCTCCACCACCGTGTCACCGGTCTTGGTTCCCGCCAACACCCCCTCATCACCCAAAATCACCTCCCGGACATCATCCGGAAAGCCCACCATGGTGAAAACAATATCGCTGTTTTGTGCCACGGCTTTTGGCTTCTCGGCCCAGGCCGCCCCTTTTTCCAGAAGCGCGAGGGCTTTGTCACGGGTCCGGTTAAACACGGTTAACCGGTGTCCGGCATCCAGCAGGTGCCCGCACATGGATGCGCCCATTACGCCGGTCCCGATCCATCCGATGCGTTGTTTAGTCATGTGGTTCTCCTAAAAATGAAAAAGGGCCACGGTTGGCAACCGTAACCCCTTGATTTTGCAATGGTCGGGACAGCAGGATTTGAACCTGCGACCCCAGCGTCCCGAACGCTGTGCTCTACCAGACTGAGCCATGTCCCGATGGGTGGACCTTGTACGTCAAGGCATGTGAAAAGTCAATAGGTTGAAGCGTGTTTATGAGGCCTTTTTTATCTGCTGAAGGGGTTGCTTAAAACGATGGTTTCATCCCTTTCCGGTCCCACTGAAACGATCTGGATCGGCACGCCGGTCAAGGTTTCAATGCGGGTCAGGTATTGTCGGGCCACCTCGGGAAGATCCGCATAACGTCTGATACCGCGAAGATTCCGGCGCCAGCCTGGCAGGGTCTCAACCACCGGTTTGCAGGCGGCCAGGTGGTTGAGGTTGGCCGGTACCTCGTTGATCCGTTGGCCATTCAGCTCATAAGCAGTACAGATTTTAAGCTCATCCAGTTCGCCGAGCACATCGAGCTTGGTAATGGTCAGACCGGTGAGTCCGTTGAGTCTGACTGCATTGTTCAGGATGACCGTGTCCAGCCACCCGCAGCGCCGGCGGCGCCCGGTAGTGGCGCCGAATTCAGCGCCGGTCGTTTGAATAAGATCCCCGATGTCGTCAAACAGCTCGGACGGAAACGGACCGGCGCCCACGCGGGTGGTGTAAGCCTTGACGATGCCGATGACGCCATGGATATCTTTAGGACCGACACCGCTGCCGCAGCAGGCATTGCCGGCGGCGGTGTTGGAGGATGTCACAAAGGGGTAGGTGCCATGATCGATGTCCAGATGAGTGCCTTGGGCACCTTCGAACAAGATCTGCTTGCCGGCGTTACCGGCTTTTTGCAGCGCCACGGAGACGTTGGTGACGTAGGGCTTCAGGCGGTTGGCAAACTCCGTGTACCGGCACCGGATCGATTCCAAATCCACAGTATCGGTGCCGAGGAATTTCTCCAGGTAAAAATTCTTATCGGGTATGATGGCTTCCAGGCGATCGTTGAAGGATTCCGGGTCGATCAGGTCTACGAAACGCACCCCGCGCCGGGTGGCCTTGTCTTCATAACTGGGTCCGATACCCCGGCCGGTGGTTCCGATCTTCTTGTCGCCTTTCATCTTTTCACGACCGTGGTCGACCAATTTGTGATAGGGCATGATCACGTGAGCCCGATCGCTGATCATGAGCATGTCGGGACCGACGGCAATTCCCTTGGCTTCCAGGTAATCGATCTCTTCGATCAACACCTCGGGATCTACGACGACTCCGTTGCCGATGACGCAGGTTTTCTTTTGCAGGATTCCCGACGGGATCAGGTGGCTGATGAACTGTTTGCCATCGACCACCATGGTGTGCCCGGCGTTGTTACCCCCTTGAAAACGTACGACCACGTCGGCGTCGGCGGCCAACAAATCCACGATTTTGCCTTTGCCCTCATCGCCCCATTGAGTCCCCACAATTACGATATTCGCCACTTGACGCTCCTTCATCGATAATATTGATTTGAAGAAAGGCAGAAACAGCCGCTTTTAGTTATGATAGGCCAGAATCCATTATCCCAAAATCACCTGGCCTTGCGCCGGCTGCGGAAAAAATCCTGGATTAAAAACCGGCACCGGTCCGCACAAATTCCGTTTATGATCTCGACCTGGTGGTTGAGTCGGGGGTCCTGCCCGAGGTGGTAAAGGCTTCCTGCCGCGCCCCATTTAGGGTCGAACGCCCCGAATACGACGGTCTTCACCCGGGCATGCACAATGGCCCCCATACACATGGCACAAGGTTCAAGTGTAACATAGAGTGTGGTGCTTAACAAACGATAATTTTCAAGCTTTAGTGCAGCTGTGCGCAGCACGTTCATTTCCGCATGGGCCGACGGATCGCAGCAGCTGATGGTTCGGTTGTGGTCTCGTGCGATTAACCGGCCCCCGCCATCTACGATAACCGCACCCACCGGCACCTCGCCCATCTCACCAGCGGTAATCGCCTGTTCGATGGCTATTTGCAGGAAGTGTTCGTGTGGGGGTGTCATGGTTGGACAGTCTACTTTTTATTGGGTTTTGATCAATACAATTTTCAAGAATTCGTTGACATGCGCTTCGGTTTGGCTTAAAAGCAGTCCAACTTTTAGCGCCTGTAGCTCAGCTGGATAGAGTGCCGGACTACGAATCCGTAGGTCGCAGGTTCGAATCCTGCCAGGCGCGCCAGAAAACATAAGGGGTTATAGCTATTATGCTGTGACCCCTTTTTTATTTGTAGCCATATAGTAGCCAAAATGCAGCATTCTCACGGTTCGATTCCTGATTCTTTGCCAAAGCAAGCCGTAGCCTGGCCACATCAGCCGATTAGTTTTGACTGTCCATGCCCATACTTGAATAGACACCACTGAAATAGTGGTCAGGACTATTCATGATAATATGGTATCTCAGCCTTTCAGAATTCCACTGTGCCGCTGATGCCTGGAGTTACCTGGACCACAGTTAAAGAATTTGGGCTTGGTCCTAACTTAGCCCACATAGACGGAGGAACGATAAAAAGAAAGCTCAACTTGAGAAAGTGCGGGACATTTTAAGCTCGATCTGATACGAGAAAATAGGTCAACGCTAACTAACTTATTTTCAATAACAAATACCAGATCGAGCTTTGAAAAAAACATATAACGAATCACCAGATGTAGCAAGCGGAAAAGGTAAATGGGATCGATCAGATACAGCGAAATTAGTTTCTGATTTTGACTCGAGGGAACAAACCATTAGCCAGCGTGATTTTGTAAAAAGGACTGGCGTTCCTCGATCAACCCTGCGGTACTGGCTCGCCAGAAAAAACAGCATCGATGCAAACCCTGCTTTGATCGAATTCCTTGAAAGCCCGGTTGGCATAGCTTTTTTGCACAGACTGGTGACATCTGCTCACGTTTCGTTTACAAAAGTTGGAACTGCCAGCATCAACAATGTCAGCGATTTTTTGGAGAGATCAGGCCTTTCTCCATTTGTTGCGGCATCCTATTCGTCTCAACGCAGGGTGTCTGAACAACTAAATGAAAAGATAATCCAATTCGGAAAAAACGAGGATAAAAGGCTTGGTCAGCAAATGCCGGAAAAAATAATCACGCTTTGCGAGGATGAGACCTTTCACCCTGAAATTTGTCTTGTCGCCATGGAACCGGTATCAAACTTTATCCTTGTGGAAAGATATGCCATGAATCGCGAGGCCAAAACCTGGAATGAGGCGTTTAGCGATGCGCTTTCCAATTTTCCGGTTGAGGTCATCCAAGTTGCCAGTGATAAGGGACGCAGCCTGATCAGTCACGCGCTCAAAGGCCTTAAGTGTCATAGTTTAAAAGATATCATGTAAAAGCGGTGAGAAAGTATTATTCGCCTGTCCCTTTTTTTACTTCGAACCTGGCTCAGCTCCCGCTATACGCCCGAAGCGATCCGGCAAGGTCTGGCCATCTTCGCGACAAAGCGGGCAAAGGGACGGTTGCACTCGGACATCGCCCATAGATACCTGGTGAAGGTCATTCAAAATTGCCAGGATGAAATCGATCTCAGACAGCAGGAGGACCAGTTCCGAAAATATGCTGAGATCGAAAAACGGTGCTTTCT
>Ga0209633_10000460_pt1 | contig 47651 bp, 52 predicted proteins | sample Cruoilmetagenom1_FD_187290 | JGI IMG/M metagenome (GOLD analysis project Ga0209633, IMG submission 187290) | Oil polluted marine microbial communities from Coal Oil Point, Santa Barbara, California, USA - Sample 1 (SPAdes) (version 2) | ecosystem: Environmental > Aquatic > Marine > Oil seeps ... | reverse complement strand
AACGCTATGGCTACCCCTAACTAAAGACATCATAACCTCCTTGGCAGGATTCCAAAGCGCCGCTAGGCGCGCCCTGCCTAAGGTGGATAATTTTTCTGCAGAAAAAACCTTATGAAATTACCAGTGGCTGTGAGCAATTCATCTACGCCCTAAAGGGCGGAGATTTCTTGCTCATAAGGTTAAAACCAAATGAGCCGTCCCCAGTAGTACAGTATACTTGTTTCGATGGGGCTGCAAGCTTGGCGGCGATTGCATAGGGGATGCCTGCTCCGAGGTGACCTGCATCTCCGGATGGACAGCTTATGAATGTATTCTGCTCATAGACATGATTTAGACGCACGCACCAGACAGTTGTGTTCCCTCCATCGGCCACCGCGAGGGCATCTCGTGGAAAGAATTCACGCGCTTCTTTTACCAAACGCGCTGGGTGGATCGGGACGCTGTCCGATTATCATTGAAAAAGATGCAGCTAAATAATCTCCTAGCTCGACATCTAAAACATGCGCCTCTTCCCGGCAAGACCTGCGTAAATCGGCAAAAGGGTTAAGTCGGGGAGCAAATTCATCCTGGAATGACCCGTAAGGGAAAGAGAATAGCGCTCGAAACCATCGAGGATCTGTTTCAGCTTGCAGAGGCGATGTACCAGAGAGGTGAGGTCGAACTGTCTAAGGGATATTTAAAGCTCGCCAGGAAGATATCTCTCAGAGTAAGAATAAAAATACCAAAAGATCTTAAAATAAGATACTGCAAACGCTGCTTTACTCCTTTAATACCCGGAAAGAGCTGCAGGGTACGGGTCAAAAAGAAAAGGATAATTTACACCTGCCTAAACTGTGGCAAGATTAGGAGATATCCCATTGAAAAACGGTGAAGCCCAAATTTTTGCTTAGAGCGATTCAAAAAATCTGGCTGCGGACCTGCGCTACAAAGCGAAGAACCAACCCAATGCAAACAAATATATACTCATCTAAGCTAGCAGGTAGCGATTCTTTGAAATCGAGAAGTGAAAATATGGAAAACGACAGAAGAGGGAGCTTCGATAGAGCTCCAAGAGAAATGTATGACGTGATCTGTGCGGAATGCGGAGAGAAGACCCAGGTTCCATTCAAACCTGATGGGTCAAGACCTGTTTACTGCAGGGAATGCTACCAAAAACGTAGAAGAAAATACTAATTTAGGTAGCGAAATAAAAAAACGGGGTTTATATTAATGCCCTGCCATCTTTTATTTTTTTTATTGTTATACAGAGTATGCATACTAGAAAACCATTTAAAAGACATGCGCTTTTAGCACCCATGAACCCCTGGAAAATCACTGCCATAATCCTTGCTTTAGCTCTTGTGGCCACTCTCGGCGTCTCTGTCTGCCATCTAATGGAGTCCGAGGAAGAGGGGGTGCTGATAGCGACGACGACTAGCCTCCATAACACTGGATTGCTAAGGGAGATAGCAGGCGACTATAAAGAAGGGACAAGAGTCCAGCTAAAGTTTTTCCCCGCGGGAACTGGGAAAGCTCTCGAGATGGCCAGGAAGGGGGGCGTGGACATGGTTCTGGTGCATTCCCCTATTCAGGAGAAAGGATTTCTAGAGAATGATATCCTGATGATGCGAAAGATCTTCGCCTATAATTTCTTTGTGATAGTAGGCCCATCAAACGGTCCCGTAGATATGATGGACAAAAATGCCACCGAGGCTCTAATGGCCATTCACAATTCTGGTGACAATGATCCATTGTGGGTCTCAAGAGGTGATAATTCGGGAACCCATTCCAAGGAGAAGTACCTGTGGGAAAAAGCTGAGTATAATTATACACAATTATACGATGCATGTAAAGATAAATGGTACGTCAATGCAAGCTCTGGCATGCAGGAAACTCTGAACTATGCTTACGAGAAAAATTGTTACACCTTAACCGACACCGGTACCTACTACTCGTGGAAATCCTCTGGAGGAGAAGGATTTGAGATACTGGTAAAGGCCTCAGAGGAATTGTTAAACGTCTACAGCGCCATGATCGTGAACCCCGGCAAACACGGCATAAACTTGGAGGGGGCTCTTAAGTTCCTCAGATACCTGATCTCGGATGACTGTCAAGACACCATAGGGGATTACGAGAAAAACGAAGAAAAACTGTTCTACCCCGTCGCTGAACTATTGGAAGACGGACAGAATGGCTCTCTCATTGGCGTTGCAAAAGTCGGTTTTGAAAATGAACAAATTTATAACTGGATAACCAAGTACGCATATTTCAAAGACGAGGCGACGGGAAAAATAACTGAATGTCCAACTCAGAACAGGTGGCCCGACATATCTTATCGTTCCGAGGAGACGATTTCTCAAAAATGATCAGATGACCATCTTCTCCAGCATCATAATCGAGGGGATCCAGGAAGCCTTCAGGCTCATATTTACACTGGACCCTATAATCTTCGACATAGTCCTGCGATCCCTATGGATCTCAGGCATGGCGACCCTCTTTGCCTCGCTCTGGTCCATCCCCATAGCTTTGTTTCTTGCGTTCAGAAGATTCAAGGGAAGATGGGCCATCATAACCTTTTTCAATGGCCTGATAGGCATGCCTACCGTAGGGTTAGGTCTCACCCTCTTTCTTCTTTTCAGAAGGGGCGGGCCACTCGATACGCTTCATCTGTGGTTAACTCCCATGGGGATAATGATTGGGCAGGCGATACTGATCACGCCCATAATAATAAGCTTCGTCGTGAAGGCTCTGGAGGATGTCGATCCGGGGATAAGGGATCTCGCCAAAACTCTAGGTGCCTCGAACACGGAGGCATCTTTGAAGGTCTTGGGGGAAGCCAGGACAGGTACCTCACTTGCGGTGGTCACGGGCTTCAATAGGGCGATCTCTGAATTGGGAGTAGCGAGCATGGTGGGTGGCGATGTTGACAATGTGACCAGAGTCATGACCACGGCGATAGAGGACGTGAGTAACTTTGCCCGTTACGATATCGCCATAGCTCTCGCTATAATCCTCATAGCCATGGCCTTGACCCTGACCTTTGTGGTAAACATATTTGGAGGTAGATTCAAACGCAGATAGTTAAATTAGAGAACATCACGAAACTATACGATAACGTTAAGGCTCTAGACAACATATCGTTAACCATAAACAAGGGCGAAAAATTGGCAATACTCGGCCACAACGGCTCCGGGAAAACTACCCTGCTGCGCATAATATCTAAACTCGAAAAGCCAACCTCCGGTTCCGTCACCTACCTCAAACCCATAATCACAACTCTCGTCTTCCAGAGGAACGTTTGCTTCAACCAATCCATCTTCAAAAATGCGGAGTATAGCCTTATCCTGAGGAGAGAGAAAAAAGAAGTAAGAATAAAGAAAGTTGAGGGAGCTCTTACCCAAGTGGGACTTATAGAAGTAAAGCAAAGGAACGCCCTTAAGCTATCGGAAGGCCAAAAGCGTTTGCTGGGGCTGGCTAGAGCTTTAGTTCTAGAACCAGATCTTTTGCTCTTAGATGAACCAATCTCATATCTTGATCCTGATAACTCTAAAAAGGTCATATCAGTAATATCCGAAATCGCAAAAGAGAAAACAATAATATTAACGGATCCAAACGGCTCCAATGCCGAGAAGTTATCTACGAGAATGATTTTTTTGCGCCAAGGCAAACTTACCGAAGGTCATTAAACATGCAGAGGGGATAAAGGCTTTATACGGGATAAGAGATTTACCTTCAATGAACGGAGATCGCGATAACGAGATAGTTCTAAAGGTCGCCGAAGCTCTTCCAGAGGACGTTGGTAAGGGAAGGATTAGGCTGGGCACTTCGGCGAGACTCAAACTTAATGCATCACCAGGGGACATAGTCGAGATAGACGGAAACAAGAAGAGCGGGGCTATCGTCTGGAGAGGTCACCCCACCGATGAAAGCGACAACATCGTGAGAATGGATGGCATCACCCGCTCAAACGTGGGCGCATCTCTAGGGGATAAAGTCAGAATAAGGAGTTTAAAGCCCAAATCCGCTCAAAAGGCCGTTCTTGCACCAGCACTGGCAGACCAGGGAAAGGTATCATTCGGATCGGGGATAGAGGGCTTCGTCAAGAGGGGACTTCTTAAAAGGCCTCTAACGAAGGGCGATACCGTAGTAGTCCCAGGTATCGCTTTCTTTGGAAACTCTCTCCCATTCAAGGTGGCCAGTTCTACCCCAAGCGGTATAGTCCAGATAACTGAAGAAACCCACGTAGTGGTCCTTGAGGAGGCGCTGGGGGAGGGGGCCGTTGGGACCAGGACCACCTACGAGGACGTGGGCGGCCTGAAAGATGAAGTCCAGAAGGTCAGGGAGATGATAGAACTCCCGTTGAAACACCCGGAAATCTTCGAACGTCTTGGCATAGACCCGCCCAAGGGGGTGCTTTTACATGGGCCCCCAGGTACGGGGAAAACCCTGATAGCAAAGGCCGTTGCGAACGAATCGGGCGCGAACTTCAACTCGATTTTGGGCCCGGAGATAATGTCCAAATTCTACGGGGAAAGCGAAGCCAGACTGAGGAAGGTTTTCGACGATGCCGAGAAGAACGCTCCTTCTATAATATTCATCGACGAACTGGATTCGATAGCGCCAAAGAGGGAAGAGGTCCATGGCGAGGTGGAGAGGAGAGTAGTTGCGCAGCTCCTTTCGCTTATGGATGGACTCAAGGGAAGGGGAAAAGTCATCGTGATCGGCGCGACCAACAGACCTGGGGCCATAGACCCAGCACTTAGAAGACCCGGGAGGTTTGACCGGGAAATAGTCATCGGCGTTCCGGTCAGGGACGGCAGAAAAGAGATCCTTCAGATACACACCAGAAACATGCCGCTATCGCCCGATCTGGACCTCGAAGAGTTCGCGGATACCACTTATGGTTTCGTCGGAGCCGATCTGGCTGCTCTGGCGAGGGAAGCTGCGATGCACGCGTTGAGAAAAATCCTCCCAAAGATAGATCTGGATGAGCCGATTCCAGTTAACGTTCTGGAGGAGCTCGAAGTGACCCGGGGTGATTTCAGAGAGGCTGCAAAGGAGATCGAGCCCAGCGCTCTGAGAGAAGTGCTCGTCGAGATTCCGACGGTTGTATGGGACGACATAGGAGGGCTTGAAAATGTTAAGAGTGATCTCATAGAAGCGGTGGAATGGCCACTTAATCATCCCGAAGCTTACAAAAGGATCGGCATAAAGCCCACAAAGGGTATCCTTCTCTATGGACCACCCGGCACTGGTAAGACGCTCCTCGCTAAAGCGGTAGCAAACGAATCCAAAACCAACTTCATAGCCATAAAGGGCCCGGAGATCTTATCGAAATGGGTGGGAGAGAGCGAGAGGGCTGTACGTGAAATATTCAAGAAGGCCAAGCAGACCGCACCAACCATCGTCTTTCTAGATGAGCTGGATGCTATAGCTCCGATAAGGGGGCTATCGGCGGGCGATTCGAGGGTTTCCGAGAGGATAGTGGATCAACTGCTAACTTCTCTAGATGGTCTGGAATCGATGAAGGATGTACTGGTCTTGGGAGCTACTAATAGGCTGGACATGTTGGACAGGGCTCTACTCAGGGCGGGCAGGTTCGATAAGATACTCTTCACGCCGCCTCCCGATAAGAAGGCCAGGGCCGAAATATTGAAGATCCATACGAAAGAAATGCCCTTAAAAAACGTCTCATTGGGGAGGCTGTCTGAGCTCACGGAGGGCTTCGTGGGAGCTGACATAGCCTCGCTGTGCAGAGAGGCGGGACTTGAAGCTCTCAGGGAGAACATGAGCGCCAACGAGGTAACTATGGATCACTTCATGGAAGCTATGAGAAGAGTGAGGCCCTCGGTCGATAAGGACACGGTCGATTATTACATAAGACAAAAAGAGCAGGTACTTGCCGAGGCTACGAAGGGGAAAGATAGAGAGGAGTATCTAGCCAGTTATAGGTAATCTAAAGCTCGATATCAAGCGCGGACTTGATCTCCGCCCCAACAGGAATCACTCCCCTCCAGGACCTAATCTCGTTGTCGTAACTGTCAGTTACCACTATGGTAGGTACCTCATCGACGTCGTGCATGAGCGCCTCTTCTTTTCCCGCCTCGGTCGAGATGTCATACTCGGTGAATTTGCCGACACTTCTACAGATGGCTTTAGCAGCAGCGCAGCTTGGGAAGCCTGGTTCACAGAATAATTTGACCTTCATCTTCCACCCCTAAGTATCATATCTCTTTTCTTTTTTCCCATTCTTTTTCATCCGGGAAATTCCACTTCCAGTTCATCTCCATCCCTCAGACCCAATTCCTCTCTCAGATCGAGGGGCGAGATAAGCTCGAGCACTTCTTTATGGTGCCCCCTCTCAGGAACGACGGCCCAGCAGCTCAGCCCCCCGACTCTACACCCTATGATCTCGATCCCACCATAAGACCTCTCATCATTTTCGAATCCCCTTATATATATCCCAGAACTTAATGATAGCCATTCTATCTCTTCCGAGGGGGTTTTCAAGTTCAGGGTGCCAGGAAAAGGTGAGATGCCTATGGCCTCTTTTATCCTGCCTGAGTATTTTTTTACGTAATATGATCCCTCTCCCAGGCCCCTTACTATAGTGCCTTTGATTACTATAGTGCCTTTGATCGCTCTCATTCTTCCTGGTAATTAATTTGGCTTTTTAGTCTTTCTGTCTGTAATGTACCCAGACTTCAAAAATCATGCTCAAAAAGGTTATATATAGGTTATGTTTCTGCTAGGGCATGATCGGAATATCGGTGGTTGATGAAAAGGGGAACAAACTGGGTAAAATCAACGATGTAGTTATCCGGGAAGATAATAAATTACTCTATGTAGCCAAGAAGGGCCTGGTGGGTGAGGACTTCTCAATAGATCCTGATGAGATATTGGGCGCTAAAGATCTGATGATAGTGAAGAAGGCAGATAAGATCGATACGACCTTTTGGGATCGCGTGATCTGCTCTCTAAAAAAGAACAAGGGTAAGCACATGTTGGATATTGAAGGCAGGGATTGGGGAGAGCTAAATCGCATCATCTACGGGCCAGAGGGAGAACCCCTCTTCGTGACCTCAGGGGGCACCGTCGTACCCGCTTCTATGTTGAGATCTATGGGAGATCACATAATCGTGGAGAACGTGCCAGAACAGGAGTCCTATAAAGAATATGTTGCTGAGAAGGGGGCCCTCTTACAGGCTATAAAGTCCAAGACCTCTGAAGAAATGAAGCCATCGGCCAAAGCAAAGAAGGAAGGGGAAGAGAAGAAAGAGGGCAAGAGAAGAGTAAGAAAGAAGTAGAGAAGGACCGGCTGACGACGATGTATTTCGAATTTGAGATGGAAGAGACCATAAGAATTCCACCGAACAGGTTAGGGGAAGAGCTGGACGGGGTAATAGAGGACATAGCCCATGAGACGTTCGATGGAGTCATGATCAAGGATGGCCTCATCGTGATAACCTACGACATAGAGAAAATGGGACCGAGCAGGATTATACATGGAGATGGGGGAGTATATCAAGACGTCAATTTCAGGGCTCTCGTGTATAGCCCTGAGAATCAAGAAATAGCGGATGGAATAGTGGACGAGATAGTGAACTTCGGATGTTTTGTGAAGATCGGGCCCCTGGATGCCCTACTTCATATCAGTCAGATAATGGACGATCACATTGACGTTGACCTGAGAGGGGGAAGATTGATCGGAAAAGAATCTCATAGAGACATAAAAAAGGGAGATAAGATAAGAGCGAGGATCGTCTCCGTGAGTCTCAATTTCCTTATCCCGAGAGAAAGCAAGATCGGGTTAACTCTCAAACAGAGCGGGATTGGAAAATTCGAATGGTTGGAAGAGGAAAGGAAGAAAGAGGTTGAGATAAGTGAAGGCGTGTAGGAATTGCCAGATGGTGGTAAATGACGATATTGAGATATGTCCAAATTGTGGCTTGAAAAATTTCTCCCATGATTGGCAGGGTTACCTAATGGTGATACACCCGACCAAGTCGAATTTGGCCAAAAAAGCCAGTATAACTATGCCAGGGAGGTACGCTCTAAAGGTGAGATGATGGCAGACAAATTCGTTCTGCCCGATCGGCTGAGGAAAGAGCTGCGCAAGCCCTTCGGATCGATTATAAAACACCCTTCTGAGCTCAATGATCTGGGTGTAGAGGATAGGAGAATAGTTAGCGTGGGCGACTTCGTCACCATTACTCTTTTGGATAATGGGCTTTCTCCCTTCTTGTCCGTAGTGGACTCAAAGGTGGAGAGGATATATCGGCCTGATATTAAGAGGAAGATAGAGGAAGCCGACGCGGAGGTTAACAAAATATATGTAAAAAATCCTCCCGGCACTATAAGTGAGGAACTCTGGGAGAACCTTGAAGAGGCGCTCTCGGGAGGGTCGAGATTCAGGGTCGAGGTGGACGGCGAAGAAGATCTGGCAGCTCTGGCGGCGATCTACCTCAGTGGCCCGACCGAGCTGGTCATATACGGTCAGCCCGGGGTTGGTATGGTCGTAGTTAGGCCTGAAGATGTAAAACACAAGGTAAAAAGACTCCTCGAGGTGATGACTTGACGAATGAGGAAAAGGAAAGTAAAAAGGAAGAAAAGAAAAAGTTGAAAATCGAAATCGGTGCGATATCCGAGAACAAGATTCTAGACAGAAAGGAGATATCCTTCACGGTGTCTCATCCAGGTTTACCTACGCCATCCAAAAAGGAGGTAGCTGACCTGCTGGCGAAGAGTTTAGGGCTCTCCGAAGATGACGCCGTCGCGATTTCCATAACCCCAAGATTTGGTTCGAACAGGCCCCGGGGAAGGGCAAAGGTATACCCGAACATGGAATCTATGATCAGGATAGAGGGAGGCGGAAATGAGTAGCGGGAAAACGAATGAGCTTTACAAGGTAGAGGAGGGCAAAGTCGAGAGGCTTAGAAAGTTTTGTCCGAAGTGCGGCCCAGGTGTCTTCCTGGCGGAGCATGAGAATAGGCTCTCCTGTGGGAAGTGTGGTTATACGGAGTTCAAGAGGGGCCCGTAGCTTAGTGGACATGGCGCTGGCCTCCGGAGCCAGAGGTCCCGGGTTCGATCCCCGGCGGGCCCGTGATGAGACCCAGAAAGTTTGTCTGGGGAAAACTATAAATTGTAGCAAAGCTAATATACGTATCCATATTAAAGCTTTGACGTTCAAGAGGTAGAAACACAAGAGGTCTAAAGTGACAAATAAGAAAGGATTGGTGTCGGTAGATGAGTGGATAAAGCCTAAGAAGCTCAAGACCACGGCAGATATTGAGATACCTGATCGATTGGTAGACCAGGTGATAGGCCAGGATGAAGCCGTGGAAATCGCCAGAAAAGCAGCGGAGCAAAAAAGGCATGTGATGCTGATAGGCGATCCTGGAACGGGAAAATCGATGTTAGCTCGAGCGATGGCTGAACTTCTGCCCCAGGAAGAGCTCGATGACATACTCGTCTATCCGAACCTTGACGATCCCAACAATCCTAAGGTGAGGTTAGTTCCAGCTGGAAAAGGACAGGAGATAGTGAGGGCCAAAAGGGAAGAGGTCAGAAAAGCGGATGAGAGAAAAAGCTCGATGATATGGATGTTTATGCTTCTCATAATGGGAGGTTCAGTTATCTTCTCCATAATTTACAAAAATTTCATGTTTCTGTTTTTCGGCTTACTCGCCGGTATGATGATCCTGATAGCTAGTCGCTATATGGGCCAAAAGAAACATGCGAACATACCGAAACTGCTGGTCTGGCACTTTCGAGATGACTCCCCCCCATTCATCGATGCCACGGGAACGCATGAGGGCGCTCTTTTAGGGGATGTCAGGCATGATCCATACCAATCTGGAGGATTGGAGACCCCCGCCCACGAAAGGGTCGAATCGGGCGCGGTTCACAAGGCTCACAAAGGCGTGCTATTCATCGATGAAGTGGGAATCATAGACATAGAATCCCAACAACACCTTCTAACGGCAATGCAGGAGAAGAAATTTCCGATAACTGGAAGGAGTGAGAGGAGCTCTGGAGCGCTCGTTCAGTCGGAGCCAATTCCCTGCGACTTCGTGCTCGTAGCGGCTGGAAATCTGCACACTTTACAGGGGATGCACCCCGCCCTACGCTCGAGGATAAGGGGCTATGGGTATGAAGTATTCGTGAGAAACACGTTGGTGGACAGCTATGAGAACAGGGAGAAGATCATAAGGCTCATCGCTCAGGAAGTGAAAAAGGATGGAAAGATACCCCATTTTAACAAGGCAGCAGCAGCTCAGATAATAAAGGAAGGACAGAGAAGATCTGGCAGGAAGGGTTATCTGTCCCTGAGGTTCAGAGAGTTGGGCGGACTCATCAGGGCGGCAGGAGACATCGCCGTGGATAGGGGATCGGATGTGGTCACAGGGGAAGATGTGCTGAAAGCTAGAACCATGGCTAGATCTCTAGAAAAGCAGGTAGCGGATAGGTTCCTGGAGAGAAGTAAGGGTTACGAGGTGTTCAAGGTGAGCGGGGAGGAGATAGGCATGGTGAACGGTCTGGCGGTGATGGGGGCTAATGAGGATTCTGGGGACGTCGACTACTCCGGTACGGTGCTCCCGTTAGTCGCAGAGGTGACGCCCGCTCAATCGAGGAACGAAGGGAAGATAATAGCGACTGGCAAGCTGGGAGAAATAGCTAGAGAGGCGGTCGAGAACGTCTCGGCCCTCATAAAGAAGTTCACGGGAAAGGACATATCGAACCACGATGTGCACATACAGTTCATCGGGACCTATGAGGGGGTGGAGGGAGACAGCGCTTCCATCTCAATAGCTACGGCGATCATATCCGCTCTGGAGGAGGTGCCGGTGGACCAATCAGTGGCGATGACGGGGTCACTATCGGTAAGGGGCAGGATACTGCCAGTAGGGGGCGTATCGGCAAAGATCGAGGCCGCTTCCGATGCCGGGATCAAAAAGGTCATCATACCGAAGGCGAACGTGGAGGACGTAATTCTGGATCCAAGGTATAAGGGAAAGGTGGAGATAGTTTCGGCCGAGACCATAGAGGACGTGCTGGAGTTCGCCCTGTCTGGGCCGAAGAAAGAGGGACTGCTCGAGAAGGTCAGGAGGGCGGCTAAGTCCATCCCGGCTCCGAAGGTGAGCAAACCGGAACCCTCGGGGGGTTAGATGGTTTGCTCTTCGGGCTCAATTTTATAGGAGTATAGTTCATCGTCGATCTGGGCTGAGACTCTACCGAGAATGCTGAGAAATGAGAGAAAAACTCCTACCACGGCCAGGAGCATCCCAAGATAGATGTATGGTTGAGTGTCGACCATCTCGCGCAGATTGATCTGGGTATTGCCATACGCCTCCTCTGTAGATATTTCTTCCCGGGACCACTCGGCTAAAGTCTTAAACGCTTCATTTGAGTTAACGGAAAAATGAGCCCAGCCATAGAGGACGAAGATGGCTCCCATCATCATGATGATTATCCCCAGAGCTAGAAGAAGGTTCTTATGCCTCTGGGCAAAGCTGGGCTCTACTCTTAAAGAGTTACCCTCTAATCTTAAGAAAGGCATGATAAGGCATAAGCGGCGGGTTAATTAATTTTTCCCGGTACGGGTTCTTATCGTACTTAACGTTATATCTCATACATAGATCATGATAGGAGCCAAGATAAAAAGGCAGATCGCCACCGCTTTGATAAGGCAGAGAATAGCTCTCCTTATATCCCCCTTTTCTGGATCTCTCCCAACCCTTAGAGAGTAGTGATCTATTTTTTCGACATTCGTGTTCAGATGGATGGCCATCGAGCTGATGGAGTAGCCTGCGTTTCGGCTTTCAAAGGTTTTTGAACATGCGATCACTTTTTCCAGCTCCATGACCTTCGGGAGGGCGTAGAGGAAGGCGGCCAACCTGGCCCCGACGAAGTTGCAGAGATCATCAAGTCTTGCCGAGGGTTTGCCGAATGGCCCGAGTTCCCTGTATCCCAACATGGAATCCAGCGTGTTCACAACTCTGAAAAAGTAGGCTCCTGGCAGTCCGAAAACCATGTAGAAAAGAAATGGAGTTATGATCGAATCGACTCCACTCTCGCCGATCGACTCTATCGCTGCCGATCTTATATGCTTCTCATCCAGATCCCTATCCCTCCTAACGAGATGTGTGAGCATCTCCCTGGAGGACTCTATATCACCGTTTTCCAGCCCTCTTTCGATTTTAAGGGGTATCGTGATCAGGGGCCTGATGGAGAACGTGGGCTTTAAAAAGACCGCCATCATAACCCAGAACGGAATATCCGAATAGTTCAGGAAAAAACCAGAGATATAAATCAAGATGAGGGACAAAACCAGAAATGAACCTATAACTATAATTGGAATGATGTACCCGCTTAACGCGCTCTTTGAAAATTTATCTTCTAAAAAAGCCACCTCTTTTCCCATCCAGATTGTCGGATGGATCGGCGAGGGGGGCTCTCCAATCGCAAAATCGAGCGCTATCGCCAACAGAAGTATGATGGCCCTATTCGCTATCAGATCCATGATCATTATCCAGCGACCCCAGCGCGGAGATCAGTCTCTCATTTTCATCTCGTCTTTTTATCGCTACCCTCACATACCTGTCCCTGTCCTCATCCTTCATGCCGGTAAACGAGCCACAGTTCCTCACGGCTATGCCCCTTTCCAGCAATCCTTTCTCGAGTTGGGACGCCGACCTTACCCCTACGTAGAAAAAGTTGGCATCCGGCATCTCCGTATCGTAAGAGAGACCGGTCAGCTCTTTGAAGAGGTATTTTTTTTCGTTTTTGATGAGCTCCAGCGTCTTTCTTATATGATCCCTGTCCCCCATCGCTTCTGCTGCGGCTATAGCAGCAAATGAATTCACGTTCCAGGGAGGTCTTACCTTCTCCATGCGCTCGATGAGCTTTTCATCCCCAAGACCATAACCAAGCCTCAAACCAGCGAGACCGTAGATCTTTGTGAAGCTCTTTATCGTGAACCGATCTTCTAGAACGCTCTTCTTATCGTTTCCAGTGAATTCCATGAAGGTCTCATCGAGGAAGAGCGTGCCGCTTTGTTCCTCGACCAATTGCCTGTCCCAGAGCTTCGATGTCGGATTGTTCGGGTTGCAGATGAAGGTCATCTCGTTCTCGATACCAGCGTTTATCCGCCCCCCAAACAGCTTGCAGGCCTTTTCATATTCCGAAAAGGTTGGAGAAAAGATCTTGACCGGCGACCCATTTTTGATGAAGAGATAACAGAAGAGGTAGATCAGCTCGGTGGATCCATTTCCCAGCACCACGTTCTCGATTTTCACTTTTTCCTTTTTTGCGATCGCGCTCTTTAGCTCTGAGTAGGAATCATCCGGGTATTTCGATATAGCATCCACATCCACGTTTTTTAACGCCTCCATCACCCTGGGCGAGCACCCAAGCGGGTTGACGTTTGAGCTGAAATCCAGCGCTTTATCGGCGGAGCCATGGACGCACTTCACCGCATTCAGGGCTTCTCCCCGTATTCTAAATTCTGTCATCTGGGAACCTCTCCCCCATATATCTCTTTAGCTCCACCACCATCGATTCGAAGGTAAATGTCCCAGGCATCGTCTTGACTTCAACTCCATGCGCCTCGATCGTCCTTTTGGTCCTCTCCCCGATCGATGCTACCACTCTGGAGTTCATCAAGTCGATGAGGTCTCTTCTCCTTGCCCCAGCTATCTGGATAAGATTTTCAAAGGATGACGAACAGGTAAAGGTGAAGACATCTATTTCGCCATTCAAGCCCTTTTCTATGAGCCTTCTGACCCCCTCCAGATTTCTCGGAATGCCTATCGTATAGAGGGGGACGTCCTCCACCAGAGCTCCCATCTTTTGCAAATCGCCCTTTAGAACACCCTTCTTAGAACTGTGGAAGATCACGATCTTTTTGCCGTCTATCTCCATTCTGGAGAGGAGTTTTATAATGCCCCTGGAGCTGTACTCCTCCGGTAGAATGGGATCTATGCCCCTATCCTCGAGCGACTGCGCCGTCATCGGACCGATCGCGATTACCGTACCTTTGGCCAGTATAGCATGTAAATCTTTGATCATTTCAAATCCAAATTTAACGGAATTAATGCTTGCGAAGACTGAATAATCCGAACCCGAAAAGGCCATGAAGGGTTTGATCTTCCTGATCTCAATGGTTGGGGCCGCAAACACCTCAAAACCCTCTTTTTTAAGCATCTCTACCGATCTATCCAAAAGCTCGGCAGGTCTGGTAATCGCCACTCTATACATGAAGCACCCCATGCAGTCCAACGACATCGCCGACCACAATAACCCCCGGGGGTTTAGCGCCCTCTTTCTGAGCCAGATCGGAGATCTTCTCTACAGTGGATATCAGAACTCTCTGTCCCTCCTGTGATCCGTTCTCTATAAGGGCTGCTGGAGTGGTGGTAGCAAGTCCAGAGGAGATGAGCTCGCTCATGTTGTATTGAAGATTTGATATTCCCATCAAGATGATGAGAGTCCCTCCAAGCTCGGTTAACGCCTTCCAATTCGTCTTTCTTCCCCCGGTTCTATGGCCGGTTATGATGGTCACGGACGAGGCGTAGTCCCTGTGCGTAACGGGTATGCCGGCAAGGGCTGGTATGGATATGGCTGATGTTACCCCCGGAACTACCTCAAACTCGACTCCGTTTTCGATCAGATAGCTCGCCTCCTCCCCACCCCTCCCAAAAAGAAATGGATCTCCACCCTTCAGCCTCACCACCTTTTTTCCTTCTCTGGCCTTTTCGACGATCATTCGGTTTATCTTCTCTTGAGGAATCCTGTGTTTGCCAGATCGCTTCGAGGCATCTATCTTCTCCGCTTTTTTTGGCAAGAGTGGTATGATACGTTGGCCCACCAGGCGGTCATGTATTATGATGTCAGCCTGGTTTATCCTCTTCTGTGCCCTGATCGTCATCAACTCGGGGTCACCGGGCCCGCTCCCCACGAGCGAGACCCTGCCCTCAAATCTAGGGGGTTTCATTTTTTAACCTCTTCATCCCATCTCGGATCTCCTTGCCACCTAAATCTAGAAGCTTCTGAGCTACCGCTTCGCATCGGTCGACGGAGTATCCTGATAAGTTCTCCCTAATCTCAACTTTTCGAGAGCCGTCCTCTGTCAATATGGTTGCCCTCAACTCAATCCCGTCATCTCTGGAGAGAGCGTTTATCCCCATGGGCAGTGTACAACCTCCTCCGATGTAGCTTGATATCCCCCCCTCCCATGCGATCTCCTCCCTGCTCTTCTCATCATCCATCTTCCCAAGCAGATCTCTCATCTCAGATCCCTTCAACGCTACTACCGCAATTGCACCCTGCCCGGGGGCCGGGGTAAATTGATCGAGGCTCAACGTCTCGCCCTTCACATCGATTTTTAAGCGTTCAACTGCCGCTTTAGCGATTATCAAGCCATCCACTTCCCCCTCTCTCAGCTTTTTTAACCTGGTAGTTACGTTCCCTCGTATATTCGCTACCTTGAGATCGGGCCTTATGCGAAGTAACTGAGCCCTCCTCCTCATGCTTGAGGTCCCCACTACCCCCTGAAAATCCTCTAACCTGACGCTCTCTCTGGGTATGAAGACATCATTCGGAGAGGCTCTTGGCGGTATAGCGGCTATGGTGAGTCCATCTGGCAACGAGGATGGCAGGTCTTTCAGGCTGTGAACGCCGATATCTGCCTGGTCCCTCAAGACGCTGAGATTTACCTCCCCCGTGAATACTCCTGGCTTTTCGAATGAGTGAATGGCTCTCTCCGAGAAGAGATCTCCCCTGCTCTTCACGATGAGGGGTTCGACCTCTACCCCGTTTGAGGCTAGATGGGCTATCGCCTCTCTCGTCTGCGCAAGGGCAAGCTCGCTGCCCCTGGTAGCGCACCTGAGCTTCATGAGTTCAACCCCTCTTCAAATGCTCTGAGAGTCTCATCGATGTCCTCTTTTTCATGTGCCATGGAGAGAAAGCAGCTCTCGAATTGACCTGGGGGCAGATACACTCCGTGGTCCAGCAAGAAGCCATGAAGGCGCATATAGGCTCTGAGATCGCTTTTTCTCGCCTCATGGGAGTTTGACACCTTTTCGGGGTTCATGAAAACGGTGAACATCGATCCTACCCCCTGAACTCTGCATCTATACCCTTTATCCTCGATGATCTCCTCAAGCCCTCTTCTCAACATAAGGGCCATGGAATCCAGCATATCATATCCCTCTTTCTCCAGGATCTCAAGAGTGGCCAGGCCCGCTGTCGTGGAGATTGGATTCCCTGAGAAGGTCCCGGCCTGGTAAACGGCGCCGATCGGGGACAGCTCTTCCATTATTTTCCCACCGCCCAGGATTCCCATAGGAAAGCCTCCTCCAGCTATCTTGCCCAGAGTGGTGATGTCGGGAACGACCTGGTAGAGGGTTTGCGCTCCTCCTAAGCTGAGCCTGAAACCAGTTATTATCTCATCAAATATAAGAAGCACGTCATGACTATCGCAGAGCTCCCTGACCCTCTTTAGATAATCGTCTTCTGGAGGGATCACTCCCATGTTCCCCATCACCGGTTCAACTATAAAGGCGGATACTTCCTTCTCTCTTTTAAACGCACCCTCTAGAGCTACTGGGTCGTTAAATGGAACGAGAAGGGTATACTTTGAAGCTTCAGGAAGCACGCCCTTTGAGTTCGGAATGGAATGGGTCTGAGCTCCAGAACCGGCTTTAACCAGAACTGAATCGTGCGCACCATGGTATCCACCATCCACTTTCACTATTTTTTTTCTTCCGGTGAAGCCCCTCGCTAGCCTTATAGCGCTCATCGTCGCCTCCCCCCCCGTGCTCACGAATCGTACCGTCTCGATGCCTGGATAGTGTCGTATGATTTTTTTTGCCAGATCCGCCTCCAACTCGGTGGATGCACCGAAGAGTACACCCTTTTCCAGCTGGTCTTTGACCCTTTCGATGACGCGGCGATCTCCGTGCCCCAGAATCAGAGGACCAAAACCCATGCAGTAATCGATGTAAGTTCGGCCATCCACATCCCTGAGCTTTGACCCTTTCCCTTCTCGGATGCACCTTGGAAAGGGGTCATACTTCCTGACTGGACTTGAGACCCCACCAACCATCACTTTTTTTGCCATCTCGTATATCGCTTTAGAGGACATTTTTACTCCAGCGCTCTAGAAGCATCGAGTGCACCATATGTAACGATGATATCGGAGCCTGCTCTTTTTATAGATGTCAGAGTTTCGATCAGCGCCTTACCATAGTTTAGGGCTCCCCCCTTTAGCATAGCATACTCACCGCTCACCTGATAAGCCGCTAAAGGCAGATCGAACCTATCTCTTACCTCTTTTATCACGTCGAGATACGGAAGCGCGGGCTTTATCATGATGATATCCGCCCCCTCCTCAACGTCAAGAGCCACCTCTCTTATGGCCTCTCTCCGGTTTCCAAAATCCATCTGGTATGACTCCCGTCCCATAAAACTTGGATCGGAGCCCATAACTTCTCTGAAAGGCTCGTAGAAGGAGGAACAGTATTTAATGCTGTATGACATTATAAGCACATCCTTGAAACGGGACTCGTCAAGAGCCTCTCTTATCGTTTTTACCATTCCATCCATCATCCCGCTTGGAGCGATTATATCTGCCTCAGCTTCCGCCTGGCTTACGGCTATCTTGCCGTATAACTCGAGCGTCTCATCGTTGAGCACTTTTCCACCATCAAAAATGCCGCAGTGACCATGGGTGGTGTAGTTACAGAGGCAAAGGTCAGTTATTACCACCATGTCCAGAACATCTTTTATCGCTCTAGTGGCTCTCTGGACTATCCCTTCTTTCGAATAAGACCCGCTGCCACACTCATCCTTTTTCGCCGGAATTCCAAAAAGTAGGATGGCAGGTATGCCGCTATCCCTGGCTTCTCCCGCGGCCTCAGGCACCGAATCGATGGTGTGAATTACCACCCCTGGCATGGAGCAAGACTCCACCGGTTTTTTCAGTTTTTCATCCACGAACAGCGGATATACGAAATCGCCCGGGGTCAAGCTGGTCTCCCTCACCATTTCCCGCATCTTTTTTTTGTCTCTGGTTCTTCTCAATCTCACCTCTGGGTACATCTAATCCTCCCCGTCCAATTTGAATAGGGCTATCGCGCTATCCGCCAGCTCGCGCTCACCATTCGCAGCGCTCCTTTTCAGCCCATCGATTGGATCTGCCAACAGTTTACTGGTAAGCGATGTGGCGAAATCCTCGATGACCTCGAGTTGCGCCGGCTCCAACGGCCCCATCATGGATAGAGCTTTGGAAAACTGATGTTCCTTTATGAGTTCACACTTTTCGGTTATGCTCTTTATCACACTGTCCACCTCCATCGCTTTTAACAGGCTCAGGGTTTTGCCCAACTCTTCTTCGAGGATTTTCTCGGCATGTCCCGCCTCTTCCATCCTGTCCCCAAGATTCTCGGCCCTCAGTGCACTAAGATCATCAAGATCTATGAGCTTCACTTTGGGAAGTTCCCCAATTTCAGGATCGACATTCCTGGGGCTCCCAAGGTCTATGATCAGTGCTTCCCTGACTCCGGCTCTCTCGACCCTCTCCTTCGTCAGGATCAGATGGGGGGCAGAGGTCGCGACGATGATCACATCCGATCTGGGCAAAAAATCGGAGATTCGTTCGAACCTTATCGCCCTACCATTTAGCTCTAAAGCTATATTTCTGGCGTTTTCGTAAGTCCTGTTGGCGACGAAAACCACTTCGCTATTTCTTTTAGCCAGTGACCTGGCGACCAGTGTAGCTGTGCTACCAGCTCCTATCACGAGAATATTTTTTCCATCCAGACCCCCAAGATAATCGCCGGCCAGATCGACCGCTACTGACCCTATAGATACCGGCCCTTTATCGATGCCTGTAAATGATCTGACCCTTTTACCGGCGCTCAAAGCCCTTCTAAAGGCCAATGAGAGGGCTTTTCCGCACTTCTTCTTTCTAAGAGCTGATTCGTAAGCTTCTTTCACCTGCTTCTGGATCTGATTCTCTCCAAGAACTATCGAATCCAGGCCGCAGGCCACTCTCAATAAGTGTCTCAGGGTCATTTCACCGCTCAAAAATCTAGTTGAAGGGTTATCGAAGTAGGATGACAATTCGCGTTCGCACATCTTGACGTCGTTTGAATAGACGTATGCTTCTACCCTGTTGCAGGTCTTCAACACGACACACTCCTTAACTCCCTGGATAGAGGAGACCTCATCCAAAAGGTCATCGTTTCTCCTGGCGGCGTAGGGCTCAAGCTCCTGGAGCCGAGCCTCCTTGTATGTCAGATAACTACAGATTATGTTCTCCAGCATCGAGATACCTCTTCTTGCACATGCCACAAGCTTGATCGTACATCGATTTTCTGAGGAGTTCCCACACATCCTCATCATGCAGGATTTTGGTCAGAATTTCTCTCTTCTTCGTTCTATCTATCCCCTCCAGCGAACTTTTAACATCATCCTGAAGATCAGCCATCAGGCCGAACTCCTCGCCCAGCTCTTTCTCCAATTTTTCTCTCAGGATCCTGCTCAATGCTGGGCTCTTTCCCTCGCTGCTTACCGATATGGTCAAGCTTCCTTTGGTAAGGATCGATGGGACGATGAAGTCTCTCTCCCCCACATCGGCTCTATTGACCATTACGCCCAATTCACGGCATTTGCTCACGATTCGGTCGTTTAGGTGGGGGTCATTCGTCGCAGCGACCGCTATTTGAGCCCCGCTGAGAAAAGATTCGATATCGGTTTCACGTAACCTCTGGTGAACGACCTTAACTCCGCCCCAATTCTCTTTTTTCTCGTCGAGCTCTCCACTTAAGACCGTGACGTCCTTTGAGTATGAGCTGAAGAGTTTTGCCCTTCTAGCCCCGACTTTTCCGCCTCCAAAGATTATTACTTTTTTATCCCCGACATCAAGGAGAAGGGGCATAAACCTCATGTGAGGAGAATAGAAACCTTTTACAATAGTTTATCATTTCTAGTAACACTTATGACCCAAATCGATAACGTAAAGGTGTTTGGTGCATTAAAGAGCGAGACGAGGCGTAACATATTCAAAATGCTGTTGAAGGAAGAGCTACACATCTCGGGCATATCGAGGGAACTTGGCCTGTCCGTCCCGGTCGTTGCGAGGCATGTTAAAATCCTCGAGGACGCTGGCCTGATAGAGAGAAGAGTTATAGGCAAGACCCATCTCCTAAAGGCTAAAACCGATAGGATTTACGAGGTGCTTGATGAAACTGCGACCACCTCCTCCGTTCGATTGGAGAGGGGTTCGACCATATTGGATGCACTAAGGAAGGTCTCGGCTGTGGGAATAAAAAAGATAAACGATAGGGAGTACGTGGTATCGGTAGATGGAGAAGAGGGTTACTACCTGTATGAGGTAAATGGTAAACTGCTCGACACTCCAATAGATGAGTGCGTCTTTGAGGGCGATTCAGAGGTCGCGCTGAGAAAATTGGTACCCGTGACGAGGAAAATCATAAAGATAAAGACGAAGGGTGCTGACGATGATCAAAGACGAAGAATTTGAAAACCCCTATGGCCTGCCCGGGCCCACAAAAGAGGAGATAAGGGTGCTAACGCTGAGCAAGGCGATGGTAGAGAGGGGTAACACGGTAGCGGATATCGGATGCGGAACTGGTGGCATAAGCGTTCAGGCTGCCGGGGAGGTGGGTGAAGAGGGGCGGGTCTTTGCGGTGGACCTCAATAAGAGGGCCGTGGAGACCACGAGGACGAACGCGAAAAAGTTCGGTATGGAGAGCATAATAGAGGTCCTCCACGGGGAAGGTTTCGAGATTCTTCAGTCTTTGCCCCACCTAGATGCTACGATTGTTGGGGGATCGGGGGGCCATCTAAGGGAGATAATAGAGGCATCTTATGAAAAGCTCAGGGATAAAGGGCACATGGTGGTTAATTGCATAACGATGGAGACCTGTTCTGGTGCCTTTGATGCGCTGAAGGAGGTCTTTGGGAACGTGGATGTGACCCTGGTCATGATCGCGAATGGGAAGGATCTCGATTTTAGCACTATTATGATCTCAAGAAACCCGGTGATGATAATGAGATCTATAAAAGCAGGAATAAAGGGTGAAAAATGAAGGGGAAAATATTGGTGGTAGGAGTGGGACCAGGGGATCCCATGCTTTTAACTATAAAGGGCAAGGAGACTATCAAATCTTCGAAGATTCTGTGCATACCCCGAACGAAAAATGGCAGTCTAGCTTATGAGATCTGCAGAGATTTCTTGGATAAAGATTCACAGATCATCTGGGTCGACATCGAGATGGGGGGCGGAGGTGAGGGGAAAAAAAGGGCGATCGAAACGATGGCGAACATGATCGAGGCTGGACGCTCCCTGACCTATGTCGCGTTGGGTGATCCGGCCCTATACAGCACGTTCTGGGGGGTGTGGGATTCGCTTAAAGTAGAACTCCCGAATCTCGATGAAAAGGTTCAGCTGGAGATCGTACCGGGTGTAAGCTCCGTTACGGCATGCGCTGCCGCAGCAAAGGTCCCTCTGGCTTCGGGCGACGAATCGATACTCATCACTACGAGATCCTCTTCGAAAAATCCCGATACGCTGGTCATACTGAAGTGCACCGATTGCGCCAATGTTTGGGATGAGCTTAAGTCAGCGGGGATGGAGGGGATTGCGGTCAGGAGAGCCACCATGGAAGACGAAAAGATAGGAAGAATCGATGGCGATTATATGACCACTGTAATCGCAAGAAGGCGATGGCATGATGGAAGAAAGAGATAAGATAACCATAGTGGGAGCGGGACCAGGCGATCCCGAGTTGATCACTCTTAAGGGGAAACGAGCTTTAGAGGAGGCCGACCTGATCTTATATACGGGATCTCTGATAAACCCCCAGATTCTGTCAGAAGCGAAGGCCGATCTCAGAGACAGCTCTGGACTTGCCTTAGAGGAGATGATCGAGGTCATGTCCAGGTTCGTAGGCGAGGGGAAAAAAGTGGTCAGGCTGCACGACGGCGATCCCTCCCTCTACGGTGCCATCCAGGAAGAGGTCGACGAATTAAAAAAGAAAGGGATAGAGTGCGACATCATACCAGGGGTCTCATCGCTTTTCGCATCTGCCGCTGCCATTAAAAAGGAGTTGACCCTCCCTGGAGTGTCCCAGACCGTCATAATAACGAGGGCACCTGGCCGAACCCCCGGAATAACTGAAGAGGAGTTCGTCTCTCTGTTGAAAGAAAGGGGAACCTTCGCGATATTTCTAAGTTCCGGGATGATGGATCGCGTGGCCTCATGTCTAAGAGAGGCGGGAAGGAGCGAGGAGGATGAAGTGGCGGTAGTTTATAAAGCATCATGGCCTGAACAGGAGATTATAATGGGCAAAGTGAAAGACATAGCAAGCAAGGTCAAAGAGAGGGGCATCAAGAAGAGCGCGATAATAATTGTAGGTGACATATTCAGGTCAGAAAATTTCCGCTCCAAACTTTACGATAAAAACTTCAGCCACGGCTTCAGGGAGGCGATATGACGTTTAAAGGGTGCGATTCAGCCGTTATTACCTTCGACTCGGGAAAGGACGTAGCACTTAAAGTAAAAGAAGCGATGGACTCGCTCGGCCTGAAACCACTGGCAATTCTCTACACCCAAAAAAAGGACGATAGGTTCTTGAATTGGCATTCGGGTCTCAGAGAGTTGATGTCTATGCTCTTTCAGAGCGTCGATGCGATAGTGGGGGTTATGCCCCTTGGAGTGATGACCAGGATAATCGCCCCTAACTTAAAAAGCAAGAAGACCGATCCAGGTGTGATCGTGGTGGATCATCAGGGGAGGTTCGTCATCAGTCTGATCTCAGAGCATAGAATCGCCGATTCCCTCTCCGAGAGGATAGCTTCGGGAATAGGCGGTGAACCTGTGATAACCACCCTGGGCCGCAACCCGATTAAATCAAGGAAGAGGGTAGCAATTGGGATAGGCTCAAACAGGGGAATCGACAAAGAATCGGTCATCAGGGCTATAAAAAAGGGATTGGATCTGGCATCCCTTGGCCTTGAGGAGGTCGAATGCATAGCCACCATCGATCTCAAATCCAAAGAAAGGGGGATAATCGAAGCCGCCGAGGACCTCGACCTTAAGATTCTTTTCATATCCAAAGAGAGTATAAAATCGATTAAAAGCGATTCCGTATCACCGCATGCGCAGAAAGCTCTGGGAGTTGATGGGGTTTGCGAGCAGGCGGCGATTGCCGCTTATAACAGGGAAGGACGCCTGATCTTAAAGAAAAGCATTTTGGAGCCGGGTATTACTATCGCTATAGTAGAGGGGCGGTAATATGAATGACAAAAAAGGTAAGATATCTGTTATAGGTATAGGTCCTGGGGGCGAGGAACACCTCACCTTCAGGGCCCATAAGGCCATCAGAGAAGCCGATCTTATAATCGGGTATAGATCTTATATAGAGAGGGTAGAAAGATTGAAAAAAGAAGATGCTCAAATCCTATCAAAGGGGATGGGGGATGAGGAGGAAAGAGCTCTTATCTCCATCGATGAAGCAAAAAAAGGAAAAAAGGTAGCCATGATAAGCGGGGGGGATCCCGGTATTTACGGGATGAGCTCTTTTCTGATGAAAGCCCTAAAAGATCTCGCAGACGATAATTCACGCCTGGGGGAAATCGAGATCGTCCCGGGAGTGTCTTCGATATCGGCCGCAGCCTCATCGCTGGGGTCCCCGCTCATGGATCATGCCGTAATAAGCCTGAGCGATCTCAGAACTCCCCTTTCGGGCATAGAGGACAGGATAAGGGCGGCAGCTGCTTCGGACCTCGTAATCGTTCTTTCAAACCCCAGGAGCTCAACGAGGGAGAAGCCGCTGAGAAGAAGCTTGAAGATCATAAAGAGGTACAGGGGCGCAAACACCCTGGTGGGAGTGGTCAAAAACGCCAAAAGGGATGGCGAGGAGAGACTAATCACGAGATTGGGCGAACTCGATCCCCTAGACAGCATAGATATGTCCACCACCATAATCGTGGGGAACGCGTACACCCAACACGTAGGCGATTATCTCTGGACGCCCCGAAGCTGCGAGACGAAAGTGGGGGTGAGCGGTAAAGGAAGGGAGATAGAGAAAAGGAGCTTCGCCGCAATCGATGAGGGGATAAGCATACCGGATGGTCTGGAGAAAAAGCTCATCATGAGAACTATCCACGCGACTGGCGATGCATCGTTTGGAGAACTCCTTATTTTTAGAAACTTTGCTCCAGAGGTGGGAACTAAGGCCATAAGAAGCGGTTGCGATGTGATAACCGATGTCAAAATGGTCGAGGTTGGGATAGATCGCCGGGGGCTAAGAAATTTCGGTGGAGAAGTCAGAAACTATATAGATCTCGCGTATAAGAGCGAGGCTGAAGGGACGAGAGCTGAATTGGCGATGAGATATGCGATCGATGAGGGTGTAGAGGGAGACATTATCGCGATCGGTAATTCGCCCACAGCTGTTCTAGAGATGGTAAAATGGGTTAAAGAGGGGGTGAAGCCGGCCCTGATAATAGCCGTTCCACCAGGTTTCATCGATGCTGAGAGATCCAAAGGCATGGCGAGGGGATTGGATATGCCTTCGATAACGACTACTGGAACCAAAGGGGGCAGCGCTGTAGCGATCTCATTGGTGAACCAGATGTTGAGGGAATGCATGGATGAAAGATCCGGTCAGTAATAAAGAGGTAAGCGAGGCGATGATCGAGAAAGCGGCGGTCTTTAACTCGATGGCAATGGAAGAGATAGAAACCATGGTAAAAAGCGGTGAGATAGTGATACTCAAGAGCGGCAAGATTTTAAGGAGGGGTTACACTACTGGCACCTGTGCATCCGCCGCTTCAAAGGCCGCAGTTGTTTCGCTTTTGGGCATAGAATTAAGCTCTGTTAGCGTGCTCACTCCTGTTGGGTTGAGAGTTACTTTAACCGTAAATAAACTTGATTCCACCTCTGGAGTGGCGCGATATTCGGTTATCAAGGATGCGGGGGATGACATCGATGCGACGAATGGAGCGGAGATAGTCGCTGAGGTGTGGTTTGATGAGGGCTCTGGGATCGAGATCAACGGTGGGGAGGGGGTCGGAAAGGTCAAAAAAAGGGGGCTGCCAGTTCCCGTTGGAGAGAGCGCTATAAACCCCATCCCTCTAAACCAGATAAGGGGGGCGGTGATGGAGGGACTCCAGAGTAAAATGAGCGAAATGCCAGTTAGCGGCAGTTACCCGCAGGATAGAAGGGTCATGGTAAAGATAGAAGTTCCTACTGGAAAAAAAATCGCTGAGAAGACGTTAAACCCAAGATTGGGCATCGAGGGGGGCATATCGATATTGGGCACGACTGGATTCGTGGAGCCCTTTTCCCTTTCGGCTTACGATAGCTCATTAATCCTCCAGCTTTCGATTCTAAGGGCGGAGGGGTACAAAACCCTGGTAATAGCTACCGGGGCGACAAGCGAGAGGATCGCGGTTAAGATGCTTAAGATCCCCAGAATCATGGCTATAAGGGCCGGTATAAGATTGGAGCTCGTGCTGAAGACAGCTGCAAAAGAAGGATTTGAAAACGTCGTCATATTCGGCCTCCCGGCAAAGATGGTAAAGATAGCTGCAGGCTGGATAGCCACCCCTTTATACAAAACGCCCATGAGCCAGAAGCTCGTAGCGGATTGCCTGAGTAGCATCTCTGAATCGATCTCAGAAGAGATAAAAAGAATCGAAGCGGTTTCCATAGGCGAGATGCTCGCGCACCTGGAAAAGGCCGACGCGGGCCTTCTCGAGGATCTTTTCAGAGCGGTTTCCAAGAGGGCCAGCCTTAATTGCTCCAAATTGTTGAATGGGATAGAAGTGGCCTCGGCCATAGTATCCAGAAATGGAGAGGTATTGGGTTGCGACAAACCCCTGAAAGAACTGATGGAGGTGGTCAAATGAGCTTATGGGTCATCGGCATAGGGCCTGGCGATATCGACTATATCACGCCATTGGCCAGGAAAAAAATTATCGACTCCGATTTCGTAGTGGGAAGCTCCCGTGCTGTTCGATCAGTCAGGGATATTCTGGGCGGGAAACAAACGAGAATCTTTGACGGCAAGAGCCTGGAAGACGCGATGAAATTCTCGATAGAAAAAGCCAGAGAATTGAATGTGGCTCTTCTATCCACAGGAGACCCATGCTTTTCCGGAGTCCTAAAACCGATTCGAAGAAAACTGAGGGACATGCGTACTGAGATAGACCTGGAGGTGATCCCCGGCATAAGTTCGATACAGGTGCTCAGCTCGAGGCTTGGAGTTAGCTGGGACGAAATGGATTTCGTGAATTTTCATGGTGCCCAAAATTTACAAAAGGCTCTATCGGATCTGGCAACCGCTCTAAGAGCGAAAAAGTCGGTTCTGGTCTTCCCGGATCCGCGCCTTCCTCCCGGAACCATGGCTGGACAGCTTATGGCCAAAGGTGCCGAAAGCTACACGAGGGTTGTGGTAGGATCGGAGCTCACCTACCCTACCGAGCGGATATACGATACGGATCTTGAGGGTCTGACAAAAATTCGCGATATGTCTCCTTTATCAATCATGGTGATCGACCCTAATAGCGGATTGGATGAGGAAGTCCTGGAAAGGCAAGCGGAGAAAGGGGCGATCCTGGTGGGGCACGGGAGCAGGTTATCGTATAACAAGGAGGTCATCGAGAAGCTGGCATCCGAGTTAGAAGAGAAAGGTTATGAAATTAGATCGGGATTATTGCTCGAGCCCTCTACGGTACATGACGCGATAGCGGAGTTGGCCAGAGCGAATGTACCGAAGATCGCTCTGGTGCCGATCTTTACAGCGGATGGCATGCACACCAAAAGAGACCTCCCCGAAATATTGAGATCTCTTCCAGGGGTAACGTTCGTTGAAGAGAAGAAAAACGGGAGGTATATGATCAGATATTTCACCGAAGACCAGAGCTTTGAGGTGATTATGGCGAGCCCCATCGGCTCTCATCCGAGGGTGATCGATATAGTCGAGGAAAGAATCGAAGAGGCTCTAGGGGAGCTCCAGTAAACTTTAAGGAACTCGAGAAACATGCGGGGAAGATGAGAATAACCGAGGTAGCGAACTACACCTCAATGAGCGAAAAAGCCGAGAAAATCATCTTAAGGGAAGTACGTGAGCGGCCCTTAATAATGGCTCTCCCGACGGGGAGCACTCCCGAGATGCTCTATTCCATGCTGGTCGAAGAGTACAAAAGAGGAAAGGTAAACTTTAGCGAAGTCGTCACATTCAACCTCGACGAGTACGTCGGTTTGAGCCCAGCGAATCCGAACAGCTACCACTACTACATGAATGAGAGATTTTTGAAACACGTGAACGTCAGCGAAAGTTACATCCCCGATGGCATGGCTCAGGATCTCGAAAAGGAGTGTGCGGATTACGAGAACAAAATAAAGAGAGAGGGCGGCATAGACCTCGCTATCCTGGGAATCGGGGGAAACGGGCACATCGCATTTAATGAGCCCGGAACGAGCTTTGAATCGCGAACTCACGTGGTGAAGCTCTCAGCAGATACGTTAAAAGAGAACTCGAGATTTGGAGAGATGCCAAATAGAGCCATCACCATGGGCATCGGAACTTTAATGTGCGCTAGGAAGATAATATTATTGGCGAGCGGTAAAAAGAAGGCAAGAGCCCTCAAAATGATGATGGGGGCAATCACCGAAGAGGTCCCAGCATCCGTCCTCCAAAAACACTCGGACTGTAAAATCATAGCGGATGGCGAGGCTTTGCGATTCTTTTAGCATTGAAAACGAATTATATGGCACAATCGCAAAAAAAAAATAATTATAGAGAAAAGAAACGCGCAACAGAAAAGTATAAACAGGGATCCGCATATTGCATTACATGCGATATAAACAGGAGGGATTGAATTGAACGGGACTGGCAGAGCTTTGCTTGGGATCATAGCTTTCGCGGCGCTCTTCTTCGTGAGCCTGCTTGTGATATACTTCGGTTACCACATAGCGGCAGAGCATATCGTGGAACAACCAGCGCTCTTCTACATAACGTTATCTGGGTTTGTCTCCATATGGTTTGTGACGATCTTCTCTGCACTGATCCTGGCGGATAAGATAATAACAGGTTGAGGTGTAAAATGGCAGAAAATGATGTTGAAGAATTAAGAAGAGATGTCGAGCAGCTGAGGATGGCCCTGGCAAGAAGCGCCGGGGTCGAGACGAGAGCGCCGGCCAGAAACACTTTACCGGGCACATCGCTGAAGATGATCCTGCTCTCACTGGCAGTATTACTTCCGATTGTCGTGGTATTCTTCATACTGGTCCTGGGGAGCTGGTGGATCAGCGGTCCGTGGAATGGGATACCCGTCGGCGTTACCCTTGGTGGCCTGGATCCCCTCCTAGACCCATTGGCGAGTGAACTCGGGCCTCTTCTGGAGGGACTAACCGGGTTATTGGAGGAGGTGGATGGAATTCTATCTGGCATCAATACTCTGATGGATCTCCTCGCCAAACCGGTCGAATTTATAATGGACCCCCTTGACTGGATACGCGACCTGCGCCCATGAGGTCCTACGATAAGCACCTGCTCGAGTCCCTAAACGTCGAGGATCTCATCTGGCCCATCTTAGAAGGGCTGGATGGGATCTTTAAGGGCTGGACTCCTGAAGAGGTGAAGGACTTTGCTGAAGCTCTGGGAGATCTTCAATTAAATGAGCCGATCTTCCCCCTGGCTGAAGCGATCTACACCCTTTTCAACGATGAGGGTTTCTCCCATGCCCTGGGCGAACTGCTCGCCGAAGACACGATTATGCAAGCCCTTTGTGCGATAACCGGTGACATAGGGGGCGGATACCATTCAGCCAGGCCTAGAAAGGTGATCGACGCACAGAGGCGGTAGATGGTCTTTCCATACGAGATAGAGCAGAAGAGCAGCCACAAGGTGGTAAAGGAGTTCATTCAGAGCGTAGGAAACCCGGTCTGGCTTAATGCATTGGTCTTCGGGATCGAAAAGGCCATGGCCAACGCTAGATGGAACCCCATAGATGATTTCGTCTACGTGGACGATCCCTGGCACCTAACTATAGAAGAGATAGAAAGAAGGCAGCTGGAGTGCATAAGGTTCTCGTTTCGCCACCACTACTCCCACTGTTTAGAATACTACCACATCTGCAAAAGTGTGGGCGTGACCCCTGATGACATAAAGGAGAAAAAAGACTTTACAAAGATTCCCCTGCTCACATCCGGTTTCTTCAAAAACAATGCTATTTTATCTGTGCCCGAAGATAGCATCGCCGCGGTGCTCACCACGTCCGGAACGACCAGCCAGAACCCGTCCAGGATCCCAAAAGACTTTCTTAGCATTAAGAGACAACAGGCGCTTATACCGAGGATAATATCCATGTACCTTGCAAAAAAGGCCCACTATCTAGCATACTTTGCTCCCCCACCAAATGAGGCGACCATCTGGATATCTCTGGGAGTCCAGATCCCCATGGTTGGGTATGCTGCAGACTTCTACATGAGAGATGGCAAATTTTCAATCCCCGATGTCTTCAGCAGAATGGAACACGCCAAGTCCAGGGGCTGGATGCCTGGGATGACTCTGAGCTTTCACTTCTTCTACAAGAAACTGATGGACTATACTAAAGAGACGGGCATAGAGCCCCCGATGAAGGGGGCTGACTGGGAAGTGGTAATAACGGGTGGAGGGTGGAAGAACCTGAAAAACGAGATGATACCTAAGAGCAGATTCCATACGATGCTGTCTGACTACTTTGAAATACCTTTGACAAGGGTCAGGGACGCATATGGATTTGGCGAGACAAACATAATAGCGTTTGAATGCGCCTACCACAACGGTATGCATGTGGATCCCCATACTCTGGTATCGATAAGAGATCCCAACAACGTGGATGAAGAACTCCCTCCAGGAGAGGATGGGATAATTGCAGTATACGATCCTACCATGAACTCGTTCCCCGCCTACATTCTCACAGACGACGTGGGCCACATTGATGATATCCACGAGTGTGAATGCACTGCCAATACTCAAAAGATCTACCTGACGGGAAGGGCCCCGAAGTCTGAGATGAGATCCTGCGGGTTGAAGCTAACCCAGACCATGGATGTCATATCATCTCCTGAGATGCAAAACAGGTTCTCAAGGATAAACGAAAAGGCCAGGTACTTTGACCTAACCAGGGTTTAGATAACTGAAAATCTTCACAAGGGCTCGAGCCCTATGCGAATAACTATTTTTTTCTTTTATTTCCATCTCGGCAAAGGTCTTTGTTTCGTTTTCAGGTATGAATATGGGGTCGTACCCAAACCCGCTTTTTCCTCTTTTCTCACCGGAGATCTCGCCCTCGCATACCCCCTCGAACAGGTTTATCTTTTTATCTAGATAGAGCCCTACGACCGATCTGAACTCCGCTTTTCTGTTATTTCCCGCTAATTTGAGTATTCCGTTGCAACCGATCGTCCTGTTTACATAAGCGGAGTAGACCCCCGGAAATCCTTTTAATGAATGGATGAAAAGCCCTGCGTCCTCTATGAAGAAATTCTCAAATCCCTGATCCGCCAGTTCTCTCAATCCGTGTTTCACCACCTCGTTAAGGGTATCCGCCTGCACCTCGGTGTAAGCCCTATCAACCCGCTCCAGTTCTATCTCCGCGAGGAAATTTGCGGCCTCTAAAAACTTGTTTGGGTTCGTGGTCACGAATTTCAATTTTCTCATCTGTATCTCCCCCTGCCCTCGATCTCATCGATTTTACCGATGATTTTTTTCCCATCGGGATATGCATCAAGATACCCCTTTATAACCGGCTCGAAGGATAGCCCGGGATTGCTGGTGGATAAAATCTCTTTCAAAAGGTGAAGGTCGACCCCTTTATTCTCGATGCTCTCGCTTATCTCGCCCAGGCCCAGATCTATCAGCGTTATCCCTTTTTCAGTTAGAATCATGTTTGAGGTCGTGGGATCGCCGTGAACGACGTGGTTCGCATGGAGCTTACCTATAAGTCCCCCAATTTCTCGCAAAACGTTTTCTTTTTTATGCGCGTCGCAACTGAGAAACTCCTTCACCCTTCTTCCCTCGATTCTTTCCATTATGATCGTGTAATTTTTGAGATCCACGTCATAGAGGTACGGTGAGGGTACCCCCATTTTCTTTATCTCTCCCAATAACCTAGCTTCAGCTCTGGTTCTCCTTTTCCTGAGAGACAGGTCGAGTGATTCATTTCTATAGTTTTTCTTTACCCTTCTCTTCATCACCGCTTCCCTCCCTCTGAAGTATCCATATCTCAATTCAGCCTCCGCTCCCCTCTTCTCCACTGGAAAGAGAAGATCCGTGAGAATTCTTTCAAGTTCGTCGATGGTGTCAGCGACATAATCATGATCGGCGCCGGGGAAAGGGGCGGGCCACCAATTCGCGAGTATGGTCTTTGCCCCAGCCCTCTTTCCTCCCTCTATATCAAATCGCGTATCTCCTACGACAACCACTTTATCAGGGCTGACTCCGAGCAGCTCCATCACTTTTAAAAATGGTTCTGGATCCGGCTTGGTTCGCTCGACATCATCTCCCCCTATAAGCGCTTTGAAATAGTGCGATACGCCGACCCAATCGAGTATGAGGTTGGCGGTAAAGTTCCCTCTATTCGTGGCCATCCCTAACGTAATCCCCCAATCCTGTAACTTCAACAGGAGCTCTTCGACCCCTTCTACTACTTCCATCTCCAGTTCGTTTCTCTTATACCCCTCGATGTAATCGTGCATCGCCGACTTTATTTCATCTCCAGTGAAAAGATCCTTAAATGCATCTACTATAGGCATTCCTCTGGTCTTTTCCGCCTCATCTGGTGAGAGGGGGGCTTTGCCCCTTTTGACGAGGACTTCGTTGAATATGTCTAAAGAGTTGTTGTCTTTAACCAGAGTACCATCCAGATCGAATATTATTCCTCTTACAACCATGTGACCTCGACCTCATCGGCTCTGAAGTTTTGATTAACTTTTGTCCTGTCCAGATCAGAGCTGGCCTGATCTTTCATTAAAAGGCCGAGCAGGGCGATCATGGCCCCATTGTCTACACAGTACTGCCCCTTGGGAACGAAGGCCCCCGCTCCTCTTTCTTTCGCCATGATCGAGCACATCTCTCTGAGCCTCTGGTTAGAAGCCACCCCGCCCCCTAAAAGCAATTCATCCTTCTCCAGATAGGCCATCGCTCGTTCCGTGACCTCTACCAGCATCGCGAAAGCCGTCTCCTGCAGGGAGAAGCAGAGATCCTCCAGTTTTTCTCCCGATAAAGTAGATAAACTGGTCAGGATGCCGGAAAACGATACATCCATCCCTTTTACGGAGTAGGGGAGATCGAGCATCTTCTTGCCAGTTCTAGCCAACTCTTCTATCCTGGGACCGCATGGGAAGGGAATCGAGAACTGCCTCCCGAACTTGTCCAACAGATTTCCTATGCCGATATCGAGGGTTTCCCCCATTATCCTGTATCTCTTTTGTCTATAGCTTATTACCTGGGTGTTGCCCCCAGATACGTAGAGCATCACCGGGCTTTTACATCCCATGGTCATTTTTCCTATCTCTATGTGGGCTATGCAGTGGTTTACCCCAATTATCGGTTTTTTAAGGGTTAAGGCAAGGGTTCTGGCGGCCGTAGCCCCTACTCTCAAACAAGGCCCCAGGCCTGGCCCCTTTGCGAACGATATAACATCTAGATCTTCGAATTCTATTCCCGCTGCCTCGATGGATTTTTCCATTAGCTCCGGTAGCGCTTTAACGTGATGCTCCGCAGCCTCCCTGGGGTGTATCCCTCCAATCGATGGAGAATAGCTTGAATTAACGTTCGCCAATATTTCCGTCTTGTCTTGCTGTCTGGCCACACCCACGCCAACGGTGTGGGCAGTGCTCTCTATGCCCAAGCACAACACAACTGGGTAATGGGAAAGTAGTTAATGAACCTGCCCCTACGATAGTTGCGGAAGAGTAAAATAGGCAAAAAGGGTTTAGGAGTGATAAAAATGATTTATCCAGAGTCAAGGCGCGATCCGATGGAGCTCGAAGGAGGAAAATATCAAAATATTAACTGGCTTTTGGAAAATATCCTCGTAAAGGAGGAAACGTGATGGAAGAGAAGAGCGTTCTGGAAAAAATTGCCGAAGCCAACAGGCCCGTTACCACGGGGATCGATGGTAGAGGCATTGAAAACTGGGTTACGATATATATAATGGGAAGGGCTTACAAAGTTCCAGCAGACCTGACGATCATGCAGGCCATGGAATTCGCTGGATATAGATTTATCAGATCCTGCGGATGCAGGGCGGGATTCTGCGGAGCCTGTGCCACTATATACAGGAAAGAGGGAGATTACAAACTTAAAGGAGTTCTAGCCTGCCAGACAAGAGTGGAGGATGGGATGTACCTCGTCCAGATACCCTTTGCACCTGCCGAAAAGGCCACCTACGACATCGATAAGGAAAGCTACAATGGAGCGGCTCTGCTCAAGTATTACCCGGAAATCGCGAGGTGTGTATCTTGCAACACCTGCACAAAAGCTTGCCCACAGGATCTCAAGGTTATGGAGTACATAAATGCCGCGGTCAGGGGGGACTTTGAAACGGTCGTTGAGGAATCCTTTGATTGTATCCAGTGCGGCCTTTGTGCGATTAGATGTCCAGCAGAGATCGTTCATTACAATCTGGCGCAACTCGCGAGGAGGATGTACGGCAAGTATGGCTTGGTGGAGGAGAAGAACGTCAAAAAGAGAGTAGAGGAAATAGAGGGCGGCAAATACGAAAAAGAATTCAAGAAGGTGATGGGCCTTTCCCCCGATGAGTTAAAAGAAGTATACGTGGACCAGCAGAAGACCAGGGAGGTCTATTAGATGGGAAAAGAGATGAAGTATATAAGAGGGTATCCGGAGTATATGCGTGAGTCGATCGCCCTTGTGGAGAAGACCAGGGAAAAAAGGGCAGGAAAATTGCCGCCCCAGATGACGATGGATGGAAGAGAAGAGGTGCTAAACCTCTGCCATCCTGACTATGCCCCCGGTGGCAAACGTGCAATCTCCATAGGCCCGAACGAAGGCGATATCGCACCAAACGAAGTGGTGGACTTACTGGAGGCATGGTCTCTGATAGGGATGGACGAGTTGGATCTAGACAATATTGATTACGATACTGATATCCTGATAATAGGGGGGGGATTAGCGGGGACCAGCGCCGCCCTGCTCGCTGATGATTCTGGAGTAGCTACGGATAGGATTCTGCTGACGAACAAGCTGAGACACGGCGATGCAAACTCGATAATGGCGCAAGGGGGGACGCAGGCCGCCGATAGGCCAAACGATAGTCCCATCATACATTACATAGATACGCTGGGAGGAGGGCACTTCACGAATAAGCCAGATGTGGTAAAAGCTCTCGTTGAAGACGCCCCCAAAGTGATTAAATGGCTCTCTGAGCTGGGTGCGATCTTTGACAGAGATGAAGGCGGAAACTTCACGGAATTGTCTGGAGGAGGGGCTGCAAGAAAGAGAATGCATGCCTGCGAGGATTACACAGGGCTTGAAGAGCTGAGGGTGCTGAGGGATGAGTTCAGAAACAGAAAGATTCCCTTTCTCGAGTACTCCCCGGTAATTGAGCTTCTCACGGATGGAGACAGAGTAACGGGTGCAGTGCTGTTTAATCTCGAGACGGGGGAGTACAAGATCGTGAGGGCAAAGGCAGTCATTCTAGCCACTGGTGGATTGGGGAGGCTCCATGTAAGAGGTTTCCCGACGACGAACCACTACGGTGCATCAGCCGATGGGCTCGTTATCGCATACAGGGCTGGGGCAAAGCTAAGGGACATGGACAGCATGCAATACCATCCGACTGGTGCCGCTTACCCGCAACAGATTATCGGGTTATTATTGACGGAAAAATTGAGAACAAGTGGAGCGCAGGTGATAAACGGTAAGGGTGAAGCATTTGTCTTTCCTCTTGAGCCCAGAGATGTAGAGGCTTCTGCCATCATAAGGGAGTGTTACATTAGGGATAATGGGATCACCACGCCGACTGGAATGAGAGGTGTATGGCTTGATACTCCCCTCATAGAAATCGTAAAGGGCGAGGGCTATGCACAGAGCGCATTTCCCGCCATGGTCAGGATGTTCAAAAGATTCGGAATCGATATGACTGAGGACCCCGTCCTCATTTTCCCCACTCTCCACTATCAAAACGGTGGAGTTGAGACGGATCCCTGGGGGAGAACAAACCTTAAGGGCCTATGGGTGGCTGGGGAGATATCCGGTGGGGTCCATGGAAAAAACAGACTGATGGGAAATTCAACTCTCGATTGTGTTGTGTTTGGCAGAAGGGCAGGGACCTCCACCGCAGAATATATCAATTCTGGGGAACCTGCCGGTAAGATGACTCTGGAACACGTGAAAAGGTATAATAAAATGCTTAAAGGTGCCAGGATAAAAACGGACAGAAAATCCCCCATGATCCTGCCGGATTACCGGGGAAAGATGGCCCTTGCCAGGATGATCGATGTATTTTAAGAGGGTAAAAATATGGCTAATGGTGATATAAATCCAAGGAGCGAGCTCGCTTTAAAGGTCGAGGAGCTCAGCGGTCAGAATTTATTTGCCTGTTACCAATGTGGGGAGTGTTCCTCAGGATGCCCCATGTCCCAGGAGATGGACCTTTTACCAAACCAGGTTATAAGGTATCTGCAGCTCGGTTTCGAGGAGGTTTTGGGCTCAAAAACCCCGTGGGTCTGCTCCTCCTGTCTAACCTGTATGGTAAGGTGCCCCAAAGATGTGGATGTAGCGAAGATAATGGAGGCGTTGAGGGTGATAAAGCTCAGAGACGGGCAAAATCACGTCGATCTGAAGGCCATAAGGGTTGAGGATGATACGCCCCCTCTTGCCTTCATAAGCGCTCTGAGGAAGTACGTGGGATGAAAAAGGTGGCTTACTATCCCGGTTGTACGATAAAGGAGACGGATATAGCGGTTGAGGAATCCACCAAAGCATTCCTTAAGGTATTGGGATATGAGCTGGAGGAAATCGAGAACTGGACCTGTTGCGGCACGGTCTTCGGTATGACGGACGATGACCTGTACCATCAACTCGCGCCGATAAGGAACTTGATCAGGTGCCAGAAGATATCGAATGAGATGCTGACGCTCTGCGACATGTGCTACAACACGTTCAGAAGGGCGGATCTGTTTATGAAGGATCCAGAGAGCATGGAGAAGATTAATTTATTCATGGACGAAGAAGAGGATTATAGGGGGGTAGAGGTTTACCATATCCTTGACTTCCTGAGGGATGTCGTGGGCTATAAAAAGATTGGAGATAAGGTCGTCGAAAAGCTCGATCTCAAGGCGATGCCCTATTACGGTTGCATGTTATTAAGGCCTAAAGAGGTAGCAATCGATGAACAAGAAAACCCCAGGGTCATGCAGGACATCCTTTCCTTGTTGGGAGTCGAGAGCGTTGACCTGGGTCTAACGGATGAGTGCTGTGGCTCATACCATGTGCTTGAGGATCCTTCGATAGTGCGAAGAAAGTCGCAAGAAATAACAAAAAACGCCAAGGAGAATTCAGCGGATTGCCTGGTTTTGACCTGCCCCCTCTGCCGCTACAACCTCGCCAAGTTTGGGGATTTTCCCGTATATTATCTAGAGGACCTGATAGCCCATTCGTTTGGGGTTATAAAGTTGGAGATGGGAGGGGGGGAGACATGAAGGTAGGGGTGTTCATATGCCATTGTGGGAAGAACATAGCCTCCTCGATCGACATAGAGAAGCTAAAGAAAGGAATATCCCAAAATCCTAGAGTGAACTACGTAGAGGATTACATGTTCCTCTGCTCCGAACCGGGCCAGGATCTCGTCCTCGACAGGATCAAAGCGGAAAAACTCGATTCCGTGGTCATCGCGAACTGCTCCCCCACACTGCATGAGAGAACTTTCAGAGACGTGGCGTCGAGAGCTGGGATAAACCCCTATATGGTGGAGATAGCCAACATAAGGGAGCAGTGCTCCTGGCCGCATCAGAATCAAATCGAGGAGTGTACCAGAAAAGCCGCCGATATTATCAACTACACAGTCGAGAAGGTTGCCCGGGATGAACCCCTGAGCCCCATCACCACCAGGGTGATTAAAAAAGCGCTCGTGGTGGGAGGAGGTATAGCGGGAATACAGTGCGCCCTGGATATAGCCGACGCTGGCTACGAGGTCTATCTTGTGGAGCGGGATCAGTCGATAGGGGGCAGGATGATGCAGCTATCCGAGACTTTTCCAACTCTGGACTGCCCACAGTGCATAGAAACCCCAAAGATGAGCGATGTGTCCTTACACCCCAACATACACCTCTACAACTATTCCGAGGTGGAATCCATAGATGGATTTGTCGGGGATTTCAAGGTGAAAATAAAAAGAAAAGCGAAATACATCGACTACGATAAGTGCAACGGGTGTGGCGCCTGTGAGGAGAAGTGCCCCGTGAAGGTACCCTCAGAGTTCTACGAGGGATTGGGGAGTAGAAAGGCCGTATACCGGATGTTCCCGCAGGCAGTGCCCAATAAACCGGTCATCGATACCAAAAACTGTCTGTACTTCAGGACGGGGAGGTGTAAACTATGCGAGAAGGCTTGCGATTTGAACGCCATAAATTTCGAGGATGAGGATCGCTACGAGGACATCAACGTCGGGGCTATAGTTATGGCTACCGGATATGAATTGAAAAAGGAACTGGATGAGTTGGGTTATGGCAGGTTAAAGGATGTTGTCAGTTCGCTCCAATTTGAGTTGCTTTTGTCTTCGATAGGCCCCACAGACGGCGAAGTGAAAAGGCCCAGTGATGGGAAAATACCGAAATCAGTAGCTTTCATCCAGTGCGCCGGTTCCAGGGACCCTGCCAGGGGCGTGTCATACTGCTCTAAAGTTTGCTGCATGTATACAGCGAAGCTGGCAATGCTGTACAGAGATGAGGTCAAAGATGGGGGTGCATATGTCTTCTACATAGATATACGGAGCGCTGGAAAGGGGTATGAGGAGTTCGTCCAGCGCGCCATGGAGGAGAATGAAGTCCTTTATATAAGGGGCAAAGTATCCAAAGTTTATCAGGAGGGGGATAAGCTGGTGGTGATGGGAGCCGACACTCTAACCGGCAAGACGGTCAAAATGGCGGTTGACATGGTGGTGTTGGCCAACGCGATAGTTCCCAGGTCCGGTGCCACAGACCTCGCGAAGAAGGCCAGGATACAGACCGATAAGTACGGCTGGTTCACGGAAGCGCATCTCAAGTTGAGGCCTCTGGAGACCAACACTAAAGGGATATTCATAGCTGGGATGTGCCAATTCCCCAAGGACATAACGGATACGGTTTCTCAAGCGTCGGGGGCAGCCAGCAAGGTTCTCGATATATTCTCTCACGATGAACTCTATCAAGAGCCTTTGATAGCAGGGGTGGATGATGATCTCTGCACCGGTTGTGGTTACTGCGAAAACGTATGCGCTTACAATGCCATCGAGATCGATCCCAAAAAAAGGGCAAGGGTGAATGAAGTATTGTGCACGGGATGCGGCGCATGCGCAGCTACCTGCCCCAGTGGTGCAATACAGCTAAGAAATTTCACGAGAAGACAGATGATATCCATGATAGAGGCCGCGGAGGGGTTGTGATCGTTTGATCAGTGAAAATCGATCAATCCTAATTCCATGTTAACCGATATAGAGGATATAGATATCAAAAAATTATCAAAAATCTACGATTCCGGGAACAGAGATTCATTCATCAGCCTGTATCTTGACTTTGATAATCTGGATGACAAATTCATCGAACAGCGAAGGAACGCTTGCAAATCAGTATTAAAATCAGATAGGGATCTACTGTCAAATTTCGAAAAAACGATGCAGCAGGTGGACAGGTATGCGGAAACCCAAAACCGAGAAAAAGGGCAGAGAGCGTTGATCATATTTGCATCCCATCTGAATAACTTTTTTAGTGTGTATAAGATCTCGGTACCTGCAGATAATCTGCTTATCATCGACACATCGCCCTACATCAGACCAATTGCAAGGCTCAGAGATGAGTATGAAACTTCGGGGTTGATCCTCCTGGATAATCACAGGGCGAAGCTCTATATAGTCTCATCGGGCAGGGCGAACTACGTGAAGAAAACCGCAATGGATATAATGAACAAACACAAAAAAGGCGGTTGGTCGCAAGCTCGTTTCCAGAGGTCGAGGAAAGGCGCGATAAAGAGTTTCTTTAAAGAGGTATCAGAGCACGCAAAAGAACTTTTCGGGGATGATGTTGTTAAGATCGTTATCGCTGGTCCAGGCAACGCGAAACTTGCATTCAGAAATTTTCTACCGCCGGAAATCGGCGAGAAGGTCATAGACCTGATCGACATGGATTTTGACGAGGCCGAAGGCAAACTGGTTTCCGAGGCGGTAAACATCGTCTCCGAGGATGAACGCAAAACCAGTGAAGAGAACGTAAGGATATTAAAGGGTGAAATACTGAAAGGAAGCCTCGCAGTCTATGGTTTGAAAGAAACGGTCAGGGCTGTAAGAAATGGCCAGGTGGAGTTGCTTCTGGTAAGCAAGGGGTATAGGGTAAAGGGGTGGATCTGTGAAAAATGCCAGGCCGTTGAGCAGGGTGTGGAAGACAGATGCCCATATTGCGGCAGCGAGGTATCCGAGGCCGATATTGTAGAGGAGATCGTTGAGTTCGCTGAAAGAACGAATACGGAGATCGAGTTCGTGGAGGACAGCCCCATACTGAATGAGCTTGGAGGCGTGGGAGGGCTGCTGAAATTCATTGTCGATTGATCGTTAGAATGGAAATGGAAATGGAAAGGGATATATCTGATACTGTACTTAAGATAGGACCATGAAGGGTTGGCAACCGCTAGATGGTAAAGGTGATCAATGATGCCGGGTGAAAAACCGAAGGAAAAATACGACGTCGCTTGCTTAGGGGCTGGGATCTCTGGCATCGTGGCAGCCCACGAGCTGGGCAAGGCCGGTTACCAAGTTTGCCTCATATCCAAGAAGTACGGCGGAAATATAGCTGACCATAAAAACTGGTTCCCCGATGATAACTGCGAGATGTGCAAAGCGACCGATCAGCCCACCTGTTTAAAGGAGAGCTTCTCGTCAAACAACGTAGTCTTTTATGAAAACTCCACAGTGATAAGTTGGAAGAGAAAGAGCAATGGATTCATTATAGAGGTGAGCAGGGGCTTCATAACCGATGACTGCATAAAGTGCGGCATCTGCGTCGAGGTCTGTCCACAAAAAGCGATCTATTTAAACAGAGAGTGGGACAGGAAATACTCTCTAGACAAGGAAAAGTGCGACGAGTGCGGTAGGTGCATAGATGTTTGCCCCAAGGATGCCATAGCCCTTGAGGGAACGGGGGAGAGGCTGAAGGCCAGGGCGATAGTAGATGCGAGAGGTTTCGACCTTTTCGATTATAGTAAGGTAAAATCTTATAATGGCAATGAAAAGATGATGTCCACTCAGGAGTTCGAAGATGCTTTGTCCTCAAACTCCCTGGATCTAGACGGAAAAAAGGTGGCATTGATAAATTGCGTGGGGTGCAGGGACAAGGAGATGGATTACTGCTCCAGCGCTTGCTGCATGATCTCCATAAAGGAGGCGATGAAAGCGGTGGAGCGAGGTGCCAAAGCGAAAGTTTTCCATATGGACCTCAGGCTAATGGGAAAGGGTTACCAGTCCTATTACGAGGAATCTCTTAAAAGGGGAGTCGAATACCAAAGGGCTAGAATAGGGGAGATAGATGGGGAGACGGTAATTTACCTAGATTCCAGCGGAGATGAGATCAAAGAAGAAAAATTTGATTGCATCGTTCTATCGACCGCCCAAGTGGTTGATAAATCTAGGGATTTAGATCTTGATACGACAGAAGCGGAAGAAGGGCATTTCGTAATAGGCGCAAAAAGATTCCCAAGTGATATAAGGGATAGCGTAATCAGTTCTCTGGCTGGGGGTGCAGAGGTAATGAGCTATCTTGGTAAGGCAAAACCCGAGGAGGATAGAGAGGGAAACGGGGATTGGGAGGTGGTGGTCTGCACATGCGGCAACACTCTTCCAGTCCAGATCCCAGGTGCCCAGAAGGTCTCGGACCTCTGCAAAAATCCCGACATATTAAAGGGTAGGAAAACGATAGTGGCTGCTTGCTCTCCGAGCAATTACGCCTCTCTCTTCAAATCAAAAGCCGATAAGTGTGAAATAGTCGATATAAGGGAGACGGGATATTGGGCTGGGGCTCAAGACGATGAGATAACCCGCAGGATAGAAATAGCTAGAAGAAAGCTGAGCCATTCAGATGGCCTTTATCCGGTTGAAGGCGGTGAAGGAGACGAGAATAAAAGGCTACTCATAGTCGGAGACACGACCGCTGGGAGGGAGTGCGCTAATCTGTTAAAACAAAACTCCTTCGATTATGATCTGAGAGAGATCGAGGATATATCAAAAGTGGAGTATCTGCCACAGGTGAGAATTACCTTTTCTGATGGTTCTTCTGGTCTGTACGATTCCGTTTTTCTCACCAGTAACCCCCTTCTGTTGCCCATAAAGGGCAAGGATCTTTTGGAGAAAGTAGCTGAAGACGTTAACAATAAAAATGTTCTTATTATGTTGAGCGAACAATGCTCACGCATCCGTCAATATTATCCGCTAGCCCTGGAAAAAGCGATCGAGCTCAGGGAAAAAGGCGCAAACGTGTTCGTGGTATTCGGGGAGGTGTGCGCTTATGGCCTTTATGAGCGGCTCTACACAAAGGCCAGGGAGATGGGAGTGATTTTCATAAGGTCCGATAATTACTCCCTGGATGAAGGGCAGATAAAGGTCCGGGATGAGGCCCTAAACGAGGATTTGGTCATAAAATATGATCTTTTGCTCGAAGCTAGACCCTCACAGGGCAAGGCAGACGAACTGGCAGAACTATTCGATTTGGATCTGGGGGGAGAGGGTTTCATCGAAGAGTTGGATTACAAGTTCGCGCCGATGAAGACCAGGAGGAAAAACGTGATTATCGGGGGATTTGCCGTTGGGCCCTGTAACCGAACTGAGGAGATTCTCCAGGGAAAGGCGGGAGCCATCCTGTTGGTCAATTCTGTGGTTTTCCAAGAAACTTTAAAGGTCAAGGTGAACGAGAGGAGGTGCGTTGGTTGCGAGCTTTGCATAAAAGCCTGCCCATATGGGGCTAGGATTATGGATTATAATAGAAAAATCTCCCTGGTGATGGATGAACTTTGCACGGGTTGCGGAGCTTGCATAACTGCTTGTGCAAATAACGCGTGCTATTTTGATGATAAGGGAATGATCTCCATGATAGATTGTGCAATGGGAGAGTGACCATGAAAGAAAAAGAAGAAAAAGAGCCGGTAATAATCGCATTCATATGCAACTGGTGTGCCTCCGCAGCTGCGGATTTGGCCGGTACCTCAAGAATGCAATATGCCTCAAACATAAGGCCGATAAGGGTTATGTGCAGTGGTTCAATAGATACAAGCTACATGCTAAAACCATTTTTGGACGGAGCCGACGGCGTCTTCATCGGTGGGTGCCACCCGGGAGATTGCCACTACATCGACGGGAACTACAAAGCGAGGAGAAAGGTAGAAGAAGTCAAAGAGATCCTGAGATCCCTAGGCCTGGACGATGAGAGGATAAGGTTAAGATGGATAAGCGCCAGCGAGGGAAAGAAGTTCGCGGACGAGGTGAACGCTTTTGCCGAAGAGCTCAAAAGCAAAGAGAGAGGGAGGGCGATGCCATGAGTTTAGAAGCGCTCTTGCAAAAGGCGTTGGAAGAGGGGTACCTGCTATTCACCCCCATAGATAACGGAAAGAACAACGCTCTCGTGGCCAGAGGCGATAGCGCCAAGATTACCCCCATACCCGAATCGTTTAACTATAGCGCAGCCAAGGCATTCTCAAAAATAACGAGATTGGGAAAGCTGGGAAATAAAGCACTGGTTGTTCTAAAACCCTGTGAGGAGAGGGCTCTGCGAGAACTCGTGAAGCTCAAACAGGCCGACCTCGAGAACGTCATCACCGTTGGATATGACTGCCTGGGCTTCAAGAACGGGGAGGAAATGCGACCTGCCTGTTCTACCTGCTCATATCCATTTCCTTTATCGACTGACATCGCTTACATAAGGGTCGGAGGAGAAGGGATAAAGGCAAATACGGATAGCGGGAAAACTTTACTGACCGAGCTTGGGTTCCTGAAGGATGTCAAAATAGACGAGAAAGCAAGGGAAAAATTCTTGGAAGAAAAATGGAAAAACAGGAAAAAGATGGAGGATGAGTTCAAAGGACAGTTTAACGGATATGAAACCCTCTCCGAATCCTTAGAAGATTGTATGAATTGCCACAACTGCATGGCCGTCTGTCCCGTGTGCTACTGTCAAGAATGTTACTTCGATTCAAAGGCCTTTGATTATGAACCCTACCGCTATGAGAAAGCTGTAGAAAAGAGGGGCGTTTTAAGCGTACCAAGAGACAAGTTTTTATTCCATCTGGGCAGGTTAGCGCACATGTCCACACTCTGCGTTGGCTGCGGGCTGTGCGAGGACGCCTGTCCAAAAGACATCGAATTAACAAAGCTCTTCAAGATAGTTAGCGAGAGGGTGCAAAAACAGTTTGATTACCTTCCGGGCTCAGATAAAGAACTCCCTCTCTCCACGTACAGGGAAGATGAATTTACAGATCTGGGTTAATCTGTAGAAATTTCGGGCACCCCTACCATAAAATACTATGGCAAACTATTTATATTGCAAAAGGGTACAAATCACTATGATCGAAAAACTGATCGCCCTCTCGGTTTGTCTAATCGCCCTGCTTCCTGCTGGTAACTTCTCAGAAGCCGATGGGGCAATAGCCATCGTAGCGGCCATCGATGATGAAGTCGCGCTATTACTTGCCCAAATGGATGTGAAGGAAAGCGATACCTTTCGGACGAGCAAGATATGGGAAGGGGAGATTTACGGGAAAAATGTAGTTTTAGCGAAATGTGGGGTGGGACAGGAAAAAGCCCAGATCTGTACCCGGTTCTTGATAGATCATTACGACCTTGAAGCCATCATATTTTCCGGGATCGGAGGGGCTACTCATTCTGGAATTGATATGGGGGATATAGTGGTAGCCAGCGATGTTCTCTACCTTAATTTCGACTCTCTTTCTTTCGAGATATATCGGACTGACGAAGCGCTAGCCTCCTTAGCTATGAATTGTGCAGGGGGTTTAGATATCCATCGAGGTAGATTCTATACGACTACTCCCATTATGGTAGACGAATTTCTTCTGTATCTCTATCTCAAAATAAAAAATGTTAAGTGCGTCGAGATGGAAAACGCCCCGATGGCGAAGCTGGCTATGGAGAGCGACATACCCTTTGTATCGATCAGGGGGATATCGGACCAGGTGGGGCCACTCATGTTCTTCCAAGTGCAGAAATATGCCCAATTAGCCGCCGACAATGCGGCACAGGTTACCCTGGAGATGATAAATCGGTGGGAATGAGTCGAGCTAGATAGATGCATAGCGCGCTCGGCGAAAGGATGTAACTTTGGGGATGAGGGTTAGAAGGGGGAAGGGGGCTTCCTTTACGCAGGGAAGATGAATTTACAGATCTGGGTTAAAGAGATGGCCTGAGCGAGCTGAGAATCCATTAACCCATCGTTAAAACCAGGGCAGATCATAGAGCGAGCAATCAACTATGAACAGGAAGAACGGAAATAGTGCTATTGGAACGCCTATCTCTATGTATCTATAGGCTTTTTTATAGTAAACTGGATCTGGAAAACACCTTCTTTCTCCCCATATAAATATCCATCTGAAAAAGCCAAACAAGATTATCGCGATTCCGGCCAATATGATGGGGAAGCTTAACAAAAACCACCTGAAGGTAAAGACGTAGTTAAAGTATGAGTCCAACCCCAACAGAATAAAGAGCCCAGCTATCACAGCGAATATAAAGATCGTAGAGCCCACGAACCCCAATCTGACACAGATGGTGTTGACTCCTCGTTCCCTATCATCTTCGAGGTCCATAAAGCAGGTCAACGCGAAGATTATCATGCCCATAAATCCAACACACAAAAAGTGGATGTAGGGGATGGCTTTTAAAGACGGGACGCCAACTATCGCTCCAGATACGGCGATCAGCCATGGATGAAAACCATTACAGAGCAGATCCGGTCCAGCCCTTCGTTTGGTCTGAATTGGTTTAGCCGAGTAGAACCATAGACCAAAGAAGCCAAACAGAGTGATCAGGAGAAATGGCAAGCTCACTAAGCAGGCCATTATCGTGATGATAATTATAAGTGCCAACACGATCAGTAACTGCTCATTTCTGTTTACTATCCTCCTGGTAAGTAGCGTATCCTTCTTTTTACTCTTAACATCGATCTCATAATCGCAGTAGTCGTTATACATCAGTATGGCGATAAATAACAATCCATTGCTCATACAGGCTATAGCCAGTCGAGTTACCTCCATGTTATATCCATCGGAGAGGAAAGAACTCAGGCTCCCATAGAGTAAAGAGTACAGCAGATTAACAAAGATTATGGGGTTTGGAAATGTGCGGGTTGCTATGGCCCAACCATAGGCCGTAGCGAGGAAATATAGGAAAAAGTGGGGCAGTCTGATGGTATAGTAGATATCTTTTGAAAGCTGCGAAATGGCTCCAAGAGGGCCCCACTTCCGCCAGAGATCCCTAGCATAGTCCTTAAAGGTCTCAAACATGGGTTAATAGGTTGCCATAGCGTTTGGAATACATAAGCCTTACTGGCTATCTTGTCCCAAGATGCATCTTTGGAATAGTGTATCGATAGCCATCATATTTGAATCCCTAATGGGATAAAAGAACGGTAAGGGAAGCGGCACTACTTTCATTCTTGTTACCCTACACCTTTGGGAAAAGCAACGTCCAATACCACGCCAGTACTAGCATCCCCATCCCAACCGCAGTTGCGGGGTATTCAGATAAAAATAAAAAGAAAAGGTTTAGGGCGTTCCTATCCACTTCAGTATCTCAACGATCAGATCGTGTACTACCGCTGCGAGAGTCGAAACGACCGGCAGGTTAAGTAAACTCCCAACAAGACGGGTCACGCGAACGTAGAGGGTCAGCGGGTTCGTCCCCCGCGCTCCTCCCGTATCCAAAAGGTCGGCGCAGTAGATGGGTATATAAGGCAATAGATCAGGATGCCCCGGGCACCAGTGCATCATCATGTCGTCGGGCTCTATTATCACGGACCAACATGTGCCGCCCATCATGAGCACGGCCATCAGGAACTCTATGATGTTTATATCGCCTGCTTTTAGATCCTCGATGGCGATCTGGAGGGTGGTCTCCCATCCATCTCTTGATATGGACTGTTGATATCTCGGATCCTCGGAGTAGCGGTAGGGATCCACATCTTCCGGCAGAGGTACGAACTCCCTGTCAGACATTATGGATTTGATCGTTTCCAGATCTATATCTCCGCAATTCTGCCTCATCAAATCCCAGGCCCTATACAGCCTCATCGTCGTACCGGTCATCGCCGGCATCTCTTTTGGAGTGGGGCATTCCGTAAGGGCAGGATCCAGGAACTGATGTATGTTCGTCTGAGCGCTTACTCCGCCTTCTCCTTTACCGAAGGCAAAGTAGTTGTGAGTGTACTCCACGGCGGCTATACCTCCCCCAGCATCCACGAACTGGATGTTCAGGGCGAGGAACTGGGATACAAGCTCGCTAGCCTCCGGTCCCGGCGAAAACCTGGGGTTATCGCGGATTACACCTGCCGCTCCCTCAGCGTTTGAGCAGGATTCCATCGCCAAATTTATGAGATCCATGTGCAACAATCCGTCCCCACCATCAGCTACGGGAACCGCATTCACTACGCATGATAGGCCTTTCTCGTTGAGCATACCGATTCCGGCCAGGACGGGCAACCCAAATGTCAGATACCTGTAACCCTTCAGTGGCTTTGTAACGGTAAACAAGGGAAACCAGCCGCCGATCGGAAGCAGTTTCAACAGATAGTAAAGATCCATGGTCCATGCAGAATATATGCCTCCGTCGGTGGCGGGGGGCGCCGCGGCCACCACAGTGCAGGCTCCGAGGGACTTCCCCAGCACGCCCGCTAGATATATCCTGGCCTCCAGCAATCTGTCCATTTCCAGATCCAGGGAATCCGCCAGTCCCCTTAGCCTCTCCAGTAGCGAGGGGTAGTATCTGGCCAGGGAATTCCCATATGTGGATGCAGCGTCGATCTCGGGGGCCTGTTCTATCACATCTCTGTACAGATCTCGGTTCTCCTCACCGATTTGAAAACCATACTGGTAGTCGGTAGAAGTTCCGGAGGATTCTGCCCCCAACGAAAGCCCTTGTAAGGGCAGCAAAAGCGCTGTTGCGATGAAAATGGAGAATCCAATTTTTAGCCTGTTTTCCACCATCGTTTCACCATGTGTCCCATGCCTTTAATCACTGTTAAAACTTTCGTTTTTTTGGTACTCCTCCAAATTTAAACCATTTATTTGAGATCTCGGGATTTAAGGAGTGAAGAGATCTTCTTTTCCAAATAGGAAACGAGAGAGAAGAGGAAAAATTTTTATTAGCCCCGATATCCTGTTTCT
>Ga0209633_10000459_pt1 | contig 47666 bp, 40 predicted proteins | sample Cruoilmetagenom1_FD_187290 | JGI IMG/M metagenome (GOLD analysis project Ga0209633, IMG submission 187290) | Oil polluted marine microbial communities from Coal Oil Point, Santa Barbara, California, USA - Sample 1 (SPAdes) (version 2) | ecosystem: Environmental > Aquatic > Marine > Oil seeps ... | reverse complement strand
ATAACATGAATATAATACGTGACTATAGGCCATATATTGCATTTCTTTTAATCGTTTCTCTTTTTACAATCACTCAAACAAGTAAAGCAGCAGTCTTCAACGCAACTAATGCAGCACAGTTGCGCGCCGCTCTTCTTACCGCTCAATCAAACGGGGAGACTGATTTTATCAATCTCGCAGCGGAGGCCTATAACACAGGGGGAGTGCCATTTACCTACACCGCATCACTATTTGAAAACTTCGGTCTGAATATTTCAGGATCCGGAACAGCTTTCTCATCGCTAGGAGGCTCAGCACAAACCGCAGTGCTCATTATAGAATAATTATCCTCTATCTTTCAATAGCATTTTAATATCCTGCGAGATGCCTTTAGCGTCGTGCATGTGGTGGGGATATGTAAGATACAGCCTGCCGTTTTTGTCTACCAGGTATATGGTATTTGTATGGGTCATCAGATATCTATCCCAAGTGTCGTATCGCCCCCTGCCGTAAACAGGCGGGTGTTTTACTATAGTTACACCGTATTCGCGGGCGAGGTTGTCTATCTCTTCACGAGTGCCGGTAAGGCCTATAAAGCTTTCGTTGAAATAAGGGACATAAGACTTGAGTCGCTTCTGAGTATCCCTTTCGGGGTCAACAGTAATATAGAGCACCCGGACGTCCTGTGCCTGCTCACCTAAATCATCCATTACCGTATTGAGCTTACCGAGCGTAAGGGGACAGATGTCGGGACAGTTAGTGTAACCCCATGCTATGAGCACTATTTTGTCTCGGTATTTGTCGAGCCTGAGCTTTTCGCCGTTATGGTCCGTTAGAGTAAACGGCGGGGCCTGACGGTGATAGATCCTCCCGTGATAGTTGTCATTATTTATAGAACGGTAGTATTCAAACCCATATAAACCCCATCCGGCGATTATGAGCAAAATCAATATCGATAAAAGAACTTTATCTCTCATCATGGTTTCTCATGACAAAATACTTTAATAATTATAACTTAGGCAAACATTTACTATGTACAGAGTAATATAAAGTTGTGGAAGATTATAGCAATATACATTAAACTATAATAATAATGAGAACGATAATAATCGTAGTAATTCTCCTTGGGTTTGTGATGCCGGGTATTGCCCAGGATGCACCTCAGCCAAAGCAGCCTGATTACTTGAGTAACCAGGTACTGCATCCTGAATGGTTTATTAAAATTACAGACTGGTCATTTTTCACAGCAGCTAGAGTGGGAATGTTGAGTTCTGTCGTCATTGAGAACACCGCGGACATAGAGTATAAGGACATCCATGTGAGAATATCGATGTATACAAATTCTCCTCCAGCTGTTGGACAGACAATCGCAAATAACACGGCTATGCTTCCGGTAACGCTCCCACCAAAAAGTAAGAAAAAATATCTAAAAGGCGGTATACCTGTCGGAGGCGGAAGTCAGAGTTACCGGGTAAGCGATATACAGGTATTGTCCGCTACGCCTATAACAAATTAAGGTCAATTATCCATTCTTAAATCCTGGAGGGATGAAAATGAACAATATACTTGTAGTCTCTACCCTAATATTCACATTTATAATAAGCACGCACTATGTATCCCATGCCGAGTATGCAATAAATGGATCCGAGGCACAGATTCAATACGGCGATCCGGGACCGCCACCTGTACCCGATACGCCTGAAGCTCCCGGACCAGGAGAGATTGAGGACACGGCGCTATCCGGAGAAACAGTGTTGGGAGCACCCGACCCCGCTCTTGGGGATGAGAGTGTTGTATCTGAGCCGAATCCTGTAGTTGAGGAAGGTGACCCGCTGGTTGAGCAGACCGAGCCGCTTGTGGAACAACCCGACGCTCTGGTAGAAGAGCCGGAAGCCCTGGTAGAGCAGCCTGAGGCGCTTGTCCCTGAAGGAAACCCAATGGTGGAAGAGCCTGAGCCTCTCGGAGACAGAGAAGCCGAAGGACGGGATATCAGGTAGAATATACTGAAATAACAGTTACATTCTATTTATATACATTTCACGATTTGATAGGAGGTAGGTATTAGTGCTATTCGACAGAAAAATAGAGTTCAGTGACGATAAAAAAGATGAATGGGAGTTAGTACGCTCAAAGGTCGGCCAAGGGATCGAGCTTCCGCTGCCGGACTCGGAGCGATGGTTCCGGACAACGATAGACGGGGAACACTTGGTAGTAGAAAGCGCAATGCATAACGTGCGCCCACTCACGATACACGATCCAATCACAATAGATTTTGATGAATTCCATATCGTAGCTACTCATTACAACAGATTTCTGGAGCTTCAGGTACGCACAATGAGCGACACGCATGAAGTAAAGGACCAGTCAGCGAACCTCAGGTATATCTTCATGATGATATATCATCTTTTATAAAGTCCTTCTTTAGTAATAACTTTTCATGGCAGATATACAGAGACCATATCTGATACTTGTTATGGAGCCAAAAAACTACTATGAGCTTATGGCTCAGTACAATAAGTGGATGGACTCAAAACTGTATTCCGTCTGCGCTGAGATCCCTGACGCGGACCGGAGAAAAGATATGGGCGCGTTTTTTAAATCCATACACGGCACTCTGAACCATATATATTTCGGCGACATAGCCTGGATTGAGAGACTACGGGACCAGAAATTCACTCCGAGGGAATTAGGAGTAGATCTCTTCGATGATTTTAATGATTTAAGAGAAGCGCAGGAAAAAATGGATGATGAGATTCTTCTCTGGTCTCAAACTCTATCTGACGAATTTTTGAATAAGCCCTACGATTATGTAAGCAACGTGGACATGGAGATGAGAATCATGCCCACATGGGTCTTGGCAGTGCACATGTTCAACCACCAGACCCATCACAGAGGTCAGTTGACCACATTAATAAAGCAACTTGGATACGAGCCCGGAATTACAGATATACCCTGGCTCCCAAGCCTGGGGTCTCCGGAACAACAGAATACACAGCCTTAATATATCCTTAACACCATCTTAACTATTTGCGAATATGTTTAGAACCAGGAGAAAGATTTATGAGAGATAAATTCTATATTATTCTGCTGATCATATTGCTATTTTCGATTTGTGTATTTCCGGACAAAGATGCTCTAGCACAAACAGAAGGGTTTAATGTAAAGACTCCTACTCAGGTTATAGCAGATAGTGCTGAAAGCCTTGTTAAGCATTTAACAGAAGATTTGAAAGATAATCACAAAGACGCTATACCGAAGGATCTTCTATGCAGCGCTAAAGGCATAGTCGTCCTACCAGGCATAGATCAAGATGATGTGCGTAAAGACTTTGACGGTACGGGTCTTATGATCTGTATGAAAAACAACTCAGACGACCTGACCCCACCGATATTTTATGAGATTAACGAGCTTAAATCCTTCTATGAGAGCGAAGGAAATATTTTGGTATTCGTCACAGACGAACCTGGGGTTAAGTCTTTACTGGCAAACAGTATAGAGCTTACTCAGGACAATTCTGAAGCAGGACCCACAGGATTTAAGAATAAGGCCAAAACATCTAAATCTTATATTACATATGCTAAGCCAATAGATGGAAAATTAGAGGGATACGATCTTAACGGCAGTAACCTTGTTTATGCCAATAAAGACACATTTAAGGCTTACCAGGAAACGATGGTACCGGTTGACATACTGCTTTACCGTGAAGATATACCGCCCGCTTTAAGAGGTTTTGATTCAGCGGTTAAAGAGTTTCGGTCTATTTGTAAATAAATTCAGTCCCGTCAGGGAATTATTCGAAGTAACAAGTTCCGGATTCGGGGATACCGCCTCCCTCATCCTGCTCTTCCTCGTATGAGTATTGGCAATAACAAACACCTATTTCACCGCAGTCATAAGATGTACTGCATTGTTTTCCTTGTTTGCAGTCTTCGCACTCTACAGGCTTTGCGCTCATATAAAGCGCTCCAGCGATAATAAATATGAAAACAACAAGTCCTGTAATTAGTTTCTTCATTCTATGAGCCTCCTATTTAATAAATACCCTCTCACCGATAAAGTGTAATACACTTTCTAAATCAATCATAGTGTTATAACCTGCCAAATGGGCTGCTCAAATTATAAAATTCTGCGTCTCCTGGTTAATCTCCTCGCCAAAAGGAGCGCAGGGATTAGTAGATATATAGGAAAATTAAATTTTGAATCCGGCGTAGCAAGCGAACAAGAAGAGCTACCGCTACCGTTACCTGATTTTTCACCGCAAAGAGTATCATTGATATCACACTGAGGCGTAATACCCCTGTTTCGCTGTCTGCGATTGGTATCGAATATTGCCTGCTCTGTCCTGCTGTTGGCATCACAGCCGCATATCTGACTCGCACAGCAGCTGCACCCGACTTCTTCTTCAAGCTTAATTATTTCGGTTACTTTGCAGCTCTGAAGCCCGGAGCATGCGGCCTCGACCAAGTCCCGGTCATTGCACTGGGAGGTACAAAGCGTTGCGTCACAGGTATACCCAATCCCGACCCCACGGGAATCTTCACAGTCCAGATACTCCTGGCAAACCTCCCCGCAGTCAATATTTCCGGGCGGTGGTGGGATGGTATCCCCTAACAGAGGACAGCCGCCAAGTGTAGGCGGCGCGTCTGGTATGCATCCTCCACTCGGGGGAGAGGGCGCAGTCCCCGTGTCGTTTGGGTTAAATGCCGCAGACCAGACCATGTTGTCTCCCAAGCTGCAGACCTGATCGTCAAGCCCCACTTGATATGGGCCGTCAAACGTCGGACATTCGCATTCTACAATACCCTCTTCGCTTGTCCTCGTGCATGGAGCCGTCATACATCCGGCGTAAAGCTGCTGCGTGCAGTTGGTCAGACCTAGTCCTTCCTCGGGTACGCATTCGAAGCTGAACGTGGAGATCATATCCGTCCCGGGAATAAACGTTCCGTTATTTATTGACCCGCACACCGGAGCGGAATTGGTGGACTGACAATCACTGCCGTCTTTACCGCATGCGGCGACAGTGTCGTTATATATGTCCAGGTTTAAAATAGCGTGTATATCGACGAAGTACTTACCGTAAGGTATTTCAAAACACTTACAAGTTGCGCTCGTACCGTCATCGCTGAGCACGCACTCTTCAGGCTCGGGTCCCGAGTAATAACAGAGCGCGATAGGCCCGCCTTTACAGGGCAAAAAGTTTGCGGGCTCGAGCACTATATCGGCAAAGGCAGGACCAAATGGAGTGGTCATCGTATCGTTAAATTCGAACTGCGCATTTGAAGAGCTGATGAAGAAAACAGACGCTATTACTAAAGACTGACAGAAGATGGATAGTATTCTCATCCTGTGAATTCCCCCTTTAATTTATATACGTACTCCTCGGCAAACTTTAAGAACAACAAAACCTATATTTTACATCTTACATCAAAACTGAATATTAAATAGGTTACTTTAATCATTTCTGTTTCTTTGTATTAGGCTCTTGTCCTTTACATAAACGGCTCATATATGATAATGTATACACTAAGGTTGAGGTCTAAATTTAAGCCAATCACAAAATGAATCTATCTGATGGAGGGTAATTATGATAATAAGAGTAGGAGTGTATTTAAGGACTTATTTGTTGGCCATACTGGCGATATGCTTACTGAGCGTGTTGCCGGGAGCCATGACCCCGGGTCAAGCTCAGGACACAAACCCCAATATAGATCCGCAAGCTGCGGAAATACTCCAGAATATGAGTTATTTCCTCGGCAGCAAATCTGAATATACGTTTAAAGCGGATGCTATGTTCGATGTTCTGATAAGCGGTGAACGTAAAATACAATACTCTGCTCAAGAGACCGTATTCGTTCAAAAACCCGATAAATTCACTATAGAATATGTAACCGATATAGGTGGGTATAAGATCTGGTATACGGCCGGGCAGACAACGATATTGTCCCTGCCGACTAACGATTTCACATTGACTACGCTTCCGGGGTCAATTGATCAGGCTTTGAATAAACTTCTGGAGCAATATAAGTTTGCCCCGGCTCTGAGTGAGTTTTTGTTTATAAATACATTCAGAGAGATGACTCAAAATGTGACTTCGGGCGCATATTTCGGCTCAAGCAAGGTCTTTGGTACAAATTGCAACCACTTGGCCTTTGTGCAGGACAATATAGACTGGCAGATATGGATAGATGCCGGAAGACGTCCGGTCCCGAGAAAATTGGTAATCACATATAAGAATCTGCCGGGATCACCTCAGTTCATTGCCATAATAAAAGACTGGGTAACGGATAAGCCGATCACAGGATATGCTTTTAAGGCCGACATACCGAACATTAACAGCCGTGTGGACATAGATCAGTTAATGCAAAACCCAAAACTAGATATGGGAAGCATTAGGTCTAAATAGTATTAATACGAGGGTTGAATCTGTTAGTATTGAAGCTTTAGATTAAACTGAGAATAGATTTTAAAGGATGGAAAAAGAAAAGTGCGCTGTATTACTACAGCGCACTTTTTTTATAGTCGTTAGGCTAATACTACATTCTGGGCTTGCGGACCTTTTTGTCCGTCAACAACCGTGAACTCTACACGCTGTCCCTCTTCGAGAGAGCGGTAGCCGGTGTCGTTGATTTCACTGTAGTGAACGAAAACATCTTTTTCATTCTCTAACTCTATGAAACCAAAGCCTTTGGTAGAATTGAACCACTTTACAGTGCCAATTTTACGTTCTGACATATTGGGTGTACCTCCTATTTAAAATTGGGTTGTGCTAGCGGTTCAAAATCTCTTTCAGATGACAATCTTAAGTAGAACTAGAACTACTGCAAACTCATATAGAGTAATAATATACTGTAGAGAAACAATTTTGTCAATATATAAAGGAGCTTTAGTTTTATATCCTTTATATTGATGCTGTGAGATATATTTTTCTTCCGTAATTATAACTTCCCATCTAAGAGATCGTCTTCAAAGGCAATGATTCCGCTTAAGTTGTCTTTATAGCCAACTGTATCGGGGAAATCGAGAGCGCAAATTTTATTATATACTATTTTTATTAGCTCCTCAGTGCGAGAAACCTCTTCTTTAGTAATTTCCGCCTCAAGGTCAATCAGCTCCTCGCCTTTAGGCTCTACAAATTCTAGCACTCCGCGGTTGACGCTGTATGCATCCCCGAAATCTTTTGAGTTCTCAACTAATATTTTATAAAAAATAAGCTGCCTCTTATAGTTATAAAGTAGCGCCTTTTCATATGCATTTTCACCCTTCCAATGCACTTTAGCTTTACCAGTTTTAAAATCATACACTATGATCTCCGAGCTGTTAAGCGGGACCATCTTGTCTATTTTCCCCGCAAGATGCGCGCTACCGATCACTACGCCCTGGTCTCTGAAATTAAATTCAGAGTAGTGGGACTCCTGGAAACTCTCTATTTTCTTGCCGTAGTAAGCACTGAGCGCTTCCCTGCCCTTCTGAGAATATTTCTTATATGCCCTATCGTTCAGCCTCTCAAGCAAGAGCTCTTGATCGAATCGATCCAGAACCTGATCTAAACCAGGGGGTTTACCGGCTCTCTTTAAGTGCGTGTAGATAAACTCTATTGCGCTATGTACCGAGGAGCCAAAAGAGTTATTGTAGTTCTGGGATTGAGGAAACCTGAGAAGGTTTTGAAGAAAGAACGAGTGGGGCCCTCCCCTTGTTACATTCAGGAAATTATTTAGATGAGTAACGCTAAGCCGGTAATCTTCTATTAGAGACTCAAGTGCTTCCTTCTCGCCGTGAACTATCGGGGGAGTGTGGAGAGACTCCCACGATAACGTCAACATTTCCTGAACTTCCTCGACAGTGCTTGTGTCAGAATCATGCTTTTTTAGAGTGAGGGCTTCGTTTAACTTTGCATGTTCTCCCCCTTCCAGCGGCTGTATGATAAATGGCAGGATAGAAGACTCCTTGGCGCTTTCTTTGAATTGATAAGACGAAAGGAATAGATTGTTCTTAGCCCTGGTTAAGGCTACGTAGAAGAGCCTTAGCTGATCGTCCGTTGTGTCACCGCTAGGAGATATGGGTAAATTAATCGGCATTGGGAGATTCGTACCCCGTTTGCCCCCGGACCACACATCTTCTTGGCAATTGATGATGAAAACGGTTTCGAATTCAAGCCCTTTGGCTTTATGTGCGGTAAGAAGGTTCACCGCATTATTAGCGCTTAAAAATTTGCTGTCGTCGATAATAGGAATGTCGTTCCTCCGATGAAGCTCTATGAAGGGGACTAAATCATCTATTTTCAGGACGCGATCCTTTTTATAGTCCTTGATAGCCTGTATAAAAACCCTAAGGCTCGTAAGAAAATTTAAATATTGTAGAGGGTTTTTCTTACGTTTATCCTCGCTAAAATAATAATCTTTAAACGGGCTGACAAATTTTTTTCCAAGATTGTTTTCTGTAACTTTCTCCTCATTTACTTCCTCATCATGCTCGTTATCGGGCGCAAGCTCACTCTTTGTCCCCATAATAGCATCGAGCAACTTCTCAAGTGACTCATTTGAGGAGAGTGTGCCGAGATCTATTAGGTACCCTGCAATATTACGTATTTGCTCATCCTCGTACTCAAGCATAATGTCGAGCCAGGTTTTATTTTGGTCTTTAGAGGTGCGAGCTTTCCTAGATATATCCCAAATTGTTTTTCTGGAAAGTCCCCAGAACGGATAGCTGAGGATTTCGGGTAGGAACTCATCGGCCTCGTATTTACCGTACCTTCCAAGCGTTGCTATAAAACGGCATATAACAATCAGCTCATGAACATGGGGCTCCTCCAATACGTTTTTGTCTCTTTCGTAAGTCAAAGGCACTTCAAGCTTGTTTAATAGTAGTGAGAGCACCTCGAGCTGACGGTGATAGCGCGCTATTACAGCTATCTCCGAGGGGTTTGCTCCGTTATTTATAAGCTCTTTTATTTTAGTCGCTACGAAATAGTACTCGTGGAGACTTGTTGGGAAGGAGTCACAAGAAATCTGATATGGGACATTGGACTCGATTTTTGATGTGATGCACTTCTCTACAGCTGGCAGCTTGTTTTGGAGCCGCTCTTCGCTCTGGCTTATGACGTAAGAGGCAACATCTAGAATCTCCTGTTTTGAGCGGTAATTAGACGTAATTGTAATGACCTTGGAATCAGGATAAGTGTCAGTGAAATTGAGTATGTTTTTTATCTGGGCTCCCTGGAATTTATATATCGCCTGATCATCGTCACCTACTGCCATAATGTTAGGATTAGCTTCTTCATTGCCCTCACCTGAAATTAGTCTCAGGAGCTTCATCTGCGCTTCGTTTGTGTCCTGGAACTCGTCTACAAGAATGTATTGGTACTTGTCCTGAAGCGCATACTTTAAACTGTTATTTTTCTCAATCCCCTCTATCGCATTTAAAATCATATCATCGTAATCATAGTATCTCTGAGCATACATACGATCTTTGTACTGAGCGTAAATGTCAGCCAGGGAAAGGAGTTTTTCTAAATAGAGAGAGTCTTTTAAGATGAGCGCGCCGTCCTCAGCCTTGCCTGTCATCCTGGACTTCCATTCGGAGATAGGTGTGGTTTTAGCGCTCGCTTCTACATCGCCCAGTACATATGTTAATGAGCTTCTTACTGTATCTATTATGGAAGCAAAATCAGGAAACGGAGAACCCTCTTGATCCCCTGAGCTTAAAACGTTTATAAAATCCTCTATCGCGCTTATAGTCTTCTTACCTACCCTGGCGGAAAAGACTGAATGAAGCTCCGGGTTTAGAAACTGGAGCGATTTTTGATTGTATTCGATGACCGATTTGAATTCCTCAGGAGATAAGCCGGCTTTCTTCAAATCGCCGATTGAAGACTTTATGCTATCCAGATACGCGTACCTGCCGTCCGGATGGAGATTGCCAAGATCATTATTATGCGGGAGCCCGGAGAGTATGTCTTCGAGAATCTCGATCTGAGTAACCTCATCTACCGGGTTAAATGTGGCGCCTTTGAAGAAATACTGGGGATAACTCTCAATTATGTCCACACCGAAGCTGTGGAATGTGTGTATTGCCACACTATAAGCGCCCCGGCCTATGAGCTCAGCAAGTCTTATTCTCATATTTTGAGAGGCTGAGACAGTGAAAGTAAGACAGAGAATGTTCTTGGGAGAAGTCTCGGTCTGCCTTAGAATATTGGCAACTCTCAGGCTAAGGATCTCCGTCTTTCCGGTGCCCGGGCCGGCGATGACTAGGAGCGGGCCGTCAATGGAGCCAACCGCTTCTTTTTGCTCGGGGTTTAGTTTGTTGTAGCGCTCTTTGAATGTGTCCATTTTATTGCTGTATCAATAATTATCACTGAGTAATGCGACTAATTCTATATTGGAACCTTAAGGACTCAATTCATAAAATTACGTAATCTTGCCCCTCTCTTACTGAATTTCAAGGTGTAAATATGGCCGATTCGGTGTAAATTATTGTATCTTAACAGCCGCGGCAGGAATCAAATATTTGGAAGCTTACTCATGTTAGCTAAACAACTACAGAAATGGGCAGAGTGCCAGCCCGAGAAAACCGCACTTCAGATAAGACACGCTGACGGTTCTTATTCCAAAACAAGCTACCGGGATTTATATGACAAATGCCTAAAGCTCGGGTCACAGCTGAAATCCATGGGATGTAAGCCCGGGGACCGAATATCGGTATACGGAGATAATTCACCTGAGTGGGTAATTTCCTATTTCGCCATACATTTCACGGGAGCTGTTGTAGTACCTCTGGACGCCCTGATGGGCCCGCAGGATATATATAACTTTCTTGAATTCTCACAAGCAAAAGCAGTAATAGCGGACAGAGCGCACATTGACAAACTCAAGGAAGAACTGACGGTCAAAGGCTCTGATATTGAAGTTATATCAATGAAATTGGAAGCTACCGAATCGGAAGAACTTAAGCCTCGCGTGCCATACGATGAAAAACCTGATGAACTATTGGCCATACTGTTTACCTCGGGCACCACAGGGGTTCCAAAAGGAGTGCAGCTATCAAACGGCAATGTTCTAGCTACCATTAAAGCTATACTGGAAGATATTCATCTGACGACCGAAGACAATATTCTTAACATCCTCCCTGTCCATCACGGATACTCATCTATCGTGGCATTGCTCACCCCTCTTTGGGCAGGAGCTACTGTCACTTTCTCTGAGTCAATTAAAAGCACCGATCTCGTATCCGCAATAAAAGAGACAAAAGTCACCATCTTTCCGGGCGTGCCGAGGTTGTTTGAGCTTCTGAGTAACGAAATTGAAAACAGGGTCGAGCATTTACCTTTTATGCAAAAACTGGTTTTTATGAGTCTTTTCAAAATCTCTGAAATCGCTTGGAAGTCTATAAATTTGAGACTCGGAAAACTCTTTTTCGGGAAGATTCATGAGCCTTTCGGCAGGCAATTTCGATTTTTCACCTCAGGCGGTGCTAAGCTTGACCCAAAAGTTTATAGAAGCTTCCTTAGCCTTGGGTTCAAGGTTGCCGAAGGGTACGGAATGACTGAGACATCTGCTGTTTCTACGTTAACCTCCCCTGACAGCGTTACGCCTGGAAGTGCGGGGAAACCGCTTCACGGTATTGAAATTAAAGTGGATAAACCCGATGAGAGCGGCACGGGCGAGTTATGCATAAAAGGTCCGAATATAACCCCTGGCTACTATAAGAATGAGAGTGCAACCAAAGAGCTTATAAAAGATGGGTGGCTGCATACAGGAGACCTGGGAAATATAGATTCAAAGAATAATGTTTATATCACTGGAAGGGCAAAAGAGGTAATTGTGCTTCCTTCAGGAAAAAATATTTATCCTGAGGACGTAGAAAATCAATATAACAAGAGCCCCATTATAAAAGAGATTTGCGTCATACCGCTTACTACCGAAGGCGGAAGCGTGAAAGGCCTGGGCACAGTCGTTGTTCCCAATATGAGGGAGATTAGGGAAAGAAACGTTTTTGATATCAGAGACAGAGTACGCTCAATTATATCCATGACCGGATCGAGTTTGCCCTCATATATGCAGATATCAGATGTACTCATATATAACGATGAATTACCAAAAACAAGACTCGGAAAATTCAAGAGGAATGAGATTGAGAAAATTGCAGACCAGCTGAAGAGCGGTACCGAGATTAAACAAGCTGAGCTAACACCTGAAGCGCTGAAGATACTGAACAAGCCTGTATCGGTTAAATTCCTGAAACGCTTCTCTGAAATCACAAAGCTTAAGGGGCCCTTTCATCCAGATGAGGACCTTACTCTCGACCTCGGGGTCGATTCCCTCACCCTTGTCGAAATAACTGCCCTTTTGGAAAAAGAGTTCGGGGTAATAATCGAAGAAAAAGATTATCCTGATGTGCGCACAATAGGAGATATTCTGAAGAGACTACCAGAAACCGCACCCGAATTTGCAAAAGTTGATACTGATATAGAAACATCACTGGAGGTAGAAGGGAATGAATCGATAGAAGAGGTATTTAATCTGAACCGCGGAATTTTTAAGCGAGTTGTAATGAGAGCACTGCAACTCTGTTTGAGATTATTAATATTGATCGTATTCCGGGCCAGAATTCATAACACTCATAAGATTCCGAAAGATAAGGCCGTACTTATATGTCCGAACCACCAGAGCCTGATCGATCCAATACTGATTTTTGCGCTTCTTCCGGGGCATATGCTAAATAGAATCTTGTTTACCGGTTTCGGTGAATATTTCAGTAAGCCCCCGCTTTCGTGGATTGTGCAGCCTATGAGGATAATACTGACCGGAACTAGCAGGACGAATACCGAGTCCCTAAGGCTTGCTTCCCAGGGGCTTAGGCTCGGCATGTCGTTATGCATCTTTCCTGAAGGCCAGCGAACCGATACGGGTAAGATCATGGAACCAAGGATAGGGACGGGAGTACTGAGTGTTGAAACAGGGACTACGATCGTGCCGATTTATATTGACGGGGCGACAAAAACGCTCTCCCCTGTGCATCCGGGATTGAGCTTTCCTAAAGTGACCCTTACCGTGCTTGACCCGATTGAGCCCACGGGAGCAGATAAGGACGAGAAAGAGCTGTTTCAAGAAACTGTTGAGAAGTGGAAACAGGCTGTGAAAGGGTTTGAGGAGAGTGGTTAACTTTACTCACGTTCTGTTCAATAATCTTTCTGCCGCTTCCTCGCCCGAGCGTACGCAATCGGGAATACCGACCCCACTGTAAGCGTTACCAGCAAGCTCTAATCCCGAATAATGCTGCACCCTGGTATCAATGCGCGCTATATGTTCCGGATGCCCTACTGCATATTGCGGAAGTGACTCGGGGTTCCTGCTCACTACCCCAAATAGCGGCTCGGAAGTAATTCCCAAAAGAGGGGACAAAGTGTTGTGCGCAATATCGGTCAGCCAGGCGTCGTCTCTATCATGGGCCTCTGAAGTTGCCGCCCCTCCAATAACACAGCGGAGATGAACGGTTTCAGGCGGTGTACGCCCGGGGAATTTCACGCTGCTAAACGTACACGCCGTAATCGGCGTGTTTTCGGTTTTCGGAACGACGAAGCCGACTCCGTCAAGAGGATAGGAAAAGTCTTTCCTATTATATATAAGGTTTATGACAATCGATGAAGAATATTTTATATCAGATAAATAATCACCCAGTTGAGGGTCGAAACCCCTTACCAAGGCAGACGCGTGAATGGCAGGGACAGCGACAATTACACCGTCCGCATTTATAGACTCGTTATCTTTTGTTAATACGCTCCAACCTTTTTCATTACGCGCTAGTTTTCTAACCGATTTATAGAGCCTAATACCACCCTCGGGAAGCCGAGAAGCCAGGACTTCCACAAACTCATTCATCCCATTTTGCAAAGAGATGAACTGGTTGTAGCGACGTGTAGCACTTCCATTACTAGCTCCATTTTTAGACCGAGCGAATTCTCTTACCGCTCTTATTATGCTTCCATGTTTTTCTTCCATTTCGGCAAGATGGGGCAGTGTGGCCCGGATACTGAGTTTTCCTGGATCAGCGCCGTAAATTCCGCTTAATAAGGGCTGTACGAGTAGATTGAACGCTTCCCTCCCCAAGCGGCGAGTGAAAAAAGACTCCACGCTCTCGTCCTCTTTTGAATTTCGGCGCGGAAGTACGATATCAAGCGACATCCTCAGCTTGCCCAGCAGTGAAAATAGAGGAGACATGACAAAAGGCCTTATACGGGTCGGAGCGAATGAAAACCCTTCGGGGATAGGAACCAGCTTATCGCGGCGGGCTACGAATATGCGCCTGGTCTCGTCATTGGTTTCTAAAATATTTGATTCCAGGCCCACTCTGAGGCAAAGATCGAGAGCCCTGGGCTTTGTAGTAATAAACGAGTCCGGTCCTTCCTCAAGTATCAATTCGTCCTTTACCTTTGTAGAAATCACGCCGCCCAGCCTACCGCTCCCTTCAAGCAGGAGAACTTCTGTGTTAATAGCGTTTTTTGAGCTTAATTCGATTAAACGGTGGGCTGCGCTTAGACCGCTTATACCTCCGCCTATGACAACTACCCTAGCAGCTCTATGTTTAGGTGTTCGCATCAATTCTGATAATTCCGGGATTACAATGAATAGCCAAAAACCGTTTACTTTCGCATTTACTCCCGTTCACAATGTGATTTGAGGCTCAAATATTAGATTATGCAAATGCAGTGCCAGTGGAATATGCTTACCTGGCGGGATTTTGGTTTCTAAATTGTGTCGGTTGTCAGAAACTGCTACAAAATTCCCCTTACATATCATTTAAGAACCGGGAGTCCGGTTCATACGTTGAACAGAATTTACCTACCATTGAGTGCGGTATTATTGCCAAAACTCACTAAAAAGCTGCCCGGTTCACGGAAACGGCGCCGATTGGCATAGGGATTGCACCGTTATATTCCATATTATGAAAAAGACCGGAAAGCACGCCCATAGCAGCATGATGAAAAAGCTCCATGATATCGATTTTGCTAAGTCCCCATTTATTGTTATATGGGAAATTACACGGGCTTGCGACCTTGCATGCAGCCACTGTAGGGCGGAAGCCATTGACTGGCGCGACCCCAGAGAGCTTTCAACCCAAGAGGGGCTTGATCTGATTTCAGATGTGAGCTCTATGGGAGCGCAAATAATGGTATTGACCGGCGGAGACCCGGTAAAGAGGGAAGATATATTTGATTTAATCCGCCACGGCTCCGAGCTGGGCCTAAGAATGGCTACTATACCGGCTGCTACTAAAATGCTTACTCCGGAGCTGGTTACGGAGCTAAAAGCTGCGGGGCTCTCTCAGATGGCTCTCAGCCTGGACGGTCATAACGCAGAGGTCCATGACACATTTCGCGGCGTGCCGGGGGCATTTGATATAACCATGAAGGGGGCGGAATATGCCCGTGATGCCGGAATGCCTTTTCAGATTAATACCACATTCAGTAAATATAATTTTGATTATTTCGACGAGATAGCAGAGCTTGTAAAATCCCTCGGAGTTGTTTTCTGGGAGGTATTTTTCCTTGTACCTATGGGCAGGGGCAAACTACTAAAGCAGATGAGCGCCCGAGAGTATGAAAAACTATTTGAAAAGCTCTACAAATTTTCAAAAGACGTTGATTTTATAGTAAAAATTACAGAAGCGCAGCACTACAGAAGATACGTGGTCGAGCAGGAAAGGAATAACGGGTCTTCACGGAAAAGCACATCCGAAGTGAAATTGCCGGACCGTATGACGCGTGATTTCGGACCCGGCGGCAGCATTGGGCACGCGCCTAAGGGTGTAAATGCAGGGAACGGCTATGTTTTCATCTCCCATACGGGAGAAATATACCCTAGTGGGTTTCTCCCTCTAAAGACCGGGGATATGCGCAGTGATTCTCTGGCCGAGGTTTACGCAGATCACGAGGTCTTTAAGCTTCTAAGAGACACGGACCGTCTGTTGGGTAAGTGTGGAATATGTGAGTACAAAACCATCTGTGCAGGCTCTCGCTCGCGGGCATACGCTATGTCGGGCGACTTAATGGCGCCCGAGCCCTTTTGCGTCTATCAGCCTCCTCATGACAGGACTGAGTAATCAGGACTTTTTCTCTAATGCGGGTCTAAGCAGCATCGGGAAAAACAAGGCCGCGAATATGAGAAACGATACAATCCACAGCAGTTGAGAAGCACCGATCCAAACCCGGTAATTACTCATATCTATTAGCGGCAAGAATACTCTCACAACCGCGCCCGTAAGTAAAATAGCAAATATCCAAAATACTATATTCGGAGGGTCGAAGACGTTTCTTCCGGTATGCCCCAAAATCACACGGGACATGAATCCGATTGTCATTAGCCCAATACCGCCGTAGGTAAAGCTGTGAACGGAGAGGACAGCCGGGATATTAAAGAACTGGGAGAGGAATATGAGTGCAAACCCTACCACGATCCAGGAATAAGCGGCAAACATAACCCAGAGAAGCGGTTTATCCAATATTTTGTTTGAGTACCATCCGTACAATCTGAGTGAATAGAGCACAGCAAGTATGCCCGCAATTATCAGAACAAATTTACCGCTATTAAAAAACAGCTCTAATATGAAAAATAAGATAAAAAACAGTATGCTGAGTATATCTACAACTCGGTGGTTCTTGGGTTCAAATTTAAACTCCATGAGAGCATTGCGGATAAATATAGGCGTCATTCTCCGTCCCATGAGTAAAATAATCGATATTACAACGTATAAGGCTGCGTACACTCCCAGGCGCTGACCGTTTGGTATTATCCCGAACAGCCCCAGATAGAATATGACATTACTCGCCGCGATTATAGCCAGATGCGCGGCCAAGACTGTCTTGTCCCAAGCTTTGGCGCTTAATATCGGATACAAAACTCTTATGGCAAGAACGATAAAGAACAAGCAGTCAATTACAGCTCCAAATATATAGGAAAAGCCGCTAAACAAGGGAACAGAGAGAAATACCCTTGCAAGGACCCAAAGAGTTAACAAAGATACGAGCAGGAATTTTTTGTTTATTTCCACCCCCAACCAATACTTCTCGACGGTTAGCAGAAAGCCCGCTATGACTGCCGCTGTGTAGCCAAACAGCATTTCGTGGGCGTGCCACATAGTAGGCGATATACTCTGGAAATTGAGGTTGAGCTGAAAGCTATAATAAGCTGTCCAGATTATCATATAATACAAAGAGGAAATTCCCGCCAGTAAAAAAAACGGTCTAAAAGCCACTTCGAAAACCGAAAATGTTTGATTGTCGCCTCTGTTTATTCGCTTCATTGTCTATCCTGTGACCACCTGTATGTGAGGAGAATATTAAATACTCATCCAATTCTGAGTCGGTAAAATCTGGAATGTTGCTGTCAGTGTTTTCCTCCATCCATCATCCGGTAGAGGTGGATAACATAGGGAAAGAGTGCGTCCATTGATTCCTTGGCGCCTTTTGATGAACCCGGGAGTGTTAATATTAAAGTGTCTCCCCTAAGCCCCGAAACGCCTCTTGAAAGCATGGAGTAAGGGGTCCTGTTCTGGCCGTAGTTGCGTGCCGCCTCCATGATTCCCTGTATCTCCTTTTCAATCAGCGGGCGGACAGCTTCGGGAGTATTATCCCTTGGTGAAAGCCCGGTGCCCCCTGTTGTAATTACCAGCTTGTACCCGCTCTCACACCACTCGCTAACGGTGCTCCTTATATCCTCGGGCTCATCGGGAACAATCCTGTACTCGGCGTTTTCTATTCCAACCTCTCGTAGTTTAGAGAGAATATTTTTACCTGCGGTGTCCTGCTTCTTTTCGGCAAAAACGGAATCCGAGATCACAAGAACGCCTGCTTTCATACCTTCGGGGATTTTCTCTTTAAACTGTGACTTCCCGCCCGATTTCTCAAGGAGCTTGACGGATTTAATCTCCATATCCTTATCTATAGGCTTACACATGTCATATACAGTGAGCGCTGCTGCACTGGCGGCCGTTAGAGCCTCCATCTCGCAGCCGGTCTTTGCAGTGGACTGTACGGTAACGTCAATTATTATCCTCTTTCCGTCCTGTATTTCTGTCTCCGTTTGCACCCACTCAACGGGAATATTGTGGCAGAAGAGCAGAAGCTCGGGGGTCTTTTTAGCTCCAACCATTGCAGCAGCCTTTGTAAATTCAAGCACATCACCTTTTGGCACTTCACGGTTTAGTATTTTTTGAGCGGTTTCTGGTGTCATCTCCACAATAGCCCGCGCTTTTGCTGTTCTCAGCGTAGTTGTTTTATGACTTACATTGATCATTGACTCGATCTCCTATGAAAACTTTCCTAATTTTGCTCTTAACCCTGCATGCTTAATATCTGTTAATTAGCCACGTGATTACACGAACATATAAAAAATCCTTAGTGATACAAACAGCACCAGGAGTGCCGTTAAATCCTTAACAATCCTCTGTGACAATACGCTCCCAGACCCTAGACGGCTGCCGATCTGCCCGCCGATAAGAACGGACAGAAAAATCGGCCAATAGTCCAGTAAGCCACTCACACCCGTGCCCTTTGCGAACTGCCCGGCCAGTCCGGAAATAGAGTTAAGAAGGATGAAAAGCGCAGCTGTTGCGGCGATCTGTTTCGGGAGCCCCCACTTAAGATGTAATAGCAGAGGAGCAAGGAATATGCCCCCTCCGATCCCAACCATGCCGGAAATAAGACCGAGCACGCCTCCAAGCCCGAGAGCAAGAGGAGTCCCGGGCATCCTGTAATCCGAGTATTCCTTCTCTCCCCGGTTAAAGAGAAGGAGCCTAAGTGCTACTAAGAAGAGGCACGCCCCTAAAAGCAGCAAGAAAATCTCCCTGCTTATGGGAATACTTCCCCCGATAAAGGCCATAGGAATGGAGCTTACAGCGAAGGGCCAGAATAGGGACCATTTAAAATGCCCTTTACTTCGAAAATGGTATATCCCGCCTGAGACTACAATAATATTACACATAAGAGCAATCACCGGGATCGACTCGTAGGGGTAATCGAAAAGCGCGAGAGCCGCGATGTAAGAGGACCCTCCCCCAAATCCTACGGATGAGTACACAAGAGCGATTATGAAGAATACTATCGGCATACTATTCTTCCCTTTACACTTATATTATTAGGTTCCATGGTGCTCACTGCACTGAACCCATTTGGGCTCTTTATTTATATAATGCTCCTTTTTCCATATCGGGAGCCTGTGCTTTATTTCATCAATCATATACCGGCAAGCATCAAACGCGCTCCCGCGGTGCTCGGCAATAACCCCGATCCATACCGCTATGTCCCCAATGACCAGATGCCCCTGACGGTGCACCCCTGCGAGCTCTAATACGCTGAACTTCTCCTTTGCTTCCTCTACTATGCGGAGAGCTTCTTTTAGTGCAAGCTCCTCATAAACTTCGTATTCAAGCGAGGTGACTTCTTCCCCGTCGTTATGATTCCTTACCCTACCCTCAAAACACACAAATGCACCGGCCCTTGAATTTATCAGCTCCTTAGTAAGTAAATCAGTATCTATAGACACGTCGGAAATCGTGAACATTCAATTAACCTCCTGCCACCGGTGGGATAAATATGACGCAGTCCCCGGAGCAAAGAGCGGTGTCCATACTTTGAAACTCCTCGTTAATCGACACTCTAATACTCCTGGAATCGGAAGGGAAACCGTATTCCCCCGCAAGGTCTTTATACAGCTCTAGCGGAGTGGCGGCGAAAGATTCTATGTCTTCCTCTCTCTTGCCAGCTTTCTCTCTCAACATTGCATAGTAATGAATATTTAAGACTTTGGGTTTTTCCATTACCCTTCTCCTTTGCCTAATTTTGATTTTGCTATTTTATATTCCTCTTCACTGTTAACATTTTCGAGATTCTCACGCTCTGACTGATCGACCGTTTTCACCGGTGAAGTCATAAAAATATCCCTGGGCGACAGGTTTCCAATCGCCAAATTCTCTAGGAGCCTGAGTCTTATTTTAGGCTCATAGACAGAGCAAAGAGGCTCTGGGAGATTACCCTTAACACTATTAAAACATGTGGCCATTTTTAAGGGGTTTCGATTTTTTATGAGCGTCTCAATAGTCCCGCGGCTCACATAAGGGAGATCGCAGGCAACCACAAGCCAGGCTGCTCGAGTGTGGGCATGCATTGCGGAGAGTATTCCTGAAAGCGGGCCCAGCCCGAGGAATATGTCATGTATCTGAGGAAGTTTATCCAAGCTGTTATCGCTCCACTGGTCCTTTTTGGATGATATGCATACTTTACTGCAAACCTCCGACAAAAGCTCATAAACTACCTCTGCCTGGGGCCGTCCGTGATAATCAAGTAAGGCTTTGTCCATATTCATGCGCCTGCTGTCGCCCCCGGTCAGCACAAGACCGTAAAGCGGCGTCTCTGAGGCTGATGTGAAGAGATACTCTCTTATAAATTCAGAGATTCCGTGTATGTTGTCTCGATGAAAATAAGGCGCGCTTACAGGAAGGCCTTCTACTGTATCCCCTTGTCCTATAAACCCAATTACATTTTCTATATCGCCGCAGGAGACGGAATCGAGAATCTCCTTCTTATCGTCGATCAAAACGATCTTATTTACCTTCGCTGTCTTTAGACCTTCGAGAAACACAAAATCACAGGAGTTAAATGCGGACCGCATCTCCATTTGTGTCGGAGCACCCTTATGAATATGGGCCGTGTGGCGGGAATCTGAAATAGAGACGCGGGAAGCTCCGCTAGACCAGGCCATTTGTGTATCCTTCCCCTCTTTATCTATCTCAAATTCATGGACGCCGTATTTTATATAGCCGATATCAAATTCCGGACTTAAGCTCTCGATAAGACGGGTAATTAGAGTCGTCTTCCCCGTGTTCGAATAACCGCAGATTGAGATTTCGAAGGGATGAAATATATACCCGTCCTGAATGACCGCACTCTGGTCGCTTGAATTCAGATTCATATTCATAATCTCCGTAATATATCTAATATCTGCCATGTCATCGAGATCCCTGCCATTAAAAATCAGCCTCCTATCTTATACATATCCTGCTCCACGCGCTCGATCTTCCTATACGGCTTCATCGTAAGGAGCTCGTTTAATTTATTTTTATATTCCTCAGGTTTGACGCCGCGTATGTTAATACCTTTCTCCGACATTAGGCATGCCCTCAAAAAACCGTCCGCAGAGAGCCGCCACCTGGAGCAGTTACTGCAGAACGGGAGGGTCTCAGAAGCAATAAACCCGATACTAGCCCCGGATGAGGTTTTAAAGTTAAAAGAAGTCGAATCGCCCTCAGAGCACTCGCTTGTTAACTCCACCTGACTAGATATCCGTTTAATTACGTCGGCTGCGGGGACAAAAAGCTTATCTTTTGAGCCGCCCGCCTGCCCTATACTCATTAGCTCGAGGAACCTTACTTCAACCCCGTGCTCGGCTGAAAATTTTATAAAATCAAACACCTCATGGTCGTTAATTCCCCTCATGAGCACGGTATTGATCTTCACCTGGAACCCGAGCAGCTTTGCTCGCAGTACCGAGTCCATAACTTTATCAAAGTAGTCCCTTCTGGCTATACCGTTAAAGGTGTCCCTTTTGAGCGAATCAAGGCTTATGTTGAGATGCTTACAGTTAGTATCTTTTAGGAAATCGAGCTCGCTCGTTAAATTCCAGCCGTTTGTGGTAAGCCCAAGCTTATCAAGCGGAAGGGAAGAGAGGCGAAGCACAATATCCCTGAAATCTTCCCTTAGCGTAGGCTCTCCGCCCGTTATACGTATCTGCTCCAATCCGAAATTAACTAAAGTAGAGCATACGCTCTCGATCTCATCCGGACAAAGCCAGCGGGACGAATCCATAAACACGGGATTTAATGGCATGCAGTATACACAGCGAAAATTACACGCATCCAGAAGTGAAACTCTGAGCTTCCTGATCCTTCTTCCGTAGCTGTCATTAAGCTGTACTATAGGGTTAACGTTCATAGCGGTTGTCCTCTCCACAGGTATAGTGGGAATGCTTTTCCTTTCTCGAAATAATTTTTTTCTTCTGAAAGCTCAAGGAACCCCGAGCTTTTGGCAAGGGACGTAAAATCCCCCGAGCCGTTAAGTGCCACTGGAGCCCCCGTTAAAGTCCCGTTCTCACGGCATGTAATCTTGACCGGCAAAAAACATGTGAGCTTTTTTTCGAATAAATAATCTTCTTCCAATACGGCATATGGCATATATTCCCTAAGATCAATTCCAATGGATTTCCACAGCGAGGGCAGCACGTAGCGGTGAAGACATACGAGAGCGGAATTAGGGTTTCCGGGGAGGCCGAAAATCCTCTTTCCATCTTGAGTACTGCCGAACCAAAGAGGTTTTCCGGGGCGTTGTTTAACACTGTGAAAGACCTCTTCTACACCAAGGCGTCTTAAAGCGCCCGGGATAAAATCGAACTTACCCTTTGAGACCCCTCCGGAAATAATAACCACGTCCGATGAACCGAGTATTTCTCCAAGTGAGGATAGAATCTCATCCTCATTGTCGTTAAGGTGAAAATTGTTAATATCGTTAAACCCGTTTGAGCGAAGAGAAGTATTTAGAGCATAGGAATTGGACTGTCTTATCTGATAGTCAAAAGGTTTTTGATCCACTTCAACAAGCTCGTCCCCTGTGCTGATAAGAGATATGACAGGACGCTTGGACACCTGTATTTGTGCACATCCGACTGCAGCAGCGATTGCGGCGTTTGGCGCGCTTAGCACGCTTCCCCCACTATCGATTACATCACCCTCTCTACAATCCGTACCCTGGCGGTGGACGTTCTGCATTTTTTTCAAAGAGAGAGCGCTGTCTATACCGGCCTTCCCGTCAATTATGCACACATCTTCGTATCTAATTACGGTGTCAGAGCCCTTGGGGAGCGGTGCCCCGGTCATAACTTCAATGCAGTTTTCAGGATTCCTCAGAACCATCTGAGGCTGCCCTGCTTTTTGGCATCCTTCAATTGGAAAGTTGGTCCGCCCACTCTCCCAGCTCTCAAAGGAGACAGCTATGCCGTCCATAGCTACGCGGTTAAACGGGGGATAGTCCCTGTCGGCAACAAGGGGCTGGCGCAGCACTTCGCCCTGTATACTACGGACGTCGGTAAGGGTAAAATCTGCCGGTAACGAACGGCTGAGAATGAGTTCTTGGGCTTTTTTAACTGATATCATATAGGCTCCTTTCCAAGCACGGGAGGCCAGGCGTTTTCACAGCTCTGACCCCGGCAAATATATTTTTTATATTTGCGGCTTAGCCCTCATATTCAAAGAGCTGAACTTAGACGGCTAAGCTCGGAACATCTGTTTTTTTTAATTTAAGTTACTTTACTCTCTTCTCCTTCATAGCGGCTCTACTGTTATCGCTTTCCCTGTTTGGCTTACACAAATGTATGCGCACTTGCCGCACCCAACGCATTTCCCCGCATCGATTACCGGATACTTATCATCGTGCTCGGATATTGCCCATACTCCCGTCGGACAAGTGTTGAAACAGTAATCACAGGACTGTCCCTGCTTGACTAGACAGTGTTTCAAATGCACGTAAGCGGTTCCGATTCTGAGCTCTTTATCTTCTTCTTGTATAAGAGCTCCCGTTTTACAGGACTGTAAGCAAGGCATATCCTCACAGAACCTGCACGGGGAATAGTAAGCGCTGATAAACGGTGTTCCCGAGTTAACACCTCCTGTGAGGAGATCAACCATATGTATCGTATCGTGGGGGCAGGCTTTCCTGCAGTCCCCGCAGCGCGTACACGTAATCAGGAACTGCTCCTCGCGAAGCGCACCCGGAGGCCTGAGTGCCGGACGTTTAAACTTATACTTCAGCCCCTCGTCGATGAGCTTGGTGCTTTCTTGAAAACCGAATTTCAAAAATTCTCTCCTACTCAGCTTAGCAGTTATATTCGACGAATTGGACTTAGACAGCTAAGCTCGGATTACTTGATCTATTGTACTACATATTTCACTCATAAAACAAAAAACTATGTTTCCAGCTATCACCTTATACTCTTTATTAGCTTAAGCCCGCAGCATGGTATCTAAAGATAGATTGCCCGAGCCCTTCCATACCAACAGACATAAAGCAAAAAGTACAAACAGACTAAACTGAAGCCCCTGGCTTGGTGCAAATAAACCCTCTGAGGAATGCACAAAAATAATCGCCCCTACAACGACAGTAACGTTTAGGACAGCTGCAAAACGAGTCGCGATGCCCAGAATTAAAGCCGCCCCCCCGACAGTGTGGGCAAATACTACATACCATGCAGCTATGTTTAGAAACGAACCCAGCGATCCCGCGGAAATACTCTCAAATTCTCCCAGATTCATAATGAAATATATTCCTTTTGTTACCAAGGCAATTCCAAGATAAACACGTAACAAATCAACGACCGACAGACTCCTGGCCAAGTCAGGCAGGGCAGGGATTTGCCACCTTGGTTCCACATCTTTTCGTGTAGCAGCTCTTTCCGCAAGAGCCTTATCATGCTCAGCTTTTGCTTCCGCTTCGGCTTCTTTTGAAAATGTCACAAAGTAGGTAGCAAAGGAAACAACAAACACCACGCCACCAAGGATCAAGAGGCTCTGCGGCCAGTCAAGCGCTTCTACGCCAAAAAGGAACCCAGCCCCAACCGCTCCCGCGTTTCCACCCGCACCGACTATGCCGGCTACCGAGCCTAGGGCTTTTTTATTTATAAATGGAACAACGCTATATGTAGCGCCTTCAGACATCTGTGTAAATAAGCTAAATACCACCATGGTCCCTATTGCCAGTGGTAGGACCGTCATCTGCGAGAAAAACATCAGGGCGACACCCTCTACAGCCAGGGCAATAAAAAGCCACTTTGTCCGCCCCTTGAGCCCCCATTTGATTCCGAATTTATCACCGATTATACCACCTGTGGTTCTCGCGAATATATTCATGAGCCCGAAAAGACCAGCTACCAGACCCGCGGTTGTAAGGCCCAGATCAAAATAGTCCATATAGTAAAGCGCGGCAATGTTATTAATGGTTAATTCAATACCGAAACAAGCTGCATAGATAAGAAACAGTGCCCAGGAACGCCTATCCTTGGCGGCCTCCATAAAGGTTCCCTTAACCTGTGCCGCAGGCCGATATTCGCCTTTTGCTCTGAGCTCCTTGAAATTCCCGTCAGGCAAATCCGTTGTGAAAAAGTAATAAGCAATACCAGTTAGAAAGCACACAGCGCCTGCTGCGACCATCGAAAGACGCCAGGACCAAAAATCCGTGAAACCAAGCGCGATAAATGCCGCAAAGACAAGGGGCATTACCATCTGTGTTACCCCTCCGCCAAGGTTGCCCCAACCGGCAGTTGTTGCATTTGCCGTACCGACAACATTTGGGGCGAACATCACAGAGCTGTGATATTGAGTAATTACAAATGATGCGCCAATCACACCTATTGCGAGCCTGAAGAGCAAAAAGCTCTCATAACTCTGAGCAAGCCCGATAGCCATCACCGGAATTGAGCCGAAAATTAAGAGCCCCGTGTAAGACAGCCTTGGTCCTATGCGGTCACAAAGCCATCCGATAAACAGACGGGCCAGAATTGTAATGGCAACCGACGCGACTATAGTGTTAGCAATCTGAGCTTTTGAAAGATGCAGCTCCTCTCTTACGATGGCCATCAGTGGAGCGATACCGAACCAGGCGAAAAAGCACAGGAAAAATGCAAACCAGGTCATGTGAAACGCGCGCATCTGCGGCGTTGAAAGAGAAAAGAGATTAATACCAGTCGCTTTATTCTTAATATCCATTTTGAGTCCCCTTCTAGAGAGTTTGAGCTTTCATTAAGGATTCTTAATTTCTGCTTTCGGACCCTGGTAATACCACCAGTTCAGCACTAAACAAACAAAATAATAGATAGCGAAACCATAGAGCGCGTATTCAGGCGTGCCGGCTTTAATTTGCTGACCGAATACTTTGGGAATAATAAACGCCCCGTAAGCAGCGATTGCGGAAGTCCAGCCCAGAACCGGGCCTGCTAGCTCCTTGCTGAAAATATTTGGAATACTTCTAAATGTGGAGCCGTTCCCTATGCCGGTGGTCAGGAACAACACCATGAAACATGCGAAGAAAGGCCACCAGTAAGTCTCGGGAGTCGCGCTGTCTTTTGCCTGTATTATGAAGTAGGCGACAGCCAGAGTAGCGATGATCTGGGCAATGGTGCTGTACATCGTAACTGTTGCGCCGCTATTTATTCTATCGGACAGCCAGCCCCCGACAGGGCGGATCAGCGCGCCTATAACCGGCCCCAGAAATACCCAAGTCAGAAAATTGGGCGCATTGGGATTGATAAAGCCCGGGTTACTCGGGTCCGTATAGACGAATATATCCTGACACAGCTTTGGAAAAGCGGCGGAAAACCCAATAAACGAGCCAAAAGTCATGGTATAAATGATGGTCATGACCCAGTTGTGCTTGTTCTTGAATATTACGAACTGACCGCTCAAGTTTGTTCTGATCTCTTTAGGAGTGAGGAACCTCATTAATATGAGCGTTAAGACAACGACGACGGGGAGCACTATCCACATGTTAATCTTGAGGACCACGAGCATGTACGCGCCGACACCGGCGGCCAGCAAGCCAAGCACAATCAAATACAGTGTTTTGATGATCCCCTCAATGGTACTCGGTAGTTTAGGTGTTCCGGTAATCACATTATTCATTCCGAAAAACGCGGCTATAGCAGCAATAGCTAATAGCGGCACCCATACCCAGCCGGCGTTTTGAATACCGGCAAGCGCTTCACCGTTCACTATATTGCCGTTTTTGTTTATTGCGGAGAACAGGAAAACCCCGACGGCAAGCGGGATAACTTTTTGCATTATTCCTACGCCGAGGTTACCGATACCGGCGTTGAGCCCAAGTGAGGTGCCCTGAACGTTTTTCGGGAAGAAATAACTTATATTGCTCATGGAAGAAGCAAAATTGCCGCCTCCGAAACCCGACAGTCCGGCCATAATGGCGAAGGTTAGATACGGGGTATTCACATCCTGAAGGGCAAAGCCCGTCCCGATCACGGGAATTAACAGGAGCGCTGTTGTAATAAAAATTACGTTTCGGCCTCCCCCTATGCCAATTAGAAATGAATTGGGAATTCTCAGGGTAGCTCCGGCCAAACCTGCAATCGCTGGCAGAGTATAGTACAAACTGTTAATATCCTTGAGTTTTTCGGTGATTTGCTCCGGGCTCATCTCCGGTGTAATCATACCGAAGTTAAAACCGAACTCTTTTAACTTAGTGGCAATTACACTCCACATTATCCACACTGCAAAAGCCAGCAGCAATGCGGGGATGGATATCCACAAGTTTTTGGTTGCGATCTTTTTTCCAGTCGAATTCCAAAAAGAGCTGTCTTCAACATCCCATTTGTCTAAGCTGATTTTTCCCATAACTACCCTTTTTCCTCCATAGTATCGAACTCCTCTTTACTTATATGCTTATGCGCGATCGGAAACACTATGGAATCTTCACGAAAAATATGTAAACGCAGTAATTCAACGAGCGCCTTTCCCTGCTCAAGAGCAATATCCAGAACGACCAGCCTGGAGTCGTGGTCGGGGAGGCGGCCTGAAAGTGCAAAAATATTGAATACGGTAGCCGCAAGCTGCATGCTTTTAATATGATCGTCTTCAAGCATATCTACTGCTGTGGTGGGAGTGGGGCCTTGACTGTGCTCACCTTTTTCAATCAGCCTCTCAGCCAACAAAGGGAAGAGAACCTTTTCCTCTTTCTGATGGTGGGGAAGGGAATGATTATCAATATATTGGAAGAAATCGCTTAGCTTACTATTGGTTTCTTTTTCTATGCCATTTTCCTGAATTGAAAGTAGGACCTCTTCAAAATTGTTCAGCTCTTTTGAAATTTCCTTATGTTCATCAATCAGCTTTTGTAAGAAAACATGCATTTCCTCATATGGAACATCCTCAACCGACGGAGGCAAGTACCCATCGGGAGGATCCATTGGAGACAGCTCATCGTGAACATCTTTTTCGGGCTGCTTTGTTACTTTATCAAATTTATTTTTTATGTTGACTGGTATAGGTCTTTTCATATCACTCTCTCCACGATGTTATCTTTTAATTGTTTTTCGGAGGGGTCGGTGACCAAGGCGTGTTAGGGTCACGGATCGCTTTTCGATCCCAATTCCAAACCACTTTCTGGTACGGACGTACGATGTAGTGGAGCGGTGCAACTAAAAAGTGAACCAATCTAGTAAAGGGAAAAAGGAGCATTATAATAAAAGCTAAAATGATATGGAGCTTGATAACTACCGGCATTGCCGAGACAGCATCTATTTGAGGACTTAATTTTACTATGGACCACAGATAGGGCGATAAGTCGGCTGCGAACCATGATGAACCCCATCTATAACCCAATGCGATCCAGCAGCCGAGTATCACTACGGCAATTAATAATAATTCGACAATAATGTCCATTTTAGATGTAACTACTCTTAACCTGGCATTGCTTATCCGCCGTATAAACAGACTAACCAGCCCGAAAAGAACGCTTAAGCCAAATATGAAACCCGTCACTTCAAGGGCGATGAGACGAATAGGCTCACTGTTCCACAGAAGTGTCTCTTTGGGGAGAAGAAAGGCAGTTAAGTGCCCGAGAAACACGACCAAAATGCCGATATGGAAAGGAATAGATCCCCAGAATAGTTTCTTTCCTTCCAGGAACTGAGAGGACAACGAAGAGAATCCGAACGAAGTCGACCGATACCTATATATGGTACCTACCAGAAAAACAATAACTGCGATATAGGGAAGTGCTATAAAAAAGAAATTGTTATACAGATTAACAAAAGCGCTTACTGGTTCCATAACATTCACCCTCTTTGTCTATGTTTTAACATCGTTTTCTATTTCTATTTTTATCTCGGTATCAAGCGATTGTAAAAAATCTATCGTTTGCCTTTTTTCCGGCTTATCAACGATGGAGAAATCTTTTCTTATTACCTTGTCCAGAGCTTTAAGACCGCTTAAATACATTAATGAACTATCTCCGGGTGATTCGATCAATGTCTTATAATGCTTCTTGTATAGTTCCTTTTTCTTCTCCAGTCGATCCGGTTCAAACTCACTAATCATCTTCTTAAGCGCCGGGACAATAAGCTCTTCAATCATTTCAAGAATCAATTCCTGATCATCTAATTTTGAAACCAACCGCAGAAGATTAGGTAGGTGATCGGCTAGTTCGCTACCGCAGTCGTTGTCGGTTTTAACGTGCTCGCGGTTCAGGTTAGAAAGCAATTCCCCTCTCTTATAATCATCGCCGAAGAGAACATATCCAATATCCATTGTCGTAATAGATTGAACATCGAAAGAGCGGATGTATAACTCTTCCATTTTATTCAGGTCATGCGCTGGAAGAAGCTCCGCAAACTTATCCATATCTCGGGAAGCTTCAGGGTAATTGTCGCTTATAAATTTCTGAATATCCGTTACTTTTTGAGGGTATGCGCCGTCAGGATACCCAAACAGATCAGCCAACAGCGTGTAATGTATAAGATTCATAATCTACAATCCCCTCTGTACTTTCTCTTTTATACCAAATCCCGTGCTGCCCTTTTCATCGCCGGCAAATTCAAGCATTTCGATCGCCTGCTCCCGGTGTGCGGGAGGCACATTAAAGCGGTCATCAAATTTTGCTAAAGAAGTAAGGTTGTAAATTTCATCAGCAAGCTCCGCGGTAAGATTCGTATCCTTTAAAACCTCATTTACTTTCTCTTCAGAAATATCACCTACGGTTTTCCATCTTCGATAGATACGAACCGCCATCAACTTTTGAAGCTGACCCTTTATTTTGCTCTCATCACCGGCCCCGAACATATTGGCCATATACTTTAAGGGTAAGCGGGCCTGATCGATGGTTCCCCACAACTCCTCTGTGCTCGTATCATAAAGCCAACTATCGGTCCATTGTTTAGCAATAGGGTTTAAATTGTCATTTTGATCTTTCGAGACTTCTGTTACAGAAGCCATAACGGGCAGGAGCGGCGGCACGTAAAATAACATCGGCAGGGTTCTGTATTCTGCGTGGAGCGGCAGTGCCAAACCCCATTTTTTCACAAATTTATACGTGGGCGAGCCCTGAGCCGCGTTTATAGTCGAATCCGAAACTCCATTGGCTTTGGCTGCTTTAATAACTTCCGGATCGTAGGGATCCAAGAGCATATCTAGCTGTTTATCGACAAGCTCGCTCTCGTCCGCGGATGCCGCGCTTTCGATTTGATCCGCATCGTAGAGTATGACGCCCAAGTATCTGATACGTCCGACGCAGGAGTGCATGCATGCAGGAGCAAACCCGGCTTCAATACGAGGATAGCACAGGATGCATTTTTCCGATTTTCCATTATTCCAGTTGTAATACGATTTTTTATAAGGACATGCAGTTACACACATTCTCCAGGCACGACAAACATCCTGGTTAATAAGCACCACGCCGTCCTCGCCTCTTTTATAAATTGCGCCAGAGGGGCAGGCAGCAACACAGGCAGGGTTCAAACAGTGATTACAGATACGGGGAAGGTAGAAAAAGGCCATCTTTTCCAGTTGGAACATGGCATCCTGCTCAGCCGGAGTAAGCCCTTCAAGGTTCGGGTCGTTTCTCGCATAATCGGGAGTACCACTTAAATCATCATCCCAGTTTGGCCCCATCTTAATATCAATGGGTTTGCCTGTAATAAGAGAAACGGGGCGTGCCGTAGGCTGGTCATCAGATGCGGGCGACTCAATTAAATCCAGGTATTTATAGGTAAATGGTTCATAGTAATCATCGATCATAGGCATATTGGGGTTATGAAAGATGTTGAGAAGCCCCTTTTTCTTGCCCGCTCCCTTAAGAGCTATGCTGTCGCCGTCTTTTTCCCAGCCGCCTTTATAAATATCCTGATTCTCCCATTTCCCCGGATACCCCGTTCCGGGTTTAGTTTCTACATTATTCCACCACATATATTCCGCACCTTTACGATCGGTCCAGATATTTTTACATGCAATAGAACATGTATGGCACCCTATACATTTATCAAGGTGAAAAACCATTGAAACTTGAGATCTAACATCCATTTTCGTATCCTCTGTTTCTGTATTTAATCAAGACGTTTTTCCTTAAAATATGACTTTATCCATTTTTGTTATCGTTACATGGGTATCACGCTGGGGGGCAATAGGTCCCCAGTAATTAAAATGATAGGAGAATTGCCCGTATCCTCCGGACAAGAAATTGGGCTTAAGGTGAATACGTGTAAAGCTGTTGTGTCCGCCGGCGCGTTTATTTCCGCGAACCTGCGATTTGGGGATACCCGTCGTCCGCTCGGGAACGTGGTACACGATGCACACGCCTTTTGGAATACGCGAGCTGACAACTGCCCTGGTACAGTAAACCCCGTGGTCGTTATAGACTTCCACCCAGTCATTATCTTTTATCCCCAGCTCAGCGGCATCTGTTTCGCTCATCCAGCACGGCTCACACCCACGTGAGAGGGTGAGCATTCTGAGGTTTTCCATATAGGTCGAATGAATATGCCATTTGCCGTGTGGAGTCAGACAGTTAAGCACCTTGGCATCGCCGTCTTTAAGGGTTTGCTTCAAATCACCGTACACTTCGGGTTTTGGCGAAGGCTTGTAAGTCGGCAGGTTCTCTCCATAATCAAGATACATCTCATGGTCCAGATAAAAATGCTGGCGCCCTGTCAGCGTCCGCCAGGGGATGAGCTTATCGACATTGTATGTGTACGCCGCATACGCCCGTCCTTTATTCATAATGCCTGACCACAGCGGGGAGGTGTTGTATCTCCTGGGCTGGGCTTGCAGGTCCTGATAATTGATCCTTACGTCCTGACTGCCTTCCGAAAGATCGGCCAGCTTAAGACCGGACTTTTTCTCCATATTTTCATATGCCCTATGAGTCAGCTTTCCGTTAGTCAAAGTAGAAAGGTGCAGGACAACGTTAGCGGCTGACACATCTTCTTTAATAGAAGGGAGTGTTTTTCCGTTTTGTTTTTCAACCGGGAAATGATTGGATTCGATAAGCTCGTCATACTCGTCTTCACACATGTAGTGGTTCCCGTGGGCACCCAGACCGTTATTTCTGATTCCTTCACCCAGGGAAATGAACTTATTGTATATTTGCGTGTAATCCCGATCCACAACAGCAATCTTATGCATGGTTTTTCCGGGAATGGCTTCACATTCTCCCTTATACCAATCCTTTACCTCGGGCTGAGATATCTCATCGGCTGTGTCGTGTGAAAGGGGAAGATTTACAATATCCTTTTGAGGTTCCGCCAGATGTTTTACAGCTACCTCGCTTGTTACCCTGGCGAGCTCTTTAAATATATCCCAGTCGGTTTTCGATTCCCATACAGGTGCAATAGCAGCAGAAAGCGGATGTATGAATGAGTGCATGTCAGTGCTGTTCAAATCGGCTTTTTCGTACCACGACGCGGCAGGTAGCACTATGTCCGAATAAAGCGCAGAGGAATCCATCCGGAAATTCAGATCAACAACCAAATCCATCTTCCCGGTAGGGGCCACTTCATGCCAGTTTACTTCCTGTGTATGGTCTTCTGAATCCTCGCCAATGGCGTTTGAATGCGTTCCGAGATAATGTTTGAGACAGTACTCATGCCCCTTCATGCTGCCCATAATGGCATTTCCTCGCCATATGTACCAGACTCTGGGGAAGTTCTCTTGTGCTTCGGGGTCCCCGACGGAATACTCAAGCTCCTTTGATTTGAGCTTTTCAAGCACATGCTGCTTGATGCCCTCATCATCCTTCGCGCCATTTTCGAGAGCCTCTTTACTGAGCTCAAGAGTGTTCTGTTTGTACTGTGGATAAAACGGCATATTGCCCATTCGCACCGATTTATAGATCTGATCAGCCGTGTGCTGCCTTGTTGTGTCATTATCGGGCACGGTATTATATTTTGAAAACTGGCCATCATAGCGATACTGAGACGTATTAATGTAATGCCACAGTGGCGCCTGTTGAAGCCGAGACGGCCCCTGCCAGTCTTTTGCAAAGGCGAGGCTTCCCCAAGAATCGGAAGGAGCAAGTTTTTCCTGTCCCACATAGTGGTTAAGACCGCCACCATTTTTGCCTACGCAGCCGCACATCATCAAGGCCATAGCCCCGGCGCGGTACATCAGGTTTGAATGGTACCAGTGGTTTATGCCGGCACCGATAATGATCATGCATTTGCCCTCAGTTGCGTTGGCGGTATTCGCCCACTCTCTTGCAAATTGCAACACTGTTTTGGAATCCACACCGGTAAATATCTCCTGCCATGCCGGAGTGTAGGCGGCGTTCTTGTCCGTGTAATCCGCCGGGTAATCGCCCTCCAGCCCCCTTCCAACTCCATATTGAGCCATAATGAGGTCATATACGGTAGTAACCGGCACTCTTCCGCTCGATGTCTCGATATATCTTACAGGGACGCCGCGCAGTGATTTCTTGTCCAGCCCGTACTCTGTAAACTCGGTTTGCAGCACTTCTTCTTTATTCTCTAGTAAAGTTAATAACGGATCATAGGGCTGGTCATTTACGATATTCTCAAATTTAATATTCCAGTTGCCCTGTGTTTTATCCCAGCGCGACCCCACTGTGCCCTTGGGTACAACAAGCTCTCCAGAGCTCGTGTCAATCTGAAGGAACTTCCAGTCGCCGTTCTCAATATCCCGGTGTGCCTCAAGTTCATTTGCCCTGAGCAGCCTGCCTGGCTTGTAATGATCACCGTCTTTCTCAAGCTTAATCAAGAACGGGCTGTCCGTATATTTTTTTACATAATCAATGAAGTAAGGCGTAGTATTTGTATGATGGAATTCGTTTAAAATAACGTGAGTAACGGCCATCCAGAAAGCACCGTCGCTACCTGCGTGCAGCGGCACCCACTGATCCGCGTATTTGCATACCTGGCTAAAATCAGGGGAAAAGACAACGGCTTTTGTCCCGTTATGCCGCGATTCTGCGAAGAAATGGCAGTCCGGGGTTCGTGTCATGTTAAGACACGCGCCCATGTCCGCAATCATTTTCGAGTTATACCAGTCGGCACTCTCACACACATCCGTTTGTTCACCCCATATTTCCGGGAATGCAGTGGGGAGATCACAGTACCAATCGTAAAAACTTAGGTTTACGCCGCCGAAGAGCTGAAGGAACCTTGCGCCGGCAGCATAACTAAGCATGGACATTGCCGGAATCGGGGAGAACCCAATTACCCTGTCCGGTCCATATTTCTTGGCTGTATGGATATTGGCAGCCGCCATTATTTCCAGAACTTCGTCCCAGTGAACCCTTCTGAAACCGCCCTTGCCGCGGGCCTGTTGATATTGTTTTCTTTTTTCTTCGTTATTCTGAAGATTCTCCCATGCTGTCAGCGAATCTCCCGTTTTTTGTTTTTCTTCTCTGTAAGCATCAATGAGCGCACTCCTGATTAAAGGGTATTTAATTCTCAGCGGGCTGTATAAATACCATGAGAACGATATTCCCCTTTGACATCCGCGAGGCTCATAAGGAGGAAGGGAGTCTTCAAGAAGCGGATAATCCAGCTGCTGCGTTTCCCAGGTAACAATCCCCTCCTTTACATAAATCTGCCAGGAGCATCCACCTGTACAATTAACGCCATGGGTGCTTCTCACGACACGGTCGTGCTGAAAGCGGTTTCTATAGAACTCCTCCCATTTTCTTGTTTGGGGAGAAATAATGTCTTGTATCCAGCTCATTTGGCCTTCCTCGTCTTGTCTTTAGATTTGTTAAACCTTTTTTTCATCATTGTTAGACTACGCATTATTGTGACTTACCCTGCCTGTCGAAAATGCTCTTGTTAACAGGCTTCGTCTTGCGGTTACGCCAAAGTACGGAATAAACACCCAATAGCACCATCAGCCCAACAACACCAGTGCCGGCCAACTTGACGCCATAGTCCCTTGGCTGCTGAAACATATGGTCTCTATCCGCCTGCTCCAAAAATGAAACTATTGCAAATATTTCTTCATCCGTCAGGGATTTGTTAAGGTATGCCTGCTGCATCACGGGAAATGGAGAGCTTCCTAAAATCGCACGAACACCCGGCTCGCCCATCCTTGAGAACACGGTTGTAAGCTCTCTGGCCAAAATACCGCCGCCGATCACCGCATCATTCTTTACGTGATGACACGAGATGCAAGAAGGGCCGCCGTTTTGCAGCCGTATTTTGCCCTGGAAGAGATTCTGACCCAAAATAATATCTTTTTCGATACTCGCCGCGCCCGTTTCAATTAAAGCAGCCTCCTCGCTAAGAACTTCCGGATCGACTGCATCTTCACTTCCATCACCGACAGTTTCTTCACCGCCGCCGCTTGCAACTTCTATATAACCGATAATTGCAGTTATCTGCTCATCGGTAAAAGGGGCATCGGGCATGACCATACTGTTAAATTCCTCAAAAACGGCTACGGCTTGAGGGTCGCCGCTTTGAATAAGCGTTTGGGATGATTTTATGAACTGCCCAAGCCATTCATCGCTTCTTCTTTCTTGAACGTTCACCAGGTCAGGACCAACGAGTCTGCCTCCGTTTATCGTATGGCAGGCAGAACACACCTGATTAAAATACTGGGCTCCTTCATGCTGATCGGCCTCTGCGGCATAGCAAACCGAATTGCCAATTATAAGTACCGATACTACAATAAAGAAGAGAGCGCAAAAGTTTAATCCTTTGTTATTGTTCCGGCCGATCAACTGAAAGTTTTGTTTTTTCATGAAGTTCCTCATCTAACTTTTCATCAAATTTTTTAGTGCAATCTCTATACCATTTCGAAACTTATGCGGAAAATGAATGAGTCATTTAACGCACTATACTTGATTAAAGAGCACATTAACTCCGATGTATCGTATGCACGGCATCCTCGATAATTCAACAATATGTAAGGGGGTTTTTGTATGAATTTCTGACACCTTACACATCCTACATATAAAAATGTAACAAAAACTCCTGAAGCGATTTTGATTAAACGCGGAGAGTAAATACTTGAGTTTTCTAATGAACATTGAACTCTTTAAACTCAAGACTACAGATTTTCCATCTGTATTTTTATCCGTTCTAAAAAGATTAACGGCGGTTGTTTTAACTTTGGATGTCATAATATTTAGCCTCCCGCGGCAATATTAATTGTGAGACAATCTAAAAATAGTTTGATAAATATCTGACATGTGCTAGTATAATACACAAGACAAGATGATCGTCAAGTCATCTATTGAATTAGCAACAAAAACTCAAGGAGACAATAGGAATTATGTTCAGTAACAAAGTCGCTTACGCAATAAGATGCTTGGTTTATTTATCTAGTCGAAGCGAGCCTGTGTTGATCAGAAACATATCAGATGATACGGGTATGCCCCGTCCATTCTTAGCTAAAATTATCAATACATTAACGAGGAAAGGCTTCCTCCATTCACAGCGCGGCATCGGGGGTGGAATATCTCTTTTAAAAAAACCGGATCAAATCAGCATTTGTGATATTTGTATCGCACTTGATGATCCGCTATTAGATGATCGCTGCATCGTAGGACTGCCCGATTGCTCCGCAGAGAATGCTTGTGCCTTTCATGCCTTTTGGTCCAAACAAAAAGAAAAAATTATCAAGTTCCTATCAAAGAACACTATAGCTACTCTAGCAATGACCAACAAAAGAGCAAAAAAAGATCTTATTAAAGAGGTGAAATTTCGCAATATTGTGTCCGAGTAACAACTCTATGATTTAGTGAAGATACAACATCCAACAGTTATCAGCCAAGAAGATAAATGCTAAAACATAATTCAGAAAAACTCTTATTAAGAGGAGGAGCACCATGTATAATCTCAAACCAAAATCCATCTCTCAGTACCACACATTTTTTTCTTATGCTGCGGTCATTTTTTTAGTAGCTGCGGCGTTTTGTGCGAATCTGTTTATCACAACTCAAGCGTTAGCTCAAAACACAGAGAGTTTCTCTCAGTCAGTTAAGGACCACACCACACTCGGGATTAACGTCAGACTTAGGAACGAGTACTGGAACACTTTTGAGAAACAGGGAACCGATACAGAAAGATCCTATAACTTCTTTCTCATAAGAGCTAGGGCTTTTGCAGATTTTAAATGGCAGAAATTTAGACTCCATATACTCACCCAGGGAGTAAAGGCGTTTGACTTCCCACGAAACGGGGCATTTGGTCCGGGCCCTCTATACTTCAATGCAAGTGATCGAAAAACCGGCCCCGGAAACTTTCAGTTCGTAGAAGCCTTTTTCCAATACGATGATCCACAAGGGTTTTATTTTACAGGAGGGCGTATACCGATTCGTGAAGGAGCCGAGGTTCTATATAAAGACAACCCCAAGTTAAATTGGATTATCAAAAAGAGGCTCTCAGAGCGCCTCATCGGAACATGGGACTGGACGAACATAGGCAGAAGGTTTGACGGGGCAAGCCTTGGCTACCACAACTCCTCTTTTGATTTTAACGCTTTCGGATCATGGGTAACGTTCGGCGGCTTTGATTTTGACGACGGTTACTGGAAAGACCTGGATAACGTGGTCGTTGCAGGCGGATCGTTCACCTTAAAAGAAGGTGTGGTTTTGGATAACACTCAATTTAAGCTTTTTAACTATTACTATTTCGACAACAGGAATGTTGCAGTTGATTTTGCCGGGGATGATTTAAAGATAGACACTATAGGGATAAATATGGTCGGAGCTTATCCGGCCGGGCCCGGGGAAATAGATCTTCTCTTGTGGGGAGCGCTTCAGTTCGGGAGCTTCGGTGACCTGGACCAAAAAGCCGGAGCCTTTATAGGAGAGGTAGGATACCAGCTTACAGAAGTTCCGTGGAAACCGTGGCTTAGAGCAGGCATTGCATATGCCTCGGGAGACGGCAACCCAAATGATTCCAATAACGGTACTTTTTTCAACATGGTCCCAACGAATCACAAGTTTTACGGCTATGTGGATGCGAACGCTTTTAGTAACCTTGTGGACACTTATTTGCAGTTCTTTTTATCCCCCCATAAAAGGGTCGACCTAGCCGTTGACGGTCATCTATTTTGGCTGGCCTCGGATGACGAAGTTTGGATCGGCGGATCAGGACCGTTTAACGATGCGCTCTTCGGCTATGCGTTCAGAAGCCCGGTCGAAGGAAACAATATAGAGCAAGACCTCGGCGGTGAGATAGATATAAGTACAAATATAGTAGCCATGGATTTCTTGTCGTTTCAAGTCGGATACTCTCACTTCTTCGGCGGAGACGGCGTGAGCGTCGTATTCGATAGGAAAGATAACCTTGATTGGTTCTATGCCCAGTGCATAATTAATTTCCAGACAAAATAATAAACGCTTCATTTGTCTCAAGGGGAAGCGAGGTACTTCCCCTATGTATTTTCCCTCGTGCTTGCAGGTGATGATCATAAAAGAGTCCTAGAACCTCGGATCGGGATAGTAGAACTTAAACGTTAGCGGCTCGAAATATCTTCCGGGCACTAGCGGGGGAGAGTAATTACAAAAGTGTTTAGGAATTACTGAGAAATTTGGCTCGGGCTTATTGATACACTTCGAACTCTAGATTATTACTACTCATTTAATAATTCAGAAAATTTAATTCGGGAATTTATCTGAATTTGACAACGAAATTAGTGGAGATATAGAAGGTTCCAATTATTAGTAATATTAACCTTATCTTCAACAGTTATAGTATCTGTACAGCACTCATTGGACAATAATGATAATCCTGCCCTGTAATTCCAGAGGTTTTTGGTCTGTATAAACAGTCTATTTCCCTCTGTTTTTCCTTCTAAGCATAATCATAAGAGGCAAAAACGGTGCTTTTCTGACTTAATTGATCCTGGATTTCAGACTAACTTGTTACTATCTAGAGAATCCAAAACCATGGTCAGATTCTCAATAAAACGTCAGTCTAGATCACTGCTCTACCGCACAACACTAGGGTGCTAAGCAGTTTCCTGATGTAGTGTTTGCAGTTATCACTGCAGAACTCTGATCGTGCATTTAGCAGGTGTTGCTGCCTCCATGTTAAAATTATTCGTTACATCTATATTCGTATTCAGTCCCACCGTAGCCTTATTCCCACTTGTCTGGTCCATATTACCTCCTACATCTACATCTGCTCCCTGTTTCACTATTGCCAGACTCCCCGTTGCACTACCCGTAGATTCTAAATTCAGATTACCTGTTACTACTACAGTAGTGTTTTGTCCCACTCTTGCTTGTCTGGATGCTGATATATCTAACGTTACTGCTGTTACTGATGCTCCGGAATTTAAACCCGCATCACTACCCGTGGTATCCCCTGTTGATACCACTGATATTCCTTCTGCAACTGTAATATTTGTATTCTGCCCTATAAAGGAACTACGGGAGGCTTCCATATTTATAGAGCCTGCAGTTATTACAGAGCCTGACTTAATTATGGTTTTGCTCGAAGTAAAGTCCCCTGTTGAGATTAACGATAGACTATCCTCAATATCAAAAGATGAATTTAGACCAATCTTTGCTGTCTTGGCTGCCTGTATTAATAGATCATCTGCGTTTACTACAGAGCCTGCTCCGAACCCTGCGTCACCCTCTTCTGAGAGGACACATGCCCTGGATGCATCTATTACATAGCCATTATCATCCAGTACTCCCTTTCTACCATCCAGACTTACAAAGTCACCCGATAGAGTAACTCCGCCTGTTAGAGTAATTTTACAGGGAGACTCTATATCCAGGATATCATCTGTAAGGTTTGCCATTATTTTAAGGTCCATGTAGTTAGCTCCGCCGTTACGTCCAAAATCACTTGCAACGTAGGAGTCTAGATCAGCAATGTTAAAGACCTGAAATGTCCCACTACAGCCTATATCATCATAATCGGTCATTAGCTCGCATTCGGGGAGGCCACTCGGGATGATGGCTACACCAGTTGGATCGCCGCCCAAAGGCCCCTGAGCGGCGTTACCGAAGTCGCTTATAAGTGTCCTGTCACCAAATGTAGGCCCCCCAGGGGTCAAATCGACACTGAATAGTGCACCACGGTTGTCCACCCCAGCTCTCTCATCCATAACTAGGGGGTCTCCCGAGCCATCTAATGTCACACCAGATGGAACGTCGCCAAAGGTCCCTGAGCGGCGTTACCGAAGTCGCTTATAAGTGTCCTGTCGCCAAATGTAAGCCCCAGGGGTCAAATCGACACTGTATAGTGCACCTTTTCTGCCCGTACCGGCATCTATAGAGATAACCAAGGCATCTCCAGGCATGGGCTGTGCTTGTGCAAAAGTCCAAAAAGCTAGAACAACAAAAATTTGTATTGTTAAGATTGAAAGTGTATTTTTTTGTAGCTACTTCTCTATACTATTGGAAAGGGTCAATCTACAAGATTATTTTTTATAGCGAAGTGGATTAATTCGGCAGTGGTGTTGAGATTTAACTTGTCGAGTATGCGAGCACGGTAAGTGCTGACTGTGCTGGCGCTGAGATAATTATCTTTGGCTATCTCTTTTATACTCTTACCTGAGGCTAACATGATCATTACTTTATATTCTCTGTCAGAAAGCAGCCCTTGTATGTGCTGACTTGAAACCAACCCTTCTTCATCATCTACAGCTAAACTTTCAGAAATATCAGCAGCTAGATTATGTTCACTTTTAAGTATATTTCTGATAGCATTTTCAAGCTCTTGACGTTCTCTAGTAATTCTTATCTCACCCTCGGTACGCTTACGCTCTTCTATTTCTTTATTGAGCTGTAGGTTAGCTTCCCGAAGTTTTTGATTTTGTACTTTAACGTTGGCTTCTAATTTGTCATAGAGTTTTGCTTTTGCTATAGCAATTCCAATATGATTACCAATTGAAGTATATAACTCTATTTCCTGCTTGCTGAATTTTCCCTCATTGAAGCTGGCTAAGAAAATAACACCCATGGCCACACCTTCGAGTATGATAGGGATACCAAGTGCTCTACGGTGTCCTAAAGCCTTACCGGCGGGACCTATATTTTTATCTCTTTGAATATTTTGTATGTTGTACACTTGCGCGGAATTTATTACTTTCCAGGTGGTACCTCTTCCATAAGGAACTCTCTCTGCACTGTTGATATAATCCTCGGTTAAGTTCCTATGAGCTTCCAGAACGGCTTCCTTTCTGTCTTCACTTACCAGATAAATCATGGCCAAGTTTACATCCGGTAACGAAATAGCCATGTCCAGGGCTACATTACATATATACTTTAAGTCAAAGGACTGATGTACAGCATTAGAAACTGTATGCAGTATTTCTAAATCTTTTTTCTTTCGATCAAGATCTTCAGCTTGTTTCTTGTACTTGAGCATTGATGTTTTTAAATGCTCAATGTGTTGATAAAGCTCAGATATTTCCTGTTCTAGCTCGTCTTTTGTCTTTTCTTTTTTTCGCATAATATAAACTCATTATTTTGATGCCGAATACCATAAATCAGTTTCAGGCTAGGATTGCAGATTGATTCTGCACTTCGAGTTTTAGAGTAATATATTCTTCTTTAGTCAATATCCGCACCATTTACTAACATCTAACGTGTTTAACAATATATTGCTGCAGTTAGAGAGGCTTACATAGTTTATTTCGTATTTTCCTTTCTTTATCATTATTACTAGCCATAGTCGTTGTATATCATATCTGCCGTGTCTAAACAATGTTTAGTACTATCTGTATAATTATCAATTTCCTGCTTTATTACCTACATTTCTTTGTTTGGAGAGTGTTTGTTGTAATCCTAAACTGTAAAATACACAAACAATCTATATCTTAATAAAACGCCCCGCCAGTCACTTTAGATTGACAGGACTTTTGAAATAAAGGAAGAACATGAGGAAAAAACACATCTATAAAATTTAATTGTTATGCGATCTTATACTTCCTCCTTATAGCAATCAATCCCGCTACTCCTAATAGCACTACCATAGCAATTAAACCCTATTCACTTAATGTGGGAAACAGAGAAAAAGTAGCCGATGCACACTTCCCCAATCCTAAAGCCACCTGCTAATATCCTAAAAAAACGCCCAGTTAACCAACATGGATTAACTGGGCGTTGTCTAAAGGAAGATACAACATGAAAAAACATAGAACTGACTTTATTATGCAGTTCTGTAGCTTCTTCTGATGTATATAAATCCTACTATACCTAAAAGACCAGCCATAGCTATTAATCCCCACTCAGATAATGTTGGAATTGGTCTCTGCGTATTCATAGCAAACTTCGTTATAAACCCTGCATTAAATGTGTTACCGGTATCTTCACCAAAATCTGCAAGAAGAACCTGTAACAAAGCTGGAAATCCACCAGGTGTTGAATCTAGTACAACTCCAGCGGGTATGCCGCCTACACATGGCGGAAACTCAATCTCAAATAGCAAATTACCCTGTGCTGGGTCATAATTAAAAGGAGTTGTAAACAATCCCGGCTCGGGGAACGGACATGGATCGGTGTTACAACCCGGGACGCCCTCTATCACAAAATCACCCTGAAACACGATTGTTTCATCCGGGCCCACATTGTCAGCAAATGTCGCGCTCAATGCACCCACTGGTCTCTGCGTAGTAGATAGCTTTATAGTAACATCTGGAATCGTAACAGTCGGAAAACCAGGACTACCATCAAATAACCTGTTTGTAACCCCAAGTATGGTACCTGGAGCAAAATCCTCAGCCGGAAACACTGTCTGTGCTCGAAGTCCCCCAGGATTATCCGGGCAAATGAATGGAGAAGGTAATGGGACACCATTCTCAGTTCTAAACTCATTGGGAACTACAGGCCCCGGCACCTGCGCATAGCTACGTTCTTGCGATATAAATAACGCAAGAACAAATACAACTACAAATATACTCAATACTTGTACTATTCTCATATGGGTAAATCCTCCTTTAATTTTGAGTTTTTTAATGTATGTCTAGTTTACAATTTTATATTCAGTTCTAAATCACTAGAATTATAATATTTCTTAACAAATCCCAATGAAATCATGATACTGAAATATCGACCATTTATCTCAACAACATATAATTACATCAACCTAACCTAATTAATGACTTTCTTCAGTTTATACAATCACAATAATAAATTCTGTAGTTTAAATTATATTTCTTTGTAGCTATTACGCGACAGTCATATACAAAGGCATATTGTTATGCATCTTTCCAGAAGGTGAGCGCACAAGTACCGGAAAGATTAAGGAGCCCAGGATAGGGACAGGATTACTGAGCGTTGAAACGGGGACGAGAATCGTACCTATTTGTATTGACGTGGCAACCAAAACGCTCTCCCCCGTGCATCCGGGAATGAGCTTTCCGAAAGTGACCCTTACAGTGCTAGATCCGATCGAGCCCACGGGGGCAAATACTAACGATGCAGATAAAGATGATAAGGAGCTTTTTCAAGAAACTGTTGATCAGTGGAAGGAAGTCGTTTCAAAGTTTGAAAAGGGCCTGAATTAAATAGCTATATTAAATTGGCTCCGGAGGAGGGATTCGAACCCCCGACCTAGTGATTAACAGTCACCCGCTCTGCCAGCTGAGCTACTCCGGAACCGAAAACTAAGCTCAGAACTAAGCCTGTAACTTTATCCATAAGATACAGGCGAGTCAAGGGTTTTCAGCTCAGAATTTCTTTTCTCACAATATTAGTGTAAATCGAGCTGCCACCTTCAAATACCCTGTTGCTTAGGAATACGCATAAACGTATACTAAAGCATATAAACAAGTTCAAAAAAGCGCTGATATATGTCAAAAAAACCCGATAAAAAAATTAAAAAAGAAGAAAAGCATCCGAAGAATTTACTGCCGGCACAAACTACTTCACTCCACCGCTACCTTGCGGAGATAAGTAATTACCCGGTGCTGAGCCGTGAGGAAGAGTACGAGCTTGCCATGAAATACAAGAAAGACGGCGACTTAGAAGCGGCCAGAAAGCTCGTTACTTCAAATCTGAAATTCGTCGTGAGCGTGGCAAATGAGTACAAAAACTACGGCTTTAACACAATGGACATTATACAGGAAGGAAACGTCGGGCTCATGCACGCGGTTAAGGGGTTTGACCCCACCAAGGGGTACCGCCTTATATCTTACGCTGTGTGGTGGATAAGGGCGTATATGCAAAACTACATAATAAAGAGCTGGAGCCTGGTTAAGGTAGGGACAACGCAGGCACAGAGGAAGCTTTTCTACAAGCTCCGCTCTGCCAAAAACGAGCTTGCAAAGGAAAATTTGAGCGCCGAGGACTACAAAGAGCTTGCCGAGAAGCTAAATGTATCGGATAAAGCCGTGATCGAGATGGACCAGAGAATGGGTGGTAAGGACCTGTCGCTTGACGCTGAAATAAAAAGCGATAACGATATGTCGCACCTGGATTTCCTGGCGGATTCGGATGTTAACCAGGAAGACCTGCTCACTAAAACGCAGGAATCGGCAATGGTAAGAGACGGGATGGAGGACGCTCTCGAAACCCTTAAAGACAGAGAGCGTTACATAATCGAAGAGAGAGTCCTTTCAGACAGCCCGAAGACGCTTGATGAGCTCGGAACGAAGTTTAATATATCCAGAGAAAGGGTGAGGCAGATAGAAAGCGCTGCGCTTAAGAAGATTAAAACCGTGCTTCAGGAAAAAGGCATCAGAAAGGAATAATTATAAAGCGTTTATGATATCGTAGGCCTTGTTTAAAGCGTCATCGAGCTTCTCTGGAGTATTACCCCCAGCCTGCGCCATGTCTGGTCTCCCGCCGCCTTTACCGCCGATTAATGGCGCTAGCTCTTTTACAATATTTCCGGAATGGTATTTCTTGTTCAGATCCTTGGTGACTCCGACCAGAATGAAAGCTTTACCGTCGTCTTTTGCACCGAGTACAGCTATTCCGGAATCGATTTTGGATTTAATGTCGTCCCACACTTTCCTCAGCTGCCCGGGGTCGGCTCCCGGCACCTCCTGAGACAGAACCTTTACTCCGTTTACGTCTTTTAGCTTATCAAGCATATCCCCTGTTGACTGGCTTATGGCTTTATCTTTATAAGATTCAAGCTCCTTTTTAGCTTCTTCATTCTCCTGAATGAGCTTTTTAAGTCTCATGATTAAATCGGACTCGGGAACTTTAAGGATATCTGAGGCCTCGCTTAATTTATCTTCTTTCCCCTTCATGTAGTTCCAAGCTGCCTCGCCTGCTAGCGCCTCAACCCTCCTGACTCCGGCTGATGAGGCGGATTCACCAACAATCTTGAGTAGCCCGGCCTCGCCCGAGCTGTGTAGATGAGTGCCGCCGCAAAGCTCCATACTGTAGTCCCCTATGCTGACAATCCGTACATTGTCGCCATACTTCTCTTCGAAAAACGCAGTAGCCCCTCTTTTAATAGCGTCGTCATAAGGGACATTTGTCTCGGTAATTACCTCGTTGTCCCACCTGAGCCTTTCGTTAATAATATCCTCCATTTTCCTTAGCTCGCCGGGGTCGATAGAGGAATGATGGGTGAAGTCGAACCTGAGCCTTCCGGGAGCTACGAGAGAGCCTGCCTGACCTACGTGGTCACCGAGCACTTCCCTTAGCACCGCGTGAAGAATGTGGGTCGCCGAATGATGAGTCTCTGAGCTAAATCTGAGTTTTTTGTCGACTCTGAGCTCCACTTTATCCCCTACCCAGAGAGTACCTTTGTCAATGATGGCCCTCTCTGATATTATCGTGGGAAGGGGCTTTTTAGTGTCCAGAACAGTTGCTATGCCGCGCTCACCCTCAATTACACCTCTGTCCCCGACCTGTCCTCCGGATTCTCCGTAAAATGGCGTGCGGTCGGTAATAATGTCCACTTCGTCTCCCTCATCCGCATTATCTACGAGCGCACCGTCCTTAATTATTGCAGTAATCCTGCCCGTGTCTTCAGTCCTTCCATAACCTGAGAATTCGACCGTTAGTCCCCCCGAAACGAACTCCTTATACAGAGGTTCGAGGTCTCCTCCTTCAGAGCCTTTCCAGGCTTCGCGGGACTGTGTTCTCTGCTTTTGCATCTCGCGCTCAAAGCCTTGTGCATCAATTATTAGCCCATGCTCCCCTGCTATATCTTCAGTCAGGTCCTGGGGGAATCCGAATGTGTCGTATAACTTGAATACAACGTCTCCGGGAAGGGTCTTCTCCCCTTTCCTCTTTTCGATTTCGGCGCTCAGGAGCTCTAGACCCCTGTCTATCGTTTCAAAAAATCTTTCTTCTTCGTTCTCCACTACATCTTTTACAAACTCAATCCTTTCATCGAGCTCAGGGTACGCATCGCGCATTATATCCCTTACGCGCTCGGTGATCTTATAGAGACAGGGCTCTTCGATACCGAGCATCTTGGCATGACGCACAGCGCGTCTCAAGATCCGCCTCAGCACATAGCCCCTACCTTCGTTTGACGGGAATACTCCGTCAGAGATTAAAAAAGTTACTGCGCGCGCGTGATCGGCAATAACTCTCATAGAAACATCTGCCTCAGAATCAGCGCCGTACTTTTTGCCTGAAATCTCCTCCACCGAAGTTATTAACCCTCTCAAAAGATCGGTTTCATAGTTACTCTTCACGCCCTGGAGCACTGCGGATATTCTCTCAAGCCCCATTCCGGTATCGATACTGGGGTTAGGAAGAGGTGTCATTTTCCCGCTCTTATCCCTATCATACTGCATGAAGACAAGATTCCACAGCTCAAGATAGCGGTCACACTCACACCCGACCTTACAGTCGGGCTTACCGCAGCTAAACTCTTCGCCCTGATCTATGAGGATCTCAGAGCACGGGCCGCAGGGGCCGGTGTCGCCCATAGCCCAAAAATTATCCTTTTCACCCATCCTAACCAGTCTGTCAGGGGGAAGGCCCATGTCTTTTTGCCAAATCTCATGGGCTTCATCATCGTCCTCAAATACCGTAACCCAGAGTTTCTCTTTTGGAAGCTTATAAACCTCCGTCATGAGCTCCCATCCAAATTTAATGGCGTCTTTCTTGAAATAATCGCCGAATGAAAAATTCCCGAGCATCTCAAAGAACGTGTGATGTCTCGCAGTATGACCTACGTTTTCAAGGTCGTTGTGCTTACCCCCTGCCCTTACGCACTTCTGTGAAGATGTGGCTCTATTGTAATCCCTTCTTTCAAGTCCAAGGTAAACGTCTTTAAACTGCACCATACCGGCGTTTGTGAACAGAAGTGTCGGGTCATCTTTGGGAATAAGGTCTGAGCTCTTTACTCTCGTATGCCCTTTTTCTTCAAAATATTTAAGAAATAGCTCTCTAATCTCGTTTCCTGTCATCATTTATTCCATTTATTTCCTTGTGTATTTGTCGGAATTAGAGCCGGGCTCCCTGAGCACGGGCTTTAATTGTAGCTGATTTAGCAGGATAGCTCGCGGCCAGCTGTCCGCATGCGCCCAGAATATCCGTTCCCCGGCTTTTTCTTATCCTTACGTTAATCCCGTAGGACATCAGAATCTTTTGAAACGCTAAAACACTATCCCTGGAAGGTGAACGATACGACAGCGGCAGCGCTTCATTAAAAGGAATGAGGTTAACCTTACATTTGATACCCTTTAAGAGCTCACCCAAATCGTACGCGTCTTTAATTGAATCGTTAACACCGCTTAACATCACGTAT